>ERZ1292640.4785-Hain-H43-02um-R1-4785-length-10197-cov-6_pt1 | contig 10197 bp, 8 predicted proteins | sample MGYA00564404_ERZ1292640 | MGnify/ENA primary metagenome ERZ1292640 (study PRJEB36523, sample SAMEA6512636) | groundwater metagenome | collected 2019-01-08 | study: AquaDiva: Metagenomics assemblies of 32 groundwater samples | reverse complement strand
CCCCCCCCCCCCCCCGGGCCGGCTGAAGCCGGCCCCCACGATCGACCGGCCCCCACGATCGATTCCCGTATAATGTTCGCAGCCATGAAAACGACCGTCGAGACGTCCAAACAGCGCTGGGAACGTGAGACGCTCGAGCCCACCCTCAAGAAATCCCCCGAGCGCGACATTCCGTTCACCACGGTCTCAGGCCGTCCCGTCGAGCGGCTCTACACACAGGACGATCTCGCCGGCCTCGACTACGCCCGCGACCTCAACCACCCGGGCGAGTTTCCCTACACGCGCGGCATCCATCCGACGGGCTACCGCGGCAAGCTCTGGACGATGCGGCAGTTTTCGGGATTCGGGACGCCCGAGCAGACCAACGAGCGCTACAAGCACCTGCTCGCGGCAGGCGGCACGGGCCTGAGTGTCGCGTTCGACCTGCCCACGCTGATGGGGCGCGATCCGGATCACCCGCTCTCAGTGGGCGAAGTCGGGAAGTGCGGCGTGAGCGTGGCGTCGCTTGCCGACATGGAGCGATTGTTCGACGGGATCTCGCTCGGCGACATCACGACATCGATGACGATCAACTCGCCGGCGTCGATGATCTTCGCCATGTATCTCGTCGTGGCGGAGAAGCAGGGCGCCGACTGGACACGGATCTCGGGCACGATTCAGAACGACATCCTGAAGGAGTTCATCGCGCAGAAGGAGTACATCTACCCGCCGCGGCCGTCGATGCGGCTCATCACGGACGTGTTCGCGTTCTGCGCGCGGGAGGTGCCGAAGTGGAACACGATCTCGGTGAGCGGATATCACATCCGCGAGGCGGGCGCGACGGCGCTGCAGGAGCTGGCCTTCACCCTGCGTGACGGCATCGAGTACGTCCAGTACGGCGTCGATGCGGGACTGGACGTGGACGACTTCGCCCCGCGCCTGTCCTTCTTCTTCAACGCGCACAACGACTTCTTCGAGGAAATCGCCAAATACCGCGCTGCGCGCAAGCTGTGGGCCGAGGTCATGCGCGATCGGTTCGGCGCGACCGACGCGCGATCCTGGAAGCTGCGCTTCCACACCCAGACGGCGGGCGTCTCGCTCACCGCGCAGCAGCCGTACAACAACGTCGTGCGCGTCGCCATCCAGGCGCTCGCGGCCGTGCTCGGCGGCACGCAGTCGCTGCACACCAACTCGCTGGACGAGGCGCTGGCGCTGCCGACGACCGAGGCGGTGACGATTGCGCTCAGGACGCAGCAGATCATCGCCCACGAGAGCGGCGTCGCGAACATCGTCGATCCGCTCGGCGGCTCCTACTTCCTCGAGGCGCTCACGCGTGAGATGGAGCAGGGCGCGAAGGACTACTTCGACACGATCGACCGCATGGGCGGGATGGTCGTCGCCGTCGAGCGCGGGTACCCGCAGCGCGAGGTCGCCGAGTCGGCCTACCGGTTCCAGCAGGCCGTGGAGGCGAACCAGAAAGTCATCGTCGGTGTCAACGACTACCTGCTCGACGAGGAACGGCCGATCCCCACGCTCTACCTGGACGAGGCGACCGCCGGGGGGCAGATTGCGAAGCTGGAGAAGCTTCGGAGGGAGCGCGACCACGATCGCGTGAAGCGGGCGCTCGACGCGCTGCGGACGGGTGCGGCCGGCGGCGAGAACACGATGGACCTGCTGCTCGAATGCGTGCGGGCGTACGCGACGCTCGGCGAGATGTGCGACGCGTTGCGCGACGTGTGGGGGGAATACGAGGAAGAACCGAGTATCTGAGAAGTGAGAAGTGAGAAGCGAGAAGTGAAGTAACGAGTAACGAGTAACGAGTGAAGGCCGAGACGTCAGAGCTGAGAGCTGAAAGCTGAAAGCCGAAAGCTGTGGCCGTGCACAAGATACGAGTTGTCATCGCCAAGCCGGGTCTGGACGGGCACGACCGCGGCGCAAAGGTCATCGCGCGCGCGCTGCGCGACGCGAGCATGGAGGTCATTTACATGGGCCTCCGCCAGACGCCGGAGCAGATCGTCGACGCCGCGCTCCAGGAGGACGCCGACGTCATCGGGCTGTCGATCCTCTCCGGCGCCCACCTGCACATCTGCCCCCGCGTGATGGAACTGCTCGAGGCGAAGAGCCTGGAGGATGTGCTCGTCGTCGTGGGCGGGATCATCCCGGACATCGACATCGCCAAGCTCCACCAGATGGGCGTGAAAGGCGTGTTCCTGCCCGGCACGCCGATGCGCGAGATCGTCGAGTTCATCACCGCCAACGTCCGCCCGCGGCTGGAGAAGGTGTAGAATGCGGCCGTAGGCTCCACACGAGATGCCGCACAAGCTCCTGCTCGCCGACGACAGCGTCACCATCCAGCGCGTCATCGAGCTGACGTTCGCCGACGAGGACATCCAGGTCATCGCCGTGGGCGACGGGCAGCAGGCCATCGCCCGCATCGAGGCCGACCGGCCCGACGTCGTGCTGGCCGACGTCGGCATGCCGGAGAGGGACGGCTACGAGGTCGCCGAGTACGTCAAGAGCCACGCCCACCTCAAGGACATTCCGGTGGTGCTGCTCACCGGAGCCTTCGAGCCGATCGACGACGCGCGGGCGCGCGCCATCGGCTGCGACGGCGTGCTCGTCAAGCCATTCGAGCCGCAGATGGTCATTAGTCGCGTGAAGGATCTTCTGTCCGGCCGGCGTTCATCCTCGGCGTGGGCGACGCCGCCAGAGCCGTCCGTCAGGCCCGCCGGGCGTGGCGCGCAGGAGGCGACCGGCGGCGCGAAGCGCGACTACAAGGACCTCAACATGGAGTCCGCGGACAAGGGACCGGCGCCGCCGCAGGCCGAGTCGCTGGACGAGTACTTCGACCGGCTCGACGCGGCGTTTTCAAGCCTCGGCGAAGAGACGGCCGCCGCGGCGCCAGTGCGTCCCCCGGCGGCCGAGCCCGCGCCGGAACCCCCACCGGCGTTCGATCGCCACGAAGCGCCGGCGCCCGCGCCGCGCGACCACGCGTTTTCCTCCACGCTCGATCAATGGGATCCCTCGCTGTCGGGAGAGACGCCCGCGGCGACCAGCACGCCGCCTGCCGCAGATTCCGCTCCGCCGCCACGGGCACCTCTGCGGCCGGCGCCCATGCCGGCTCCGGCCGCCGCCGCGTCGCTGTCCGCCGCGTTCGCGGCGCTGCTGGCCGCCGAGCAAGCCCAGACCGCGTCGTCCGCGCCGCCGCCACCGCCTGCGCCCGCGACTCCGGCCGCTTCGCTGCGCGCGCCGTCCGCTGCCGCGCCGGTCGGCGACGAGATCATTGAAGCGATCGTGGAGCGCGTGATCCAGCGCATGACGACGAGCGCGGTGCGTGACACCGTGCTGCAGGTCGCCGAGCGTATGGTGCGCGAGGAGATCGCGCGCATCAAGAACCCGACCCGCTGAGGCGCCGGCCTCGCGCTCCCGCGTTGCGCCGCTTCCCCCGACCTACTACGATTAGCGGCTATGCCGAACGTTCCGCAGTTGACGCGCCCCGTCTCGGTGCCCGAGAAGCCTGCGCTCGAGGGGCTCGAGGCCAAGTGGCAGGAACGCTGGGAGGCTGACGGCGTCTATCGCTTCGACCGCACGCGCGCCCGAGCCGAGGTGTACGCGATCGACACGCCGCCGCCGACCGTCAGCGGCTCGCTGCACATCGGGCACGTCTTCTCGTACACGCACACCGACGTCGTCGCGCGCTTCCAGCGGATGCGCGGCAAGGCGGTGTTCTACCCGATGGGGTGGGACGACAACGGGCTGCCGACCGAGCGGCGCGTGCAGAACTACTACGGCGTGCGCTGCGATCCGTCGCTCGCGTACGATCCGCGCTTCGTGGCGCCCGACAAGCCGTCCAAGCAGCCGATCGCGATCTCACGGCCGAACTTCATCGAGCTGTGTCACCGGCTCACCGCCGAAGACGAGCAGGCATTCGAGCGGCTGTGGCGGTATCTGGGTCTGTCGGTCGACTGGACGATGACCTACGCGACCATCGACCGCCGCGCGCAGCGTGTCTCGCAGCTCGCGTTCCTGCGCCTGCTCGGCCGTGGCCTCGCGTATCAGATCGAGGCGCCGACGCTCTGGGACATCGATTTCCGCACGGCGGTCGCGCAGGCCGAGCTCGAGGATCGCGAGCGCGAGGGCGCCTATCACCGCGTCCGGTTCGCGCGCGCTGATGGCCCCTCGACTTCGCTCGGGGCAGGCCCCTCGACGCTGCTCGGGACAGGCCCCTCGACGGGGCTCGGGGCAAGCCCCTCGACGGGGCTCGGGGCAGGCCCCTCGACGGGGCTCGGGGCAGGCGGGCCTGTCGAGATCGACACGACGCGGCCCGAGCTCATCCCGGCGTGCGTCGCGCTCGTGGCGCACCCGGACGATGAGCGGTACCGGCCGCTCTTCGGGACCGACGTGGTCACACCGCTCTTCGGCGCGCGCGTGCCCGTGCACCCCCACCCCCTCGCCGATCCCGAGAAGGGCACCGGCGTCGCGATGATCTGCACGTTCGGCGACGTCACCGACGTCACGTGGTGGCGCGAGCTGAGCCTGCCGGTGCGGGCGGTCATCCAGCCGAACGGCACGCTGCGGGCGGTGACGTGGGGCGCGCCCGGCTGGGAGTCGACCGACCCGCCGCGCGCACAGGCGTTCTACGATCAACTCGAGAATTTGTCGGTCTCGAAGGCCCGCGCGCGCATCGTCGAGCAGTTGCGCGAGACGGGGGCGCTCACCGGCGAGCCGCGGCCCATCGTGCACGCCGTCAAGTTCTACGAGAAGGGCGACCGTCCGCTCGAGATCATCACAAGCCGGCAGTGGTTCATCAAGACGATGGACTTCCGGGAGGATCTGCTGGCGCGCGGGCGCGAGCTGCACTGGCATCCCGCGTACATGCGGGCGCGGTTCGAGAACTGGGTGAGCGGCCTCACCGGCGACTGGTGCGTCAGCCGGCAGCGGTTCTTCGGCGTGCCGTTTCCGCTGTGGTACCCCGTGTCGGCCGACGGCCGCATCCAGTACGACCGGCCGATCGCGCCGTCCGAGGACCGACTGCCGATCGATCCCTCGACGGATGTCCCCGACGGGTACGCGCCCAGTCAGCGCGACACGCCGGGCGGGTTCAGCGCCGATCCGGACGTCATGGACACGTGGGCGACCTCGTCGCTCACGCCGCAGATCGCCGGGGCGTGGGAAGAGGATCGCGATCTCTTCGCCCGCGTCTTCCCGATGGACCTGCGCCCGCAGGCGCACGACATCATCCGCACGTGGCTCTTCTCGACGGTGCTCCGATCGCACTTCGAGCACGACGCGCCGCCCTGGTCCAACGCGGCGATCTCGGGGTTTGTGGTCGATCCGGATCGCAAGAAGATGTCGAAGTCGAAGGGGAACGTCGTGACGCCCCTCGGGCTGCTCGAGGAGCACGGGACCGATGGCGTGCGCTACTGGGCGGCGAGCGGCAGACCAGGCGCCGATACGGCGTTCGATACCGGGCAGATGCGCGTCGGTCGCCGCCTCGCGATCAAGATCCTCAACGCCTCGAAGTTCGTGCTGTCGCAACCCGAACCGCGGGGCCCGATTACGGCGCCCGTGGATCGCGGCATGCTGACGCTCGTGGCGCGGCTGGTGGCCGACACGACCGAGGATCTTGAGGGCTACAACTACGCGCGTGCGCTCGAGCGCGCCGAGGGTTTCTTCTGGTTCTTCTGCGACAACTATCTGGAGCTCGTGAAGGCGCGGCGCTACGGCGACCAGGGCGAAGGTCCGGCCGGATCGGCCAACAGCGCCCTGCTTGTGGCGCTTTCGGTGCTGCACCGCCTCTTTGCACCCTATTTGCCGTTTGTCGCCGAAGAAGTCTGGTCGTGGTGGCAGCCAGGGTCGGTCCACCGCGCCGCGTGGCCGGCGCCGTCCGAGGTCCGCGAATGCATCGGTGGCGACGACGCGCAGGGCGTGGCCGCCGTCGAGTTCGGCACGTTGATCCTGGGTGAGGTCAGGAAGCAGAAGTCCGAGGCGCAACGGCCGCTCAAGACCGCGGTCATGCGCGCGGTCGTGAAGGGCACGCCGGAGCAGATCCGCGCGCTCGCCGACTGCCGGACTGACCTGTGCGCTGCCGGCCTGATCGCAGAGATCGCCGCCGAAGAGGCCACGACCTTCGAGGTGAGCGCGGCGCTCGCGCCGCCCGAGTGATAGCCAGCGCATGCAAGTTCCTCTTCCCGCCGAACTCGACGAAGCGCTGAGACGGAGCGGTCCGCGGCTGGGTCCGTTCGGCCGCCACCTGACCTACTTCGATCAGGTCGGGTCAACGAACGACATCGCCGCCCGGCTCGCGGCACGGGGCGCCGAAGAAGGAACCGTCGTGGTCGCCGAGTCGCAGACCGCCGGACGCGGGCGTCGTGGCCGCGAGTGGTGCTCGCCGGCTGGCGCGGGGTTGTATGTCTCGGCGGTGCTGCGGCCGGGCGGCGCCGACGCGCGAGACGCACGCCAGATGGCCTCGCTCATCACGTTGATGAGCGGTGTGGCGATCGCTGGCGGGGTCCGCGCCGCGACGGGCCTGCCGGTCGAACTCAAATGGCCAAACGATGTGGTGATTGGCCGCCCCTGGCGAAAGGTGGCCGGCATTCTCGCCGAGGCGTCGACGAGCGCCGGCGGCCTCGACTATGCCATTCTCGGATTTGGCATCAACGTCCGACCGGCGCAGTATCCGGCGGCGCTGGCGGGCCGGGCCACGTCACTCGAGGCCGAGGTGGGGCGGCCGGTCGATGCCTGGCAGGTGCTGGTGGAGGCGCTCGTCGAGCTGGCCGCGCGTTACGGTGAACTGCGTGACGGCGGGACCGCGACGCTTCTGGCGCGCTGGCGGGCGCTCGCGCCGGGCTCGCGCGGTGGCAGCGTGGAGTGGCAGTCTTCAGATGGAGCACACCGCGGCATCGCCGAGGGTGTGGACGATGAAGGCGCGCTCCTGGTGCGGGTCGGGTCGAGGGTCGAGCGGATCGTGGCGGGGGAAGTGAATTGGTTAGGATGAGAAGGAACGAGTTGCGAGGAACGAGGAACGAGTAGAGCGAGTGCGCCCGAGGAGCGGACGACTCCTGCCTCGTTCCTCGTCACCCGTTCCTCGTTCCTACAGGTGTTCTCATGCTGCTAGCCATTGACGTCGGCAACACCAACATCGTGCTGGGCGTGTTCGAAGGTCAGCGGCTCACCCAGAGCTGGCGGCTGGCGACCTATCGCGAGCGGACGGCCGACGAACTGGGCATGATGGTGATCACGCTCTTCGCGCACGCCGGGATCGAGCCGCGCACCATCGACGGCGTGATCCTCGCCTCGGTCGTGCCGCCGCTCACCGGCATGATGCGCGACATGGCGGCGCGGTACTTCGGCCAGGAACCGCTCGCGGTGGATGGGACGACCGACACCGGGATGCCCGTGCTCTACGAACCGCCCACCGATGTCGGCGCCGATCGCGTCGTGAACGGTGTCGCAGCGTTCGCGATGTACGGCCGCCCGCGAGGGGTACCGGTGATCGTCGTCGACTTCGGCACGGCCACGACCTTCGACGCGATCTCGCTGGGCGGCGAGTACCTGGGCGGCGTCATTTGTCCGGGTATCCAGATTTCGGCCGACGCGCTTTTTCAGCGCGCCGCCCGCCTGCCGCGCGTCGACGTGCGCAAGCCACCGGTCGTCATTGGCCGGACGACCGTGGGGTCCATGCAGGCAGGGTTGTTCTTCGGCTATGTGGACATGGTCGACGGCCTGGTGCGGCGGATGCGGCGGGAGCTGGCCGCCTCGAGCGGCCTGCAGGCGGTCTGTGTGGCGACCGGCGGCATGGCGGGCGTCCTGGCTGCCGAGACGGGCGTGATCGAGGAGGTCAACCCCGATCTGACGCTGATCGGTTTGAGGATGATCTGGGAAAGACAAAGGCGCTGACGCGTGCATTGAAGATTTCAGGATTGCTGATTGAGGGATTGATTGTTGATTGGGGGATTTGTTGATTGATGAATGGATTGATCGATTGCCAGGTTGTCTGAGATTCGGCTGACCAATCCTCCGAATCAATTCTTCAATCAAGAAATCGGCAATCTTCTCTCAATCCTCAAATCTGAGATCCTTAGATCTTCAATGCATGAATTGCCATGGACCCCCCCCGAGTACTGCCGCGAGATCGAAGCCTACCTCTGTCGCAAGAACGAGGGCCACCTGATTCGCATCGTGGGGCCGGCGTTCGAGACGGTCTGTGGCTGGGCGGCGATGGGGATCCCGCTCAAGATCGCGTTTCGCGGCATCGACCAGTCGTGCGAGCGCTACTACGCGAAGGGGCCGCGGCGCCGGCCGGTGCGCATCGAGCACTGCGCGGCCGACATTCTCGATCTCTTCGATCACTGGCGGCGCGCGGTCGGCGTGCCCGCGGTGCCTGAGGAGCCGGATACCGAAGCGCCAGACGACACGGCGCGCCGGCGCGAGGGGCTGCCGCGTCACGTCGAGCGCGTGCTGCGCCGCCTGACGGAACTCCGATCCGGCTGGCCCTTGCCGGACGATCTGGGTGTGGCGGTCGATCGGCTCATCGACGCGCTCGACGGCCGCCGAGGCGAACTGCGCGGGGTGCGGGGCGAGGCCCGCGCGACGCTGATCGGATGGCTCGACGAGCGGGATCGGGAGCTCATCGGCGCGGCGCGCCGCACGTGCGATCCGGCCGCGCTGGCGGAGTTCCGTCGCGATGCTGAAGCGGAACTCAAACCGTTTCGCGCCCGAATGACCGCGGATGCGTGGGAACGCGCGGTGGCTGCCGCGGTAGACCGGCTGGTTCGCGAACACGCCGGGCTGCCGCGCGTCGCAGTGGACTGATTCATGCTGACGTCCGGCGCCGTTGTCGAGCTCGTCATCGAGAAACCGGCGGCCGGCGGGCGGATGATCGCCCGCCACGACGGACAGGTCGTGCTCGTGAGCGGCGCCATTCCCGGCGAGCGTGTTCGGGCGCAGATCGGGCGCGTCGACCGGAGCGTCGCCTACGCGGCCGCGGTCGAGATCCTCGGCGCCAGCGCCGACCGGCGGCCGGTCGCCGGCGATCCCTTCTGCGGTGGCTGCGTCTACGCGCACGTCGCCTACTCCAGGCAGCTCGATCTCAAACGCGAAGTCGTGCTCGACGCGTTCAGGCGGATCGGCAAGCTCACGATTGATGGCCCGGTGCCCGTCGAGGCGTCGATCGAGATCGGCTACCGGATGCGCGCGGGAGTTACCGCGCGCGGCGGGCGGCTGGGGTTCTTCCGGGAAGGCACGCACGAGATCTGCGACGCGGCGGCGACCGGACAGCTTCTGCCAGAAACTGGGCGCGTGCTGGCCGACGTGGCGTCGGCGCTCAGCGAGCTTCGCGCGTCCTACGTCGCATCGATCGAGCTGACCGAGAACATGGCGGCGGACCAGCGCGTGCTGCACATCGAGCTGCGGCCGGAGTCCGGCACGCCGCCGGCCGCGTTCAGCACGCTCGCCCGCATCGCCGGCGTCACCGGCGTGACGTGCTTCGCGCCGCCGAACCGCGACGCGATCGTGCTGGGCGGCCGCCCGGCGGTCGCCGATCCGGTCGCGGCGATCGTGGGGGCGGACGCGGCGGAAGGTGGCGCGATGCTCACCCGCCGCGCGACCACGTTCTTTCAGGCGAACCGCTATCTGCTGCCGACGCTCGTCTCTCGTGTCATCCCCTGGATCGGGAACGGACCGGTCGTCGACTTGTACGCGGGCGTCGGGCTGTTCGCGGTGGCGCTGGCGGCGACCGGCCACGCGCACGTCATCGCGGTCGAGGGCGATCGGACGAGCGGCGCCGATCTCGCCGAGAACGCCCGGCCGTTCGCCGATCGTCTGCGGGTCCGACGGACGTCAGTGGAGGCGTTCCTGGACGGGTACGAAGGGGAGCCGGCCGAGACGTTGCTCGTGGATCCGCCCCGCACCGGCATGTCGCGGGAGGCCGTGGACGGCATCGTCGATCACGGCGCGCGGCGTGTGGTCTACGTCTCGTGCGACGTGGCAACGCTCGCGCGCGACATCGGGCGCCTCGTCCAAGCTGGCTACGCGATCGCTCATCTGGAAGCGTTCGACCTCTTCCCGAACACCGCGCACGTCGAATCGCTGGTCGTGCTCGAGCGGAGGTAGCGGAGAGTTACCGCGGAGTTCCCGGAGGACACGGAGAAGGATTGACCACAGAGATCACAGCGCGGCTGAGCCGCAACCAAACTGAGGGCTCACCCGCGCTAGGCG
>ERZ1292640.4784-Hain-H43-02um-R1-4784-length-10198-cov-6_pt1 | contig 10198 bp, 8 predicted proteins | sample MGYA00564404_ERZ1292640 | MGnify/ENA primary metagenome ERZ1292640 (study PRJEB36523, sample SAMEA6512636) | groundwater metagenome | collected 2019-01-08 | study: AquaDiva: Metagenomics assemblies of 32 groundwater samples | reverse complement strand
GCGGAGCTGATGGCCGAGATGGCCGAGATCCATCCACGGATCCGCTCGAGAGTGCTCGATCTGGACCGCGACGCTGCGGAGGCGGGAGTACTCGGCATCGAGGACGCGCCCGCCATCGCCGTCACGGGCGCGCGCGACTTCGGCATCCGCTTCTACGGAACGCCGGGAGGCTTCGAGTTCGCGAGCTTCCTCGACGCCATCCGCTCGGTCTCGAGCGGGGTGTCGGAGCTGCCGGCGCCGCTGCGGAAGAAGCTCGAGAAGCTCGCGGGCCCGGTGCGCATCCGCGTGTTCGTCACGCCCACCTGCCCCTACTGCCCGCAGGCGGTCGAGACCGCGAACGCCATAGCGCTGGCGGCGAGCGGGGTGCGCGCCGAGATGGTGGAGGCGATGGAGTTCGCGGAGCTCTCCGACCGCTTCAACGTGCGCGGCGTGCCGCGCATCGTCCTCAACGACCGCGACGCCTACGAAGGCGCGATCCCGGCGCCGCGCTTCGTGGACGCGGTGCTCAGGGCCGCGGCGGCGTAGCGGGGCCGGGGCGCCGCGCTACTTGGACGCCACGCCGAAGGCCAACAGCATGCTGATGAGGATGGCCATCAGGCTTTCGCCGGCGATGACGCCCGAGGCGACCGGGATCACGTAGTCGCCGGCCAGCTTCGGGCGGGCCTTCCCGAGCAGCAGCGCCGCGAGTGCGCCCGCGAACATCGAGATCGAGTTGTAGCCGGTGATGACGAACGCCAGCCCGAGGCCCATCGGGGAGGGGATGAACGGCTTCGCCTTCGGGAACGCGCGCTCGAGCAGCGGCAGCGCGAGCCCGACGAGCGCCCCGGCCAGCGCGCCGGCGCGCGCCGTGTCGTCCAGCGAGGCGACGCCCTTCGAGAGCAGCTCGGCGACGCTCCTCCACACCTGCGCGGCGGGCGCGGGGTAGCGGTCGGTTCCCAGCACCTCGGCGCTCGGCACCATGAAGTTCCACGCCAGCCCCACGGCGATCGCGCCCGGCAGGATGCCGGCCATCTGCGCGATGAACTGCTGGCGCGGGTTGGCGCCGAGCAGGTAGCCGCTCTTCAGGTCCGTGAGCAGGTCGGCGGCGCAGCCCGAGGCGTTGGCGGTCACCGAGGCGGTCATGATGTTGGTGGTCATGTTCGAGGGCGCGAGCACTCCGAAGGTGAGCTGCGTGACCTTGCCGAGCGCGCCCACCGGCGTCGTGTCGGTCTCGCCGGTGGCGCGGCAGGCCACCACCGAGAGCACGAAGGTGAGCAGCACCGCGATCACCCCCAGGGTGATCGGGATGTGCCAGACGAGCTTCTGCATCGCCACCACGCCCACCATGCCGAGCGCGAACAGCACTACGAACCAGCGGGTCGGTACCTCGATCGCGGCGAGCGGGTCGTCCTGCGCGGGCTTCTTCCTTCCGAACATCGCGCCCAGCCCGGAGAGCGAGCGGGCGATGCTGCGCCACTGGAAGGCGAGCGCCACCAGGCTCGCGACCACCATGATGGGCACGCCGGTCCACAGGCTCCAGCGCGTGATGTCGCGGAACGCGATCCCGTGCTGCGCGTTGCTCGCCACGATCACGCCCCGCTCGATCATCCACGGCGCCAGCACGAGGTAGTTCACGCACGCGCCGAGCAGCAGGCTCCAGGCGGTGCGGAAGCCCATGATGGCGCCGGCCGCCATCATGATGAGCCCCATGTCCCAGTTCATGGTGAGCCGCGTGAGCGGGAGGCCGCGCACCGCGAGGCTGCCGAACGGCACCGAGGACGGCATGTTCCACGGCATGAACGTGAAGGTGGCGTCGCGCACCCACGCCACCCCCGCGCCGAGCAGGCCGGCGGCCCCGAGCGCGCGCGCCTTCTTCACCGCCCCGCCGCCCGCCTGGTGCAGGCTGCGCAGCGTCTCGGCCGCGGCCACGCCGCTCGGGAAGCGCAGCTGCTCGACGTTGATCATCTGGCGCTTCATCGGCACCGCCATCACCACGCCGATCACCGCGAGGAACACGTTCCAGCCCAGCAGCACCCAGAAGTCCATCTGCTTGCCGGTGATCATCAGCATCGCCGCGATCGCCGAGATCATGGTGCCGCCCACCGAGTAGCCCGCGGCGGTGGCGGTGGACTGCATGCAGTTGTTCTCGAGGATGGTGAAGTCGCTGCGGACCAGACCCGGCAGCGCGACGCGCAGGCCGCGCCAGATCGAGAAGGAGAGGATGCAGGAGGTGATCGCCACGCCCAGGCCCCAGCCGGTCTTGAGGCCGATGTAGATGTTGGTGAGCGACATGACGCAGCCGAGCGCCGAGCCCATCACGACGGCCCGCAGCGTGAGCTGGGCCATGCGGTCGCCCGAGCCGGTGTAGACCTTCTCGAACCACTCGCGCTCGATCTCGTCGGCTGGCCGCTGCCGGCCGTCCGCCGTCACCGTGGCGATCGTGTGCAGCGCGCTGGTGGCCGGCGCTTCGCCTTCCGTCTCCGTCATCCGTTCCCTCCACGCGCAGCCCCGGGGGGACGACAGACTAAGCGGGCCCGGCGCGTGGCGCCAACCGGTTCGGAGGGATAGGCGGGCCTTGCACGGCCCGGCCGCGCCGTCCCATTGAACCCGCCGCGGGTTCGGAGCATCATGCGGCCATGGCCCACGCGGAAGCGACGCGCCTCGAGCAGGACGCGCGGCGCGAGAAGAACTGGAAGCGCTGGGGGCCCTATCTCGCCGAGCGGCAGTGGGGCACCGTCCGCGAGGACTACTCCGCGGACGGGGACGCGTGGGCCTACTTCCCGCACGACCACGCGCGCAGCCGTGCCTACCGCTGGGGCGAGGACGGGCTGCTCGGCATCACCGACCGCGAGTGCCGGCTGTGCTTCGCGCTCGCGCTGTGGAACGGGCGCGACCCCATCCTGAAGGAGCGCCTATTCGGCCTCTCCGGCGCGGAGGGCAACCACGGAGAGGACGCCAAGGAATCCTGGTTCTACCTCGACGCCACGCCCACGCACTCCTACCTCAAGGCGCTCTACAAGTACCCGCAGGCCGAGTTCCCCTACGCGAAGCTCCGGGAGGAGAACGCGCGGCGCGGCGCGGACGAGCCGGAGGTCGAGCTGGCGGACACCGGGGTGTTCGACGACGGCCGCTACTTCGACGTGTTCGCGGAGTACGCCAAGGCCGCGCCGGACGACATCCTGATCCGCATCACCGTGGCGAACCGCGGGCCGGAGGCGGCGACGCTGCACCTGCTGCCGACGCTGTGGTTTCGCAACACCTGGAGCTGGGGGCGCGAGGGCGAGGGCGGCGGCGCGAAGCCGCGGCTCTCGCGGGTCGCGGACGGGCTGATCCAGGCGGAGCACGCCACGCTCGGCAGCTTCCGGCTGGCCGCGGCGCTCGGGCCCTACGGGCGGCCGCCGGGGATGCTGTTCACCGAGAACGAGACCAACTTCAAGCGGCTGTACGGCGTCTCGAACACCACGCCGTTCGTGAAGGACGCGTTCCACCGCTTCGTGGTGAACGGCCAGTCGGGCGTGGTGAATTCGGGCAAGAGCGGGACCCGCTCCGCGTTCTACTACCGCGTGGAGATCCCGCCGCGCGAGCAGTTCGTGTTCCGCCTGTGCCTCTCCGCGGCCGACGAGGCGCAGGAGCAGCCGTTCGGCCAGGCGTTCGACGCGCTGGTCGAGCGGCGGCGCCGCGAGGCCGACGAGTTCCACGCCGCGCGCATCCCGGCCGAGGCCACCCTCGAGGAGGCCGCGGTGATCCGGCAGGCGACCGCGGGCCTGCTGTGGTCCGAGCAGTTCTACCACTACGTGGTGAAGGACTGGCTCGAGGGCGACCCGGCGCAGCCCGCGCCGCCGCCCGGGCGCGCGGCGGGGCCCGGCCGCGACTGGCTCCACCTCCACGCGCGCGACGTGCTCTCGGTGTCCGACAAGTGGGAGCACCCGTGGTTCGCGGCGTGGGACCTGGCCTTCCATGCGCTGCCGCTCGCCTCGCTCGACCCCGGGCTCGCGAAGCACCAGCTCGTGCTGCTCCTGCGCGAGTGGTACATGCACCCGAACGGACAGCTGCCGGCCCACGAGCTCGCGCTCGGGGACGTGAACCCGCCGGTGCACGCCTGGGCGTGCTGGCGCGTCTACCAGACGACCCGTCCGGCGGGGGCGCGCGACCGGCTGTTCCTCGAGCGCACGTTCCAGAAGCTGCTGCTCCACTTCGCCTGGTGGGTGAACCGCCGGGACCCGGCCGGTCACGGCCCGTCCGCGGGCGACTTCCCGGGGCTCGACGACCCCGGCACGTCCGGCCGCCCGCGGCCGCTGCCGGGCGGCGGGACGCACGAGCAGGCCGACGGCGCCGCGTGGACGGCGTTCTTCTGCACGAACATGCTGGCGATGGCGCTCGAGCTGGCGAGCGAGGACCCGGCGTACGAGGACCTGGCCGCGAAGTTCTTCGAGCACTTCGTGGCGATCGCCGACGCCATGGACCGGCCGGGCGGCCCGGGGCTGTGGGACGAGCAGGACGGCTTCTACTACGACCGGATGCCCGCCGCCGGCCGCACCGTCCCGCTGCGCATCCGCTCGATGGCGGGGCTCGTCCCGCTGATCGCGGTCGTGGTGCTCGAGCAGGACGTGATGGAGCGCCTGCCCGGGTTCATGAAGCGCGTGCGGTGGTTCCTCGGGCACCGCAAGGATCTTGCCGGCCGCATCGCGTGGATGGAGACCGGCTCCGTCCACCGGAACGCGCTGCTCGCGATCCCCTCGCGCGAACGGCTCGAGCGCGTGCTGCGGGTCATGCTCGACGAGAGCGAGTTCCTCTCGCCGTTCGGGCTGCGCTCGCTGTCGCGCGCCCACGCGGATCACCCGTTCGTGCCCGACCTGCCGGGCGCCGAGTACCACGTGGAGGACCGGCCGGACGAGTCCGCCACGCGGCTCCTCGGCGGTGGCTCGAGCTGGCGCGGCCCCGTGTGGTTCCCGCTCAACCACCTCTTGATCGAGGCGCTCGAGCGCTACCACCGCTTCTACGGCGACGACTTCACCGTCGAGTGCCCGACCGGCTCGGGCCGCCGCATGGACCTCGGCGGCGTGGCGTCGGAGCTTGCGGACCGGCTCTCGACGCTGTTCCTGCGCGGCGCGGACGGCCGGCGGCCGTGCGACGGCGACGACCCGCGCTTCGCCTCCGACCCGCACTGGCGCGACCTGGTGCTCTTCCACGAGTACTTCCACGGCGACACTGGCCGCGGCCTGGGCGCCTCGCACCAGACCGGCTGGACCGCGCTCGCCGCGCATTGCCTGCTCGAGCGCGCGCGCGCCCGCGCCGCGGAGCCCGCCCGGGGCCTCGGCGTCGCCGGTTGATCGCAGTCGGCTGCAACCTTTCCGCAGGTTCCCCCGTACTTCGCGGCGACGGGGCGGGAGCATGAACCCACGGCCCCGCCCGGAGCCGCCGGCACCTCGACTTCACGCTCGGCACCGGTGGCGCCGAGGTCCAGCTCGAGTCGTTCCAGGGGACGATCCGGCTGCTGCGCGCCGGCGAGAAGCCCGTGAGAAAGGGCAAGGAGGAGTGACGATGGGCACCATCCTCGGAAGCACCGGTATCCGCCGCGTCGCGCGGCTCGGGGCGATCGCGGTCGTGGCCGCATGGTCGGTGGGGTTCGCCGTGGGCGACGTGCTGGCCGCACCGCTCCTCAAGGCGGCCACGATCGCGGAGCGCTCCGCTCAGGGCGGCGAGGACTTCCACTGGAGCTGGAAGGTGCCGGCGGGCAAGTCCCTCGAGATCGAGGGCGTGAACGGCGCCATCCACGCGGTCGCGGCCTCCGGCGACCGGGTCGAGGTGAGCGCGCGCAAGCACGCGCGCCACAGCGACCCGGGCAAGGTCACGATCGAGGTGCTGGAGCACGAGGGCGGCGTCACGCTGTGCGTGCGCTACCCGGACCGCGGGTGGGGCCGGCGCAACGAGTGCGCGCCGAACGGGAAGAGCCGCATGAGCACCCACGACAACGACGTCCAGGTGGACTTCGAGGTGCGGGTGCCGGCAGGCGTGCGCTTCGTCGCGCGCACGGTGAACGGCGGCGTGGACGTGGAGACGCTCGACGGGCCGGTCGAGGCCCGCACCGTGAACGGGTCGATCACGGTCTCGACGCGGCGGCTCGCCGTCGCCAGCACCGTGAACGGCTCGATTCGCGCCGCGTTCGGCTCCACGAGCTGGGACGGGCCGCTCGAGTTCACGACGGTGAACGGCAGCATCACGCTCGACCTGGCCGCGCAGGTCAACGCCGACGTGCAGGCGGGCACGGTGAACGGCGCGATCGAGACCGACTTCCCCATCACGGTGCAGGGCCGGTTCAACCGGCGGCATCTCGAAGGCACGATCGGGAAGGGCGGCCCGCGGCTCAAGCTCTCCACCGTGAACGGCTCGATCCGGCTGCGGATGGGGAAGGAGTCGTAGCGCGCCGGGCGCGCGGTCGCCCCATCGCCTCTGCTCCACAAAGTACTTGTCCAGCCTCGGCGGGCGCGCTAGGCTGCGGTCCATGTCGGCGCTCGGACCCATCCGCTCGCGCGAGCCGGAGCCCCCCGGACTCCAGGCGCACGCGATGGACAACCTGCGGTTCATCCGCCGCACCATGGAGGAGGCGGGTTCCTTCACCGCGGTGCCCGGCTGGGGCATGGTCGTGATCGGCGCCACCGCGCTGGCCGCGGCCGCGCTCGCGGCGCGGTTGCCGGCGCCCGGCTGGCTGCTGGTGTGGTCGGTCGAGGCCGCCGTCGCGCTCACCGTCGCGACCTGGGGCATGGCGGCCAAGTCGCGCGCCGCCGGCCAGCCGGTCTTCTCCGGCCCGGGCCGCCGCTTCGCGCTCAGCTTCTCGCCGCCGCTCGTGGCCGGCGCGCTCCTCACCTTCGTGCTGTTCCGCGCGGCGGACCTGGCCGCCATCCCGGGCGTGTGGCTGCTGCTCTATGGCACCGCGGTGGCGACCGGCGGCGCGTTCTCCATCCGCGTGGTGCCGGTGATGGGCCTGTGCTTCATGCTGCTTGGCGCCGCCGCGCTGTTTGTGCCCGCGGCGTGGGGCAACGCGTTCCTCGCCGCCGGCTTCGGCGGGCTGCACCTGGTGTTCGGCGTGCTCATCGCGAGGCGCCACGGTGGCTAGGTCGAGCGTGGCCCGGACCCGTCCCGACCGCGCTCAGAGCCGCGGGGCGCTGGGCCGCGTCGAGGGCCGCCGCGCCGAGGCGGCGCCGCCCGAGTTCGACCGCCTGATCCACGAGCGCCTGCGGCTCGGCATCGTGAGCGCGCTCGCGGTGAACGCGTCGCTCACGTTCCGCGAGCTCAAGGCGCTCATGAAGACCACGGACGGCAACCTCAGCGTCCACGCGCGCAGGCTCGAGGAGGCGCGCTACGTCGAGTGCACCAAGTCCTTCGAGGGCCGGATCCCGAAGACCGAGTACCGCCTCACCGCGACCGGCCGGCGCGCGCTCGAGCGCTACCTCGACCACATGGAGGCGCTGATCCGCGCCACGCGCGAGCGCTGACCGCCGCGTTTCCCGGAGTCCTCCCATGCCGCACCGCCGTCCGCCGTTCCCCGGAGCCGCCGCGCTGCACGTCGCCGTCATCATGGACGGCAACGGGCGCTGGGCCGCGGCGCGCGGCTGGCCGCGCAACGCCGGCCACGTCGCCGGCGCCGCCGCCACGCGCCGCACCGTGGAAACCGCGCGCCGCCTCGGGCTCGGCACGCTCACGCTCTACGCGTTCTCCTCCGACAACTGGCAGCGCCCCGACCTCGAAGTCTCGGCGCTCATGCGCCTGTTCCGCGAATACCTGGCGAACGAGACCGCTCGCTGCGTCGGGAACGGCATCCGGCTCTCGGTGATCGGACGGCGCGACCGGCTCCCGGTCGGGCTGCGCGAGGCGATCGAGACCGCCGAGGCCGCGACTGCCGGCTGCGCTGCGTTGCGCCTGCGCGTGGCCGTGGACTACTCGGCGCGCGACAGCATCGTGCGCGCCGCGCGCCTGCTCGCGCAGTCGCCCGCGGCGCCGTTCGAGCGCGCGCTCGGCGAGGCCTGCCACGACGGCGGGCCGGTCGCGCCCGTGGACCTGCTCATCCGCACCGGCGGCGAGCGCCGCCTGAGCGACTTCCTGCTGTGGGAATGCGCCTACGCGGAGCTGTGGTTCAGCGAGCGCATGTGGCCGGATTTCGGCGAGGCCGACCTCAGGGCCGCGCTCGCGGAGTTCGAGCGCCGCGAGCGCCGTTTCGGCCGCGTGAGCGAGGCGCAGGCCCCGACCGGCACCGGCGGCGGCGCGTGAGACGCGGCGGGAGGACTCGCGCATGGAACGGACGCTGATCGCCACCGGGACCCCGTGGGAGCCGATCGTGGGCTACTCGCGCGCGGTGCGGGTGGGCCCCTTCGTGTGCGTCTCGGGCACCACCGCGACCGACGCAGCGGGCCGCGTGGTGGCGCCGGGCGACGCGTACGCGCAGGCCGTGCAGACGCTGCGCAACCTGCAGTCCGCGCTGGAGCGCGCGGGCGCATCGCTCGCGCACGTGGTGCGCACGCGCATGTACGTGACCGACATCGCGCAGTGGGAGGCGGTGGGGCGCGCGCACGGCGAGTTCTTCGGCGCCATCCGCCCGGCCACCAGCATGGTCGAGGTCTCGCGGCTCATCCATCCCGACATGCTGGTCGAGATCGAGGCCGACGCGATCGTGCCGGAAGGCTGAGCGCACCGCCCCCGCGCCGCGTCGGCCGCTCCGGTGATGGCCGACGCGAGCGCGCCCCCGCGGACCGGCGGCTCGCGGCCGGCTCGCGATGGCGCGCAGGCGCGGCCGGCTCGCGATGGCGCGCAGGCGCGGCCGGTTCGAGATGGCCGCGCACGAGCGGCGGCGGTACTCTGTGGGTCCCCAACGCGGATATCCCCCGCTTCCCTCGGAGGTTCCCATGGCCGGCCACGAACGCGACTCCTTCCTGAAGACCTGGGAGCGCGAGAACCTGAGCACCATCCGCGTCCTCGACGCCCTTCCCGCAGACCAGTACGACTTCCGCCCAGACGGCGGCGGCCGCTCGCTCGGCGAGCTGGCGTGGCATCTGGCGGAGGTCGAGGCCTGCATGACCTACGGCATCGAGCAGGGCAAGTTCGACCTCGCGATGAGGCCGCCGAACCTCGAGCGCCCGCGCGACGTCAGGGCGCTGGCCGCCGGCTTCCGCCGCGCGCACGAGGACGCCATGACGCGCGTGCGGCGGCTCACGGACGAGGATTTCGACCGCACGATGCCGTTCTTCATGGGCGACCCGATGCGGGTCGGCGACGTCCTGTGGTTCGCGCTGCTCCATCACCTGATCCACCACCGCGGTCAGCTCGCGCTCATGTGCCGGCTCGCGGGCGGCAGGGCCCCGGGCATCTACGGCCCGAACCGCGAGGAGATGGCGGCGCTGAAGGCGCAGACCTGAGACGCCGCGCCACGGCCCGCACCGCCGACGCCCGCCCGGGACGCTGCCGCCGCGGGCGTTGGCGTCCGCGCGGGCCTCTGCTATAAGTCCCCGGCCACGCGCGTTCCCGGGACGCGGGCCCTCCGCAGTCCGCGTCCGATGCCGCGGGATCACGAGCCGTCTGGTCGGAGCCGGGGGTCCCATGGAGCTCCTCGAGTCGCACATAGACACCAGCAGCGACGAGTTCAAGGCCAACGCCGAGCACCACCGCGCGCTGGCCGCGGAGCTGCGCCGGCTGCTCGAGCAGGTCAAGCAGGGCGGCGGTGCGGACCAGGTCAAGCGCCACCGCTCGCGCGGCAAGCTGTTCGTGCGCGACCGCATCGAGCGCCTGCTCGATCCCGGCACCGCGTTCCTCGAGCTGTCGCCGCTCGCCGCGAACGGCCTGTACAAGGGCGAGGCGCCGTCCGCCGGCGTCGTGACCGGCGTCGGCACGGTCCACGGCCGCGCCGTCATGGTGGTGGCGAACGACGCCACGGTGAAAGCCGGCTCGTACCTGCCGCTGACCGTGAAGAAGCACGTGCGCGCGCAGGAGATCGCGCTCGAGAACCGGCTGCCGTGCATCTACCTGGTGGACTCGGGGGGCGCGTTCCTGCCGCTGCAGGACCAGGTGTTCCCCGACCGTGACCACTTCGGGCGCATCTTCTACAACCAGGCGCGCATGTCGGCGCTCGGCATCCCGCAGATCTCGGCGGTGATGGGCTCGTGCACCGCGGGCGGGGCGTACGTGCCCGCGATGAGCGACGAGGCCGTGATCGTGAAGAACCAGGGCACCA
>ERZ1292640.4783-Hain-H43-02um-R1-4783-length-10199-cov-9_pt1 | contig 10199 bp, 12 predicted proteins | sample MGYA00564404_ERZ1292640 | MGnify/ENA primary metagenome ERZ1292640 (study PRJEB36523, sample SAMEA6512636) | groundwater metagenome | collected 2019-01-08 | study: AquaDiva: Metagenomics assemblies of 32 groundwater samples | reverse complement strand
GTAGGTTATACTCCCAACACAGCTTTTTTAAAGGATCTTTTGCCGCTGGATGAAAGCGGCTATATAATAGCGGATATAAATTCCCTGACTTCGAAGGCCGGGATATTTGCGTGCGGCGACTGCCGTAAAAAACTCTTGAGGCAGGTAGTTACTGCCGCAGGAGACGGGGCAACAGCGGCATTTGCCTGCCAACATTTTCTCGAAACCTTGTAACATTTAAGAGGTTTTATTATGAAGGTTTGGCTGTGGACAATAGGGAGCGTGATCGTAATAAGCCTGATTTCTTTGATCGGCGCGGCTACGATTTCCCTGAATAAGACAAAGCTCAGGGCAACGCTACTATTTATGGTAAGCTTTGCAGTAGGCGGGCTGTTCGGGGACGCGTTTATACATTTATTGCCGCAGTCGTTCGAAGTGTTAGGAGCGAATCTTAAAACCTCGCTTTATATATTGGGCGGGATTTTTATTTTTTTCATATTGGAAAAGTTTATCCGCTGGAGGCATTGCCACATACCTGCTTCCAAGGAGCATATCCACCCTGTAGCTACGCTGAATATTATAGGAGACGGGGTGCATAACATGCTGGACGGGATGATTGTGGCTGCGAGCTTTGCTGTATCTGTTCCTATAGGCATAGCAACCACTCTCGCAGTGATACTGCACGAAATCCCTCAGGAGATAGGAGATTTCGGCATACTTATTTACAGCGGCATGTCTGCGAAAAAAGCGATCTTTTTTAATTTTCTTTCAGCGCTTACAGCTGTGGTAGGCGCGATCATAGCCCTTATCCTCGAATCCAGAATAAAAGGTTTTTCTACGTATCTTCTGCCCATAACAGCGGGCGGGTTTTTATATATCGGCGGGTCTGACTTAATACCTGAACTTCACAAGGAAGATCATGTAAAGATTTCTACGTCGCTCGTGCAGCTTGCTGCGATTATGCTGGGTATCGGCATGATGGCTTTACTGGTTTTCATTGAATAAAAGAAAGGGGTGTAGGATGAAGAAAATACTTTTTGTGCTTCTTGCGGCTGTAGTCTGTTTGTCTTTTGTATCCGTATCTTTTGCCAGGGATATGGGCGAGAAAAAATGGGATAAAAAAGACCAGCATTGCCCTATGTATAAGATGATGGGCGGCAAAGAACTTTTAGCGACTCAGGACGGCGGAGTGGTGTTAATGATTGGCAATAAGCTTATAAAATATGACGCAAGCATGAATCTGGTAAAAGAAGTAGAAATAAAAATAGACATGGAAGCGATGAAAAACACAATGGAAGAAATGAAAAAGAATTGCCCTATGTACAGCAAGGAATGCAATAAAGACGCAAAGAAATAAAATATGAAAAACTGGTGGCTATGGGAGTCCGGCTCCCATAGTAGAATCATAGCCGATTCTACCAAGGAGGGGAAATGAATATTATTTATGTTGTGATTATGGCAGCCGTGTTTATATTTTTCTTAGGCATAAGGATAGTGAGGCCTACCCACAGGGGATTGATTGAGAGATTGGGCAAGTATCAGCATTTTGCGAGTGCGGGATTTAACTGGATCATACCTATTATCGAAAATATATACCTGGTCAATGTGACAGAGCAGATGGTGGATGCTGAGCCGCAGGAAATTATCACCAACGATAATCTTAACGCCCGCGTGGATGCCCAGGTTTATTTTAGGGTCAAATCAGATGAAGAGAACGTCAAGAATTCCCTGTACAATGTGAATAATTACAAATGGCAGATAGTGAATCTGGCGAGGACTACCTTAAGGAATATTATAGGCACGCTTACGCTGAAATCCGCCAACAGCGAAAGAGGCAAGATAAATTCGGAATTGCATAAAACCCTGTGCAACGAGACCGGCAGCTGGGGTATTGATATAGTCAGGACAGAATTAAAGGAAATCGACCCGCCAAAAGATGTCCAGGAAACGATGAATAAGGTTGTAAAGGCAGAGAACGAAAAAATAGCTGCGGTGGATTTTGCAACAGCTACTGAGACTGTTGCTGACGGGGCAAGAAGGGCTGAGATCAAAAAGGCGGAAGGCGTAAAACAGGCAAAGATCCTGGAAGCCCAGGGCGAGGCAGAGGCAATCATGCTGGTAAACGAGGCAGCTGAGAAGTTTTTCGTGGGCAATGCGCAGGTCTTGAGGAAACTTCAGGCAGTGGAAAACGCGCTTATGCATAACGCCAAGATAGTCGTGCCTTCCAATGCGCAGTTAATCAACATGGTAGGCGAAATGGCAGGCGTGATACCCATAGAAAAAGAAAAGAGAAAGCAGTCAGAATCTTAAAAGCTTGATTAAGAGGTAAAATGTGATATAGTTTATGCAGCAGTTTTATGAGTATGATTAAAACTAATAAAACTATTGTTGCGATTACTGTATCTTTTGCCGCATGCTTATCCGCCTCTATAGGCATCCCGGCTTCAGCAGACGAGCCTCCCCTTGAAATAGCCAGCTTAGAAAAATTTTTGTCCGGACAAGTAGCCCTTGAAGAAGCGCATAAGGCAGCTGATAAAGTTCAGGAAGGCCTTAAAAAAAATCCGAGAAATAACGCTAATTACGCAGCGCTCGCTTTTCTTTATGATTATACAGGAGACTACGAAAAGGCGCTGGAAGCTTTGAAATCAGAAATAAAATATACCCCTGAAAGAAGCGAATGGGATGTAGTTTACGGGAATCTTGCAAGGGAATACATTAATCTGGGAAGAGCGGATTATATCCGGAAGCCGGCCATTAAATCACTAAGGTTCAATCCGAAGAATATCACCAGCCATCTGCATTTATTGAACTATTATATTCTGAAAGGCCAGTATAAAAAAGCGGGCCTGGAGCTCAAGATATTGAGCAGACTGGATAAAGAGGCTGATTTTTATTATGACATTTATATATCTTGCGTCAACAAGCTTAAGGATATAAATAAGGTAACAGAGCTTTTTAAGGAAGCTGTAAAAGCCAACCCCGACAGCTATCTGGCTCACAGGGTACTGGGGACAATCATAAGGGATTCTTCTTACGATGACATGGAAAAGAATCTGCCTGTAGTAATGGAATCTTTTAATAAAGCCCTGGAGTTAAAACCTGATTATACCCCTACTTATATATCCATAGCCAATACCTATATGTATCTGGGATTAAAGACTAATAAGAAGCCGTATTTTCAGGATGCCATGGCGTGGGTTGATAAGGCGCATAAAATAGACCCTAAGAATTCAAAATTGGCGCATTGCGCAGGCAATATATTTTTGGTCATGGAGGAATACGATAAAGGGATAGAAAGGCTTGAATATGCATTTTATCGAGGCGTTAACGACAGGGATGCCGCAGAGCTCCTGGCCGCAGCCTACAATAACAAGGCTTATTCGTATTATGAGGCCGGAAAAAATATCAAGGAAGGGCTGAAGATAATTGACAAGGCTATCGCGCTGAGCCCGGATAACGGCCTTATCCTAAGCACGAAGGCAGAGCTTTTGTATAAGGCGAAGAAGTTCAAAGAGGCTTATCAATATATTCAGAAAGCAATGGAATTGGAGCCGGATGAGCCCGGGATCAAAAAGGACCTGGAGATTATGGAGGCGGCTATCCAGAAGAGGCCGCTAAAATAGTTATTGACAAAAATAGAAAAAGTGCTATACTGATTACAATTAGTAAAGCAGTAGTAAATAAGTGGTTTAGATGTCTGGAGCCGTAAGGTAAAGAGTACTAACCTTTCGGCGTTTTTGTTTCTGCCATTATTTGCTATAATCTTAAAGAAAGGGGGTAGTGAGTAATGGCAAGAGGTAAAGTAAAATGGTTCAATAACCAGAAAGGTTATGGATTTATTACGCCTGAGAACGGTAAGGATGTATTCGTACATCACAGCGTTATACAGGGAGAAGGCTATAAGTCTTTAGAAGAAGGCCAGGAAGTGGAATTTGAAATACAGAATGGCCCTAAGGGCGAACAGGCCGTCAACGTAACAAAGGTATAACCCAGCGGAAAATCAGTTAACTGGTGAGGCCCGGTATTGTAAAGATCCGGGCCTCATTTTTTTTGGCTAAATTTAATATTGCCTTTAAGATACTAAAATGGTATCATATAAATATGTTATTAGAAATGCATTGCCATACTTCAAGGTATTCCAGGTGCAGCCGGATAGCCCCCGCAAGCCTTGCCAGGCAGGTGAAGCAAAAAGAGCTGCAGGGCATTGTCATTACAGAGCATCATTATCTCTGGAAAGACGATGAGCTGAAAGCCCTGAGGGTAGAGGCGGAACTGGATGAGAATTTTCTTATATTGTCAGGCCAGGAGGTGGCGACAGATATAGGCCATGTTCTTGTGTTCGGGGCAGAGAAAACAATAGAAGAAGAGATTAGTTTAAAAGATTTAAGGTCAGGCTTTCCAGAAGCTGCTTTAGTCTGGGCGCATCCTTTCAGGGATGGGGGTATGCCTGACGAGAAGAAATTACTGAACCCGATGCTGGACGGCGTGGAGATATTCAGCATGAATCAGACTCCCAAGGAGAATTATCTCGGGCTTAAGGCCTGGCATAAATATAAATTTACAGCGATAAGCGGAAGCGATACCCATGCCGAAGGCATGGCAGGCATATATCCCACCCAGTTTGACCACCCTATCCTGACGATCGATGATCTTGTAACCGGGATTAAAAAATCCAGGTGCAGGCCATTTTTTAAAGAGATCCCAAAATCAGGCACCAATATTATAGTAACAGAGATTACAATCGGCACAAAAGGGGATGATGAATCCAGAAATAGGATTATATTAAAAAATATAACAGACGGTAAAAAGTGGCTTAGCGCAAAGGCATCTTCAGGCATAACAGCGTTTTTATACAAGAATGGATTCGGGGATGGCCAGTTCAGGGTACCTGGGATAATAGATATAAATGACAGTGAAAGGCTTATTATTGAAGATGGCCAGCGCGGGAAAAGCCTTTTTGATTTATTGGCGCATGTGGATAAGTCAATAGGAGTGGATTATTTCAGGCTCGCGGCCAGATGGCTGGCGAGGTTTCATAATAAGGCGATAAAACAGGGCGATATAGAGAGCGTTATTAAAAAAGAACTGAGAAGGTTTGATTCCTATCTGAATTCTTTTAAAAGGGCTAAAAGCCCGTATCTGAAAAAGATAGAGCTGGTAATAAAATATGTAAAAGAGCGCGAAGAAGAGATGTTTCTGAAAGAGAGCAGCTCGTTTATATTGAACCACGGGGATTATCATCCCAAGAATATTATCATAGGCCAGGATCTGCAGCACGATATAACAACGCTCTTTATTTCAGTGATAGATTTCGGGAGCAGCGTTTTATTCCCCGGGGCGTTTGATGTGGGGTATTTTATATCCCAGTTCCAGAATCAATTTTACGCCCATCCGAATGTTTTAAAATATTGCAAAGAGGCGGATTTTATTGACACTTATATTAAAGAGGCGGATAATATACCGACAGATTTCGCTGACCAGGTCAAGCTATTCAAAATAAGGGCAAATCTGAGCATAGCATCGTATTTCATAAAGGTGGGCAAGGGCCAGAGCCTTGAAATGGCATCCCTCATGGAGGCGATATGGAGAGAAAAAACGTGATAACGGTAAAGGGAAACGCGGTAACATTATTAGGAGAGGAAGCTAAAGTTGGTCAAAAGGCGCAGGATTTTAAGGCGCTGAATACCGGCCTGGAGGAAGTAACTCTTTCAAGTTTCAAAAATAAGATAAAACTGATTGCTTCTGTGCCGTCCCTGGATACGCCTGTATGCGATCTGGAGATAAAAAGGTTCAATGACGAGGCGGCAAAACTTTCCAAAGATCTGGCGATCATATTTATCTCAATGGACCTGCCTTTTGCGCAGAAAAGATTCTGCCAGGCAAATGAGATAAAAGCGGTAAAAACGCTGTCAGACCATAGAGACGCTGATTTCGGCCGGAAGTTCGGGGTATTGATAAAAGAGATGAGGCTTCTGGCGAGAGCTATATTTATACTGGATAAGGCTGATGTGATTAGATATGTTCAGGTTGTGCCGGAACTTACATCTCCGCCTGATTACGAGCTGGCTTTGGAAGCTCTAAAGGCGGTTGTAAAATAAAGGAGGTAAGGATGAAAAAATATAGATGCATTGTATGCGGTTATATTTATGATCCGCTAGATAACAATAATGTGGCGTTCATGGATTTGCCGGAAGATTGGGTGTGCCCGGAATGCGGGGTAGGCAAAGATCAATTTGAAGAATTATGATTTAATAAGGAGGTAATTATGGCAGAGTTAAAGGATTTATTGCAGAGCGCTGATTGGAAAAAGGAAAAACACGTACCTGTTATTGAGTCGCCTGAAAAGATAAAAAAAGGCGAAGCTGTTAGCGTCAAAGTAAGCGTAGGAAAAGAGATTGCTCATCCAAATACAACGGCCCACCATATCCGCTGGATAGAGATTTATTTTCTTCCTCTAGGAGAAAAATTCCCATATCAGATAGGGAAGTTTGAGTTCGCCTCGCACGGGGAGTCAGGCCAGGGCGTGGATACAAGCACTGTTTATACTGCCCCGGAAGTAAGCCTTAAATTCAAGACAGAAAAATCAGGGGCAATTTTAGCGTCTTCTTATTGCAACATACATGGCCTGTGGCAAAGTTCTAAAGACATAACAGTAGAATAAGTAATAGCCTAATTTATGAAAGACCTTTCAATACTTATCGCGGGAAGGGCAGGGGATGGTATCGATAAATCAAGCCTGATTATCGGAGAAATCCTTGCCCAGCTTGGATACCGCATTTATATTTACCGCGATTACCCTTCTATAATAAGAGGCGGCCATACCTTTTCAATAATAAGATGCTCCTGGAATAAAATAGCCGCTCACGAGGATATAATAGATGTTCTTCTCGCTTTAAATCAGGATAGTATAGATTTGCATAAGTCCAGATTAAGCGGTGAATCCCTCGTTATCTACGATTCAAGCACAGTCAAATCAGACGAAGGGATCGGAATTCCCATAGGCGAAATAATTAAAGAGGCAAATGCGCTTGATCTGATGCGTAATTCCTGCATTGTAGGCGCGATGTGCAAGTCCATCGGCATAGAAAAAAATATTCTGGAAAAGATTTTCAGGGAAAATATTACAAAAGAACTGGATTTGAATATAAAAGTAGCGTTTCTGGGATTTGACAGGGCAGAAGAGTTTATTAAAATAGAAAAATTAGATCAAAAGATATTGCCTATAGTTACAGGAAACGAGGCAATAAGCCGGGGCCTTATTAAAGGTGGAATGAAGGCGTATATAGCTTATCCTATGACGCCGGTATCCGGGGTGCTGCATTATCTGGCAGGTGTTAGCGAGGAATTTTCATTGAATGTAATCCATCCGGAAAACGAGATAGCTGTGATGCTGATGGCAATGGGTTTTTCATATGCAGGCACGAGAGTCGCTGTGGGGACGTCCGGCGGGGGATTTTGCCTGATGACAGAGGGCTTAAGTTTTAGCGGGATGGCAGAACTGCCTGTAGTGGTTTTACTTGGCCAGAGGCCGGGCCCCAGCACAGGCCTTCCTACTTATACAGGCCAGACAGAGTTAAATTTTGCCTTGGCCGCAGGTCAGGGGGAATTTACGCGCCTGGTAGTTGCCCCAGGAGATTCGGAAGAGGCTTATTATTGGTCAGCTTTATCCATGAAATTGGCGTGGAAATATCAGATACCGGCGATTATTTTATGCGATAAAACTTTGAATGAAGGGACTTATAGTTTTGATATAGATCTGGCAGGCAAAATAAATGGGCCTGAGCCTTTATTGTGGAGTAAATTAGGCGAATATAAAAGATATCAAAATACTAAAAACGGGATTTCACCTCTTGCATTTCCTTCTGATAAGGACGCTGTAGTAAAAATTAACAGTTATGAACACGATGAGGCCGGCATAACAACAGAAGATAAAGATTTAACAGTGGCAATGCAGGGCAAAAGGCTCCAGAAGGCAGGGTATCTGCTTAGGGAGCTGGAGCAGTATGAAACCGTGAAAGTTTACGCTAAAAAAGATGCCCCTACAGCTCTTTTTTGCTGGGGCTCGAATAAAGGCGTATGCGTAGAGGCAGGAGAGAAGCTTGGGTTAAGAGTTGTGCAGCCTATGGTATTTTCTCCGTTTCCTTTAAAACAGTTCAAAGAGGCCCTTAAAGGCGTTAAGAAAATAATATGCGTTGAAAACAATGCTACGGGACAATTGGCTGATTTTGTTAAATTTCATGGAATAAACGTAGATGATAAGGTATTGAAATACGACGGCCGGCCTTTTACGCTGGATGAACTGTCACAAAAATTAAAAAAAATTATAACGTAGGGGATGGTTTCAAACCGTCCCCTACAAGGTTGACAAATATGGGTAATATGAATTTAGCGGCTAATGTCAAGAATACGTGGTGCCCGGGATGCGGGAATTTTGCGATATTGAATTCCATCAAGGCAGTGCTTGGCGCATTGATAGAAGAAGGTTTCCCGCGGGAAAAGATAGTGATTGTTTCAGGCATAGGCTGCCACGCTAAAATAGTGGATTATCTGAACGTGAATAGTTTTTACTCTCTGCACGGCCGGGTGGTGCCTGTTTGCGAGGCGATAAAACTCGCGAACCCGGAACTCAAGGTAATAGGGTTTGCGGGGGATGGGGATACTTACGGGGAAGGGCTGGAACATCTGATATTCGCTGCAAAAAGAAATATAGACATAAATATTATAATTCATAATAACCGGGTGTATGGTTTGACCACAGGCCAGTATACGCCCACCTCGCCCCTGGGCTTCAAAGGCCGTTCTACGCCCAAAGGCACAAAAGAGCCGCCCATAAATCCTCTGGAACTTATGATGGCAAGCCACGCAAGTTTTATCGCCAGAGGCTATACGCATGGCATAGAGCTTCTTAAAAAAATATTCAAAGAAGCGGTTATGTATAAAGGTTTCAGCCTTGTGGATGTTCTGCAGGTATGCGTGACGTTTTTCAATATGTACGATTACTACAATAAAAGGGTATATGAATTAAAGGATCACAACCCAGAAGATTACGGACAGGCCATGGAAAAGATAAAGGAATGGGATTATAATATCGATTCGAAGATACCTCTCGGCATATTTTATAAAAAAGGATTACCAGATGATAAAACCTGATATAGTTGAGTTTTTCCATAATCAGCGTTACACAGTGATTTCCACTATTGATAAAAAAGGATATCCGCATAATTCCTGTAAAGGCATCGTCCAGATAGATGAATCAGGTAAGGCCTATCTCTTAGACCTTTATATGGCGAGGACATATGAAAATCTCAAGGCCAATCCGCATATAAGCATAACCGCTGTTGACGAGCATAAGTTTATGGGATATTGCCTTAAAGGAAAAGCGAAGATTGTGCAGAAAAATAAGTTCAGTAAAAGCATATTGAAATTATGGGAAGATAAAATTACCTCCAGGATTTCGCACCGCTTGTTAAAAAATATAAAGGGCGAAAAAGGCCACCAAGCGCATCCTGAGGCGCTTTTGCCCACGCCTACTTATCTGATTGTAGTGGATGTCAAGGAAATCGTGGATCTTATCCCAGGGCATATAAAACAAAAGGCGTTAAAAATATGATTCTGGACCTTGTTATTATAGGCGGAGGCCCGGCAGGCATAACTGCCAGCGTATACGCAGCCCGCAAGAAAATGAATTTTCTTGTGATTACCAAAGATGTCGGAGGCCAGGCAGCGTGGAGCTCTGATGTGGAAAATTATCCCGGCTATCAGTTTATAACAGGGCCGGACCTGGTGGCAAAGTTCCAGGAACATATGGATAAATACGGGATTCAGCTGAATCTGAACGAAGAGGTTGTGGAGCTGAAGAAAAAAGATAATATAATCTATATCAAAACCACTAAAGCGAGTTACGAGGCAAAGACAGTGATAATCTCAGCAGGTAAAAAGGCAAAAGAAATAGGTGTGCCGGGAGAAAAGGAATACAAGAATAAAGGGGTCGCCTACTGCGTTACCTGCGACGGCCCGCTTTTTGCTGAAAAAGATGTTGCGGTTATAGGCGGAGGGAATTCCGCTCTGGACGCGGCCATACAGATGATGAATATCGCCAATAAAGTTTATCTTATAAACATAACCGATGCGTTTACAGGCGATTCTATTATGCAGGAGAAGGTAAAGAATAATCCGAAGGTAAAAATTTTACATAATACAAGGGTTGAGTCAATAATAGG
>ERZ1292640.4782-Hain-H43-02um-R1-4782-length-10201-cov-6_pt1 | contig 10201 bp, 15 predicted proteins | sample MGYA00564404_ERZ1292640 | MGnify/ENA primary metagenome ERZ1292640 (study PRJEB36523, sample SAMEA6512636) | groundwater metagenome | collected 2019-01-08 | study: AquaDiva: Metagenomics assemblies of 32 groundwater samples | reverse complement strand
TGATCCACCTTATTTTTGTCTATTTTTGGTCTTGACTTTGGGGGTAACCATATTGGGGACGAACCTTGCGTTGTCTGATCAACAGGAGAACCATCCAACGGAACATCAACCGATGACGGATAAAGACCGTCTATCCAATGGCGCTCTATTACGTTTTTCTCAAATATATCGGCTTTACTTTCCAAAGGAGCTTTCCAGCTTTCATCTTTGGCGTCTAATGCTGAATACGACGCAAACATAAGCATAAAAATCAATGGAAATGCTTTCATTAGTTTTGGGATTATGCGATTAATCGCTTTATCCTTTCCCCCTTTCTATTGTTTTGACCAAGTTAATTTTAATGATTTTTACCACCAAGACACCAAGTCACAAAGAATATTGTGAGTTAAAGGTTTAAGGTTGAAAGCAGTATTCAAGTCATATTTTTGGGGATGGCTCATTTTCCCTATGAATTTGGGTAACACTTTATAGAATGAAAACGACCAAAACCCCCGGATTAAGGGGGATTTAAAACGCTATTTTTGCCATGCGGTAAAGCATTTCTTAAACTTTCAATCAATCGATTACTTCATCTCTGCGTCTGCGTGTCTTATATATAATGGTTCGGAAGATGCTAGATCAGTTATCTCCCCCGCTTTTAGCTTAGCTAAGCCAAGTTCCGCAATAACGCTTGCTCTCGGCAGTCTTTGCGAATTATTCGCAAATATGGCAAACTCGCCAAGCTTTTCACGGAATAACTCACCATAAATATTTAGACCATCGCCAAGCATTATGGTTTTTTCGTTTATCTGGTTTATAAGTTCGTCAGGAGATATGACTTGATAAGGGCTTTTTCTCGTTATAATGCCGTTTTCATATTTGAATATCGCTGAATAAACCTCTTTTTTTCTAGCATCCTGGATAGGGCAAATTTGGTAAGGGGAATATGAAACATTATATGCCAAAGCGTCAAGAGTTGGCACCGTGACTAAAGGAATATTTAATCCCATTGCCAACCCTTTCGCCGTTGCAAGACCGATTCTGAGTCCAGTAAAAGATCCGGGACCTATGGATATTGCTATTCCATTGATTTGATTTTTATTTAAAGATGCGTCTTTTAATATCCAATCTAATGCTGGCATCAGTCTTGATGAATGGGTCGTTTTCATATTGAGCGTATACTCTGATATGAGTTTCTCTTCATCAATCAACGCCAATCCACCTGTCATGGTTGCTGTTTCTATTCCTAGTATAATCATATTTTCCCCCTAAATAACCTGTGTTAAGCATTTTTCAGAAAATTTGTCAAAATCTTGACTATATTTTTAAATCCCCCTTGATCCCCCTTTTTCAAAGGGGGGATTGGCTAAACTCCCCTCTTGAGAGGGGTTAGGGGTGTGTTTCATATTGGGCAAGCTATTTTATCATGAATCTTTAACAAGCTATCAGCATGTTTTACTTTATCTGCTCTGTAATATCAATATATCTTTGCCCATAAGGTTTTATTGTGATTTGCCTCTCAAATTCGCTGACATATTCCAATTCTATTCGTAGATATTCCTCTGGCAAAAGTTCCTCAACTTTCTGCGCCCATTCAATGGCGGTAACGCCATCGCTATAAAAGAATTCTTCATATCCAAGCTCATACATATCATCCAATGATCTAAGGCGATAAGTATCAATGTGATATAAAGCAAGCCTTCCGTTGTATTGATTCACGATAATAAAAGTTGGGCTTGTGACATAAGACTGGACATCAAGACCTTCCGCAATCCCTTGAGTGAATGCGGTCTTTCCAGAGCCAAGATCACCGCAAAGTGCGATTACAGTCCCGGCAAAAGCCATTTTTCCAATCTGTTTGCCGATATTTTTCGTTTCCTCAAGACTATGAGATGTGATATTGAGGGAATAATTTATCTCATCTTCGGTTTTTCTGATTTCCTTCATCAGCTTTTTAACTTTTTCTGGATCACGATTACATTTTGATGATTCAACTCCTGACGCAAGATCAACGCCATAAGGGTCGACTTTGATCAGCGCTTCACGGACATTTTCTGGATTGACGCCGCCCGCTAAAAAGACGGGTATCAGAACTGACTTAATCAAATCCTTTGCCATGTCCCAATCCGCAGTTTTTCCCGTTCCACCGAAACGACCAAGACTGACGGTATCTATGACGATCACATCTGCGCCCGCTGATTCATAGCTTTTCATCAATTCTCTTATGCCGTCAACGTCAATTTCACCCTGTCCTTTGGCGAGAAGATAGACAGTAAGCCATATCTGGCAACCTAGTCTTCTTTTGAGTTCATAGACATTTTCAACAGTGGTATTGCCAAGCAGATGAACGCCATAAGGCTTTATTTCGTCAACGACATGACATATATCATCTACGCTCATGTTATACAAAAGCGTCATAACAGGAATTTTGCATGAATTAGCCACGATTTTTGCTTGCTCAATATTTAATGAGCGTTCGGATATTCCGACATTCACAAGAACGCCAAGATAGTCCGCACCAGCATCAACAGCCATTTTTGCGGATTCAACGCTTGTCGTGCCACAAAGTTTTACTTTATACTTATTCATCTTCACCTTTTATTATCTCAATTCCTTCTCTCAGGAGAAATGCTACTATCACAAAACCCACGATAGGATCCGCCTGCCACAAACCAAAGAGATAATTAAGCCCAAGACCGATCAACAAAGCTATTGACAGAAAAACGCATGTAAGCGTTTCTTTTGAATCGGCTATAAGGCTGTTGCTATTTAATGCTTTTCCCGTTCTAAACTTAGCCAAGAATAATATCGGCATGATGATAATTGACACTATCGCAATAATTATACCGAAAAGGCTTGGTTCTGGTATTTCACGAAGCCATATTTTTTTAATAGATTCGTAGAGAATATAAGCGCCAAGTATAAGAAACGTGATTCCAACCAGTTTGGTTGCCGTTTTTTCAGCTTTTTCCTCTTCTTCTTCGGAGATTTTGCCGTGTTTGCTGAATCGCCAGATCATTATCCCGCCTGAGAGCGACTCAATAAAGCTATCCAATCCAAATCCGATTAGTGCGATACTTCCGCCTGCTAATATTCCAGCGATAATTGAGAATATGCCCTCAATTATGTTGTAAAAAACCGTAAAATATGATAAAAGAAGCGCTTTTTTATTCAGATTCATTAAAACTGGTATACTAAAAAGCGAAGGGAAAATCGCTGTATAGTATACATCTCCTTTCATTATTTATGTATGTTGGGTTATACGGACATAAGATTCCCTAGCTTATGCCTAATAAGCTTTTATAAATTTGTTGTGTAGATTCGGAAGTTTTTCTTACATCATAAAGGTTTTCAACACGCTTTCTCCCTGAATCACCCATCTTGATTCGTAAATCCTCATCATCTAGCAAATGCAAAATAGCTTCTGACAAATCACTAATATTATCAGGCACATTAAGGACACCCGTTCCATCGTCTTTGATTAAATTTACTTGCCTTGACTTATCCGCCATGATAACAGGTGTCTCACAAGCTCTTGCTTCCATTATAACAGACCCACCTGATAGAGTAACGAGAATATCCAAAGAATTCAGCACGTCCGGCATATCCCGGCGATAACCAGTAAAGACCACATAGTTATATATAGCATACTTCCTAACAGCTTGAATTGTCTCACGGAGATACCTGTCATGTTTTCTTAAAATATCACCGATGAGCAGAAAACTGACATCCTGACGCTTTTTGACTACCTCTGCAATTATCGGCATAAAATCTTTCTGGCGCTTAAAAGGCTCAATGCGCCCAACCAAACCTATTAGCCTATCGTGCAATTGAAAATCACGGCGCAAAACATTAGTTTCACTATAATTTGGCTGAAATTCTGTAAGATCAACTCCATCGCTTATAAATTCAATTTTTTCTGGATTTATACCGCCTTTTATTAGATTATCCCTTATGCGTTCTGATATTGCTATAATTTTGTCAAATTGATTAAATAGGTATTTATGAGCATTTTGCGGAGTTATATGATTGCGCACATGAGTTATCGCCGGAATCCCAAAATATTTCCCAACTTGCAGAGCATAATAATTAAACCATAGATCAGACGCATGGACTAAATCTATATGATATTTTGATAATGTTTTTATCAAACGTGAAGAAGCGAAACGTTTGAATGATATTGCCTTTCTCCATCCCGGCAGATAACAGATATGCACAGGGATATCAAGGCTTTTTAACAGATCGGAAAATTCGCCTGAATTGGGACATATAACAATTGGGCTAAAAATGCTTCTATCAAGATTTTTTAGCAACCATATAAGTTGCGTCTCTCCTCCGCCGATATTTTGTCCAGTATGAGCGAAATATAGTATATTGATCATATTATTTATTTGAATAGTCTTTTAGAGTTTGCACAAAAGGCATATCCTTCATTTTTTGAGCAAGTTTTTCATCAGAAGCATCTAAGACAATCATCTTCTCTCCCTTGTTTCTCTAACTAATTTTACAGAATCCAATCCCTTTAGAATTTCAGCATTCTCGGAAACCCATGATTGCATATTCTCAACCACCTGTGTTAGTCGTTTCTTTCGTTCTTTAAGGAACTGCTGATACGTTTCATAAGGCATTATCACTACGGTTGGTTCATCATCTTTAGTCACCAATGTAGGTATATGCTTTTCAGAAACCCGATCTAATATCTCTTTAGGTTTTTCCATCAAAGTTTTTTGGCTTACTGTCTCCATAGTATCTGACATTTCTATCACCTATTCCTTTTTTACCTTTGTTTACTTCTAATTCTTACCTTCCCAGGCTCAATAATAACCAGATTGCCTATAAAATCATCTTCTTTAAACTCTATGAGTCTATTAAGTAGCTGACGATTTATTTCATCATTAGAAACTTCGTTAGGAAAATGAGCAATAATGATACCCCAATGGCTTCCTACAGGAAATTTCAAGATATTGCTAAAGTCCATATCTCCTGTAACAATTATTGCCTGATTATCCTGTGCAAATTGATAGACTTCCAGATCATCAGCGCCACGAAGTCCATAATCACGAATATCTTTAACATCATAACCAGAACTTCCTAGAATTCTAGCTGTGGATCGAGGCATATCTTCATCAATTACAAACTTTAGCATATCAAATTAAACCCTGACTTCCTCACTTGCTATAACCTCTGCGGCATAATTAAGTACCGCCAGTATATTTTCAAAAGTAATCTCGTATTCAGCTATAACCTCATCATAAGTCATTCCCCTTGCTAGTTTTCCAAGTATGAGATCCACAGGAACTCTTGTCCCAGTAATGACAGGTTTGCCAAATCGAACTTTTTCATCAACACTAATCCCTGGGGTGATTTCCATGATTTAATATCCCTCCTCTATTTATCGAGTTTCTCGATAGCTTCAGATAATGCTTTTTTCACGTCTTCATCTTTCTCTTCTGCTAATACAGATTTTAATGGCTCAATATTATACATCCTTAATGGGTTTCTCCTCTTCCATCATTTCAGCTTTCAATTCATCCCAAGCAACTCTAGGCTCATCTCGTCTTAATTCTGAAATAAGAATATCATAAAAATCTTCCCATAAATCACCCCATTTTTCTAAATCAATTAATACTGCTTTCTTTTTGCCATTATCATCAACCACAAATTGAATTCCTTCCATTATCTGTTCTCCTTAATCTACAATCATAACCATGATAGCTCATACTCTTTATCATCATGAGGTTTCCACATTCGTATCACGTTATGACTAACTCTAATTACTTTACCCATCCGTTTCGCTTTAGTATTGAATTCTGGATGTCTCAAGAAATGATAAATGAAATCGGCAACCTCATATTCTTCAACAGCTAAACATACCAAGCAATAGCGAGTATGGCAGAGATTTCGTTGATAGAAATCATAATCATGAGTGAAAAAAGTCACTGCACCAAGCTGATGCAAAAGTGGAATAATCTCCTCATCCTTAATCCCTTGACGACCAATTTCATGACCTATTTGACGAACATGAATTCGCCAATTTTTTAGATAGTATCTTTGCTTATCAAGAATATTCTCATCCAATATATTCATACTTCTATCTCTGTTGGGACTAACTCAGTTGCGTATGTTAAAAACGCCTCACGAGCAAGACGAACTGCCTCTGCAATTGCTTCTTTATTTATTGATCCACGCCATTCCCTGATAATCACATCCCAATCCATTCCTCTAGCCACTTGCTCAAGCACATCTGCAACAAAAATACGGGTGCCGCGAAAAGTTGGCTTACCATGACAAATCTCAGGATCGACTACAACATATCTTCCCAATACTTGCTTTTCCATAAAATTCACTCCTTTCTATTCAACCATTCACTGAACGTAACATTACTATATCCTTATAAAAACTCATTAATTATACCATGATCACTACAATCAGCACTGCAAGCATAGCTTATGATAGTATTTTCATCTTTGACGAAACAGCCTCCGCAATAGTTGAAACTTGCGCCACTTTTACAGAACATTTGCTTACTGCTCTCTTTCTTTATCATATCGGGTATGGCATTATTAAGATGCAATGAGAATAAGTCCACATAATCAATTTTGCTTTCTTCATCAAAGTAATATCCCATCAGGAAAATATTGTTATCATGATCGCCTATAAGATTTAGATTTTGGTAATTTCCCCAAATGCGGTCATACCAGCCATTTCTGTTAGATTTATCTTTATCCCATGTCAGCCAATACTTGAATTCATTTAGAGATTTGCTATATGATCTGTAAAAATCGAGAGTATCAGAATCCCATGATCCAGCAATCAACAGATACTTATTTTCCAGTTTTATCATGGCGACTGCCCCTGCTGTTGATCGCTTCGTTTCACCTTCTCGCTGAATTATCGCAATGGGATCACCAATTGGCTTGTCTGGTTCTTTTACGTCAAAGATAAGCACTTGGGATATATTCTGTTTTTTATTATCCTCTATGCCCAAAACGAGATAATTGTCTATAACTTGAATACCGCCTGCATGTCTATATGGATTTCTGCTAATCTCTTTCTTTTGTATTATCTCATATCTGTCTGATTGCTTCCCAACTACGATAAAATAGGCTTCGTCTTCGGAACTCCCGGTGATTATAAAATATGTAATACCAGTGACATCCATTCTTTGAATTCCCTGAAGGTGTCCGCCGGAAGGTATAATCCAGCCATTGTTTATAAATTCTATTATTTTGGGTTTATCGCTCTGTCGCTCAAAAGCATCATAAACTCTAGCTAATCTTGTATCATTTCTATTTCCAGATGGTTGTAACATATCCATTTTTTAAGCTGTTATAAGTGATAGATTCTTTATCGGTAGCGATTCCGCCTCAAGACTATAGAGATTAACAAATTCGCTGGCATGATCTATGTCAATACCGACTAAATGACCATCAGCATCAAAATCTAAAATTACACCAGGGACAACCTCTTGAGAATCTACACTCGTTTTTTCTGAAAGGTCAATATAAAGGGAATCAGTATCTGGATAATAATGAAATTTCATTTTCTCAACTCATTTTAATAAAAAGGGAGAACACAAAGGTTCTCCCCTACTTTTGTAACAATAATATTTTGCAGTGACAGACCCAAGTGTCTGTCCTATATATGCTTATATTAGTTCCTTCACTGCGGCAATGATCCTTGCATCGTTTGGAAGGAAGGCTTTTTCAAGCACCTGAGATGATGGAGGCGGAGTATCGGGAGCGCAAACTCTCAAAATGGGTGCATCCAAATAGTCAAATGCCGCTAACTGCAATTGTGCGACAACTTCAGCGCCAAGTCCCATAAATTCACAAGCCTGATGCACAACCACTGCACGACCCGTCTTTTTCACCGATTCGGCTAATGTATCAATATCCAATGGGCGCAATGTTCTTGGGTCTATGACCTCAACCTCAATGCCTTCTTCCGCCAGCTTGTTTGCGGCGCTCATAGCCATTGGAACCATATATCCCCATGCGATAATTGTCGCTGATTGACCCTCTTTTGGGTTATCAACCTTTCTCTTAATATCTGCCTTTCCTATTGGGATAAGGTATTCTTCTAATGGCACTACGGATGCGCCAGACGCTTCACCATAAAGGTTTTGATGCTCAATAAACACAACAGGATTATCTTCTCTAAGGGCGGATTTCAATAATCCCTTAGCGTCATAAGCGGTTGACGGCATTATAACCTTCAATCCGGGGAACTGTGCCGCTATCGCCTCAAGACTTTGGGAATGTTGTCCTGCATAGCCTTTGCCTCCGCCAGTGGTTGTCCTCATCGTGAAAGGCAATGTCGGCTGTCCGCCGGACATATACTTCCACTTTGCCGCTTGATTACCAGTTTGGCACATGGTTTGTAGGATAAAGTCAATATACATTATCTCAACTATCGGTCTGCAACCGGTCATTGATGCGCCAACGCCCGTTCCAACGATACATGCCTCTGAAATTGGCGTGTTGAACACTCTATCTCTGCCGAATATGTCAATTATCCCCTTAGTTGCGCCAAACGCACCGCCGTATTCTGCTATGTCTTCACCATATAGGATTACCCTATTATCACGAAGCATTTCCTCAGTCATTGCCTCAATAATCGCTTCCTTATATGTAATCTTGCCGTCTTTGCGCTCAAATGGCTTGTATTCTTTTAATGTTGTAACCTTTTGATTTTCCTCAGGCACCACATTGGAATTGGTGTCGCTGTGAAGCCCAAAATACATTGAACTTGGATCGGGCATGGGTCCTTGAGAAGCCTTCAAAGCCATATCTTCATTACGCTGTCTTGATTTCTGCTTCATCTCAAGGAATTGATCTACTGTTATAACACCAGCCTTTATAAGCTGTTGTGGGAATGAAAGTATCGGATCAACGCAAAACCACGAATTGGACTCATCTTCCGAACGATAGGCAGTAGTCGGATCACTCAAAGAATGTCCTTTGAACCTGCAACCCCAATACTCAAGTAGAACGGGACCTTCGCCGTTTCTGACTTTCTCTGCCGCTCGTTTGGTGGCGTCCATAACAGCCAAAACATCCATACCTTTAACGACTTCTGCGTGCATACCAACTTCGTTATATCCAAGACCACGTTCAGCTAGAAAGTTTATGCCGGTAACTTCGCCGCGCTGTTGACCTGTCATGCCGTATTGGTTATTAACTATACCAAAAATAATCGGCATACCAAATTCCCTTGACATAAGACCATTTGAAAATTGTTCCATGCTGGCAAAATTCAGAGCTTCATGAGCAATGCCATTGTTATATGCGCCGTCGCCAGCAAAGCATAATACCAATTTGCCATTTTCAAGGTATCTAGCGGACAATGCAGCACCGACAGCCATACCCATACTACCACCGACTATGGCGTTTGCGCCGAGATGCCCAACGCTAAAGTCCGCAATGTGCATTCCACCGCCTCTGCCTTTGCAATAGCCGTCTTCGCTGCCGAAAAGCTCGGCGATTGCCCTATAAAGATGAATAATCACAGACAAATCAAGTAATTCCGCTCTGCTTTTGCCTCTACAATCAATTCCTAAATGCTCGCATATATGAGGAACTTCCTCAAATCTTTTGATTAGCTCTTCGTCACTCATATTTTTTATTGCAAAGAATCCCTTTCCCAAACTGTCACCGTGTCCTCTGTGTGTGCTTGTGATGTAGTCTGTGGGATTGATTCCAGCTATTGCGCCGGTTGAAATGGCTTCTTGACCAATGGATACATGAGATGCGCCAACATAAATAAACTGTTTTAATGCGCCGTAACGTCCTTTATTATCTTTTAGCTCAACGATCATCTCCTCTAGGTTTCTGATAAGCAACATACATTCAAGGAGATCGATGCAATGCTCTGGCGTGATATTTCCGTCTTCCAATTCGTCTTTGACTGTTTTGTTATACTGGAATACCGGTATTTTAACTTCTCTTTCTATAAAACCCGGATTAAAATCCGCTTTAACGTCAATCTGCTTAACCATTAAGTTATTTCCTCCGTGAATCTTAATCACGAATTTCACTAATTAAACAAATTACACGAATTTTCTTAATTATATTCGTGAAATCTTTTCTTCCGTTACTCGGCGGAACGAGATTCGTCTATTCGTGTAATTCGTGATTATTCCTTTCAAGAAACATTATCTAAATGTCGGCATGGTTCATAATTAAGGTAACAAATTCAATTTTTAACGTTTTCAAAACCC
>ERZ1292640.4780-Hain-H43-02um-R1-4780-length-10203-cov-5_pt1 | contig 10203 bp, 7 predicted proteins | sample MGYA00564404_ERZ1292640 | MGnify/ENA primary metagenome ERZ1292640 (study PRJEB36523, sample SAMEA6512636) | groundwater metagenome | collected 2019-01-08 | study: AquaDiva: Metagenomics assemblies of 32 groundwater samples | reverse complement strand
ATTAAAACTAATATTTGATTCTACTTTTTTAATAGGATTAACTTTTCTTGGTATTGAAAAATTTGTTTTAATAGTTCCGCTTAATTTTTTTCCGCCATTTATTTGGAAATCGACGGAATCATTGATGCAAACCACCTGGTGGTTTAAGACATTGCTTATTTTTGACAGCAGTTCGGTGGTAAAATTCTGTTCTCCTTTTTCCATCCGGGGGACGGAGCTTTGAGAAGTTCCCAACTTGTCAGCAAATTCTTCTTGGGTTAATCCGCGGCGCTCTCTCAGCTCTTTAATAAAATATCCGATCTTCTGCTGTTCAGTTTCTTCTTTTTTTTTCACGAATTTATTTTATAACTTGAAAAACTTGATAACTTTCGACTATCTTAGTATATCTCATATATGATATAATACAAAGTGGATAACTTTGGTGCCGAGAGGGAGACTCGAACTCCCAAGGGGTTGCCCCCGATTGATTTTGAGTCAATTGCGGTTACCAATTTCGCCATCTCGGCAATTCACATATTCTACACAGTTTTATACGCAAAATCAATTATTGAAAATAAAATCTTTGTGCTAAAATAGATTCATGTCTAATATTTATTCCAATTCAATTTTTTGGATTGACACCGACAAAATTAAGCCGAACCCTTTTCAGCCGAGACGGGATTTTGACGAGGCGCGATTACAGGACTTAGCCGACTCCATAAAACTATACGGAGTGCTTCAGCCTCTGACGGTTTCCCGCGTGGAAATAATCAAAGAGGACGGCGGACTAGTCACCGAATATGAATTAATCGCCGGAGAACGCAGGTTGCGGGCCGCCAAGCTTGCTTTTGTTTCTCAAGTGCCGGTTATCATTCGTACCGGAGATACAGCGATAATGAAATTGGAGCTTGCGATAATAGAAAATTTACAGCGGGAAGATTTAAATGCGGTTGACCGCGCCCGGGCCTTTTTTCGATTGACGAGCGAGTTTAAATTTACCCATAATGAAATCGCGAAAAAAATGGGCCGCAGCCGGGAATATGTTTCCAATTCTTTGCGTATTTTAACTCTGCCGGAGGAAATTCTAAATGGATTATCGGAAGGGAAGATAACCGAAGGCCACACCCGACCGATTTTAATGCTGGCCGATCATCCGGAGGAGCAATTGGTTCTGTTCAAAGAAATTGTTTATAAAAAAATAACGGTGCGCGAGGCGGAAAGGTTGGCGCGAAAAATAGCTTATGACCGCGTGCGTAAAAAAGAATTTATGCCGGATCCGGAAATTACGGAACTGGAAGAAGAATTTCAAGAAAAGCTGGGCACGCGAGTGCATATCGACAGAAAAGAGCTGGGCGGACAAATTAAAATAGATTTTTTTTCCACCGAAGATTTGCGGACAATTTTGGATTTAATTCAAAAAGGAGAAGTTGAAAAAAAGCCGGATGCAATGCTGGAAGAGCATATTGCAAATACAGCGCCTAAGGCGCTGGAACCCAGCGCCTTAGGCGCTGAAACAGCTCCGGAAGCGCCGATTGACGATAGGACAAAAGAAGAGGTCAAGCAAGATGATGCGGATTTATATAATATTTCTAACTTCAGCGTTTAACTGCGGCCGAAAGATTTAAGTTTCGAGAGCAAGCTATTTTTCTCCAAATACGACTTAATATGTTTTTTGGCAATAGAAGTTTTCACGAATTCCAGCCATTTATTGGATGGCCTAGAATCTTTTTTAGTGATTATTTCTACGATATCGTTATTTTTTAATTTGGAAAAAATCGGCGACATTTTACCGTTTATTTTTGCGCCAAAAATATGATTTCCGATATCGGAGTGGATAGAATAGGCAAAGTCTACGGGCGTGGAATCTTCGGGCATGTCGATGACATCTCCAGTCGGGGTAAAAACGAAAATCCGGTCATTGAAAAAGTCCATTTTCAGATGGTCGATGAATTTTTTCGGGTCGCTCGGCAGATATTTTAATTCTTGCAATTCCTCGATCCATTTGAATTTATTTTTGTCGTCTCGATTTTTTTTATCTTTTTGGTCTTTGTAAGCAAAATGCGCGGCGATACCGTAAGCCGCTTCGGCGTGCATTTCTTTGGTACGAATCTGAATTTCCGCTACTCCCCCCAACCCTGTGAAAATAGTCGTATGAATGGAACGATAGCCGTTCGGTTTCGGAACAGCGATGTAATCTTTGATTCGGCCGGGCAGAGGGTTCCAGATAGAATGCACCAATCCTAAAACCCGATAACATTCTTCAATCGTGTCCACGACGATCCGCAAGGCCACGATGTCATAAATTTTTTCAATGTCCTTGTCATAGCGCAGAAGCTTTTTATACAAACTGTATTTGTGTTTGATCCGGTAATTAATTTCCACGAATTTTATTTTATTTTTTTTCAGCTCTTTTTTCAGCTCTTCGCTTACTTCATTCAAGTATTTTTCATAAAGTCCCTTTTTTTCTTTCAATATTTCTTCAATCTCGGTATATTCTTTCGGATAGACATAAGGAAAAGCGGCATCTTCCAATTCGCCTTTCAATTTTCCCATTCCGAGGCGATTGGCGAGCGGAGCGTAGACTTCGATTGATTCGAGCGCGATTCTATATCTTTTGTCTTCCCGAATAAATTCCAAAGTGCGCAAATTATGTAAGCGATCGGCAAATTTTATAATCACCACCCGCAGATCATTTGCCATGGCGACAAAAAATTTCCGCAAAGATTCCACATGTCTTTCATGTCCGCGATATTTCAGAGTTCCCAATTTTGTTACTCCTTTTATTAAAAATAAAATATCATCACCGAATTCTTTTTTTATTGTTTCTTCGGGTGTCTTGGTGTCTTCCAGGGTGTCGTGCAAAAGTCCCGCGATAATTGTCTGCGTATCCATTCCAAGGCCGGCTAAAATTTTTGCCGTTTCAAAAGGATGGGTAAAATATGGGTCTCCGCTCAATCTTTTTTGCCCCAGATGCGCTTTTTCAGCAAAATTATAAGCTTTATTTAGAAGATCTTCTTCTTTTTTATTTACTCCGCCCACAATCAGGTCAATGATTTCCTTAACATTTGCCATAAGACAATCATAGCAAAATTATTGCATTTTGTTTAATTTATCGGGGCGGTAGTTCGGGCATTTGTTGTCGCTACAGCGTTCGGGGATGGTCTTCGTGCCGGCCATCATCAAGCTTCCGCAAACATTGCAAAGTTGACCGGTCCCTGCCTGCCGGCCAGGCAGGGGTTTGGCTTTGATGGCGAATTTGCAATCTGGATAATTAGAACAAGAATAAAAAATTCCGAATCTTCCGCGTCGTTCGGAAATGTCTCCTTTTTTACAAGTCGGGCAAATGACGCCAGTCCTTTTTCTGGCTTCTTCGGCCTCGTCTTTTTTTATGAACTTACATTTTGGATAGCGCGAACAGGAAATAAAAGTCCCGGTGCCGTCGCGGCGTTTTTTGATAACCAATTTTCCACCACCCTGTTTGCCTTTTTTTTTACCACATTCCGGGCATAACTCTCCGGTTTCTTTCGGACCTTTCAATTCTAAACCGTCCAACATCAAAGCGCCATCACAATCCGGATATTTTGAACAGGAATAAAATTTTCCCCCGCGAGAAAGCTTGATAATCATTGCACTTCCGCATTTTGGGCATTTTATATTTTCCGGCGCCTCTCCCAAGTTAGTTGCCTTTTCCAGCTTTTCTTTTGCTTTAACATCTTTCGAAAATGGTCCATAAAAATCCTTTAGAGTTTTTTCGTACTTGCGCTCGCCCCGGGAAATTTCATCCAGTTCGTCTTCCATTTCGGCGGTAAAAGTATCGGAAATATAATTGGCGAAATGCTTTTCCAAAAAATCCGATACCACTTCGCCAACATCAGTCGGGAACAAGGTTTTATTTTCTTTTCGGATATATTCTCGCTCTTCAATCGTGCGCATAATGGAGGCATAAGTAGACGGCCGTCCGATGCCTCGGCTCTCCAGCTCTTTAATCAATCCGGCTTCAGAATATCGATTGGGCGGTTCAGTGAATTTTTCTTCGCTGATCAATTTCAGTAATTTTAATTTTTCTCCTTCTTGACAGATAGGCAATTCTAGATCGTCTCCGCGCGCGTCGGTGTCTACGGCCAACCAGCCGGGAAAAAGCAGTCGAGAGCCGGTAGCGGTAAAATCTGGAAATTTAAATTCCCCACATGTCGGACATGTGGATTCCACATGTCCGACATGTGGGGAAACGTTCGCCGTGATTTTTGTTTTCAATAATTTTGCATCCGCCATTTGCGAAGAGACCGCACGTTCCCAAATGAGGCGGTAAAGCTTGTCATAGTCAGCATGACCGGTGTGAAGTTTCTCAATATGGGTCGGGCGGATAGCTTCATGCGCTTCTTGAGCATTTTTTATTTTAGTTTTATAAATTCTCGCTTGGGTATAATCGTTTCCGTATTCTTTTTTTACAAAATTTAAAATTTGACCTTGAGCTATGCTGGAAAGATTGGTGCTATCCGTTCGCATATAGGTAATATGTCCGGCTTCATAAAGTTTCTGCGCAATTTGCATCGTCCGTGATGGCGAATATCCCAAACGCGAGCTAGCTGTTTGCTGTAAGGTGGAAGTAGTAAAAGGCGCGCGCGGAGATCTTTTTTGTTCTGATTCTTTGACTCCCTTTACAATCCAACTCCCGGATTTTCCTATCTCTAAAATTTTTTGGACTAATTTCTCATCTCTCGGTTCCTCCGAACATTCTAAGGTAATTTTTGCGTTTTTTTCTGTTTCAAATAATCCCAATATCTTCCAAAATTTTTCCGGAATAAAAGCGCGAATTTCTCGCTCCCGCTCCATTATAATGCGAAGCGCCGGAGATTGAACTCGTCCGGCCGAAAGTCCATATCTTACTTTTTTCCAAATAAGCCCCGAGAGGTCGTAGCCGACCAGTCGGTCTAAAACTCGGCGCGCTTCTTGAGCTTTACGCAAAGCCGTATCAATTTGGCGCGGATGTTTAAGCGCTTCTACTACCGCTTCTTGGGTGATTTCGTAAAAAACAACTCGCTTGATTGGAGCTTTAATCTTTTGATCCAGATTTAAAAGCGTTTCAATGTGCCAAGCGATCGCTTCGCCTTCACGATCAGGATCAGTCGCTAGAATTATTTCACTTGCTTTTTCTGCCAATCCCTGAAGTTCATGCACAATTTTTTCTTTACCTTTGGAAATTTCATAATGCGGGATAAAACCTCCTTCAATGTCAATCGCTTGCTTGTTTGATTTCGGCAAGTCGCGAATATGCCCAACCGATGCACGCACAATAAATTTATCCGCCGACGAGGAGGAAGCACCTCGATCCGCCCCTGAATTGGCGGACAAGTATTTCTCAATAGTTTTTGCTTTAGACGGCGACTCGACAATTAAAAGTTTCATAATCCCAAGTATTACACGAAATAGTTTTTTAATGCAAATTATATCAATCGAATTTCGCCCATTTCTTCTTTAATCAACCCCTTAATTTCCATTACCGATAGAAGCGCATTGGCTGTTGGCGTGGGCATTCCCGTCGTGCGGATTAAATCATCTCGAGGAATAGGTTCTCGCAATAAATTTACCACCATTTTTTCTTCGGGAGATAAATCAGAGAATAATTTTGCCTGTTTTTCTTTGTCTTTAGGTAATTCAAAACCAAGCGCTTCCAAAACATCTTCCGAACAAGTGACCGGTGTTGCGCCTTGATGTAATAATTTATTCACTCCTTTTGAATTGGGAGAAAAAATTGATCCGGGCACAACCAGCAAATCTCGATTGTATTCGGTGGTGAGCCGAGCGGTGATGAGAGTGCCGGATTTTTCTTCGGCTTCGATAATCAGGACGGCTTTGGAAATACCCGCCATCAATCTGTTGCGCATCGGGAAGCTCCAAAGCGTGGCTTTGAAATCTGGAGGAAATTCTGAGATTAAACATCCTCCATTTTTAATAATTTCTCTGGCCAATAAAATATTTGTTTTCGGATGCATCGCTTCTTCCGATAGTCCGGAACCCGGGAAAACTAAAGTTTTTAAGCCTACCGCTAAAGCCTTTTTATGGGCAATAGCATCTATCCCCAAAGCCAATCCCGAAACTATCACGATCGGATATCCTTTCAGTCCCGTGATTATTTTCTCGCAAGCCTCGCGTCCGTAAGAAGTGAATTTGCGCGAACCGACAATGCATAGATAGATTAAATTTTCAGGCGGCAGTTCGCCTATGATCCAAAGATCTTTCGGCGGCTGGGGAATTTCCAAGAGGGCCTTCGGAAACTTTTCTTTTGGCAGTTTTTTGATTTGCATGATATAATCATAACATGCTAGATATAAAATTCATTAGAGAAAATAAAGAAGTCGTGCAGGCAGGCGCAAAAAAGAAGCATCTCGAGGTTGATATCGATGCGCTGATTGCGCTGGATGACGAGCGCCTGAAGCAGCTAAAAGAAGTCGAAGAACTTCGTAGTGAAGTAAATCGAGTTTCCAACGATATCGCCCGTGACCAAGATCCGGCTTTAAAAATTCAATTGATCGAAGAAATGCGCACCGTGAAGGAGGAGATTAAAGTCCAAGAAGAAAAATTAAAAGCAATCATCGAAGAGTGGCAGAAAATAATGTTGCAGGTGCCAAATGTTCCGGATATGTCGGTGCCGGAAGGCCAAGGGGAAAAAGACAATAAAGAAATTTTAACCTGGGGAGAAAAGCCTAAATTTGATTTCACACCCAAAGATCATGTGGAGTTAATGTTAAAACTGAATATGGTTGATTTTGAAAGAGGAGTAAAGGTCCATGGTTTTCGAGGATATTTTTTACAAAATGACGGAGCGGAACTTTCTTGGGCAGTTTGGAATTATGCGCGTGAATTTTTCGGCAGGAGGAATTTCAAAACCTTTATCGCTCCGTCGATTGTCCATAAACAAAATTTATTCGGTACGGGACATCTGCCGGGAGGGGCGGAAGATATTTACCAAACTCAAGACGGAGATTATTTAGCCGGTACGGCGGAAGTGCCGATGATGGGATACCATAGTAATGAAATTATTCCGAAAGAAGAATTGCCGAAGCGCTATCTGGCTTTTTCTCCATGTTATAGGAGGGAAGCAGGCGCGCATGGCAAAGATGTCAAGGGAATTATCCGGGTTCAGGAATTTTTTAAACTTGAGCAGCTCATTCTCTGTGAAGCCAGCCACGAAGAATCGGTGAAATTTCACGAAGAAATAAATAAAAATTATGAGGAATTTCTTCAGTCGCTCGGCATTCCTTATCGTCGTTTGGAAATCTGTACCGGGGATCTAAAGGTCGCTCATGTAAAGAGTTATGATACTGAAGCCTGGATCCCGTCCCAGAACCAATACCGCGAGCTTTCCAGCGCATCGTATTATCATGATTTTCAAACAAGACGTTTCGGCATCCGCTATAAAGACGCGGAGGGCAAATTGCGTTTTGCGCATTCTTTGAATTCTACCGCTGCCGCCACGCCCAGAATTTTGGTGGCCATCGTTGAAAACTACCAGCAGGCCGACGGCTCGATAAAAATCCCGGAAGTTCTGCGTCAATATATGGGCAACAAAGAATTTATAAAAAATAGCTAGGCAAGACCTAGCATGCTAGGTCTTGCCTAGCTATTTTATGCAATGTTAAAAAAAAATGTTTTAAATTCTCCGCGTCTTTTGGAATTAAAAAAACATCGACGCAGAGCGGTTTGGAATAAAATTTTAATCTCGCTTCTCGGACTGGGAGTGATTTTTGCCTCCTTGGCTTATCTTTTCCGTTTGGATAGTTTGAATATTAGTGAAATCCAAATAGTTGGCAATAAGGTAATAGAGACGGAAACACTTCAGCAAACAGTGACAGAGCAGATAGCCGGAAAATATCTTTATTTTTTCCCAAAAACGAATATATTATTCTATCCTCAAAACAATATCAAAAACGAATTGCAAAATAAATTTAAAAGGTTAAAGGATATAAATTTAGCGGTAAAAAATAAGAGGACTCTAGAAGTAAATCTCAGCGAAAGAGAAGCCAAATACACTTGGTGTGGGAAAACTCTCCCTCTCCTTGACAAGGGGAGGGTTGGAGAGGGGTCTGAGAAATGCTATTTCACAGATGAAGATGGTTTTATTTTTGACGAAGCGCCGTATTTTTCCGGCGAAGTTTACTTTAAATTTTACGGCCTTGTTTCCGAATCTTATTTTTCCAAATCAAATTTCCAACAATTAATTTCTCTGAAAGATACCCTAGTCGGGATCGGACTCCAGCCCGTAATTTTATATGTGAAAGATAACGGAGAGATGGAAGTTTTTCTTTCTAAAGGCGCTTCCGCTGAAACGAATCCTCGAATAATTTTTAAAATACCTGCCCGCAATGTTTCAGGCATAGCTGATGCAGGCGGGGATTCCGATTTTCAAAAAGTGGCAGAAAATTTGCAAGCGGCGCTTCTGACCGAACCTCTTTTGTCAGAATTTAAAAATAAATATGGGGCGTTGCAATACATTGATTTGCGATTTGGAAATAAAGTTTATTACAAATTCCAATGAGTGATTTAGGATTTTGGGCAAAACTAAAAAAACCGATTTTTTGCCTAGCTCCGATGGCGGACGTCACTGATTGCGCTTTTCGGCAAATTATCACGAAATATGGGAAACCCGATATTTTTTGGACGGAATTCGTGTCAGCTGACGGTCTCGCCCATCCCCAAGCGCGGGAAAAACTTTTGATTGATTTAAAATTTTCCAAAAAAGAGCATCCGATAGTCGCACAGATATTCGGCGGAAAACCGGAGAATATCAGGATAGCTTCGGTTCTTTGCAAAGAACTTGGTTTTGACGGAATAGATATTAATATGGGTTGTCCGGATAAGTCGGTAGAGAAGCAGTGCGCCGGAGCAGCCTTGATGAAAAATCCAAAATTGGCGAGAGAAATAATCAGAGCCGCCAAAGAAGGCGGTCAAGATTTGCCTGTTTCCGTAAAAACTCGGATCGGCTACAGCAAAAACGAGATTGAAACTTGGGTTCGGGAACTTCTATCGGAAAACTTGGCAGCTCTGACTATTCATTTGCGCACTCGCAAAGAAAACTCCGATGCGCTGGCGCATTGGGGTGTGATGAAAAGAATAATGGAGATTCGCGATGAAATGGGGAAGGAAACTTTAATCATAGGCAATGGCGATGTTGTGGATATTGACGATGCAAAAAGAAAAATAAAAGAAAGTAGTTGCGATGGGGTAATGTTCGGCAGAGCGATTTTTGGGAATCCGTGGTTGTTTCGCGGAATAGCTTCTGGAGAGCACGGATATTTTTCTACTGAAAAATTCCTCGTGCTCGCGCCGTCGCGCTCCCAAGTCTCTCCAAAAGCTACTCCGCTTCAAATTCCATCACTTGAACAAAAACTAAAAGTTCTAGTAGAACACACCAAACTTTTTGAAAAATTATTGGGCAAATACAAAAATTTCGCCGTTATAAAAAAACATTTCAAGACGTACGTGAATGGCTGGGATGGCGCCAAAGAACTTCGGATGAAATTGATGGAAACCGAAAATGCCAAGCAGGTAGAAAAAATAATTAATGATTTTTTAACCCGCCGACGCTAAAGCTCTGGCGAGACAAGGAAAAATTTAGTATACTCATTTTATGCACGATTTAGCATTATATAGAAAATATCGGCCAAAGACTTTTGATGAAGTCTTGGGACAAGACCACATAGTCAAGATTTTGGAAAATTCAGTAGAGACGAACAAGGTTTCGCACGCTTATCTTTTTATTGGTTCACGGGGAATAGGCAAAACTTCCGTCGCTAGAATTTTCGCGACCAGTATCGGCGTCTCGGTCAATGATCTTTATGAGATAGATGCCGCTTCGAATAGGGGAATAGAAGACATAAAACTCCTGCGGGACGGGGTGCGAGTTTTGCCTTTTGATTCAAAATACAAAGTTTACATTATCGACGAGGTGCATATGCTTTCCAAAGACGCCTGGGGCGCATTGTTGAAAACTCTGGAAGAGCCGCCAAGGCATGCGATTTTTATTTTAGCGACGACCGAATTTCACAAAGTTCCAGAAACGATTATTTCCCGTTGTCAGGTTTTTACTTTTAAAAAAGCTTCCGATACTATCTTAAAAAAAATAATCCTAGATGTTTCCAAAAAAGAAGGTTTTGAATTGGATGCCGGCAGCGCGGAACTTCTGGCCATTTTGGCCGACGGATCTTTTCGAGATGCCTTAGGCGA
>ERZ1292640.495-Hain-H43-02um-R1-495-length-32063-cov-13_pt1 | contig 10206 bp, 13 predicted proteins | sample MGYA00564404_ERZ1292640 | MGnify/ENA primary metagenome ERZ1292640 (study PRJEB36523, sample SAMEA6512636) | groundwater metagenome | collected 2019-01-08 | study: AquaDiva: Metagenomics assemblies of 32 groundwater samples | reverse complement strand
AAATAAATCATGCGTGGATTTAGAAAACTTCAATTTATCGCTAAGAAAAGATAGCCCTCCTAAATCGCTTAATCTTTTCATTGGCCCGCGAGGATCTTTTTCCTTGAGCATCAATACCAGCTCATCGCGCATTCGATGCGCGTGAACTTTATTCAACAGGCCGCCGGATACAGCCTCTTTAAGCAATTTAAGCGTTTTAGGCTCAATCCTAAAATTAAAACGCCGCTGGAAGCGTATCGCCCGGAATATACGCGTAGGGTCGTCTTTAAAACTTAAATCATGTAAAACGCGTATTCTTCCGGCAGCTAAGTCACTTTTCCCGCCGAAAGGATCGATCAACTTATGTTCATCTGTTCCGCTAACGCTTGCGGCCATCGCATTAATCGTAAAGTCCCGCCGGAAGAGATCCTCTTTTAAAGATCCCGGAGTTACCACCGGAAGACAGCCATAAGATGGATATTTCTCTAGACGCGCGCTGGCAATATCCACTTTTAAGCAATTACCTAAAGTTAAAGTTGCAGTCCCGAAACGTTCATGAATCCTTAAACCCGATTTCAATTTCTTAGCCAACTTCTGGGCAAAAATAATACCGTTGCCTTCAACCGTAATATCTAAATCAAAATTAGGTACTTTCAAAATTAAATCCCGCAAAAACCCGCCGACCAAATAAGCCGGCATGCCGGTAACTTTAGAAACTTGCGCGGCAAGGCAGATAATTTTCTTTAATTCTACGGGTAATTTTTTAAAATATCTTTTCATTTTCTAAGGCCGCGGATGAAACATCTTGTGCACGGATTTAAGCCGTTCTTTATCAATATGCGTGTATATTTGGGTTGTCGAAATATTCGAGTGGCCCAACATCTCCTGCACCGAACGCAGGTCCGCCCCTCTTTCCAATAAATGCGTGGCAAAAGAATGCCTTAAAGTATGTACTTTGATCGGCTTTTTAATTTTAGCTTCCAGAGCATACCGCTTGATCAGTTTCCAAACCGACTGCCGGGATAATCTAGCCCCGCTGCGGCTGATAAAAAGGCAATCTGCGGCCTTCTGCTTTAAAAAATGCGGCCGGCTAAACTCCAGATATTTTTTAATACTATGAATAGCTTTCTTACCCAGCGGGATAATCCGCTCCTTATTGCCTTTGCCGATACAACGCAGGAACCCGATATCCAAATTTACATTATTCGTTTTAAGATCGCACGCCTCAGAGACCCGCATTCCCGTGGCGTAAAGAGTTTCCAGGATTGCTTTATCCCTTGCCCCCTGATGATTGCGCGCATCAGCAACAGCGATCAATGCTTCCACTTCATTCAAAGAAAGCGTATCCGGAACCTTTTTCCATAACTTTGGCGAATCTATTAATACCGTAGGATCATTCTTTAAAATTCTTTCCCGGCTTAAGAAACGATGAAACATGCGGATTGCCGCCAGCCTGCGGGAAATACTGGTCGGCGATACTGAACTATCTTTCTGAGTGAGCATAAATTCAACAATATCATTTTTATCGATCTTCGAAAGCGCCTCAATCCGGCGTTTAATCATAAAATCCAGGTAAATATTTAAATCCTGCCGGTAAGCCAGAATGGTATTCTTAGCCAGAGCCCGCTCAACCGCAAGATAATCCAAAAATGAATCAATCAGCTCTTTCATTAATCTCCGAACAGATTATTATCTTTTTCCGCTCCGATTGTAGTCGACGGACCATGGCCGGGATAAACTATTGTCTGCGGGGCCAAAGTGAACAATCTTTCTTTGATTGCCTGCTCTAGCTGAATACGGCTTCCACCATCTAGATCATAACGGCCGATGCCCTGATTAAACAACGTATCACCGGTAAAAATAATATTTCCTTGCGGCTTTTTCATCAACAAGCCGATCCCGCCCCGGGTATGACCGGGTAAATGGATAACTTCCAATTCCAAGCAATCTAATTTAATTATTTCTTTATCTTCTAAGGTTTTGATCTCATTCTTTACCTCAAAAGAGGTGGCATAGGCAGCGGATAAATTTTTCCCGGCGTTCTGCAGCATCGGCAAATCCAATTTATGCGCATAAACCGTTACCCCGAATTCATCATCGCATCCTATATGATCGTAATGGCCATGCGTATTAATCACCATTGCGGGTTTTAATTTATGCTTCTTTAAAACCAAATTTATCTTAGACGGCTGATCCCCCGGATCAATAATAATCGCTTGCGCTCCCGGGGCGCAGGCAAGCACATAACAATTAACCTGCATTACTCCGACGTTAACCGTTTCTAAGATCATTTTAAATAATTCCTTATTTTCGGATAAACACATTGCTTATCGATATTCGACTTGATAAGTTCGGCTGCCTGGCAATTACGAGCGTCATTTGTGCCATAAGTATCCGCCTTAATACTGCTCAGAAGGCCATTTAATTTGCCGATATGCACATCGATATTCTTCTGAGCATCCGGAACAAGCAACATTTTCATATTCACCAGATTCTTTATTGCCTCCTGGGCGCAATCTACTTTCTTCTTCAGACTTGCTTTCTGAGCCAGAGCATTTATCAACTCATCCTGCCAGGATTTCCAATAAAGAAAATACTGCCGGTAAAGTTCCTCTTTAGTCAGATTAGGCCCCTTATACTCCTCCGGAATAAGCACCATCTCCACCGCAGCATCCGACTTCTTGGATTTACGGGTAAATTTACGCGCGAACGATTCGCACCCGACTAAATCCAGCAATAAAAAACCGCATAATAAAACATAGAACATTTTATTTATCTTCATTTAATCATCTCCTTGAATTGCCGCTCGCTGATAATCTTCACTCCTAATTCTTTGGCTTTATTAAATTTAGAACCCGCGCTCTCTCCGGCCACTAAAAAATCCGTTTTACTGCTCACGCTGGAAGAAAATATTCCTCCGCAACGGCGCACCGCTTCTTCGGCTTGAGTGCGCGAAAACTCCGCAAGCTCTCCGGTAAAAACTACCGTTCTACCGGTTAATTTATTAGTTTTAAACTTGGCGGCTTCCTGACGCATATTTAGACCTAAGTTTTTTAATTCCTGAATCAGTTTTTTACTCTGACTAAGTTTAAAATAATCAGCAACGGAAGCGGCCATTACATTGCCTATCTCCGGTATCTTATCTAAATCCTCGAGCGTAGCCTGCCTGAGCTTATCCATAGTTAAAAACTCATTGGCTAATGTATAAGCGGCTTTCTGGCCGACATGGCGGACACCTAAAGCAAAAATTAAACGCGCCAAAGACTGCGCTTTACTTTTTTGGATCGCCTTTAAAAGATTATTCGCTTTTTTTTCTTTAAATAATTCCAGGCCCAGCAATTCCTGAGGTTTAAGTTTATAAATATCCGCCAGGCTTTTTAATAGCTTAAGTTTGACTAACTGCGCGATTACCGCTTCACCCAATCCCTCAATATCTAAAGCATCGCGGCCGGCAAAATGCAGCAGCGCCCGCTCAAGCTGCGCCGGGCAATCAGAATTAATGCACCGGTAAGCCACGTCTTCTGCCTTTTCTTTAATAATTTTTTCACCGCAAGCAGGGCAGCTGGCAGGAATATTATAGGCCTTCTTTCCTTTTTGCTCTACCACTTTTACAACCTTTGGAATTACATCCCCTGCCCGTTCGATCAGTACACGGTCGCCGACGCGCAACCCCAACCTTCCTATTTCATCAAAATTATGCAAAGTAGCATTGCTAATCATTACTCCGGAACATTCTACGGGTTTAAGAACCGCCGTAGGAGTAATCACTCCGGTTCTACCCACAAAAACATTAATCTCTAAAAGCTCGGTCGTAGCTTGACGGGCGGGAAATTTATAGGCTACCGCCCAGCGCGGGCTTTTAGCGGTAAAACCCAGTTCTTTCTGCTGCGCGAAACTATTTACTTTAATTACAATACCATCAATTTCATAACCCAGCTCATCGCGCCGATTTTGCCACTTTTGGCAATAATCAATTACTGCGTCGATATTGCCGCAGAGCGCAGAATGCATATTCGCCCGCACTCCCCAATCTTTGAGCCTGGCTAAAAAATCATTTTGAGTATTTATCTCTTGGCCTTGATATGAACCCAGAGAATGCGCGAAAAAACTAAGCCTTCTTTTAGCGACAAGATTGCTATCTAATAGTTTTAATGAACCGCTGGTGGCATTACGCGGATTAGCAAACAAAACTTCACCCTGTTCCAGGCGCTCCTGATTAACATTCAAAAAATCTTTTTTATCCATATAGGCTTCACCCCGGATCTCCATAAAATCCGCGAGGTCCTTGCCTAAAAGCGCCAAAGGAATAGCGCGAATAGTTTTGATATTAGCAGTCACGTCTTCTCCGCAAGCCCCATCACCGCGGGTTGCCCCTACGATAAATTTACCTTTAACATAAGTAAGATTTACGCTGACGCCGTCAAACTTAAGTTCCGCCATATATTCATAAACAGCATCCTTGCCCAATCCTTTGCGCACACGCTCATCCCAAAGCTTTAATTCTTCAACCGAATAGGTATTATCTAAAGAAAACATCCCGGCGCTGTGTTTTACCGTCTTAAAACCTTCACTAATACCTGAACTCAAACGCTGGCTGGGAGAGTCTTCAGCTCGGTATTGAGGATATTTATTTTCCAGTTCAATTAGCTGCCGGATTAAATCATCGTATTCTTTATCGGCAATAGACGGCTGGCTTAAAACATAATAAAAATAATCATGTTTTCTAATTTTTTCTTTTAATTTTTCGATTTTTTCTTTAATTTGGACGGACATTTTTGGCCATTCAGGTGGCTAGGATGCTATCTGAAAATCGCGGAATTGGCCGCTTGCCGGAAGCCATTCTAAATTTACATCGCTAAAATAACGGGAAAAATTATGATTGACCTGCTCAAGAAAAATCTTAAGAAAATCTTCTTCGGCTTCGGCAACGACCTCTACCTTGCCATTATCTAAATTTTTAACCCAACCGCACACCGCCTGCTGCCTGGCCATATCCTGGACAGTATAGCGAAACCCGATTCCCTGAACCCTACCTGAATAATAAACATGTATCTGTTTTTTCATAAATAACTTAAAAAACACAGATATTATGAAACTTAAAATATCTGATAATTAATGCAATGATTATTATCAAAATAAAAAAAACTAAAAAACCCAGAAGAGAAAATAATCCTTTTTTCGGGCCACCGGAATAATAACCGACAAAAAACGTTGCTGAGAAAATGGATAGAGGGAAGATAAGAGTTAGCGGTCCGTTAATTAAATCTTTAAAAAAACAAGCTATAAGAAATACGCCTATACTGACAAGCATTCCAACGAAACTGGTGACATAATTTTTATTGTTTTCTACGAATTGAGGCATACTTATGTTGTTTCCTAATAGACTTGGTCGGGGCGGTGCGACTTGAACGCACGGCCTCTTGCTCCCGAAGCAAGCGCTCTACCAAACTGAGCCACGCCCCGATTAAGTTTTATAAAATCTAGGTTATTAAATTCATAGGCAGCATTTATCCAACCTATTATTTTTCTATATACGACAACATCATATAAATTTACATGCGCAGTACCATATTTTGAACGCCTTAAATGACGAAAAGGTATATCTTTATAGCTTTGCTTTATAAATGGTCTGCAAAATTGATTCTCTGGAATATCCAACTGGTCCGACCAGTATTTTTGTGCTTCTTTAACATCAATATCTTCGTATAGCATCAAGCGAATTTTAATCTTCTGCTTAGGGACTAAGCAAACTTTTTTTAAGAAAGTTATAAACATGCGTAAAATGTCTGGATTAGAGTTAACTAATTCGATTCGTTGGCTAGAAACCCTCTGGCTTTTATATCCTTCCCCTGCATAGAGCATAATACCGGCAATCCATAGATCTCTTTTAGATAATGGTAAAATCTCTTCTTTACATTTACCGGATAATAAAAAATTTCTATTAGCAATATTAGAAAGTCGCCTCTTACGGCTATTTTCCCTTCCCAGTCTTCGTTGAGCTTCAATTTTTACCAATGCTGGTTGCGATAATTCTATATCACGCACCCAAGCACTCACAGATCCTTTTGATACTGCTAATGTACCGGCAATCTGTTTAATAGAAAAACCTTGGTAACGTAATTCTCTTGCGTCATCTTTTTCTTTTAATTTCATAACGATAAGTATAGCAGAAAGTTAAAAGGTTAGCAACGATTTGATAGGCTTCTGATGTGTTTTATACCTGCAGGCTATCAATAAGGCTGGCCATGATAAAATCATTTTCCGTAAGGCCTCCGGCAACAAACGTAGTCAGAGTAACCTTTAGCGTGTTATAGATAATCGTCATCATCGGATGGTGCCCCTGCTCCTGAGCAATTATGGAAACCAGATCCAGAAAATATTTAGCATCAATAAAATCCTTAAATTTAAATTCTTTGACCATTTTCCTAAAATCAGTCGACTCCCAACCACGGTGTTCTAGCAGTAATTTTTCTATCCTCTCCTTAGCCAGAGCCAAGGCTGAACCCTGGCAGGGCTCACATTTATAAATTAACTCTTGTTTAACCGGGCTTTCCGGATTCTTAATCACTGTCTCTAAATTATTTAATACCGCAGCATAATCTAAAGGCGCAGTCAACTCCGGGGCGACCTGAAAATAACGTAAAACATCATTTTTATCTATAATCAAAGCCGCCCTGGCCAAAAGATTCAACTCTTTAATCAATAAGCCATAATTAATCCCAAATGATGAAGTTTTGTAATCCGAAAATACACTTACATTTTTTATATCAAAACTTTCGCAAAAACGTTTTTGGGCAAAAGGCAGGTCTTTGCTTATCCCCAGCATCACCACATCAGCAGATAATCCGGTAGCCCTTTGGTTAAATTCTTTTACCTGTAGATCACAAACCGGAGTATCCAGCGACGGGAATACATTAATTATTTTTATCTTTCCTTTAAAACTAACCAGAGTGACCTCTTGGAGATCCTGATTAAATACCTTAAAATCCGCGGCCGGCTCCCCAAGCTGTAAAACCCTGCCGACTAAAGTAAGCGGACTGGCTTTAAAAGTTATATTTCTTACCATGCGCACCTCCCTAAAACCCGATTAAACAAATTTCTAGGATCTTTTAACCAACATATCAAATTCCACGTTCATTTTATCCGCTGGGCCTTTAAGATTTAAAATTGTATTTTTAAGCGTATGAGGAATAATGCAAACATTAAAAACATTCCCCCCCGTTTTAGCTAAAGTCAAACTTACCCCATCCAGAGCTACTGATCCTTTAGGCAGGCAAAAACGGGAAAACACAGGCGGGATTGAAATTTCAAATTCCACGCTACCGTTACGCAAGCTTTTCTTACGCACCAGCCCCAAGCAATCAACATGCCCGCTGACAAAATGCCCACCCACTCTATCCCCGACCTTAAGGCTGCGCTCAAGATTAACCTTACCCCCTAAACTTAATAAACCTAAATTAGTATTTTTAAATGTGATCCCCATAACTTCAAATATAACAGAATTATCTCCGATTGCAACTACCGTTAGACATACTCCGTTAACCGCAATACTTTCCCCGATTTTAGTGCCGCCCAAAACAACTTTGGCGCTAATTTCCAGGCAAGTTACCCCTGCCTTAGGCGTTATTTTTTTTACCACTCCCAATTCTTCGACAATGCCGGTAAACATTTTAAATCACCTTAGCTTCGAATAAAAATTCCTGGCCAAACCGCTTAATCTTTAAAGCTCCTAACTTTATTGCCTGGTCAACCCGTTTGACTCCCAGGCCCATTACCGAAGAAACCGCATCTTTACCACCAATTATCTTAGGGCTGATAAAAAATAAAATCTTATCCACCAGCCTTTCATCAAAAAGGGAACCAATCAGCGTACCGCCACCTTCCACAATTATGTTACTTATCTTTATTCGGGCAAGTTTTTTAAGGGCATCGCGTAAATTAATCTGACCGGATTTTTCTTTAACTTCCAGAATTTTGGCTTTGGCCGCTAATTTTTGGCGATTCGGCGTTTCCTGCCCCGGCCGGCTGGGCAGAGTAATAATAATCACCTGGGCATCCTCAGAAAAAATATTAGAATTCTCCGGAGTGCTTAAAGTACTGTCCACAACAATCTTAATCAGCTTCTTTTTAGAAAACCAGGTATTTAAACGGGGATTATCCCGCATAACGGTATTAACCCCCACCATAATCGCATCATAATTCTCACGAATTTTATGCGCATAACTGCGCGACTCATCGGAAGTAATCCACTTGGAATCTCCGGTGCGCGTGGCAATGCGTCCGTCCAGAGATTGCCCGACTTTAACCGTAATCAAAGGGATTCCGGAAGTGATATATTTTATAAAACTTAAATTAATCTCTTTTAGTTGCTCCTCTAAAAATCCTACCCTTACTTTAATATTGTTCTGCTTAAGCAGCATAATCCCTCTTCCGTTATTCAGCGGATTAGGGTCCACCATCCCCACCACCACTTCTTTAACTCCGCTGGCGATTATACGGTTAACACAAGGCGGAGTGCGTCCGGTATGCGCGCAGGGCTCAAGGGTGACATATAAAGTTGCGCCAAACGATTTCTGCTTAGCTTCATCCAAAGCGATAATCTCCGCGTGGGCCAACCCGGCCTTAACATGAAAACCCCGCCCGATGATCTTGCCGGCTTTTACTACCAAAGCACCCACTAAAGGATTAGGCGAAGTTTTGCCTCTTGCTTTTAAAGCTAACTTTAAAGCCAACCCCATATAATATTCATCGGTTTTTCTAATCATTTTTCCCTTGCCGAAGTTTCTCGACCAGCTCAAGCGGAACCTTCATCATGCCTAATTTTATATCGGGTTTAGCGCTTCCGTGAAAATCGCTGCCACCGGTTACCAAAAGATTAAGTTTTTTAGCTAGATCCAAATAAAAATTAACCATCGACTGTGAATGTTCCGGATAATAAATCTCTAGGCCATCTAAACCATACCCTCTAAATTCAGTGATCAATGCATCATTACGCAATAAATACGGGTGCGCCAAAACTGACAGTCCGCCGGCATCTTGAATTATCTTAATTGCCCCTGGCACGGAAAGATCAAACCCTAAAACATAAGCCGGAGACCTGTCTCCGATATATTTACGAAAAGCCTCAGGTATCGAACTCACCTTGCCTTCTGTAACTAAGGCCCGGGCAATATGCATTCTACCTACCGTAGATTTACCGGATATCTTAAATACGGCGCCAGGATCAAGATCTACTCCCAGTTCTTTTAAATTTTTTATAATTTTATACACTCGTTCGACACGATTGGCCTGCAATAACTTTAACTGCTCTAGCAACTCCGGATTACGGTAATCTAAAAAATATCCCAGAATATGGATCTCCTGGCCCTCATGCTGAGCGGTCAATTCTATCCCGGGAATTATTTCTAAATCCGTATCTTTAGCTGCGGCGATAGCCTCTTCGATTGCATCCAGCGTATCATGGTCGACAATGGCAATCGCCGCAAGGTTACGCTTAAGGCTCTCTTTAACTAATTGGACGGAATTAAATGTTCCATCGCTGGCTAAAGAATGCACATGCAAATCGGCGTACTTCATTTTTCTTTCTCGATTTTTATCTGATCCAAAATAGCATTAACAAACTTTCCGGCTTCAATACCGGAATATTTTTTAGCCAACTCCACCGCTTCATTAATTGCCACTTTAGGAGGAATATCCTTGCGATACAACAGTTCAAAACACCCCAGGCGCATAATATTACGATCCACAAAGGCCATCCGCTCAAGCTGCCAATTGTCCGCATACTTGCTAATTTTTTTATCGATCTCCTGGATATGCTCAACCACCCCGCCAAGCAATTCCGTGGAAAAATCTTTTAATTCAGCAGCAGTCTCATTTAAATCATTATTCTGCCAGAAACTTTCAAAAACTTCCTGCCAATTGCCCCGGGTAATATCTACCTGATAGAGCATTTGCAATACATATTCACGTGCTTTAGTGCGTTTACGCATAGTTTTATTTTATTTGTGCCGATAGGTTAACCATCTCAATAGCCGAAAGAGCCGCATCTCTGCCCTTATTACCGTCTTTAGAGCCGGAACGCTCTACCGCCTGCTCGATACTATCAGCAGTAATTACTCCGAAGATCACCGGTATTCCGCTATCTAAGGAAACCTTAGCTATCCCTTTGGCCACTTCCGAAGCAATATAATCAAAGTGCGGAGTTGCTCCCCGAATAACCGTTCCCAG
>ERZ1292640.4779-Hain-H43-02um-R1-4779-length-10209-cov-11_pt1 | contig 10209 bp, 6 predicted proteins | sample MGYA00564404_ERZ1292640 | MGnify/ENA primary metagenome ERZ1292640 (study PRJEB36523, sample SAMEA6512636) | groundwater metagenome | collected 2019-01-08 | study: AquaDiva: Metagenomics assemblies of 32 groundwater samples | reverse complement strand
GCCTTGCTCAGAAAGCCGTTCTCGCCATCTTCAATAATATCAAGCAGCCCGCCCACGTTGCTTGCCAGGACGGGTTTGCCGCAGGCCATTGCCTCGAGGCACGATAGGCTAGTCCCTTCCACGCCGAGCGATGGTATGACTACGAGGTCGCACTGCGCGTAAACGCCCGGCATCTCGCGGTAGTGATCCTTGTGCCCCAAGAATTTTATGCGCGCGTCCGCCGCCGCGGCCTCCTTCACCTTCCCTTCAAGCGACCCCGTGCCTGCGACGAGCAATTCTATCTCCTCACCGTGCAAGAGCCTCATCGCCTCGAGCATCAACAGCGTGCCGCGCGAGCGCGTCAAGTTGCGCGGGAACAGCACGGTGAACGGTTCGTTGCGCTTGCGGGCTTTGGGCGAGAACTTTGCGAGGTCGACGTAGTTGGGTATCACCGTGATTTTCTCGCGCTCGTTCGGAAATTCGCTTTGCACGTACCTCAACAAGAACGAATCGACGCTCACGATGGACTTGCAGCGCTTGACCGCGTGGCGAATGAGGAGCTTGAAGAACGCGTACCGGGCGCGCCAATCCGCGTACGCCAACGGGTCGCCGCCTTGAAAAGGCACGTCCCAACTCACGCCGTGAAACGTCGCGGTATTGCCGCTCGCGAGGGGGAAGGCGTGGTTCGCATCGTGCAGGTGGATGACGCCGTCGCTCGCGCGCACTGCCTTCGGCCAGTCGAAGTTGAACCAATACCTTCCGCGCGTGGCCACCTGCCGCACGGGAATGCCTTGAAACTCGAACTCCCCCGCTTCGCGGCCGCCTTGCAATACGCGTGGCTCGAAGCCCTCTGCCTTCAACACGCGGCACAAGTCCGCCAAGTACACTTCCCCGCCGCCGATGGGCTTGCGGCTGGAGTTGAAGTGGTGCACGTTGCCCACGAAGCTGTAGTTCACGAAAGTGAGCTTCATAAGAAGGTTGACGCGAAGCGCATATTTATTCCCGACTCTTTCAAGGCCGCCCGGCTTCTCCCCGCGCCATCTTCCTTTCACCAAGCCTCTTGCGGTACCACTCGAGTATCAAGGCGCGAGGATTGTCGTACGGGTAGAATATGTGCAAGTCGTGGAAATATAGCTTGCATTGGCCGTTTTCATGAGCCGTGCCGTAATTATCATGGCGGTCAGCTTCTAAGTCATGATGCCGTCTTATTGGTTCTCCAAGTACCTCGCCGGGCAGCTTGCACAGGCGTTCCACCGTCTCTGGTGCAAGTGCATCCGGCGTCTTCAAGTGCGGCATTACTGCAACAACGCCAGGCTTGCCGTCCGCGCTGCGGTCGACGTAAAACCGCGTTGCCGGGTGATAGAAACCCCGCTTGCGCAACTCGTCGTAGAACGCAGCGTGCGCCAACGCCTCTTCCGCAGTGTTTGTAGAAAAGTAGGTTGCATGGTATCGCGTGTGCGGCTGAGCGTTGAAATCCTTCACCCAAATGCGCTTGCCGCGTATTTCGCGCCAATGCACCCCCTCATGCACGCCGGTAATAGCCCTTACTAGCGGCTTCAAGTCGCGCCTCACGGCGTGCGGCAAGGTACTTCGCCGCATTTCTTTAGCCGGCTTTCCTTCAGGCGGGCGCGCCGTGTCAACGGCTTTAGGCTTTCTCGCCAACTTGCCAATCAAACGCTGCAATAACGGCATGCGGTCACTTCATGATAATGTCAAGCCCTCTTTTTCCGCTAGTTTTTTCATCCGCACGCCGTCCGCTTCAAGGAGAGGCGACTCGCAAACTATCGAAACCACAGCGAACTTTGCTTCGCGCGCCTTCAACGCGCTGGCGAGGGGCGCGAAGGAAGGGGAGTTTGCGGAAATGGGCAGGTGGTTCAACTCGCCTTTGCTGCCGTAGTTTATGCCGCTGTAGTGGCAGTGCAGCTCGCGGTGGTTGAAGGAAAGGCATTCGTCCAACACTGCGCCGTAGTCTATCTTTCCCATGTTGCGGGCGTACAAGTGAGCGAAGTCAACTACCGGCACGACGTTCTTGCGGCCGGTGGCCTTGCAGCTTTCCAGCACTTCCGCGAGGTTGCCGAACGCCGAGTGTTTTCCCGTGGTTTCAAGCCCCAGCTTCGCACGGGGAAACGCGTCCGCTAGTTCGCCACAATGCTGCACCACCGCGTCAAAACACTCTTTCTTCGAACGCGTTTGAAAGAAGCCCGCGTGCACTACGACCGGCCCTTGCGCGCCGAGGGCTTGGCAGCGGTCGAGCGAATCGGAAATGCGCTTGCGGCTCGCAGCCACTTTCGCCGCCTCTTCACTGCACAAGTTGATGAAGTAAGGCGCGTGCACGCTCAAACGCACGCCCAACGCGGCAGCCTCCCTACCCACAGCTGCGGCTGCTTCGCGCGTCAAGTACACTTGCTGCACGAACTCAAGCTCTTGCGCGTTAAGCCCCAGCGCCTTAAGGTGGGCGAAGCTCGCGGCAGCCCCGCGGCCTTTAGTCGCAATGCAATCGCCTGCAGGGCCGATGAAAAGCTTCATACTTTGCTACCTTTCCGGCGTTCCACCGCCTTCCACAGCTCTACCAGCACGAGAACGCTGCTCGCCACTGCTATTGACAGGAGCCACTCTGCGAGCGTCATCGCTTCAGTCTTGAACACCGCCTCGAGCAGCGGCGTTTGCACGACTATGATTTGCAAGGCAAGCGCGCCTCCCACTGCAACGAGCATCATGCGGTTGGAGAACGCGCCCAGGTGGAATACCGAGTGCTTCTCGGCGCGCGAGTTGAGCGCGTGGAACAGTTGGAAGAGTATTATCGTCGTGAAGGCAATCGTCCTCGCCTTTTCTGGCGTCGAGCCTTGCGACAGTTCGAGCAGAAACAACGCTAGCGTGCCTGCCGCCATCAACAGCCCCACGCTGAGGAAGTAAGGCGCGTCCCTCCACGAAATTATACCTTCATTCTTCTTGCGCGGCTTGCGTTCCATCACGCCCGGCTCGGCCTTCTCCATCCCCAGCGCCAGCGCCGGCAGGCCGTCTGTCACGAGATTCATCCACAAAATCTGCACGGGCAGCAGCGGCAGCAGCCTCGCGTCCAACAGCATCGTAGCTATGAATAGCGTGAGCACCTCGCCTACGTTGCAGCTCAACAGGAACCGCACGCTCTTCACGATGTTCGAGTAGATGACTCGGCCTTCCTCCACCGCGTTAACTATCGACGCGAAGTTGTCGTCCGACAACACCATGTCACTCGCCTGTTTGCTCACGTCCGTGCCCGTGATGCCCATGGCAATGCCAATGTCCGCCTTCTTCAAGGCAGGCGCGTCGTTCACCCCGTCGCCCGTCATCGCCACCACTTCGCCGCGCGCCTTCAACGCCGCCACGATGCGCAGTTTGTGCCCGGCAGTCACGCGCGCGTACACCGCCGTTGCGCCGGCGGCCTTCACCAGTTCATCGTTACTCATCTTCTCGAGCTCGACGCCAGTCACTACCCTCCCGCCGGCCGAAATAATCCCCAGTTCCGACGCAATGGCCTTCGCCGTGAGGGGATTGTCACCCGTAATCATCACCACGCGAATGCCCGCCTGCCCCGCCAGCCGCACTGCGCGCTTGGCCTCTTCGCGCGGCGGGTCGTTCATCGCAACCAACCCGAGGAACACCAAATCCCGCTCTATAGACTCATCCATCTTCGGAACGGCTGAAAGGGGTTTGAAGGCAACTGCCAACACGCGCAACGCCCTCCCCGCCCACGCTTCGTTCGCCTTCAAGAACGCCTGCCGCGCATTGGCATCAAGCGGCGGCAGTTTCCCCCCTGCAAAAATCCTGTTGCACTTTTGCAACACCACTTCAGGCGCGCCCTTCGAAAACACGAACACGCCTTCATCCGAACGGCAGGCGACCGACATCATCTTGCGGTCGCTGTCGAACGGCAATTCTCCCTCCTTGAAAAACTCGCCTTCATCCGCCTCGCTGAAGCCCGCCTTGCGTGCCAGCACCAGCAACGACGCTTCAGTAGGATCGCCCAAGGCGCGCACGCCCCTCCCAACCGTTTCGAGCGACGCAGAGTTGCACAACGCGCCTGCCGCGACAGCCAGCCGCAAGACTTTCTCCAACGCCGCGGGTTTGCCGTTTCGCAGCACCTTCCCATCAAGCGCGTAGCCCGCGCCGGTAACTTCCAGCGCGCTTCCGTCGGCCAGCATCACCTTGCGCACGGTCATCTCGTTGCGCGTGAGCGTGCCCGTCTTGTCGCTGCAAATCACCGTCGCGCTGCCCAGCGTCTCCACCGCGTGAAGCTTGCGAATGATGGCGCTGCGCTTCACCATGCGCTGCACGCCCACCGCCAGCGTTATCGTCACGATGGCCGGAAGGCCCTCTGGAACTGCCGCAACTGCCAGCGACACGGCGGTCATGAACATCTCCAACGCTCCCGCGCCCTTAGCGATGCCTGTCACGAAAACTATTGCGACGATTGCGAGCGCCATCACGCTAAGCGTCTTGCCCGCCTTCTCCAACCGGCCTTGCAACGGCGTCTGCCCCGAATCAACAGACTGCACTTGCGCCGCAATCTTGCCGAACTCAGTTTCCATTCCAGTCGCTACCACCACCGCGCGGCACAACCCTCGCGCCACGGTAGTGCCCATGAACACCATTCCCTTGCGTTCGGCCACCGGCGAGTCAATCTTCATCCGCACCCCCGCGTCCTTCCCTGCCGGCAGCGACTCGCCAGTCAAGGAAGACTCGTTGCACTCGAACGAAGCGGTCTTGAACAACCGCGCGTCGGCAGGAACCTGGTCGCCCGCCTCTAGTAGTATTATATCGCCCGGCACGAGCTGCCACGACTCGACGCTCGCCTCCACCCCTCCGCGAAGCACGCGCGCCCTCGGCGAAACCATTTTCCTCAACGCTTCGAGCGCCTTCTCGGCGCGCTCTTCCTGCACGAAACCAATGATTGCGTTGAGCAGCACTATCGCGAATATTGCGGCCGCATCAACCGCCTCGCCCAGCGCGAAGGACACTGCCGCAGCCACTAGCAGCAGCATTATCATAAAGTCCTTAAACTGCCCGAGAAAACCCATCCACCACGGGGGCTTCGGCGTTTCGGAAAGCCTGTTCACGCCGAACTTCTCCAACCGCCGCCGCGCCTCCCCCTCGCTCAAGCCCTTCTCAAGGCTAGTTCCAAGCGTTTTGGCCAACGCCGCGTGAGTTGGCGTCAAGAAGTCCAGCATCAACAACCACCAAAGGCGCGCACCCGCCATCCCGCGGGCAGGACGCGCTTGCAACCAAACCAACGCACTAACGCCAGCAATAGTTTTAAACGGTTGCACGCCGCGCAAGCTCGTGCGTCTTCCAAACGCGCACTGCCGCCTGGTTTTGCAGCCGGCCGTCGTTCGACCATATGCCTGCTCCGAGTTTCAAGGCGAGCGCAAAATAAGGCGCGTCATTAGGGTCTGGCGAGACTCCCTCAGCCGCTTCGAGAAAAGGTGCAATATCTTCCGCAGGCATCATAGTTATCCTGCGCTTGAGGATTTCCAGCATTCGCCTGAAACCTTCAGGCCGGCGGTTAGTCTTCTCAAGCAACTCTGCTTCGTACTTGGAAAACTCCTGAAAAATGAAGTCCGGCGCGTATAGGTGCAGGTCATCCCGGAACAATAGCTCTTCAGTCTTGCCTTCCTTGACGAGGACTGCGAAAAGGACGTTCGCGTCCACCACGAGATCCATTTCAAGCGCCGGAGGCGTACTTCTTGGCCAACGCGGCGTTAAGTTTCCGACCCAACGCGATTGCGTCGGCGCCGGTAAGCTTGCTCTCCGATTTAATCTCCCGCAAGAACTCCAAATCGCCAATCTTCTGGCTGAACGCCTGGCGCGCCACCTCGGACCAGTTAATTTCGGCCAATTCATCCATCTTGCTCTTCAAATCAACTGGAACCGATATGGTTACCGTAGCCAAATAAACCACCAAGAACAATATAAACTGTGCAAATATATAAACTTGTTGCTCGTGCGGGGCTGAACCTGAAAGAGAAACTTGCGACCAGCGCCCGGGCGCCGCCAACTCGCGAGGAAGGTTGCATTTAAAAATGTCGGGCGCGAAAGTTTTTCAAGATGAAACTCGTCACGCTCTTGCTAGCCACGCTCTTGGTGGGAATGGTTAGCTCGGTTTTAGTAGAGCCGGCGGCTTACGACGCTGCGGCTGGCGGTGAAGCTGCCGTGCTCGTGAGAATGGCGGAAACACCGGCAACCGGCGTGCGGAGCTTCGCCGCAACGACGGCTGGCGACAAGATAAAAACCGCTCGCGCTGCTGGCCTCCGAACGTTTTGGAGCCTTAACTCCTCCCGCTTGATGGCCGCGCGCGTTTCCAAAGCCGAGTTGGCGCGCTTGGCTGCCGACAGCCGCGTGGAAAGCATTTCACTCGCGCAACCCGTCAAGGCGTTCCTGCAAAACTCCACGCCCCTCGTTAACGCCACGACCGCGTGGCAGCGGAGCGTCAACCTCGCCAACTCAACCGGCGCGGGCGTTTCCGTTTGCGTAATTGACACTGGCGTAAATTACTCCCACCCCGACTTCGGAGGTTGCAACTCCACGCAGTTCCTCTCTGGCAACTGCAGTAAAGTGCTTGGCGGCGTGGATGTCGTCAACAACGATTCCGACCCGATGGACGACCAAGGCCACGGCACTCACGTGGCCGGCATTATTGCAGCTAGTGGGGGGATTAAAGGCGTAGCGCCCGGCGCGTCCATCGTAGCCGTAAAGGCGCTCAACGCTTTAGGCAGCGGCACGACTGCCGAGCTGGCTGCAGGCATTGATTGGTGCGTCCAGCACGCCGCGGCGTTCAACATCACCGCGATAAGCATAAGCGCAGGCACAGACACGCTGTACTCGCAACCGTGCGGCGCTTCGGGCTTCGAGTTCAACGACGTCATCGAAGCAGCCGCGGCAGCCGGCATTGAAGTGGTCGTCGCTTCCGGCAACGACGGCAACCGCACTGCCATCGCCTACCCCGCCTGCCACCCGCAAGCAATCTCCGTCGGCTCCGTCTCCAAAAGCCGCGCGTTGTCAAGCTTCTCCAACCTCGCGTGGTTCTTGAGCGTACTCGCCCCAGGCGGGAGCATCAATTCCACCTCCCTCGCAGGGCGTTATACCACGATGAGCGGCACGAGCATGGCAACTCCGCACGCGAGCGGTATAATCGCCTTGGCGGTTGCCGAGAGGCTTGCTGAAACCGGCGTGAAGCCTTCGCACGCGCAGTTGCTCGCAAGCCTCCAGGCAAGCGGCGTGAACGTCACCAACCCATTCAACTCCAGCCAATCATTCGCCATCGCAGATGCTAACGCCACGCTCGCACGGCTCGACACAACGCCGCCCAACGCAACCATCCTCGGCGGGAACGCCTCCCACCACGCTGGCGTGAACCTTTCGCTTCAAGCCAACTCTACGCAACTGCCCGGCAGCGTGGCGTTGGAAATCAACGCTTCCCGCAATCATTCCGCGCAGTATCGCAACGGAACGTGGAACGCCAACTTGACTTGCGTGCCTTCAGGCAACCACTCCGTGCGCGCCTTTGCGCGGGACGTTTCCGGCAACTTGAACGCCTCCCTCCCCGCCACAGTTTCGTTCAACAACACCGCGCAACCCCCCAATTATTCCAACGTGACGCTGCAAAACTACGGCTATTCCCCCGCCGGAGGATACAACTTCGCGGCAGTTTGGGTGGGCGAACAAGAGTTGACGAGCGTGAGGCTTGAGTTGGATGGCGCCGTGAACATCACCCCAACCGCCAACGGCAGCACCTTCACCGCCCTACTGCCAGCCATCGCCGCCGGCAGCCACTCGCTAAAATGGTTCGGCCGAGACTGCACCGGCAACGCAAATGCCACTCCGAGCTTCAACTTCACCATCGCGAAAACCCCCCTCGAAATCAACCTCACCGTGAACGGCACTCCCGGCAACCAGGCGCGCAACTACTCGGCACTGTTGTTTACTGCAACGACGATTGGTTCCAACGCCACCATCACGCTCTTCGTGAACAACACGCCCATCGCGGCAGGCAACGCGACCGCCTCCCTTGAAACCTCCCTCGCCGCAGGGTATTACGCCGTAACCGCAAACTCTACCGGCGGCGAGAACCACTCCAACAACTCTGCAGCCCTCTTCCTGCAAGTGAACAAGACACCCCCGCAAGCGCGGCTGTTGCTGAACGGCACGGACGGCAACGCGGTTTTCGAGTTTCCCGCCGCAATCAACGCCACCGCGATAAACGCGACTCCCGCCGCGCTGTACCGCAACGGCACGCTCCTCACCGGCTTGAATGAAACCCTGTTGCCCTCCGGCCTCGACGCGTTCAACTACACACTCTTCCTGCCGGAGACGCAAAACCACTCGGCCTTGACGCTCGAACGCACGGCATTGGTGAACGACTCCACGCCACCCCGGTTCGAAAACCATTCCACAACCCCAACCCTCCCCGTCACCGTGATAAACGGCAGCAGCGTCACGCACGCAATCGTGCAAGTGAACGTCACGGCACGGGACAATGCCAACATCTCAAACGTCAACTTCACGCTCGACGGCGGTAACGCCACCACTCCCAATGCCACCGCTCCCAACGCAACTGCCGCCAACAACACGGCCGGCGTTTACAGCGTCACGCTCTCCAACCTCTCGCTCGGCAGGCACAACTATTCGTGGACGGCAACCGACGCGGCAGGCAACGCCAACTCTACGGCCGGCAGTTTCACCATCACCGCCTCCACCACCAACGCCTCGAACGCAACTCTCTACATCAACGGGGAGGGCATAGTGGCGCTTGAAATGGAAAATGCGTGGTTCGCCACCGCCGCTTCAACAACACTTCAAGCAATCATCTTGAACGAGTTTCACGCCCTAACGCTTTCAGAAGCAATCGCCGCCAACACGATTCTCAAGGCCTTCGAACTCAACGCGACGGCGAACGCCAGCCTCCTCGCGTGCTTCAACCACTCTGCCTTCACAACCGCGTTTCAAGAAAACACCATGGCCGTCTACCGCAGAGCCAACTCGACGGAACCCTGGGTCAACGCCACCGCATTCGTAAACGCTTCCAGCAAAGTGGCTTGCGGCAACGCCTCCTCAAGCCAATACGCCCTCGCCGCCCAACCCGCGCCAACCCCAACTCCTTCACCGACGCCTACGCCGTCACCCACCCCCACGCCAACCCCAACGCCCGCCGCAGCCGCAGCACCCGCACCAGCCGCGCCGCAAACCAATTCTCACGCCAGCTCAATAGCCGCCGCCATTTCAATAGCAGCCCCCGCACCGCAAACCGCCGCAAGCACTCCCACGCCTGCACTCGCGCCAACCGCCACGCCTTCACCCAAGCCAACCCTCCCGACCGCCACCAAAACCAAAATAACCATCTCCACCTTGAGAAGCACAACCAACTCCACCATAATCATCCTCGCCCGGCGGGAAGACGGCAGCCGCCTCGCCAACACCACCGCGTTAGTAACGACGCCAACAGGCCGCAACTTAACCCTCCCGATAACCGCCGAAGGCGTCATCGCCATCCCCTCCACGGAAGAAGGCACTTACACCATAACCCTCGAAAGCCAATCGTTCAAAGTGACGGTAAAGGCGCGCAGCCAACAGTCGAACGCCACGCTCGACGCGCAACCGGTGACTGCGCTTGCGAACGCCGGCGACTACACTCCCGAGGCAGTCGCGCTGGCAATAGCCGGCATTGCGATAACCATAGTAATCTTGAGGTTCGACAAAAACCTTGCCAAGCGCGAGTCGAAACTCAGAAAGGCGCTTGACGCTAGAAACAAGGGCGCAAAACTTCAGCAACCGCCGGAAGCAAAACCCAGCGAACCCGCTTGAGTTACTCCAGTTCGCCGCTTGCAGCTAGTTACTATAACCCCGAATATAAGTTAAACTGTTTCATCCCCCCCGAGTTTCCTCCGCGTGACGTTTAAAAACAACGGTTGCGTTATGCTTGCGGGTTTAATTTGGACTTTTCGCAGCGCGTTCGCGGGAGCGCAGCCTCCAGCGCAGCGTGGCTGGTGCTATTCGCGTTCGTCCTCACTGCAAGCGCGTTCTACCTCTTCAACACGCCTAGCTCTTTCACGCTAGCAAGTTTCCCTTCCGGCAACCTTCTTTCCGCCAGCACGACTGGTTTTTCCATAATTCGTCTCGCGGCCGACGAAGGCAACGGCAGGGTTTCGTTGCGCCTGCCGGTGGAAGACGGCGAGATAACCCCAACGCCCACTCCCA
>ERZ1292640.4778-Hain-H43-02um-R1-4778-length-10210-cov-6_pt1 | contig 10210 bp, 4 predicted proteins | sample MGYA00564404_ERZ1292640 | MGnify/ENA primary metagenome ERZ1292640 (study PRJEB36523, sample SAMEA6512636) | groundwater metagenome | collected 2019-01-08 | study: AquaDiva: Metagenomics assemblies of 32 groundwater samples | reverse complement strand
TGCGGTTGGCCCGTACGCGCTCGTCCACGGCGCGCAGTATCTGGAACATGGGACGATTAATAGCTGTGCGGAACATCCGACGGAGGTTGGTGAGGGCGTCCAGGCGAGATCGTTTATCCTTTCCGAAGGCGCCCGAGTCGAGAGCGGCGCAATCATCGAGAAGGTGTTTGTCGGACAAGGGGTCAAGATGGGGAAGCAATTCTCGGCTGAGAACTCGCTCTTCTTCGCGAACTGCGAAGCGTTCCACGGCGAGGCGGTGTCAATTTTTGCAGGACCCTACACAGTGACCCATCACAAGTCCACCTTGCTCATCGCAGGGATGTTCTCTTTTTACAACGCCGGCAGCGGCACGAACCAGAGCAATCACATGTATAAGCTCGGTCCGGTGCATCAGGGGGTCCTGGAACGAGGCTGCAAGACGGGATCGTTCTCGTATCTCATGCTGGAAGCCCATATCGGCGCTTTCAGCGTCGTCATTGGAAAGCATTATGCAAACATCAACGCGCCGAACTTTCCCTTTTCATATATCACCGAGGAAGCGGGCGCCACGAAAATCATTCCGGGTTTGAACCTTTCATCTGTCGGCACGGTTCGGGATGGCGAAAAATGGCCGAAGCGAGACAACAGAAGAGCTCCCAACAAGCGAGACCTCATCATCTTTGACGTGTTTTCACCCTACACTGTCGAGAAGATGCGGCGTGGGCGAGATGAGCTTCTGGCTTTAAGCGAGAATGTGCCGAAAGAAAAGACAATTGTGAACTACGGTGGAGCACAGTTGAGTCGTCTCTTGCTCCGCAAGGGTGCGAAGTACTATTCGTTGGCGATAGCGCGCTACTTGAATGAGAAAGTGACCGCACGACTTCAAGAAGCCTTGACGAAAACCAAAGATTGGAAGGCAGCAACTGCATCGCTGGCTCCCAGATCCAATCTGCGTAACTCGACGGAATGGACAGACATCAGCGGCTTAATTACACCGCGAGAACGGATCGGCCAGCTCGAGGCTGCCGTCGCGAACGGCACGCTCTCCACCTATGATGCTCTCCTCGCTCAATTTCAGAAAATGTACGACGCCTACCGTGACGATGAATGGAGGTATGTCTATGATGTCTTCGCCAGGGAGTACAACGTCCTGCTGGAGGCGATGACCAAAGAGCAAGCTTGTTCAGCAATTGACGAGTGGGAGAGCGCGGCGATGGAGTTGCACGGAATGATTCTTGACGATTCCAAAAAGGAATTCGGCGCTTTCGCGAAGATTGGCTACGGTGTTGATCAGTCAGATGAGAATGTGCAGCGAGATTTCGAGGCTGTGCGAGGAAGCGTCGGGACGAACAGCGTCGTTCAAAAGCTTGTCGCTGATGGGTCTGCCATTCAGAAGCGCAAGGAACAGTTTAAGGAGTTACTTGCATCCATTTGATGAAACGAATTCTTGTAACAAGGAGGACTTACCATGAGAACGTACGAACTTCAAGATGTTGGAGCACCCAACCTGCTCGAGGACATCTTTCCGTACACTCTGCCACCTTTGATTAGGTTCGAAGGGAAGATCCACGAGCTGATTGACGGAAAGGTCGTTGAGTTTGACCCGAATGAGGTCAAAACCCGTGACATTCATATAACGGACACGACGTTCCGCGACGGCCAGCAGGCGCGTCCGCCGTACAGGAAGGAACAGATGATAAAGCTGTACGAAATGATGTCACGCCTGGGAGGCCCGAATGGCGTCATTCGCCAGAGCGAGTTCTTTCTCTACACAAAAAATGATCGTGAGACCATCGATGCGTGCCGCGGGCTGAATCTGAGATATCCGGAAATCACCGGCTGGATTCGCGCGAACAAAGGCGACTTCCGCCTTGTGAAGGAGATGGGGCTCAAAGAAACCGGCATGCTCACGTCGTCATCCGACTACCATATCTTCCACAAGCAAAACCAGACGCGCAAGCAGGCGATGGACCAATACGTTGAGGTCGTGCAGGCTGCGTGGGAAGCGGGTATTCGTCCCCGATGTCATCTTGAAGATGTCACGCGAGCGGACCTCCCCGGATTCGTGTTGCCGTTTGTCCAGAAACTTGAGCGCCTCAGTGAGCAAGTGGCCGATCACCTCAAGGTCAAGATCCGGCTGTGCGACACGATGGGGTTTGGCGTCTCCTATCCGAATGCTGCGGAGCCGCGCTCGATTTCGAAGCTCATCTGGCGCCTGCGGTACGAGTGCGGCATTTCCCCGGACCGCCTTGAATGGCACGGTCATAACGATTTCCACAAGGTGCACATTAATGGCGCGAGTGCCTGGATCTATGGACTGAATGCTCTGAACAGCACGCTCTTCGGATTTGGGGAACGCACGGGAAATCCTCCTCTGGAGGGGGCCGTTATGGAGTATGTCGCACTGAAGGGGGGCTTGAACGGCGTCAATCTCCCCGTCATCACGGAGATGGTGGAATACTACGAGAAGGAGATCGGCACGCACATCGCGCCGAACTACCCATTTGTCGGAAAGGATTTCAACACAACCCGCGCGGGAATTCATGCGGGCGGTCTGCGAAAATTCGAACAGATCTACAACATATTCGATACAGCGGCGTTGCTCAACCGCCCGCCGCGCGTGTCGATCACCGACAAATCCGGATCGGATGGCGTCGCACTGTGGGTGAATGAATTCCTTGGGCTCAAGGGTGATGATCGGTTGACCGTGATGAAAGTTGCAAAGATTTTCCGCTGGGTGATGGATCAATACGAGAAAGAAGGACGGATGTCGTCCATTACCGACCAGGAGCTCGAAGAACAGGTGAAGATCACTCTGCCGGAATACTACAACAAATACAGAAAGAACTCATGACACGAAGGGATACTCTATGAGAGTGATTATTCAACCGAACTATGAAGGGGTCAGCAAATGGGTCGCTAACTACGTCGTCAAGAAACTCCGCGAGGCTGGCCCAACACCCGATCGACCGTTTGTTCTTGGGCTTCCGACGGGCTCGTCGCCTCTTGGTACATACAAAGAGCTCATCGAGCTGTACAAGAAGGGGATGGTTTCGTTCAAAAACGTGGTGACGTTCAATATGGATGAATACATCGGAATACCCGATGACCATCCGGAGAGTTATCACTCCTTCATGTGGAACAACTTCTTTAAGCATATCGACATCAAGAAGGAGAGCGTGAATATTCTTAACGGGAACGCGAACGATCTACAGAAGGAATGCGAGGACTACGAAGGAAGGATTAGGAAGGTCGGCGGGATCCAGCTGTTCCTTGGCGGTATTGGACCGGACGGACATATCGCGTTCAACGAGCCGGGCTCATCGCTCGCCTCGCGGACAAGAATCAAGACGCTGACGTATGACACCATCGTAGCGAACGCGCGCTTCTTTGACAACGACATCACCAAAGTTCCGAAGACAGCGTTGACCGTCGGTGTCGCCACTGTTCTCGATGCAAAAGAGGTACTCATCATCATTAACGGGTACAAGAAGGCCCGCGCGCTGGCAATGGTTGTCGAGGCTGGAGTCAATCACATGTGGACTGTGAGTGCGCTGCAGCTTCACCCGCACGGCATCATCGTGTGTGATGACGAAGCGACGCTCGAGCTCAAAGTAGGCACGGTCAAGTACTTCAAAGACATCGAGGCCCCGAATCTCGATCCGGCGACCCTGCTTCGTTGATCGCTTCTAAATCCCGGAATAAAAACGGGCGAGCACAGGCTCGCCCGTTTTTGTTCCCCCCCGTGACGAAGTGCAGGAATAGCCTTACGTAATCTTTGTTGCGTTTACGAACCTTTTCACAATTTCGATGGGCCTTGTAATAGCTGTGCCCACGACGACCGCAAAGGCACCCATTCGTAATGCATACGCGACCTGTTCAGGTGTCCAGAATCTGCCCTCGGCAATGACCTTCTCCGGTAGTTTTTTCGCGAGTTTCTCAATGAGCTCGAAGTCGGGGACGTCAAGCCGGATTTTCTTTGTGTACTCTGTGTAGCCTGAGAGGGTTGTCCCCACGAAGTCTGCGCCAGCCGAAGCAGCAGCGATGCCTTCATCGAGCGTTGCGATGTCAGCCACGAGAGAGATACTGAAACGCCGCTTGACCTCAGCGACCATTGCCGGACCATCCAGCCCATTTGGTCGCACACGCTTTGTCGCGTCGAGGGCGACAAGATCCGCTCCCGCGTTCGTGAGAATCTCAACGTCATCGAGCGCACCGGTGATGAGGACTTCATCGTTTAGGTACGTCGCTTTTGTGATCCCGATGATCGGAAGCTGAACGGCTTTTCGAACTGCCCGAATGTTCTCTGCTCCGCGTATCCGAACCCCAACAGCTCCACCGAGCTCGGCAGCCTTCGCGAACGCCGCGATGAACTCAGGGGTGTCGAAAAAACTGTGTTCTTCGGCTTGGCACGAAACGATGAGACCGCGCTGAAGGGAAGATGGCATCGATGACTGGACCCAAGTTCTGAATGGCGAAGAAGCCGAATGAAACGCGGAAAGGAGCGGCTACCGTTTTGTTCTAAACGTTAGTTTAAGTGTTTTGATTTCGAATGGCGAGAATTTCAGCGCGAGTTTTGATTTCACGGATTTCAGCGGCGCCAGCTCATTTTCCAGCATGTCGCACTCCGCTGCATAATCAACTTTCGGTCCGAATTCCAGAGTTGCTTTCGTTGGTTGACCGTGCCCCTCGTGAATGCGGATAATGATATCTTCACTGTCCTCCGCCTTTTTGATGCTGTCGACAACGATGTTCGAGCTTGAGAGAATGACCAGTGGGCTCACGTCCTCCATTTGTCCAGGGATGACCATCAGCGGATGATTGAATTCCCGGGCACGTTGAAGGCTCTCGCCGGCCCGCCAGTCGCCTGCATGCGGATAGAGCGCGTAGCTCAACCGGTGATCGCCTTGATCGGTGACCCGCTCATCCGAGAGCCGCAGCGGGTCGAGTGGATGTGGATAATGTGGGGAGCGAAGCAGCGTGAGGCGCAACGTATTGCCGCTCGCGTCATATCCATATTTGCAATCGTTCAAGAGGCTCACGCCAAATTTCGATTCAGAAAGATCAACCCATTGCTGGGCAGGTACTTCGTATTTGGCCTTTTGCCGCGGTTCGGTCGGTTTCGTGGTGCGCTGCAGCGCTCCAAACTGGATCTCGTATGTTGCAGTATGCGTTTTCACGTACAAAGGAAAGGCAACTTTCAACAGCGTTTGGCTCTCCCTCCAGCGCACGTCTGTGACGAAGTCGATTCGTCGGGACTTATGATAGAGCAGGATGTCCTGGGATATCCTCGTACCGTTCTCTGACTGATGCTCCAGCCGGAGCATTACACGGAGAGGTCCGGCTTCAACGACCCTAAGCTTCTTCAATCGCAGCAGGTCAAGTTCTTTGCTCGCATAGTCTGGATCAATGTCCCAAGCTTCCCATTGTTTCGGCTGGTCCCTGAACGTTTGGAACTGGTTCGCGCGCGCGCCTTTGGCGATCAACTCACGCCGCAGACCTTTGTCATACACGGAAGAAAACTGTCCCTTCGAGTCGAGCCTTATATGGTAGAAGGGTGTTTCGATGACCCGGCTGCTCAGTTTCCATCCTTCTGAAGGTGTTGGCTTTGCGCTGGTCGGGCTGACTACAAGATTCGTGAACGAAAACGGCGGAACGTTGTCGAGATGGCACAACAGTTGGACGACCCTTTTCTTTCGCCCGAGGACCTGGTGTTCTACCGTTTTCCCGTGGTGGTCAAGGACGAGGAAGTTTTTCTCTCTTGATTTGATTTCGAGAACAACGTAGTCGCTCCGTTTCCATCCCAAGGGATTGAACAAGGCGAAATGGAACTCCCGAGGATTCCGTTTCCCCTTTTTCACAAGACCAGAAAGAACCCGTTGCTGCACTTTGATGCAGGTCGAACGAATTGCCGCGAAATCTCTCCTGACGTCATCGTAGGCCTCCGCGATTGCCGTTCCAGTCACGATGTCGTGAAACTGGTTGAGCAGGAGCTTCTTCCATGCTTCCTCAATCTTGTTTTGATGGTAGCGACGTGAGGCGCCTGTCTTGCCAAACAGCATACCGAGCACTGACAACAGCTCTGTCATATACAGCAGTGCCTCGGCTTGGCGGTTCTCGCGCTTCACCCAACCGTGTGTGGTGTACGTCCCACGATGCTTCTCCAAGTACAGCTCGTCGTTCCATGTGTCAAGCTCGGTGGCCCGTTCCTCGACCTCCTTGAAGAATCCCGAGACCGTCGAGAGCGTCGAGGGTGGTAGCCCGACAATCGTCTTGAGTACTCTGGCAGTTTCGATATGTTCTATCGTCGGACCGCCGCCGCCGTCACCGTATCCGAAGGTCTGAAGCGTGTGCGGATTCTTCTCCTTCTCTTGAAATTCTTCCCAGCTCTTGTTGAGATCTTTCGGTGTCACAGACCCTTCCAAACCGACAGCAGGTGCGTGAGCCAGGACCTTCGAACCGTCGATTCCCCGCCACCAGAATGTGTTGTAGCGGAACCTGGTGGTGTCGTTCCACGTCAACTTCGTTGTGAAGAAGTACTTGATACCGGTCTTCTTCAGGATTTGTGGTAAAGCCCAGCTGTAGCCAAACGTGTCGGGAAGCCACGCGACGTCAGATTCAAGACCGAATTCCTTTTTGAAGAATCGTTTACCGTGCAGAATCTGACGGATCAGTGACTCGCCATTCGGGATATTGCAGTCGGATTCCACCCACATCGAACCCATCGGATGCCATCGGCCTTCAACGATTTTCTGCTTGATCTCCTTATACAACTCTGGATAGCTTTCCTTGGTCAGTTCATACAGCAAGGCTTGTGACTGTGTGAAGGAAAATTCCGGAAACTCCTCCATCAAGCGCAACGCGGTGGAAAATGTTCTGGCGCATTTTCGTGTTGTCTCCTGAAGTCTCCAGAGCCACACCATGTCGATATGAGACTGCCCAATCAGATGAACGAGGCCTTGGACGTCAGTCTTGTATGTGCTTTCGACGGTTCTGAGTAGGAAATTGTAGGCTCGCCCGATGGCGTTGGGATATTCCTCGCCTTCGGGTTTGAAGTACTTGAGGAAGACAAGTGTCTGCCGGATGAGTTCGCGTATCTCCTTGGATTCCGAGCTGGATTGGCCGACAGTCTTTTCCAGCTCGTGTAGTGCAACAAGGCTATGGTAGAGTGCACGGGCGGTGGGATTCAACACAACAAGCTCGGCGGAATTGAAAGTGCTGAGATCTTTCTTCCGACCACTGTATGCCTCAATCGCAACAAGGAAAGATTGATTTGCTCGAGCCCTCGTTGTGAGCAGCACTTCTTGGTGGTGTGCATCGACTCCCTGATACGGTTTTCCGTTGACGTAGACGAGTGACTCAGGCAGATCCAAAAGCAAGGCAACGTGTTTGCCTGCGAACTGCTCGGGAATGCTGATACGCTTTCGGAACCAAGCCGTTTTGTCATAGCCACCCCAAGGAGCAGGGATTGTGTAATTCCACCAGGCAGCATCATTGAGGCTGGGGGAAGCCGCGTTGGGAAAGCACCCATCCTTTAACTTCCAATCAGGCAATGGGATAGATGCCGGGTAGATGTGGCTCTTGATTTGAGGGAGAGTCTGGTTAAGAAGATCGATTGCCATCGGTGGAGGTCTTTGTGTCAAGTTTTGCCAATCGAGGTGATCGGTTGCGAAAACCGGCTGGAAAATAGGGATTGTTGAGCGATATGTCAAGTGAGTTTCTGATAAGGGATTGTGAGAGTTGCGATAAAGGCGTTTCTTGACATTCAGGCGGGTTTGGCTTAATTTAGGCGGCAGGAGGAAGCCAGCCTTACCGTGCGGAAGTCTCACGTCTTCCAGTTGTCTGGCATCACAGTCGGGCGCCTGCCTCGCTTGTATTTCAGACAAGAGGGCACTGAACCTATGGAACAACTCATTCCTTTTTGCACCCTTCACCGACTTGTATCAACGAGAACCGTAGGTTTGAATGGAAGCTCAGGTCGTTCACCTCTATCTGGAGGAGGCACAATGAAAAGATCGAGGTTCTTCCTTTTTGTTCTTTCGATCTTTCTTCCCATGGGTGGTGTGTTCGGACAAATGTGGGATGTTCAGACGAGCGGAACGACCAATTCGATCGAATGCGTCCGCGTGATTAGCTCTCAGGTGGTGTGGGCGAGTGGTTTGGCTGGCACGATTCTGAAAACAGACGACGGCGGAAACAATTGGGTGGCAATTGCTCCTCCCTTGTCCGGATTTGATTTCCACTCGATGGAAGCTCTTGACGCCAAGACGGCTTGGGTGGCAGGGACGCCGTCAAGCGGCCTCGACTTCAGAATATGGAAGACAGTGGATGGAGGAACGACGTGGGTGCTGCAGTTTCGGTCGGCTGAGTCGTTTGGAAACGCCGTTCGATTCTACGATGCGAACAATGGGATTGTATTCGGTGACCCGGAAACCTCCTCCAGCGGCCATTATCTTGTCCTTCGCACTACGAATGGCGGCACGAATTGGACCCGTATATCTCGGCTCGTCCTCCCCGCGGCAGACAGCACGAGTGGAGAGGTCGGTCTGGTAAACGCTTTCGACAATTACAACAACCAAGCTTGGTTTACAACGTATGTGACCAGCGCGACGAGCACCCTCGCCCCTCGCGTTTATCGATCCACCAACAGAGGCCTAACTTGGACGTCGTCCGCTCGTATTGCGGGTCTCAACAGGGGTGCCAATATCAGTTTCAAGGATGAGCTGAACGGACTGATGACAGACATCGCGGAGGGCAAGGGCGCCCAGACGACCGACGGCGGTGTCACTTGGAGGGTGTTTTCGATCGATCCTCTGCTGCAGCCAGCCAGCGTTCAGTGGATTCGAGGAACAAACAGCGTCGTTGTGGTCGGGAGGAGCACGACTGGTGGCCGAGCCGTGCGGTCTACCGACGGTGGCGATACATGGTTGCCGATGGAGCTTCCGGAGGGAGTGTCGGACCTTCGTCATGTTCATTTCATCGATCCACGTACAGGCTGGGCGGTTGGGAAAGGCGGGACTATTCTCAGGTGGGCCGCTGGACCCTTACTGACTTCGGTGACAGTGAGAGTATGGTCTCCGAATGGCGGCGAGATTTGGAACGAAGATTTGCGACACTGGTTCTTCTGGGAGTCTGGCGATGCACTGGGAAATCCGATAACAAAGGTGCAGATGTACTTCTCATCGGACAACGGGACAACCTACTCCCTGGTTTTTGACAACTTGACTAACCAGGGATACAGATCCTGGAGGGTGCCTCGCGTCCCCACAACGGGAGCCATGGTCAAAGTCGTCGCTTTCAGTTCCGCAGGCGAAACCTCGTATGACGAGAGTGACGCGCCGTTCACTATCGTGGATGTCAACACCTATGTTCATCGGACTGGTACAATTGCACATACCATACGCAATGACGGTTTTACGGGCAGCGGGTCCGCAACGTTCGACCCGGCTGAGCCTTCGCTTGAGTTTCCACCTGGAAGCCGTCTCCACCATCTTTACGTGGGTCAGCTTCTTCTTGCTGGGGTGACTCCTTGGGGAGACTCGCTGGCAAATCTACCGTATGATGACTCGTTTGTTCCCATGACACCGATTGTCGCTACGACGCGAGCGAACTCGGTTGACACGAGGAGTCGATTCCAGTTCAAGGACATTCCGGAATTCGAGATCGAACAGTTTACGATAGCGCCTTCAAACGAATCATACGTTTTGTTTGGCTTCAAGATATTTAACGGGGGCAGCTTCAAGTTTTCAGACGCATTCCTTGGGTTCTATGGTGATTTTGATCTCAACGATGCGACGAAAAACCGCTGCGGCTACGAGCGCGTTGACAAACTCGCCTACACGTTCGATCCCTCAGGCGGCTGGAAAGGCTATGCGGGTGTCAGAATGCTCAATGTCGCACCGACATCCTTTCGACGATGGGGAAAAACGGTGCCGGAACCTGTGAATACGACCGGCGACTGGTACCGCGCGGTAGCTAAACTCGGCAACGACGATCCATCGGGCGATTCTCCAGAGGATTATAGAATCATGGAGTCCGTCGGCCCGTTTTCGCTCGCTCCAGGAGCCTCCGCGTCCAGTGTTGTTGCTAGTGTGGTTGGCGATGGTCTCGCTGGGCTCCAGTCGTCCGCTCTGCGAGCGCAGCAGCTCTGGGATTACCTCACCAGTGGACCCACCGTCACAACAAACGCAGCGTCTAGCGTCTCGACAACCGCGGCCACGCTCAACGCAAC
>ERZ1292640.4777-Hain-H43-02um-R1-4777-length-10210-cov-12_pt1 | contig 10210 bp, 11 predicted proteins | sample MGYA00564404_ERZ1292640 | MGnify/ENA primary metagenome ERZ1292640 (study PRJEB36523, sample SAMEA6512636) | groundwater metagenome | collected 2019-01-08 | study: AquaDiva: Metagenomics assemblies of 32 groundwater samples | reverse complement strand
GGTCCTTCTCGTACTCCTCGATCGTCACCCCATCCGCCCCGGCGCAGCCGTGGTTCTCCTTCACGCGCAGAAATGCGCGGCGGAGCAAGCGCCGGTCGAGGAAAGCGGGGCTCATAACGGGTCGGCCAGCGAGCCGGCTTTGGCGAAAAAGAACTGGCCCAGGATCGCCAGCAGGAGGGCCACCGAGCCGATTAAGAGCGCGGTCGGCCAATGATACTGAAGCGCGTCCTGCGGCACTACCCTGCTCAGCTGCTGCGTCACCCCAACACCGGCGAGTAGCCAGGCTTCGCAGCCCAAGGACGCGCCCAAAGTCCTGCGTATCGCGTGGGCTTTTCCGATCTGATCTCGAACATTCAGATACACTAGCGCCCAGGCTGTCACATGAATCAGCAGGACCATGGGCCAGAACAGTGCACGGGCCACATAGTAAAGCCAGGATGCCATGTCCCCGGCGCCCAGCACCGCTCCCCAGCCGATGAGCAGCGACAGCCCAACCCGCGGCAGAATGTAATCCTTCAGGAGCCAGAGCCGGGATTCCCCTTCGTCCCTCAACCGGCAATTAACACCACACGCGCAGCCGAAGGCATACCTCCGCATGAGAAAACGCCGGATCTGCTTGAGGTGGTAGACTCGCAGCGGGTTCTCGTCGTGGGCGAAGACCTCCACCTGTCCGGAGATCTGGGCCTCGACGTCATATTTGCCGGGCTCCTGGTCGCCGAGGCCGCGGTACATGTGGTAGTACCAGTCCCCGGGCGTCATCGCACGCACGAAGAACTCGCGCACTTGGTTCCGCTGCTGTGGTGTACGGAGCGCAGCCAGTGGCTGCGTGGCCTGAACCAGCTCCTTGTCAAAACGCTCGCGAGTCAGTTCCCCGTAATGCTCGCACATGGCTGCACCTCCGGCTACGGAACCACCGGAACCGTGACCTGGCTGATGCCCCCTTCCGCGAAGCTGATGATCTCCGCAGTATCCATGCTTTCGTGAGCGTAGAACAGCGCGGAGCGCGGCGGCCGCTTGGAGGTGATTGCCGGCACCGCTCCCTTGTACCCGCCGGTAATGTTGAACCAGATGTCCGAGGGTCGCTGCGTATGCTTATTAACCAGCGCGTCGAGGGCCGCAGGCAGGCCGTCGAAGCCGCCCCTCTTCGCCTCCATGCCCTTGATGACCTCGATGAATACCGAGTCGCAGGAGTCCACCATCTCGAAATCCACCTTGCAAGGGCATCGAGGAGCAAAGATGTAGTCATCCATCAGTTCCGCGTTCACCCGCGCCGAGAACTCGCCCTCCGGCGTCCCGGAGGCGATCAGCACGACTCGATCCTGCCCGGGGTGGAGTAGGTCCTTGAAACTCTCAATCTGCACCCGGAACATTAGCCAAGTGCTGGTCATCTCTGCCGACGTGTAGGTGGCGTGGAGATGAACCGACTTCGGCGAGTCCCAGAACTCGCGATGCGCGCTGACCACCCTCGCGAACAGCGACGGATGCGGCGCCTTGCGGCTGCGGCAGAAGTCCCGCGCCTCTTTCTGCACCAACGGATCGGAGTTCGAAAGCTCACCCAGGTGTTCCGCGGTGAGCGCGGTAGTTCCCACGGTAACGAAGACAACGCGTTTCATGATTTGATCCTCCCCCTAAACGTGCGTTGCCTGTGATCGATGCTTTCGTGCCAGACCTCGACCCGGAGAACATCCTCCACGTTGAGCCTAAAGACGGACCCTTCGGCTTGATAAGTGTAGGACTCACCACCGAACTTCTTGAGGGTTTCGGCCGTAATTCGATTGCCCCTGATCCGGGTAATCTTCACCTCCACGACGTCATCCAAGACCGGCGGCGGGGGAGGCGCCGGCGGGGGAGGCGCTGTCAGATTGATGTTCTGCGTCGCAGGCTCAGCTTCGTAATCTGCAACTGTTTTTCGCGGGTTGCTCCTGAACCACGAAAACGACGGAAACAAGAGTATGGTGCCGGCCCTCCGCGGATCCAGTGCATCGCACAAGTCTTTGAACTGGGGAGCGCCGAGCCACTTGGAAAGCTCGCAACCGGACTGGTGGGCGGGCATGGTCACGCCAGCGGCGCCCTCGCCCAGATCCAGCCACGGTGTCACCGGCTTGTCCTCCACGATGCGGATCCGGCAGGAGCCCATGCCGGCGCTCTTACCGTAGCCGAACTTGTGGGCGAGACCAATCGCCTTGTCCCCGCTGTGTTCGGGGCACTCATGGGCAAGCGTAATAGCGAACTTGAACAGCCCCAGCTCTTCCGGTGTCAGGTTCTCGTACTGTACCTGAAACTCGAACACCGTGTCTTTGTCCACGCAGTCGTCGGAAGCGAACTCCGGTTCGGCTTCCAGCACGTACTTCGCGTGCCGGTACACCTTCCACCCGGCAGGGGTCCGAGCCGCCACTGGGAAATAGAATGCGGTGTGGCCGGTACCCTGGTCCTGCCAGCGCGCCCTACGCCCCGGGACCGTCGCCACCCGGTCGTTCATCCGCACCCACCGGCCCTCCCACACCCTGGCGGGTTTGGAGTCGTGGAACCGCACCAGGGCGGCCCACCCGGCCTTCTCCCCCTGGACCGAATACCCGAACAGGCGGCAGACAAGACAGGCCTCCTCCTTCGTGCAGGGCTCCAGGCCGGCAAGAACCAGCGGTCCTGCGCCGTCCTTCTCCGCCTCCTTATCTTTCTTGTCCGGGAATTGCAGACCCGCGCAGCCCGCGCCGAGCATCTGCATGGTGGTCCGGATCAACCCCCGAAGCGAGCTTCCCGGCAGCCAGGGCTCCCCGTTGCGGCCCCGCAGCGCCTTGAAGTGTGCCCGGATGCACAGCGGGGTAATGGCCTCCAGTTCGCAAACCAACGTCCCGGATTGGCGATCGGTGTAAAACCGCTCGTGGCCGCTCGGCCCACGGTCACCCCATGGGAATCGCGGGACCGGCGGCTGCGGGAATCGAACGAAACCGTATGGGTGGCGTATCATGGGTCCTCCTCGACGGGTGCGGCGTGCAACAATTTGCACCGGGAGATGAGGGCGGCGCCCGACTCCACATCGCCCCCGGGAACCGGCACGACTGTCTGGAGCCGGTAATGAGTAAGGGTGAGGGCCAGCCGTTCTCCCGTGAATTCGCCGGGGTATTCGGTGATCGTGCGCGGAATGCGCGGCTCGTACCACTCCGGCGTCTGCACGCCGGTTTGGGCCTCCCCCCAGAGGACGATCTGTTCCGGCAAGCCCTCCTCCTCCGCATCGACGACGACGAGTTCTGCGCTCTCGGTTCCCGGTAAGGCTTCGCCATCGTCGCGAATGCAGACGAAACGGAACTTGCCGGAGCGCAACCGCTTCCAGTGGATGGCGGCGGACTCCCCGAATAGCATCCCGCAAGGGTACTGCCCTGGGGATACGCCGCCCGCGCGGGGGTCGGTCACAAAAGCAACGCTCCACGGTGCCTCGAGGATGCCGTACCGGAGTTCCCCCCAGGGCACGCCGTCCGGGAACCCTTCAGCATCGCAGCCTGAAATCCTGCTAGGCGCCGGCACTTGGCACCTCCACAAGAGCCCGCCGCGCGCTAAGGGTGCGGAAATTTCTCCAGACTTGCGCGTCGAAGCACGGCTTCGTCTTCTCCCAGAATTCCGGGATGTTCGCGATGACGCGGGTGTGCCGCCAGAGCGACGACTTCCCGGCATCAACTGGAAGATCCATCCCCGGCAACGTGGCTGCACGGCTCATACCGTAACGGCTCAGATCCGCCCCCGGAACGTCGCCGATTCCCCTGAGTTTGCCGTCTCCGATGGCATCCTCCAGCCCAAAATAGCTCAGCTCGATCTCGGTGGCTGACGCTTCTATCCTCCCCCACCCTTTGTTCTTCCCTGAGCCCAGGGGCGCCCGCCCGGCGCCAAGGTCGCCGAAAAGACGGGCCAGCAGCCCGAGTTGCCACAGTTCGAAGTTCCGCAGCCGCAGCTTCAGTGCAAACTTCGCGTCCCGGATCCCGAGGGACTTGAACGGCGCGATCACGCTCCCCGTCTGCCGGCTAATGGCGACGTTGTCCATCACGCTGGCGTTACCGCCATGGAATTCGGCGTCCTCGAACGCCAGCCGGCTGCCTTGCGCCGTGTTGCCGAACAATTGACAGACCGGACACGACAGTTTGTACGCCTCGGCCGGGTGCGGCAGTTCTCTGTTTACCAGGTAACCGGAGCAAGAGGCATAGGGGTCGTCCTCCGGGATCTCCTCGACCGCGTCTTCCACCTCCGTCGGGGCGATGTGCGGGTCGCACACCTTGGCGTGCTCAGGCTCATCCAGGCTTCGTAGCACCTTTTCCAGGTACGAGCGCCAAGCGCCGCGCACCGAACTGCCGGGGATATAGAACGGCATCGGTCGCCCGGACAGTACTGCGCCTCTGACGACCTCCAGCAGTCTTTCCGGGGGCGTTCGCGAGACGAATACGAACGCCGGCAGGCGGTCGTCGCCGGCCGGCTTCTCATACCGCCCGTCCTTCACCAGCACGAAGGATTGGCCCCGGATCTCCACCGTAACGATGAGTTCATTTACCGCCTGCCGCAGCATGGCCTTCCTCCTTTGTTGTCTGAGGCTTCAGATAAGCTTGCAGACACCGGGCCAGTCTCGCCTTAAACTGCTCCTTCGACGAATCCTGTAGGTTGCCCGTCGTGAGGAACCGCCGCAGGTCTTCGGCGCCGTCGAAGTGCTTCACCGGATAGTTGAGGGTGAGGGTGCAGCGCCCCAACCCGCGCGCCTTGTTGCCCCCCACGTCGATCCCGTGCTCCATCTCGGCGATCAGGATCGCCAGTAGTGCGAAATCTGTTTCGCTGGCGTTTTCGATCTGCATCTGGAAGTTCCACTGGGAAGCCTCGACCGTCTCGAAATCGAACTTGATCTTCTCCCGCGCGCTTTCCGTATCGCGGTCGATGCCCACGCCATCGCGAATCAGGCGTTTTACGTTACCAGCCGGGCGCGCGTCGGAGACCCGGAGCTTGGAAGCCAGCAGGGGAGAGCCGAACAGCTTGCAGATGTCGCACAGCCCGTCGGAAAACACCTTGCGATTGAGCCGTTCGTCGCGCTCGGCCGGCGGCAGCGCCGCCAACCTTGCTTCGAAGGCTTTCAATCTGCCGTTCCCGGTGGCGGTGAAACAAGTGGGGTGTGAGTCGTCCGCGAAGAGCACGCAGCCGCGCCCGCCTCCGATCGCCTGGAGCATGCGCTCCAGTGTGGAGCGCATCACTCCCCGGATCGACGAACCCGGAATGAAACAGCCGGTGCTGTCCGTGATGAACGGCATGTCCGTTTTTTCGGACACTGCCCCGCTGCCCACATGAATGGCGCTGTGATTGGGCACGAGGCTCGCATCGATGATGTAGCGGTTTCCCAGCGTCAGAAAGCCGCGGCTTGATGGCATCGCTCCATTTCCTCCTTCCATTCGCGTTGCGCCTGATGGCACTTGATTAAAGCTGCCAGAAACTCCCGGTGGATGGCGAGGTCCCGCTGATCCTGCAAGTCTCTGATGCTCTGCTCCGGCACGGCGCCCGACAGCTTCAGGCAGACTTGCCCGAACGCGTGCTCCTCGTCCGGCTGATCCCTCGAATCCCTTTCGGGAGGTCTTCGAACGGCCGCGAGGTTGTCGCGGAAGGCCTCCACCAGCCGCGCATGGAACGCCGCTCCCCCGACATCGCGGCACAGAATCGACCTGCCCTTCGAGCGCCGCGCAATACCCGCCAGGAAATGATCGAGCCACTTGATAAAATCGGCGGCGGTGGCCGCTCCGGCGACGGAGCGCTGCATCCCCGCAAGCTGGCTCGGCTTCAATCGGAGCAGCAGCCGGCCGCTTCCTGTCAACCACGCCCGCGCCGATTCAGCCGGTACGCCGGCCTTCCAGATGCGCGCGGAACCAACGACTTGTAGAACGCTCATGACGACCTCAGCGCGTAATGAATCTCGTCGCAAAAACTCGCCTCCCCGAATCCTTCCTCCCAGCGCTCGCCGATGCCCCGGCGCGCTCGGGAGAGTACATCCTCAAGCCGGTCCAGTTCAGCCCCCTTGCTCTCGGCGGTCACTTCTCGGCAAAAGACGAACGCCGATCCCGGCGCGATCGCTCGTACGTCCGGCTTGGGAAGCCGCGCCTGCGCATTCCATCCCGAAACCGTGATGAAACGGCTGAACCAGTTGATCAGGGCGTAGCCGGCAAGCGAACCGGTCGGCTCGCCCGCCGCCTCGCCGATGTCTTCCGCCGTGAGAAAGGGGCGGGCGCACAGCCACCGGTCGTACACCAGGCATGGCGACCGTAGGGTGACGGTGAAAGCCACCCGGCCGCCCGGCGCGAATAGCGCGTTGAGCGCTTCGAGCCGTTCCCGAACCTGCCGGCGCTCGTCTGCCTGTGGAATCGCTTGCATCGTCACCGTCGCGCGGCCTTGGCCGCGGCTGCCGCCCCGGCCCAGCACCAGCCGGAGTGGATCTTGAAACTGCTTCGCAACCACTTCCGCGCCCCCGTCCTCCGCCCAAAGCTCCCCCCGCAGCGTCTGGCCCGCTTCCAGCACGGTGGAGCTGTAGAACTGGCCCGTCCGGATGCGCAGCGCGTCGTTCGAAATGGCAGTATGCGCCGTCACGCGCGTATCCGGTTTCAGCCCCGTCGGCTGGCCTTTCTCCCAGCGGATGAATCCCTCGCCCGGTATCAGTCTCGCCTCGCAGCACGTGTCGCCGCCGGTCCAGGCGCCGCAGGTCTGCGGCACCGCTTCTCCCAAGGCGCTGTACAGCAGCAGATCGCGATAGCGGTGGTGGTCGTGGAGCGAGCAGCATCGCGTCGAAAGCGGGAAGGGAGCTTCCCCGCCGGCGCGCAGATCGCCGAACCGCACCTTCCCCTCGAGGAACAGCGCGTGAAACTCCGCGTCCTTGTGCGCGTCTTCGCCCAGCCTTTTCTCCCGCATCAGGGCGGCCGCGGCCGCGCCGCGCCACGCGGTGCCGGGCACGTGCGAGAGCGTTCTGAGTTGGTTGCCCGTTGCGCGGTTACGCGAGATGACAAGCGGCGAATCCAGTTGAAGCCAGACGTGGAACCTCATGCCGGCGCTCCTTCCTCGCGCTGCGCCCCGGTGCTCGGCGGCAGGCAGAATTCGCAGCGTCCAAGCCCGCGTGCCCCGCCAGCGCCGAAATGGGTTAACAGGCGGCAGGCATGTTCCAGCAACGTCTGGTGCTTGCCCGCATCGCCGCCGATGGTGCCGCGAAAGACGAATACCTCCGGCAACGTTTCGGTGTTGAAGAGGAGGTGGGGCCTTACCGTGCGCCGTACGCGGTCGATGGCCGTCCCCGCCCGCACCGCGCTGTCCCGGAACAGGCCGGAGCCGCGCGGCATTTTCGCTATGTCCCGCAGCACCGCCAGGATCTCCGGCGCCGGATACGCGTCCCCGAACGACAGCGCCCCCGGGCGCCGCGGCGAGCCAAAAAGGACGCACACGCCGCAGGGATTTCCGTCCCTGCAAATGGCCTTCTGGTCCGCGTACTGGCAGGCGCGTTGCCCTGTCGTCAGCAGGATCCGCAACGCTGCGTGCCGCAGGCGTCCCTTGATCGCCGACCCCGCCAGGTACGGGATGTTGCTGCAATCCCGCAGCACCAGCCGGTCCAGGATCCCCGGCAGCCCAAAGCCGCTCCCGTGATGCAGCGGCCCGTGTAACTTGATTTCCAGGATTTGAGCCTTCAATTCACGCCTCCACGAAATCCCAAAGTTCGGCCACGTCCGCGGCCCCGGTGCGCTCCAGCCGGTCCCAAAAGCCGCCCGCAAACTGGTTGATGAGCAGCCCCCTGTGCTTTTCCGAAAGCCGCGACAGCAGGAAGCAATAGTCGAGCGTGGCCTGCTCCCGTTCTTCGAACGCGATGCGATAGAGGGCCCGCACCTTGTTCGAGGGGAACTGCTGCTGTCTCCACACCGACAAGCGCTCCCGCATTTCGAGGAACTCGTTCATCACGTAAGGCTTTCTCGTGCGCCGTGGGTCGCGCGCCTTCACCCCGGCTGTCATTGCTTCCGTGACCACCAGGTAATCCACCCGGTTACCCGGCTCGCGTTTCGCCGACCGCAGCAGTTCCTTGGCCAGCTCCAGGAACTGCGAGATCGGGAAGTGGTGATGGGCCCAGACCACCCCGACCGAAAACGACAGCCCGGCGATGGTGAAATTCCGCGTGAACGCATCGAGGAAACGGAACACTTGGTGTGCCGGCAACATGACGATCGCGTCGTCGCCCCCCAGCAGCAGGATTTCGAACGGCGCGGTGGCGTCTGGCTCCAGGCAGGCGCTGAGGAGCCCGCAGGCCGTGAGCACCCCGTTTTCAACCGTGTGCCGCACCGTGTTGCTCCAAGCACGGTAACTGCTCGGCGACGCGGCGCCTTTCTCCTGGAGGAACCGGCTCAACCCGTCCACGTCGATGTACGTCAGCGCCAGGTAATTCTCCGGCTTCGAAAGCGCAGCCAGCGCCTCGAAATCCCGCGGTGGTTTCAAGTCCCCCCGGATTTCCTTGAGGTACGGCGGCCTCTGGCCGTTAGCGCGGCGGAGTTCGCAAGCCACGCAACCGAAGTCCTCCCCTCCCTCCGGATCACGGCGCCGATGCGCGGCCGGCGCAAGCCCGCAGAAATCGCAAGTGCGCCAGTAAGGCGCCCCGCAGGAGAATTCGGGCAACGATCGGGCGGCTTTCCGCGATTGCACGAGCGACTGCGCGCGCGACAGCGTGGTAGCCCAGTTCTGTGTCCAGGCCGCCACCGTGGTCGTTGCGCTCGCACAACCCGTCCTGGACCGGAAGAGCCTTTCGGCGTCCGCGCAATACCGCCGGGCTGCCCCTCCATCCCTGAACAGAGCGACCACGTTGCCGCCGCCCGCATAGATCACCTCCCACAGGTGTGTGGGGAACCCCTCCAGCGGTTGTTCCACGATCTGCAGGTCGCCATCCAGGTTCCCGGCTCCGTAGTTGTCTTTCACAAAAGCCCGTAGCAAAAGCGTGTGATTGAGCTCGCGCTGCACAGCGCTGCCGCCCCGAATGAGCTTGAGCTGGTGCGGACCAAACACGTACTCCTGTATCTTGTCCGCATCCACGATTGCGAGGTAGTAATCGCTCATAGGTAATTCCACTCAATTGGCCGACATGCTTGCCCTGTATTTCCCCATCCCCAAGCTCGTCCCCGACCCCACCTGCAACCACTCCCCTGCTCGCAAATACGGCGCCAGCTCCGTCAACTCGCCCGCCGCCTCCAGCCAGCCCACCACCCCGTCCATCGGGACCGTCCGCTTCTGCCGCCCGCTGGTCCGGCTCCAGCGATACAGCGCGAAACTCGCCCGCTCGGTCACCACCGCGTCCGCCTGCTTCAACAGCGGCCGCAGCCACCCCGCATCCCCGTCCCCTCCCCCGTACACCGCCGCCAGCAGGTGGATCCGCCGCAGCAGCGCATGCGTGATCGCCACAAAGTCCGGCGAAGCGTTGTACCGCCCGCCCGTCCGGATCCGCAGCGGCGTCAGAAACTCCAGCCGCAGCCGCCGCACCGGTTGGGGCGCAGACCCCGGCCGCCACAGCGGCGGCGGACCCAGCCAGCGCCGGCTCTCCCCCTCGTACACAAGCTCCCGCCCGTCCAGCGCCGAGACCGCTTCCCTCACCCGGAACGGCCCCCCAAATCGCCCCGACTCGCCCAGCATCTCGAAAACGCCGATGAAATACGGCAGGTAGTCAACCCCGGGGCCGATCAGCGTCAACTCGACATCCAGTTCCGCCCCGGCAGGCAGCGCCGTTCGGCCGTCCAGCGGCGGCGTCAGCACAAACGGATGCGGAGCGTGCGAATACTTCCGCAGAACGGTGAATTTTTCGGGGATTACCGGTGTCTCGAACACCAGCGAGTAGCGACAGCCCGACGCCTCGGGGCAGCCCGCGCACGTCGGCTTCCCCGTCGTACACACCAGCTCCCGGAAAAACTTTCCGAAGCCCCCGCGAAAAACCGCCCCTTTATACTCCGGCGTCCGAAACGGACCGCGCGTTTCCAGCCGCAGCCGCAACGGAGCGACCCGAAGGCATGCAAGCTTCTCCGGCTGCCCGGCCATGGACGTGCACAGAATATATCACAATTCGAGAAAACCCGAGCGGCGAATCTCTGAAATCTGTCCCGGTTCAGCCGGGAATGGAGTGAAACCCGTCTCCCCCCAACCCCCTCCCGCTATAATGGTTTCATCCCCGAAATGGAACCACCGCGCGTCGAGC
>ERZ1292640.4776-Hain-H43-02um-R1-4776-length-10217-cov-12_pt1 | contig 10217 bp, 16 predicted proteins | sample MGYA00564404_ERZ1292640 | MGnify/ENA primary metagenome ERZ1292640 (study PRJEB36523, sample SAMEA6512636) | groundwater metagenome | collected 2019-01-08 | study: AquaDiva: Metagenomics assemblies of 32 groundwater samples | reverse complement strand
TGACAACTTCATCCATAAATAATATCAGCATGCCGCCTAAAAACAGCTGGAAAACCAGTACTAATTCAAGATTAAAGAACAGAGCAGTTCCCCTAAATTGCTCGGCAGGGGCCAATCCGCCTAAAAATACGTAAATCGAACTCTCAAAAATAATAAAAAATATCGACAAAAATTTCTGAGTTCCCTGAAAACCTTTTTTTCCTTCAGGGGTTGTCAGGTCAAATTTCCATATTCCCGAGCCGTTCAATAGCTGCAAAACGATTGACGCAGTGACAATAGGCCCTATTCCCAATGAAATAAGAGAGCCGAATTCTGCGCCGAGAATTATGGATAAAGTCTCAAATCTCTGGAGTGCATTTATTCCAAGGCCGAATAATGGCATCATTCCAAGCACGAAGAATATGACTAAAACAATAGCTGTCCATTTCAGCTTCTCCCGGAAAGAAAGTGTCTTCTGTGTGGGGGATTCCACTTCCGGAAGGTTTGAGATAATTGTTTGCCAAAGAGACATTTTTGATTTTTTATAATATTTTTATTGAACCTTGTTATTATTTACTAGCTTTTTCTCCATTATCAATCATGCCAACAACTTCCCCGCCGGCTTCCCTGACCTTTGCTATTGCTGATTTTGATGCGTAAGGCGCTGTTATTTTGAATTTCATTGAAATCTGCCCGTCGCCGAGCAGTTTATTATAGCCTAATTTTTCCAGCTCAACAGAATAAACTGCGCCTTCTTTCTTAATAATATTTGAAGAAAGCAATCTGTTAAGGTGCTGTTCGAGATAACTAACATTGACTGCATTGATTTTTACTTTTGGAGTTTTGCTCACAAAACCGTGCTTGCCAAAATAGTTTACATCTTTCCAGATGCTGGGTTTCTTTGAATCTGCTCTCTTCCCGGTGCCAGCCATTCCTGCTCCTCCCTGATGGCCTTTTCCTCGATGTTTCTTCTTAGCACCCCAGCCATGCGTCTTGTGGCCCCGCTGCCTGTCATTTTTCTTTCTTTTGTTTACTGTCATTTTAATCAATTAATTTGTTTTTGTTTAGTATTAAAGTTTTGGTTATTGAATATTAATTGTTTTAAATCATCCTCTTAATCAAATCATTGATTGCTGCTCCCCTGTATCCAAGAGTCCCACCGCGCTGGAAGGATTGCTTGATTCCTTTTCTTCCAAAACCTTTTCTTGGAGCATTTAATCTGAAATATCTTTTCAGTTTTTTATTGCCAACAACAAAATAATCATTGTATTTTATAAGTTCTTTTGAATCTGATTCACGACCTTTAAATTCTTCGCCGCGCTTCTCGACAAGCAGTTTGAAAGTTTCGTCATCAATCTCGCCCCATGTTATGTAATCCTTTGCCTGTTTGAGCATGCCTATATAAGTTGGAGTGTTAGGGAGCACAACACAAAAATTATTTTTATACAACCTTAGCATTTTCATTGCATCTTCTATGGTAGTCCTTATCATAGTGCGCCCCCTGATTCTTATTGCTGCAAGGTTTCCAGATGCAGTTGCTGGTGCGGCTTTAATTGGCTTAACTTTTGTTCTTTGTTCCATTTTAGTTTGTTAATTTTGACAATCCTTCTACAACACTCAAACTGTTTGCGCTTTTTTCATTTAATTTAACCTGAATAAGCTGCTGCAAAGCGCCGAAGCATGCAAGCAGTAAATTAAGCTTGCTTCTGGTCTGGCCTTCGGTTCTTGACCATACATCCTTTATTCCGGCCAATTTCAGGATTTTCTGGCATTCTTTTTCTACTTTCAATCCTGTCCCTTTAGGAGCAGGTATTAGTGTGATTACAACAGAGCCTGTTTTTCCCGTGACCTTGAATGGAACCGTATGAGCATCACCACAACCACATCCCCAGTCGCCGCATCCTCTTCTTATCTTAATTACATTCAACTTGGCCTGCCTGATTGCTTTTTCCCGTGCAGGGACTGTTTCTTTCGACTTTCCGTAGCCAATTCCAACATACCCATTTTCATTTCCAACAACAGCAAAAGTTGCGAATTTTGGCTTATTGCCTTCCTGTGTTTTTTTCTGTGTTTGCTTGAAAATTCTTTTCTGACCGCCGCCAAATTTGCCCTTTGCCTGGCCGACCATCAGCAAATCAGTCTGCAAATTTTGGAGCAGAGCCTCAACTATCTCAGGCTCAAGTATCTTTATTCTTCTGTCTAAAGCATAATCAATGCTTGTGACTTCCCCACTCTTGACTTGCATTCCGAGAGAAGTTCTTGGCTTCCAGGATTCTTTTTCAAATGCCCCTTTTTTCTTTACTTCCTCAACTATTTCCTGCTCAAGCTCTTTGACTTCTCCAAGCTCTGTAGCCAACCCTTCTTTTGGAGTTTCTATTACAGGCTCCTCGTCAGGCACTGCAGCCTGTTCTGTTTTCTCTTCCGCTTCCAGCTGTTCCTTGACTTTTTCTTCTGTTTTTTTCTTAGTCATGTATTTTACCTTTTATCTCGTTGAAATGTTTTACAGCATCTTCCGGAGCAAGCCCTCTTTTCAAATAATTTGAAAATTGTTTCTCATACTTTTCCTTGTTTGATTTTAATGAATGCGCATATTTTGCAATGTGCTCGCCTGAAATTCTTTCTTTGGAAGGCAGGATTTCCTGATCAAATGGAATTTTAAGCCCAGAGTCAATTGCACCTGCAAGCGCAGAATATAATCTTGAGCCCTTGACAGAGTTGTTGAAACCCAAATCAAAAATTGCTTCCCTGATTCCCTTTTCAATTGATTTTTTGCCTGCCAAAAATCCAACAAGGTAAGCGCTGGATAAATTTCCGTTGTCTCCTTTCCATCCAAGATTTTTTAATGCTTTTGAGCTGACTGTAAGTATTACTTTGTCACCTTTAACGCCGTATTCAACGATTGATGCCTGCATATCCCTTAAAGATTTTCTGACAACAAACCTGGGCCTGCTGGACATCAGAATCCTCATTCTTTTTTTGTAGTATGTCCTTCCCTGCCTTTTCCTTCTGAAAGGGACTGTGAAAATATTACCTCTTTTCATTTTCCACCAACCCCTTCTCCTGTGTGTATATTTTCAAGTGCCTTATGCTTCTGAAAAATCCGCCTTTGCTTTTCATGTAAAGCTCGTGATAATCTGTTGTGGAAATCATTTTATTGTCCCTGAGTGATTTAATAAAATTTCTTTGAAGCCTTATCTTGTTCATCCAAACTCTTTTTGGCGGAAGCCTGGCGGTTTTTTTCCCTTTTCTTGAGCCATGACCTTTCTGCTTGCCGGAGATTTTCTGTTTTTTTGTTTTTCTCGCCCAGAATCGTGATGTGTTTAACACTCTCCTTTTTGTGATTGCACCCTGATTTATCAGGACCCTTACGTCTGATTTGGTGATTGCTTCCTTTATTTCATCAAGCTTTGAAGGGTCAAATCTAATCCTGTGCTCTCCGCATTTCAATACACTTGCCGCTAATCTTCTTTGTACGCTGAACATTTTAGGTCTTTTGTGTTAACACTTTATCTCTTTCTTTTTTCTCAGCTTCTTTTCGCTGCTCATCGGTCATCTTCTCTTCCGGCTTTTCCTTCGGCTTTTCTTTTGCCTCGGGCTTTTTCTCCTCTTTTTTTGACTCGGATTTTTTTTGTGATTTTGATTTCATGAAATTTTCAATCTTCTGAATTGACGCGTCAATATTCAAATTCAAAACCTGAACATTCAGCTCTTTTGCCTTTTTTAAAATTTCGAGCTTTTTCTTTCTGCCTGCAGTTTTTGGGACAATTATTCCCTGAGTGCCTTTTTTTATTTTTGAAACTTCCTCGGCTGAAAAAACTCTTACCATCTCAAGCCCTGTTGAGTGCAATCCCCTGACAGCTGCCGGAGACTTGTATCCGGGCGACGGCATTTTTCTTCTGCCTTTGAAATGGTGCCTTATCTTTGAATGGACACCTTTTGGCTTTCTCCATTTATAATTAAGCTTCATTCTCTTGGGATTATCCTGCCTGATAAACTCTGGCTTGCGTTCTTTCATTTCTTTTCTTATTTGCAATAATACGTTGTTTTGTGTCATTTTATCTAATATCTTCAAAAGTAAAATTTATATTATATTTTTTGAGGAAAACATTGGAAAGATTAGAAACTGACAGCTTTAAGCCATTATCAAATTCGTTTGCTATAATTATCCCTTTAATTTCTTTTGCTTCTGGAATATTTCTTTTTACTAAAGCTATGTATTTTAATATTGTTGCACATACTTTTTCTTTTGCTATTCCTGCTTTTAGCTCAATTACAACAAAGTTTCCATCTTTATCCTTTGCTAAAATATCAATAATCCCTTTACCATCTTCATAGTCTATAGGATATTGTGATTTAAATAAGCTTAAATCATCCTCCAAAACAGTCAAATTATTAACAAGAGCATTTTCTAAATCTTTTTCAAGAGATAAAGAAGTAAAATCTTCTTCGTAACCTTCATTTTCAAAATGTTCTTCTAAAATTTCTTCTTCATTTGGGTTATCTTCTAATTTAATTATATAATTGTTATTATCCTCTTTATAAACACCAATCATCGTTCCTACTTTTATACTAGGATGCCTTCTATACCACCATCCTAAACCATCAATTCTGGTTAATCCACTACTGTGCATTTTGCCTGTACCTTTAAACCCATCGGAGTCGAGAATTGTAATTGTAGTCTTTGGTTTGGGAAAATGAATTCTATAGGTAGTTGGTAAAGTCAAAATTTTGTGCTTTGGCTCGGTAGGACTTAATCGACGATAACATATTTTTTTCATTTTTGCCTCATTTGTTAATTAAAAATTCGAAATCATAAAAATTTATATTTACCTCTTTCAATAAAAATACATTCTTTATTATTTTTTAATGTTTCAAGTCCCGCATGTATTCTATGCTCCCAATTTTTATGGGGTTTCCTATTCTTTAAATATTCGAAATCGTCTGTTTTGAGTAGGTTGAATTTCTTTCTATGCAAAAATACTAAATTCTTTAATTTATTAATATCACATACATTAACATTATTCTCTTTAATCACGATTTTAATAGTATCAACATAACTTTCTTTTGCCATTTTCAATCCTCCAATTTGATTAAGACTTTATTGTAGTTTTGAGAAAAATCATCAACTTTGATATGTTTTGAGTGATTCCATGCAGCTGATGTTGATATATTTAATTCTCCTGCTATTTTAGGGTAACTTAAACCATTTTGGCGCAATTCAATGATTCTTGATTTAAGTTTCAACATTTCTTTCTCAGGAGTTTTCCAGGATTTGTAATTGTTAATTATAATACCAAGTTTCTCTTTTTTATAAACAATATTAAAATTTACAAATTGACTAAAGACTTCGATATTTTTCCTGTTGCACAATAATATTCCATTTTTGTTATAACTTATATTATTAATTCCAATATCCGCTAACAAAGATTCCATTTCTTTTAATCCATTTAAATTTCTATTACAAAGAATTACGTGTTTGGAGTTCAAGTTTGTTGACACACTTCCTTGAGAATCAGCAAACCCTTGAATATATTTTGCTTTAATTTCTTTTGAAGAATTCTTTATAGCAGAGGGTATTGTCCAAGTTTTTTCTCTAAAATCTGCATCATAGCTTAAAATATCTTCGCATATTTGTTTTGAACCCAATCTAACCCTGTAGGTGTTGTTTATCCCAAATCCCCTCATCTTAAGCATTTTTGTTCTGGGTTTAATTCCATAAACTTTTTCTAAACAAAAAGCAAAATAATTCACAAAATTCAAATCTACAGCTTCAAGAACAATTCTATGTTGACCTTTAATTATATTATACTCAATAAATCCGTCCCCTGGACCAACAACTCCTAAGATGTAAGCTTTTTCTGGAGATAGCTCTTTATAATTTCTATTCCTGATTAAAGTTGGGTTGCCTCGTTTTTTCAACTCAATGTTTGTCTTGTATAAATGTCTTTGAACCGTTCTAAAAGAAGAATTACATATTTGAGCTATTTGTTTCATAGACTTGCCTTTTTGATACAAGTTAATAAATTCATTATGTTGAGAAATAGAAACAACGTTTTTAGAAGCTTTTCTGAAATTGACTCCAGCTTTTAATAAGTAATCTCTAGTTGTAGTAATAGGCAGATTAAATTTCTTGGCTATCTTCTTAGTTCCATTTCCTTCTAAGTATAGCTTTTTCATTTCTTCCAACATATTATTAATTTGTATCATTTTATTTTTATTTGTTAATAGCTCATTTAGTTAATTTTATTTTAGCTCTTTGCCATCTTTCATAATAATGTACAAACCGTCCTGAAAAACACGGTTGTCGAATCCGGGCCTTCTTGTAAGCTGCTCGATATCTCCGCTTACCTGGCCAGCAAGCTCCTTGCTTGCGCTGCTGACATGTATCAAAGCACCGTCAACTTTTACTGCAGCGCCCTGCTTGAGGGGCAAAACTCTCGGAACTTTCTCTCCCAAAAAATTCTTGACGTGCAACTTATTGTCGGATACTGTAACAGTCATCGGGAAATGACCAGAGCATATCTTTAACGTGTAATTGTGATTTTCAACAACTCCCCTGACAATATTCCTTACGTGGGCTGTCAGTGAGCCGAGCACTGATTTGTTATCTTTTGTGTCCCTTCCTGATTCAAAAATTATTTTATTACCTTCAACTTTTGCCGTTATCTGCTTGCCCATCAGCCTTTGCACTTCGCCTTTTGGGCCCCTGATTGTCAGCTTCTGACCGTCAAAATCTGCAGTAACTCCTTTAGGCAGTTCCACTTCACTGCTTATCTTCAATTTCCTTTTTCTGTTTCTTTTTGATTCAGCCATTTTAATTTTAGTAGCAGTAAGCTAGCAATTTTCCTCCAAGCTTTTTTGATTTGGCATCATAGTGCGTCATGACTCCTTTGGGAGTTGAAACAAACAAAATTCCAAAATCCTTTGCAGGCAAAAATCTTCTTTCGAACTTCTCAAATTCATTATTCTTGACGCTGTATCTTGGCTTTATGACTCCGCATTTGTTGATGCCGCCGTTTAAAGTTAATAAAATATAATTTCCCCTTCCATCTTCAACTTCCTTGAAGTCAGCAATGTAATCGTTATCTTTCATGACTTTCAGCACTTCTTTCATCAGTTTTGAAGATGGCTTTAGCAAGCAGTCTGATTTTCCGATTACTTCGTTGTTCAAAATCAATGACATTGCGTCTGCCAGTGGATCATTTAACATTTTACACCTTTAACTGTATTTTTTGAATCCTAATAAAGTTGCGACTTCCCTGAAACAGGTCCTGCATAATTCAAGACCATATTTTCCGATGTGGCCTCCAGGCCTTCCGCATCTTCTGCATTTTGTTGTGAATCGCCCGTGTTTTCTTGGCTTTGGAGCATTATTCTTGATGTATTTTTGCAGCTTGATTGGCTTCGCTTTGAGCTGCTTGAAAGCTTTGCGGTAATCGCTATATGTCATTCTTATTCTTCCTCCAGTGATATATTGAAATTTTTTGTCATGAACTCAATTGCTTCTTCTTTCTTGATTCTGTGCCGGGCTGGGATTTTTCTTGCCATCAATCTTCTTCTCTTTATTCTGTAGCCTGGCCTTTCAAGAGTAACGCATACTTCAAGCCCCATGATTCCTATTTTGGGATCGTACTTGACTCCGGGAATTTCTATATATTCGTGAATTCCAAATGCAACATTTCCATTCTCGTCAAACTGCCTTGCAGCAAGCTTATGCTCGATTGCCTCAAGCAATCTTGGAAGTATTTTGACCGCCTTTTCTTTTCTCAAAGTAAGCTTGCATCCAATCGGCAATCCCGGCCTTAATCCCCATTCCTGAATTCTTTTGTTTGTTATTGTCTTTACTGGAGTTGCCTGCGCAATTGCGTTTAACAGTATCAGGCCTTTCTCTAATTTGGACTGGTCTTTGCCAGCTCCGATGTTCAAAGTTACTTTTTCAATTTTGATTGATCTCATTGGGTTCATTTTATTAAAAATTTCATAAATTTTTAATTCCGCAAATTCTCGTGAATTTGCGTTATCCTAAAGTTATAAGCGGTTTTGAATCTCCGACAACAAAAGCGTATTTCTTTAATGTTTCAACAAGATTTCCGTTTGAGTCTTTGTAGATTATCTTGTTCTCTTTAATGTCTTCAACATTTCCAATCTCGCCTGTGTGCTTCCCACCCACAAGGAAGATTGAAGATTTCTTGTCGAGTTTGAGGTGCTTGCCGATTTTCTGGTCAGGCAATGACAATAAAACTGAATCGCCGACTTTGTAATTTCCGGTGCCTGCAAGTATATTTTTGCCGTCGTACAAATTGAGCTGAAGCTTCCCTTTTACCATTGTTTTACCGACTATTTTACACGGCTTCACTGAAGCTTCTTCTTTTTTTATTTTGATCAATTCAAGCCTGCCGCTCTTGTTCAGCACAATCCTAAATTGCTCGCTTATGTTTGGAAATTCAAGCGTGTCAAAAAGTCCAACTGGAAACCTGAAATCCTTTCTTGCTTTGCCGTCAACTTTCACTTCATTTGTGTTGAGTATTTTTTTGACCTCTCTGGTTGTTGATGCATACTTCAAAATTTCTTTTAAAATTACATTAACCGGCATTCCTGACTGCAGCCCATGAGGGCCAGGCACCGGTTTTGTGATAAATGTAGTGCTCTTCCTGTCAATTTGCCATGTCTTAGGTGCCGCAAGCCTTGCCAAATGGTCCTTTCCCATTTTATTTTCTCTCCATAATTTTTTGGCGTTGCTTATCGTCCATGTTTAATTCTGTAATCATTAAATTTGACGGGTTCAGCCCGAGCGCCCTTTTTGTGCCGTCTTTTTTTGCGGCTTCGATTCCGCTTACAAAAATAAGGGATTTTTTCAAATCCACCCTGTCAACTTTGCCTTCATGCTTTTTGAACTGGCCACGCATCACTTTTACCTTGTCGCCTTTTCTCAAATCAACATTTCTTTTTTTGAGCTTTTGCCTCAAATCTTTTGAAAGATGAGCACTGACAAATTTTTGCCTGATGTGGAGGGGAGCATTAAACCTGTACTTTCTCTGTTTGCCTGGCTTGGTGCTGCTTTTCCACTCGATTGAAAATTTTTTCATTTTAACTTTATTAAACAACGATACTTGCTATTTTTGCTATTCCCGGCCATCTCTCGCATGCTTCTTTTGCGATTGCCCCCTTGAATATTGTCCCTTTTGGGTTTCCTTTGTCATCTTTTAAAACGACTGCTGCATTATCTTCAAATTTGATTCTCATGCCATCTGCCCTTCGGTATTCTTTTTTCTGCCTCACAATGACTGCATAAACAACTGTCTTTCTCATATCCGGCTTTCCGCTTTTAACTGCGGCCTGGACTAAATCGCCGACACCGCAGCTTCCTATTCTTCCCTTGACAGTTTTTAGACCTACAACCGTGAAAATTTTGATTCGTTTTGCACCTGAATTGTCGCAGGTTTCAACCTCGCTGTAAACCGGCAGTGCTCTTGTAACATTTGATTTTAATGCCTGCATTTACTTTTCCTCCTCTGCTTTCGGCTCTTCTTTAACTGGCTTGATGACTTTTGATGCTTCTCTTGCTTCCATTTTTCCCCTGAAGCCTTTTTCCTGACCGAGATTCTTTATTATCACAAAGTTCTTTGTCTTGCTCAGAGGCCTGCATTCTATAACATCTACAATGTCGCCATCTTTTGCATTGATGCATTCCGGATTGTGAACTTTCAATTTTGTTCTTCGTTTTTCATATCTCTCATATTTTTTCAAAAAATTCAATCTCTCGAATTCAATGACTGCCGTCTTTCTCATTTTTGTAGAGATAACTGTGCCTGTAAACTGGCGCCCCCTGACGCTGAGCTTGCCGTGGAAAGGGCAGTTAATGTCAATGCATTTCTGTTTTGGGGCTTCCAAAACAATTCCGATGTTTCTTGATTCTGTTTTTGCCATTTTGATTTTATTAAGGATATTATAGAGCCTAACGCCTTATGCCTAGGCTATTATTTACAATCTTTATCTTATTTCAACGCTAGCCGGCGCAAAACCATATTCAACCAAGATTTTCTTGGTTCTCTGCCTCTGCTCGCCCTGCAGTTCGATTTTCCCGCCCTTGATGGTACCGCCGCATGCAAGCTTTGACTTAAGCCTTTTTGCCAAATCCTTGAGGTCTATTTCCTTTGCATCAATCCCTTCAACAATCGTATAGTTTTTGTTGAACTTCTTGCGCTCGAGATAAACCAAAATTTTCTGGCTTTCCTTGG
>ERZ1292640.4772-Hain-H43-02um-R1-4772-length-10221-cov-7_pt1 | contig 10221 bp, 8 predicted proteins | sample MGYA00564404_ERZ1292640 | MGnify/ENA primary metagenome ERZ1292640 (study PRJEB36523, sample SAMEA6512636) | groundwater metagenome | collected 2019-01-08 | study: AquaDiva: Metagenomics assemblies of 32 groundwater samples | reverse complement strand
TCGAGCTGGTCGAGCAGTTCTGCTCGTGGTCGGCGTGCAGGATGAACAGCACGTCGAGCGCGCGCTCGAGCGCGGCGTCCGGCTTGTACTTCACCTCGGTCATCTTGAACAGCATGTTCAGGAAGTTGCCGGTGAAGCTCAGGTCGTTGTCGGGGTAGACGTAGGGCCGGCCGGTGCTGTGGCGATAGGCGTAGGCGGCAACGGTCGGGGTCTTGGCGATCAGGCGGAGGATCTGCTTCTGCCGCGACTCGGCGTTGAAGATCTGCTTGCCGTCAGGGTAGAACGTCGACATCGCGCCGACGGTGCTGATGAACACGCCCATGGGATGGGCGTCGTAGGTAAAGCCCTCCATGAACTTCTTGATGTTCTCGTGCACCATCGTGTGCATGGTGATCTTGTTCGTCCACTCGTCGAGTTGTCCCTTGTTCGGGAGATCGCCGTAGAGGATCAGGTAGGCCGTCTCGAGATAGGTGCTGCTCTCGGCCAGCTGTTCGATGGGGTATCCCCGGTACATCAGGATGCCCTTGTCGCCATCGATGAAGGTGATCTTGCTCTTGCACGCCGCCGTGTTCATGAACGCCGGGTCGTAGGTGCACAACCCCGGATCCTCGCCGCCGGTCGTGATTTTCTTCAGGTCGGTGGCGCGGATGGCGCCTTCCGTGATCGGGACCTCGTAGGTCTTCCCGGTCCGGTTGTCGGTAATGGAGAGCGTCTCAGGCATAGGGTGATCCGATTCATTCTAGATCACCCGCCCGCGATCGTCACCTTATTCGGGCCTGGCCGGCCCGGCGCCAGTGTGCCGCACGTCCTTGGCCGACAGGATGAAGATCACGTCCTCGGCCACATTGGTGGCATGGTCGCCGATTCGCTCGAGGTGGCGGGAGATCAGGATCAGGTCCAGCGCCGGCTCGATGGTGGCCGGGGTCTGCAGCATGTAGGTGAGCAATTCGCGGAAGATCTGGGTCTTCAGGGCGTCGACGATGTCGTCCTGGGCCAGCACCGCCTCGGCCAGGGCCATGTCGCGGCGGACGAAGGCGTCGAGCGCGTCGCGCAGCATCGACTGCGCCAGCTCGCCCATCCGCGGGATGTCGATCAGCGGCTTGACCGGGGCGTGGCGCAGGTAACGCTTGCCGGCCTCGGCGATATTCACGGCCAGGTCGCCGACCCGCTCCAGGTCGGTATTGATCTTCACGGCGGCGACGATCACGCGCAGGTCGGCCGCCATCGGCTGGTGCAGGGCCAGCAGCTTGAAGCAGCGGTCGTCCAGCTCCATGTGGAGGTCGTTGATCGGCTGGTCGCCCCGCAGCACGGCGTCGAGCGCCGCTTCGTCACGGTCCATCAGGCCGCGCACGGCCTCGCGGACCCGCTCTTCGGCGAGGCCCCCCATGGCCAGCAACCGCTGCTTGAGCGCGTCGAGATCGTCCTGGAAGTGGCGAAACACGCGTTCCATCAGCCGCACCTGCCTGTGACGTAGTCCTCAGTGAGTTTCTCGGCGGGCGCCGTGAACATCCGGTCGGTCCGATCGAACTCGACCAGCCGGCCCAGCCAGAAGAAGGCCGTGAAGTCCGACACCCGCGCCGCCTGCTGCATGTTATGCGTGACGATGACGATCGTGTACTGCTTCTTGAGCTCGTAGATTAGCTCTTCGATGCGCTGCGTGGCGATCGGGTCGAGGGCCGAGGCGGGCTCGTCCATCAACAGGATCTCCGGGCGGATGGCCAGCGCGCGGGCGATGCACAGGCGCTGCTGCTGGCCGCCCGACAGCGCCAGCGCCGAGTCGTGCAGCCGATCCTTGACCTCGTCCCAGATCGCCGCCTGGTGCAGGCTTTCTTCGACGCGGTCGGCCATCTCGGCCTTCGACTTCACCAGGCCGTTGATGCGCAGCCCGTAGGCGACGTTTTCGAAAATCGACTTGGGGAACGGGTTCGACTTCTGGAACACCATCCCGACCTTGCGCCGCAACTGCACCACGTCCACGCCCGGCGCGTAGATCGACTCGCCGTCGATCAGCACCTGGCCTTCGACCCGGGTCATCGGGATGATGTCGTTCATCCGGTTCAGCGTCCGCAGGAAGGTGCTCTTGCCGCAGCCCGATGGTCCGATGAAGGCGGTGACGAGGTTGGCGCGAATCTCGAGCGAAATGCCGTCGAGCGCGCGCTTGGGGCCGTAGTAGAAGTTCAGCGCGTCGACGCCGATCTTCACCGGCGCGTCGAGCGCCGCCGCCGTCTGGCCGGGACGGCTGGCGACGCCGGCCAGGCTGGCGGGCACCGGCGGGGTGGCGTTCATGCCCGCCCCCGGCGCTGTTGGCGATCGCGAACCACGATGGCGATGGCATTCATCGAGAGCAGCAGCACCATAAGGACAAGAATACCAGCGGCGGCGTTCGCCTTGAACTCGGGTTGAGGCCGCGACACCCAGTTGAAGACCTGGATGGGCAGCACGGTGAACTTCGACCACACGCCGTCGGGCGCAAAGGGGATGTAGGTGAGGGCGCCGATGGTGATGAGCGGGGCGGTCTCGCCGATGGCCCGCGACAACGCTAGGATCAGCCCGGTGAGCACGCCCGGCAGCGCCATCGGCAGCACCTGGTGCCAGATGGTCTGCCACTTGGTGGCGCCCAGGGCATACGAGCCTTCACGAATCGTGCTCGGCACCGTCCGCAACGCCTCGCGCGTCGACAGGATCACTACCGGCAGCGCCAGCAGGGCCAGTGTCGAGGAGCCGGCCATCACGCTTTGTCCCATGCCCATGAACCGGACGAACAGGCCCAGGCCGAGCAGCCCGTAGATGATCGACGGCACGGCCGCCAGGTTCGAGATGTTGAGCTCGATGAAGCGCGCCATCCGGCTGCGCGAGCCGTACTCCTCGAGATAGATGGCGGCGGCGACGCCAATCGGCAGCGCCAGCGCGCCGGTCAGCGCGATCACCCAGATGCTGCCCATCAGCGCGTGATAGACGCCCGCTTCCTCGGCGTTGCGCGAGGCGATGTTGGCGAGGAACTGGAAGCTGAGGCGGCCGGCGCCATCCGAGACGATGTCGAACACCAGTGCCGCCAGCGCGGCCAGCGCGACGAGCAGCGCGCCCAGCGAGACGAACTGGAAGATCACGTCGGCGTGCTTCCTCATGCGTATTCCTCGCGGAACCGCTCGCGCAGCCAGGTGCTGATCAGGTTGAGCGTAAAGGTCATCACGAACAGCAGCATGCCGACCGCGAAGATGGTCCGGTACTCGATCGTCCCCTGCGGCGTGTCGCCGAGCGACACCTGGACGATGTAGGCGGTCATGGTTTCAATCGGCACGAACGGATTGCCGGTCAGCCGTGGCTGCTGGCCGGCGGCAATGGCGACGATCATCGTCTCGCCAATCGCGCGCGACACGGCCAGGATGAACGCGGCGGTGATGCCCGAGAACGCGGCCGGCACCACGACCTTGAGCGCGGTCTGCATCCGCGTCGCGCCCAGGGCATACGACCCCTCGCGCAGGCCCTGCGGCACGGCGCGCATCGCGTCTTCGGACAGCGACGAGACCAGCGGCAGGATCATCAGGCCCATCACCAGGCCCGGGCTGAGCGCGTTGAATCCCGAGAGGGTGGGGAAGATCTGCTGCAGGAGCGGGGTGACGAAGGTCAGCGCGAAGTAGCCGTAGACCACCGTCGGCACGCCGGCCAGGATTTCGAGCACCGGCTTGACGATGCGGCGGAAGCCGCTCGGCGAGTATTCACTGAGGTAGATGGCCGAGAGCAGGCCCATCGGCAGCGCCACCACCATGGCGATGGCCGACACCAGCGTGGTGCCGACCACCAGCGGCAGCACGCCGAACTTCTGGTTCGAGAACAGCGGTGTCCACTCGGTGCCGGTCAGGAAGTCGAGCACCGGCACCTCGCGCAGAAACTCGTAGGTTTCAAACGCGAGCACGCCAATGATGCCGGCGGTCGTGAGCACTGAGAGCGCTGCGCAGAGGAACAGCACCCGCTCGATAATCCACTCGAGCGAACGGGTCGTCATGACGCCGCGCTACTGCGCGCGTTCCTTGCTGAGCAACTGGTCGATGGTCACGCCGACGGTGTTCTGGCCCGAGAACACCGAGCCGGTGTGGCGCTTGGCGAAGCGGTCGGTGACCATGCCGTAGATTTCCGCGCCCAGGCCCACGTAGTTGACTTCGCGGACCAGGGCCTCGGCGTTCTTCAGGTAGAAGTCGACGAACTGCTGCACCTCGGGGCGCTCGGCGGCTTTCTTCGAGACGTAGATGAAGACCGGCCGCGACAGCGGCTGGTAGGTGCCCGTCTTGATGGTGTCGGGCGAGGCCAGGATGGCACCGGCGCCGTTGTCGGCCTTCTCATCGTCGACCGGCACCAGCTTGAGGCGCGCGGCGTTCTCTTCGTAATACGCGAAGGGCAGGAAGCCGAGGGCCAGTTCGTCGTTGCTGATGCCCTGGACCAGCACGTTGTCGTCCTCGCTCGAGGTGAAGTCGCCGCGGCTGGCCTTGGCCTTGCCGTTGACCGCTTCGGTGAAGTAGTCGTAGGTGCCCGAGTCGACGCCGGCGCCGAAGAGGTGGATTTCGCGATCCGGCCACGAGGCGCGAATCTGGTTCCACTTCTTCACCTGGCCCTGCGCCTCGGGCGCCCACAGCTTCTTGAGTTCGGCGACGGTGATCTTGTCGGCCCACTCGGCCTTGGGGTTCACCGCGATGGCAATGCCGTCGTAGGCGATGGGCAGTTCGACATACTCGATGCCGGCCTTGCCGCACGCGGCGACTTCAGAGGCGCTGATCGGGCGCGAGGCATCGCTGATGTCGATTTCGCCGCGGCAGAATTTCTGGAAGCCGCCACCCGTGCCGGAGATACCCACGGTCACGTTGACGTTCTTGACGGCCTTCTGGAATTCCTCGGCGACGGCCTCGCTGATGGGGAAAACCGTGCTGGACCCGTCGAGTGTCACGAGCGCCGTGCCTCCGGACGAGGCGGTTCCGCTGGACGAAGAGCCGCCGCCACAGGCAGCAAGCGTGAAGGCCAGCACAACAACGAGCGCGATGTGTCGAATAGGCCCGCCCTGAGCGAGCAGAGCGAGTCGAATGGGTAACAGCAACATGGTCCCTAGCGTACGCGCTGGGGGTTTCGCGGTAGTTTCTGGTGTGTTAATTCCGTGTTAACGAAGCAAGCCCGGCCTTAGCCCTCGCAGGAAGGGTGGTTGGCCGCTGGCGACGCAAGGCCGAGCTCGCTCCGGTCGGCCGCCAGGAACGCCGACTCGTCTATGGCGTTGTTGTCGCGCATTCCCTCGAGGATGCGGTGGCGCATGGCGGCCGCCCCAGCCGGATCGCACCACGGGTCGGGACCCTCGCCGCCGATGAGCGCCCCGACCATCGCGGCCTGGGGCAGCGTCATTTCCGCCGAGGACCGGCCGAAGTACCCGTGCGCGGCCGGCTCCAGGCCACGGAAGCCCATCCCGAACTCGCCGCGTTCGGCGAGCGTCTGGATGAGCTCGCTCTTGTTCCACGATCGCGCCAGCCAGATCGTGGTCACGAATTTCGCGTGGCCCTTGCGGAACCCGGGCTCTGTGAAGCCGGCCGCGCGCATGTGCAGCTCGGAGACGTAGATCACCGCCTCGAATGCCGGCATGTGATGCCTCCGGCACTCCGCCTGCGCGCCGTCGCGCCGCGGGCCCGGACCTTCAGTCTCAGCCTGGGCCAAACAGACAACCAGCTGCGCCATGTTGGCGGGGTGGAAGGGATTGAGGTCGGTCGCGGTGCCACCCTCGGCGCGGGCCCACAGCGCATCGGCGATCAGGGGAGTCACGTGATGGCTGGTGGCTGGCACGGGCCACGGTGGCGCGAAAACGAGGCCGAGCGACATGTACAGGGCGAGCAGGCTCGGAACACCGATGACGGCGGCGAGGGCCAGCCCGATCAGAGTTTGCCGCGGCGACAGGCGCACGCTGTCTTTATATCACAAAGTAATTTGCATCAACTACAGGGCCGGGAACTGGAGAGTCATGTCGGTTACTCCGCTCGCAAGGCCGTGGCGGGATCTACCCGGACGGCGCGGACTGCAGGCACTGCCGCGGCAACGACACCGGTGCCAAGCAGCACCAGGGCTGTCACGCTTATCGTCACAGCATCGGTGGTGGAGACCTCGTACAGCAACGACCGCACCACTGAGGCGGCGCCGATGGCCGCCGGCAGGCCCACCACGAGGCCGGCGGTCACCAATACCAGCGCTTGGCGCAGCACCAGCCGCGACACCGCGGCGGGCGTGGCACCGACCGCCAGCCGGATGCCGATTTCTCGTGTCCGCCGCTCCACTGTGTGCGCCATCAACGCGAACAGGCCAATACCGGAGATGGTCAACGCCAGCAGTGCGACCGCGCCGCTGACCATGCTGCCCATCCGCTCGGCGACGATGCTGTTGGAGAAGAGAACGGCGGTATAGACGCCGCGCACGTGCTCCCGGCCGAGCGAACCGATGGCCGCCGACACCGACTGGGCCAGTGGCAGCGGCGCACCGGCTGTTCTCACATGCACCGTGGCAAACGCCGTGTCGCCGGTCTGAACCGATGACAGGTAGATCATCCGCGGATCGGTGAGGCGGTGGTTGCCCATGCTGAGATTGCCGGCGACGCCCACGATCTGCAATTTCGCGTTCGCCGGGATCGTCCCGTGCCGGATGACTCGTCCAATCACATCGCCATCCGGCGCCAGCGCCCGCGCCAGGCTCTCGCTGACGACCGCGACCCGCGGATTCGCCGGCAGATCACTCCACGCCACATCACGACCCCGCAGTATCGGGACACCGGCCGTCGCGAAGAATCCCGGCGAGATGAACTCGGTGGCGCCGGTGGTTGCGGACTCAGATCGGTCGGCGAAGCCGACCGGCTGCTCGGTCAACTGGCCGTTGATGGTGCCGAAGTAGCGCGCCAGCCCTACCGACTTCACGCCGGGCAGGGCCGACACGCGTTCGACGAGCTGCGAGTAGTAGGCCGCCGGCTCCATGCCTTGGTACCCGCCCGGGTTCGCCGATAGGCGGAGCGACAGGAACTGCTCGCGATCGAACCCCTGGTCGGTATTACGCAAGCCATCAAACGAGCGGAGGACCAGGCCGCAGGAGAACACCAGCATCACGGCGACCGCGACCTGCGCCACGAGCAGCGCGTGGGCCCAGCGGCTGGTGGCGCGCGACACGCTGCGGTCGCTGCGTAGCTGCGGGTCGCGCCGGATCGCCAGCGCGATCGGCAGGGCCGCGATCAGGAGCGCCACCACCAACGAGGCTGCGGCCACGCCGGCAATCACCACCGGGTCAGGTGTCGTGTCCATCGTCCAGGCCATGTTGCCAATCGGCAGCAGAGTGGCAAACGCCGCCGCGCCGAAATAGGCCAGGGGCATTCCGAGCAGCGACCCGGCCAGTGCATAGACCGCGCATTCCGCGGCGAGCGGCCTGGCGATCCGCAACGGCGTCGCCCCGAGCGCCCGCATGGCGGCAATCTCCGGCGACCGTGCGGCAATGCGCGACACCAGCAGTCCGCCGACGTTGACACACACGAGCAGCATTAAGACCGCCGCGAGCATCGACAGGCGCCGGACCGGCGAGGTGTAGAGCCGGCGCAGGATTGAGAAGCCGCCGCTGGCCGACTCTACGCCGCCACTCGATTCGGCCAGTGTCTGCGCTCGTGTGGCGCTCGCGGGCAGCACCGACTCGAGCAGCGACGGCCACAACGTCTGGATCTGGGCGCGGAGTTGTTCGATGGTCGCGCCTGGCTTCAGCCGGCCGAGGTACATGAAGCCGCCAGAGGCAGGCCGGTGCGCATTGAACGGAATGATGAAATCGGTGGAGAGGTCCGATGAAAACCCGCGGTAGGCCGGCGGCATCACGCCGATGACCGTCGCGGTGATGGCGTCGATGCTGACCTGTTGCCCCAGGATATCGGCGCGCCGGTCAAACAGACGCTGCCACAGCCGATCGGTGATGACGATCACGGGGCGGCCGGCGCCAACGAGTGGTGCCTCTTCTTCGCTGAACCAGCGGCCCATGACGGGCGCAATACCGGTGACCGGGAGGCAGTCGCCGGCCAGCATTTCCCCGTACCCGTCGACGACCCGGCTGTTTGCGCCGATCGCCTCGATGGTCGAGTTGTAGGCACACCAACCCTCGGCCACCAGGTCCGCCGCCCGCAATTGGTCGACCGCAGGAAGTGGTGTGGTTCGCGACCGGCCATCCTTGTCGAGCGTCGAGACCGCCACCAGCTGTGACGCATCAGGGAAGGCGACGCTTCGGAATGCCAGCGCGTTCAGGACGCTCGCCATGGCGCCGGCGACGCCGACGCCGCCGGCAATGATGATGATGACTGACAGGGAGAAGGTGACCGAGCCGAACACGCGACGCATGCCGAACCGCACGTCCTGGATCATGCGGCGCAGTATAAATCCCGGACGGCTCCGCCGCGCCAGCCCTGGCCGGCTGGCTGCACACTATCGGCGGCTGCCTGCCTGGCGCCGCCGCGGCGCCGCCGCCGGCGCGAGGGCCTGCCGCGTCAATTCGGTTTCGACTGACTTCAACCCCTTGCGGTAGGGCACCTTCTCGATGCGGATCTTCCGGTCCAGCGCCACTTCGAGCGCGCGCGCCTGCTTGTGCGCCGCCCACACTTCCAGCTCGGCATCGCCAACTGCCTGCACCTGGATGCGCAGTTCGCCGAGGCGTTCCCGAATCTCCAGGCTGCGAATGACGCCGTGCCGGCTGCGGTCGAGCGTCTCGGCGAGCCGCAGAAACGCTGATAGCACCTCAACCGTGCGGCGCAGATCCTTACTCAAGTCCTGCTGGCCCGGGTGGTCGTCCTTCGGCGTCGCCCGGCGGTGATAGCGCGCCACCAGGGCCATGATGTCGATCTCCTCGGGCTCGAACCCCCGCAGATCGCCGTTCTTGATCAGGTAGTACGAGTGACGGTGATGCTTCTCGTAGCTGATGTGGTTGCCGATGTCGTGCAGGAACCCGGCATACTCCAGCCACTCGCGCTCGCGATCGCCCAGGCCGTGAATCCGCTTGGTGAAGTCGAACATCGTCAGCGCCAGCGCCGCGACTTGGCGCGAGTGCTCGGCTTCCCAACTGCAGCGCTCGGCCAGTTCGATCACCGAGCGGCGCCGCACGTCCGGGTACGAGTCGACACGCGCGATGTGCTTGCGGTGGCCGTGGATGTAGTCGAGCAACACGCCCTCGCGCAGCGCCAGGTCGCACAGCGTGAACTCGTCGGCGCCGAGTTTCTTCACGAGAGTGTCGAGCAGGATGACCCCCGCCACCATCAGGTCGGCGCGCCGCGGATCCTGGCCGGGCAGGTGCATGCGCTCCTCGAGATCCATGTCGACCGCGGTCTTGCGCAAGCGGCGCAGGCTCTTGGCGGGCACGCGCAGGTTGCGCACCTCGTCCGGTACGACGCCTCGATCCATGGCCGTTGCGACCGTGCCGAGCGAGAGGGCGGTGCCCGAGGTGCAGATCAGGCGATCGAAACCGGCCTCGACAATGGTCGCCAGGTAGCGGTCGACCTGCTCGCTGATGAACTCGGTCATCTTCTTCTCGTCGCGGCTCGAGATCGGATCGGAATCCACGAAGCGTTCGGTCAGGCGGATCACGCCGAGCTTGAAGCTGCGCGCGAACTCCACCGCGCTGCCGCTGCCGCGCGTGATCTCGACGCTGCCGCCGCCGATGTCGATGACCACCGCCGGCTTGGGCGTGTCGACGCCGTAGACCGCCGCCAGGTGGATCAGGCGTGCTTCTTCGGTGCCGGTGATCAAGCGGGCGCGAATGCCGGTCTTGCGTTCGATGGCCTTGAGAAACGCGCCGCCGTTCTCGGCCTCGCGCGTGGCGCTGGTGGCCACGGCCAGGATCTCGTCAACCTGATGGGAGGTGGCCAGCCGCTGGAACTTCGACAGCGCCTGCAGCGCGGCAGTCATCGATTCCGGCGTCATTTTCTTGCCATCGAGGCCGCCGGCACCCAGCCGGACCATTTCCTTTTCGCGGTCCACCACCTCGAACGAGAAGTCCGGGCGGACCCGCACCACGATCATGTGGACGGAATTGGTGCCGATGTCGATGGCTGCTAGACGCAAGGGTATACTTGGAAATTCATCCTAGCATGGAGCGTTCAGCCCTCTCCGTCGCGATCCTGCGTCAACGCCTGATCACGCTGCTCACGGCCATGCCGGCGGCGCAGTCGGGCGACGAAACGTCGGTGCACCAGGCGCG
>ERZ1292640.4771-Hain-H43-02um-R1-4771-length-10222-cov-15_pt1 | contig 10222 bp, 8 predicted proteins | sample MGYA00564404_ERZ1292640 | MGnify/ENA primary metagenome ERZ1292640 (study PRJEB36523, sample SAMEA6512636) | groundwater metagenome | collected 2019-01-08 | study: AquaDiva: Metagenomics assemblies of 32 groundwater samples | reverse complement strand
TCACCGCGTTGCTCAGGGACAACCCGCATCCGAGCGATGAAGAGATCTACCACGGGTTGGAAGGCAACCTGTGCCGCTGCACCGGCTACATCAACATCGTCAAGGCGGTGAAGCGCAGCGCCGGGATGATGAAATAATCACCTACCGGTTATCGCATTTATCCGGCCGTCCGCGGGCCGGGTGGAGCCATGAATAACGTTGACTTGGCACGGGCTATTCGGTTGCCTGCCGCGCTCATCGCAACCGTAGTTGCGATAGGCCTGCCACTGGGTTATTGGCTGCTTGTCTACCAGTTCGAGGCAACGGCGGTGCAAAATACCGGAGCAGCGGCGTTGCTGGCGCTGGCGCTGGCAATCGGGGTTTATTTCAGTTCGAAAACTCTGCTGTTACGCGCCCTCGAGCGCTCTCTGGCCGAGCGCAATAGCGCGGAACGCAACCTCGCGTACCTGGCGAACTACGATAGCCTCACCGGCCTGCCCAACCGCAACCTGTTTCACGACCGCCTGCGCCAAACGACATTCCGCGCGACGAGAAACAAGAGGCTGGTCGCGCTGCTGTACCTGGATCTGGACCAATTCAAAATGGTGAATGACAGCCTGGGGCATGTCGTTGGCGATAACGTATTGAAGCAAGTGGCGCAGCGCGTGCAGGAAGGCGTGAGAAAAACCGACACGGTTTCCGGCCCCGAGCTGGAGCAGGCGGTGCCTGGTGAGCATGCAAACGTCACGATTTCGCGGCTCGGGGGAGACGAGTTCTCCGTGATTCTGGAAGACGTCGACAGCGTTGAACACACCGCGACTGTTGCGCAGAGAATTCTGGACGCCATCGCGCGGCCGTTCATCGTGGATGCCCACGAGATCTTCGTCACCGCCAGTATGGGAATCACGGTCTATCCGAATGACGGCGCCGATCTTGACAACCTGGTCAGCGGCGCCGACGCTGCCATGTATCAGGCCAAGGGGCTGGGGCGCAACAATTTCCAGTTTTTCACCTCCGACATGGGTGCCCGGGCGAAGCAGCGGCTCGAATTCGAAGCCGCTCTGAGACGCGCGCTGGAACGGGAGGAGTTTTCACTGTACTACCAGCCCAAACTGGACCTCAGAATCGGCCAGGTAACCGGCTTGGAGGTTCTGCTGCACTGGAGCCATCCCGAGTTCGGTACGACGGCGAAATTCATTCCCATACTCGAGGACACCGGGCTCATCGTTCCCGTCGGCGAGTGGGTGTTGCGCAGCGCCTGTAGACAGGTCAAACAGTGGCAGGCAAAGGGTTTGCCGCCACTGCGAGTGTCGGTAAATATTTCGGCGCGCCAGTTCATGCAACCGAAGCTGGTGGCCAGTATCGCCCAAATCCTGGCAGACACGGGGCTGGAGCCAGGCTTGCTGGAAGTAGAAATGACCGAAAGCCTGCTGATGGTGCATACCGAAGCGAGCGTCGCGGTTCTGTCTGCGCTAAAAGCTTTGGGCATCCATATTTCCGTGGACGATTTTGGCACCGGCTATTCGTCGCTCAGCTATCTCAAGCGCTTTCCGGTGGATGTCCTCAAAATCGACCAGTCGTTCGTGCGCGATATCACGACGGATCCCGACGATGCGGCTATCGTCCGCGCCATCATTGCACTGGCCCACAGCTTGCGGCTTGGAACCATCGCCGAAGGGGTGGAAACGGAAGCGCAACTGCAGTATTTGCGCACCCAGGGCTGCGATGAAATCCAGGGTTACCTCTTAAGTCGTCCGTTGCCCGCCGACGCGTTCGAAACATGGGTTGCGGCCGGAACCGACCTTTTCCGTAGTCGCCCGTCCGCAACCGGTAACGCTTAGTGGCTGTGTTTGAAGTTCGCCGGTTTTTCGAAAATCCTGGCGATCAGCCGCTTGGCCCCGTTCACTACCCACAAGGTGCCGTTGACGAGTCCTTCGGCATTACGCAGCGCATTAAGCGCAACTTCGCGCTCGCTTTCGGTCATCGACGCCTGGCTGATGCGGGCGTAAAGGTCTGTATTTGCAGATTTTTCATTAAGTCGGTTCATAATTGTCTCCTGGTAAGCTTCTCAGTATGATCGGGCAAGATTTACTATCGCCACAAATCTCCTGTTACGCAATTATAGACCTGATGAACATTGTTTTGTTGCATCGCACCACATGATATATTCTGACAAATCGAGTTAGAATAACTAATCTACTATGCCTGAACGGTTACCCCCGCTTAATGCGCTCAAGGCTTTCGAGTCCGCCGCGCGTCATTTGAGCCTGAAGCGTGCGGCACAGGAACTGAGCGTGACGCCCGCGGCGATCAGCCACCAGGTCAAGGCGCTTGAAGACTATCTTGGAGTCAAGCTGTTTTTGCGCCTGAACCGCGCGCTCAAGCTGACCGCAGCGGCCCGCGCGGCGTTGCCCAAGCTCAGCGAGGGGTTCGGCAGTCTGGCGCAGGCGGTTGCCGCGCTGCGGCCGCAAACCGACAGCGGGCAGGTGACTGTGAGCGTGGCGCCGTCGTTTGCCACGCGCTGGCTGATGCCTCGGCTGCATCATTTTTTCGCGGTCCACCCCGAGATCGACGTGCGGGTATCGGCGCGCATGCGGCTCGTCACCAGGGGCGGGCAGGCCAACGCGGCCGAGCGCACCACCATCGAGAACTGGCTGGAGGAGTCCGATCTCGCGATCCTCTATGGGCATGGCGATTACCCGGGTTTTCGCGTCGACAAGCTGTTCGCGTTGACCGTCGCACCGATCTGCAGCCCACAGTTGATACGCGGCGAAAACCCCTTGCGGGAGCCGCAGGATCTGAGCCACCATACCCTGCTGCATGACGACACCGGCATACTTTACGATGGCGTCGCGTTCTGGGACGTGTGGCTCAAGGCGGCTGGTGTGAGCGATGTCGATGCCAGCCGTGGTTCGCATTTCAGCCACGCCGTGCTCGCGCTCGAAGCCGCGATCGACGCGCTCGGCGTGGTCGCTACGTTCCCGGTGCTGGCGGCTGCGGAACTGGCTGCCGGCCGCCTCATAATGCCGTTTAAGCAGCAAGCCCCTCTGCAATCAGCCTACTACCTCGTATGCGCCGAGGGCGCGGAGCTGCGCAGCTCAGTGGCTGCGTTTCGCAATTGGCTGTTGGCCGAGGCGTCGCAGCAGAAACAACACTGAGGAAGTTCTTGCTTAACAGCGATTGCAGCCCTCCCGGAGAGAAATCATGGAATGGCTCACTGACCCCCAGATATGGATAGCGCTTGCGACCCTGACTGCGCTCGAAATAGTGTTGGGGGTAGACAACATCATTTTCATCTCGATCCTGGTCGGCAGGCTGCCCGTGCATCAACGCAATCGCGCGCGCGTGCTCGGGCTCGGGCTGGCAATGGGAACGCGCATCCTGCTGTTGCTGTCGCTGGCGTGGGTCATGACGCTGACCGACCCGCTGTTTGCGGTATTGGGCAAGGACATCGGGGGGCGCGACATCATCCTGATCGGCGGCGGGCTGTTCCTGCTATGGAAAAGCGTGCACGAAATTCACGCTTCGCTGGAGGGAGTGGAAGAGGGGCCGCGTGCGGCGCTGCAGGCCGGATTTGGCGCGGTGCTGATCCAGATTGCGGTTATCGACATCGTGTTCTCGCTCGACTCCGTGATTACCGCGGTCGGGATGGTTGACGAGGTGCCGGTGATGGTGGCCGCGATCGTCATCGCGGTGCTGGTGATGATGTTTGCCGCCAGGCCAATCGGCGATTTCGTCGACCGCCATCCGACGATCAAGATGCTGGCGCTCTCGTTTCTGATCATGGTCGGCATGGCGCTGGTGGCGGAAGGTTTCGATTTCCATGTGCCGAAAGGCTACATCTATTTCGCGATGGCGTTTTCGGTGGCGGTCGAGATGCTCAATCTCCGGATGCGCAGGCGTCTCGCGCCGGTGCGGCTGCACAAGGCCATGAGCGAAAGCGATCGCCAGTGAAATTCCGGCTGCAACGCACACGCGTTTCGTTATGTCAGGCGCTCTAAGCATGCGGCTGGACTCCAATGCGCTGCGCGAATTGAGAGAGGAGCGCCTGCGCCGAACCGTTGAGCTTTGTTTTGACGCCCATCCTTTTTACCGACTGCGTTGCCAGCAGCTCGGCCTCAGGCCCAGGGACATTCAAAGTCTCGACGATCTGCAGAAACTTCCGTTGGTCCGCAAGGCCGATTACATGGCTAACCCGGAGGACTTCCGCCTTCGGACAGCCGATGTGCCCGACCTCCCGTTTGAGGAGAAGACGTTTTGGAACGTCGCCTATACGACGGGCACAACCAGCGGAAAGCCGTCCCCGTTCTTCAATACCACGCACGACCACTATCAAAATCTGCTGCAGTCGGGCCGCTGCGCTGAAGCTGAGGGAATTCGGCGGGGAGATCTGATCGCAAACCTGATTCCGCTGTCGGCCGTGCCGACCGGGGGATTCCTTATCGTGGGCCGGACGGGAGATGTTCTCGGTGTCCCGGTAGTTAGCGCAATGACCGGGGCGAAGCACCCGGCGTATCCTGTTCGCCGTACGCTCGATGAGGCTATCGATTGCCTGGTGGCTGCGGACCCCACGGTGTTTTGGGGTATCCCGAGCTTCGTGCGGCATTTTTTTCGCAGGGCGCGGGAGCGCGGAGTGAAATTCAGCCGCGCGCGGATGGCGCTCGTTGCCGGGGAGCCCACAAGTGTGGCGCTACGCAGTGAACTTATGGAACACCTGCGTGCATTCGGGGCGGAGGATCCGCAGGTCCGTGTCCGCTATTCCTGTACCGAGATGCAGGGTGGATTCGTCCAATGCTGCAACGAAGCGCCTGCGCAGAACCTGACGCCAGACCTCTATTTTCTCGAAGTCGTGGACCCCGAATCCGGGAAACGGGTTCCAGAGGGTGCGGAAGGTGCAATGGCGCTGACTCACCTGCACCGGCGAGGTACGGTATTTTTGCGTTACCTCGTCGGGGACCTGGTTGCATTACGCATGGGTGAATGCCCGCATTGTGGAAGATTGGGCGAGCAAATCGTTCAGTCGCCGAGGCGAACCGGGTCTTTGCTGAAGGTAAAGGGTATGCTGATTAATCCCGATCTCGTTCTGGAAGCGTTATCGGCAGACCACGCGATCCGTGAGTATCAGCTGATTGTACGGAAGAGCGACCCGGCTGATCCGGATTCGATGGATAGCCTGGTTGTGCGTCTCGAAGCGAACGCGCAGGCACGCGAACGCCTTGCTGCTGAGATCCCGGCACTCGTGCAGCACGTCTGCATGGTACGGCCCGAACTGGAGTTTGCCGGTCCGGGAGAGATTCACGACCGGCTGAACAATCTTAAGACTCGCATGGTGATCGACGAGCGCAAGGTTTGAAACCAGTCAGTTATCAGTCTATTTGCCGGATGATGTAGCCGCCTGACTTCTCGTCGCGCTCGAGTTTCAGCATGTGGCGTGCTTCGGCTTCTTCCAGCAATTTGTTGAAAGAGCGGAAGCCATAATAGGCTTCATTGAAACCGGGCTTGCGGCGCTTCAGCGCCTGTTTCACCATCGAGCCCCAGATCTTTTCGTCCTCTCCGCGCTCGGTTCCCAGCGCTTCTATGGTTTCGAGGATCAGATCGAGCGCTTCCTGCTTTTTGCCGTCGTCCGATGGTTTCGGCGCATCCGCCGCGGTGGCGCTCGCTTCGGGCTTGGCGGCGGCTTTCTTCGCGGGGGCGCGCTTGCGTGCCGGCTTCTCGCGCACCAGGTCGTCGTAGAAAATGAACTCGTCGCAGTTCGCAATCAGCAGGTCGGAGGAGGAGTTCTTGACGCCGACGCCGATCACGACCTTGTTGTTCTCGCGCAGCTTGGAGACCAGCGGCGAGAAGTCCGAATCGCCGCTGATGATGACGAAAGTGTCGACGTGCGATTTGGTATAGCAAAGGTCGAGCGCATCGACCACCATGCGGATATCGGCCGAGTTCTTGCCGGACATGCGCACGTGCGGAATCTCGATCAGCTCGAAGGCCGCCTCATGCATCGCCGCCTTGAAGCCTTTGTAGCGCTCCCAGTCGCAATAGGCTTTCTTGACGACAATGCTGCCCTTGAGCAGCAGGCGTTCGAGCACCTTGTCGATGTCGAACTTCGCGTATTTGGCGTCGGCCACGCCGAGAGCAACGTTCTCGAAGTCACAGAACAAGGCCATGTTGGTGATTTCGGCTGGTGCAGCCATGATGTACCCCGTTGGAATGACGCCGGCGGACGTGGATCGTCGCCGGCGCAGGCGACAGTTTACGCGACTGGAAGGGCTTGTAGAAGCAGAAGGCGAGGCATTGCTTCATCGGAGCAGATGAGCAGGCCGCGCGTCGCGGGCGCGATAGTCGTCGTCTGCGGAATCGCGGCGCTCAGACTGTAGCTTTGGCGACCGGCCGCACGATCTGGCGATCGTCGATCGGCCAGTTCATGATCGCTGCCACCACCCCCATTGCGATCGTCAGCAACCACATCAACTGGTAGGAGCCGGTCGCGTCGAACAGATAGCCGCCGAAAGCGACACCGAGGAAGCTGCCGACCTGGTGAAACAGGAACGCGATGCCGGTGAGCGTCGACAGGTACCGGACGCCGAAGATGTGGGCGATCAGGCCGCCGGTGAGCGGCACGGTGCCGAGCCACAGGAACCCGATCACTGCGCCGAAAACATAAACCGACCACGGCGTGACCGGCAGCGCGATGAAGACAGCGATTGCCACGGCGCGCGTCAGGTACAGCGCGCTCAACAGGTATTTCTTGGTGTAATACCCGCCGAGCCATCCCCAGAAATAGCTGCCGAAGACGTTGAACAGCCCGATCAGCGCGAGCGCCATCATGCCGGTCTCCGGGGTCATGTGCTGATCGATCATATACGCCGGGAAATGCACCGAAATGAACATGAGCTGAAAGCCGCATACGGTATACGCGGTGCACAGCAGCCAGTAGCCTTTGTGTCCGGACGCCTCGCGCAGCGCCTCCGGAATCGATTGCTTGTGCAACCCGGCCGGTTCATACCGGCGCTTTTCGACCAGCGCTGCCGCCAGCGGCGCGATCAGCAGTACCGTCAATGCGAGCGTCAGCAGCGCGTCGTGCCAGCCGATCTGATTGATCAGCGTCTGGCCGTAGGGCAGCATCACGAACTGGCCGAACGATCCGGCGGCACCGGCGATGCCGAGCGCTACGCTGCGCTTTTCCACGGGGAACGCGCGGCCGATGACACCGTAGACGATGCTGAAGCCGCTGCACGAGAGCGCGATGCCGACGATGATTCCCGCGCTCAGGCCGAACTCCCAGCCGGTGGTCGAATCCGCCATCAGCACGAGCCCGAGCGCGTAGAGAACAGCGCCGCCGGCCATCACGCGTCCGGCGCCGAACTTGTCGGCGATCATGCCGGTGAAAGGCTGCGCCATGCCGTAGATCAGGTTTTGGATGGCGAGCGCGTACGCGAACGTCTGGCGATTCCAGCTGAGATCCATGGTCATCGGCTGCAGGAAAAGGCCGAAACTGTGGCGCGTGCCGAGTGCCAGGGTGAGCGCCATGCCGCCGCACAGCAGAACCACGGCGGGGGTGCGCCAGTCTCTTGTTGTTGTGGAAGTCACAATCAGGCCGATTGTAGCGTATCGGCTGCGGCCGCGCAGAGCGGCGCGCGCGGGAACGCGGTGAAATTCAGTTCGCGGCTCACGCCTTCAGCGTAAACGGATTGAAATCGGTGTCGCGGTCGTAGTAGCGGTAGGCGCGGTGCCCGGTCATCTTCCGACGCTATTGCCGCAACTCCGCGGTAATGCAGTATTTCACGCTTCGGCCTTGAGCGCGGTCCGGTAGAGCTTGAAGCGCTTCACGTAGTACTCGGCGAAACCCGTGATCCCGGTGATTTCTTCCGCCGAGAGCTGGCGCACCACCTTGCCGGGCGAGCCGAGTACGAGCGAGCCGTCGGGTATCGTTTTGTTTTCCGCGATGAGTGTGTTGGCGCCGACCAGGCAGTTCTTGCCGACCACTGCGCCGTTCATGATCACGCTCTTGATCCCGATCAGGCAGTTATCCCCGATGGTGCAGCCGTGCAGCATCGCCATGTGCCCGACGCTCACGTCCTTGCCGAGCGTGAGCGGCAGGCCCGGATCGGCGTGCAGCACCGAGCCGTCCTGCACCTGCGAGTTTTCACCGATGGTGATCACGTCGTCGTCACCGCGCGCCACGACATTGAACCAGAGGCTGGCGTTATTTTCGAGTACCACCGAGCCGATCACGATGGCATTGGGTGCGATCCAGTAGTCGCCTTTGGTGACGATCCTGCGTTCGGCCAGCGAGTATTTCATTATGTTAGGCGCTCTAATTTTACTGTGTCACAAGATTCAAAAGGAACTCCTTCCCCCTCGATGGGGGAAGTGCGCCGGAACGTGGAGCAGGGACCCGTTTACGGGATGCGACCGTGAAGGCGCACAATAGCACGCGGATATCCGGCGCTTTGCATCCCGCTGCGGGGTCACATCCATCGGCAAGCCGACGGAACCTGTTCCGCCCTCCGCGGGCGCGGGATGGGGGTGAAAACGTTGCGAGTCATGCTAATTCTCACCCCCACCCTAGCCCTCCCCCATCGAGGGGGAGGGAATCAGTTTTTCATCCTCGCCCGTCAAGGGGGAGGGAATCGGCTTTTCTGACGCAGTAAGACTAAAGCAACGGCACGATCAGCAGCGCCACGATGTTGATGATCTTGATCAGCGGATTGATCGCCGGGCCGGCCGTGTCCTTGTAAGGATCGCCGACGGTGTCGCCGGTGACCGCCGCTTTGTGCGCGTCCGAGCCCTTGCCGCCGTGGTGGCCGTCTTCGATGTATTTCTTGGCGTTGTCCCACGCGCCGCCGCCGGTGGTCATCGAAATCGCGACGAAGAGTCCGGTCACGATCGTGCCCATCAGCACGCCTCCTAAAGTCTGTGCTCCCGCGCCCGGGCCGCCAAGCCAGGTGAAGCCGACGCCAACGATGACCGGTACCAGCACCGGCAGCAGCGACGGGATCATCATTTCCTTGATCGCGGCTTTGGTCAGCATGTCGACCGCTCTCGAGTAGTCGGGCTTCGCCGTGCCTTCCATGATGCCTTTGATCTCCTTGAACTGGCGCCGCACTTCGACCACGACCGAGCCGGCGGCGCGGCCGACCGCTTCCATCGCCATCGCGCCGAACAGGTACGGCACCAGGCCGCCGATGAAAAGCCCGATGATGACGTAGTGATTCGAAAGATCGAACGAGACCGCTTTGTTCATGGCTTCCAGCGCGTGCGTGTAGTCGGCGAACAGCACCAGCGCGGCAAGCCCCGCCGAACCGATCGCGTAGCCTTTCGTCACCGCCTTGGTGGTGTTGCCGACCGCATCGAGCGGATCGGTGATCGCACGCACTTCCTTCGGCAGGTTGGCCATCTCGGCGATGCCGCCCGCGTTGTCGGTGATCGGACCGTAGGCGTCGAGCGCGACGATGATGCCGGTCATCGACAGCATGGCGGTGGCGGCGATTGCGATGCCGTAGAGGCCCGCCAGCCAATAGGAACTGAAAATTGCAGCGCAGACCGCGAGTACCGGCCAGGCGGTTGATCGCATCGACACGCCGAGGCCGGCGATGATGTTGGTTGCGTGCCCGGTGGTGGACGCCGCGGCAACGTGGCGCACCGGCGCGAATTCGGTCGCGGTGTAGTACTCGGTGATCACCACCATCAGCGCAGTCAGCACCAGCCCGACTACCGCCGCTCCGAACAGCTTCAGCGGGCTCAGTTCGGGGTACTGCGCGCCGATGTCGCCCAGCAGCAGCCACGTCACCGGGACGAACAGTATCGCAGCGATCACGCCCGACGCGATCACGCCTTTATACAGCGCCATCATGATTTTCTGGCCAGGCTGTACCTTGACGAAAAAGCAGCCGATGATCGAAGCGAGGATCGATACGCCGCCGAGCGCGAGCGGATAGACCACCGCTTTGGCTGCGACTTCAGGCTTGGCCAGCAGGAGCGCGCCCAGCAGCATGGTCGCGATGATGGTCACGGCATAGGTCTCGAACAGGTCGGCCGCCATGCCGGCGCAGTCGCCGACGTTGTCGCCGACGTTGTCGGCGATCACCGCCGGATTGCGCGGATCGTCTTCCGGAATGCCGGCTTCGACTTTGCCGACGAGATCGGCGCCGACGTCCGCACCCTTGGTGAAGATTCCGCCGCCGAGCCGCGCGAAAATCGAAATCAGCGAGCCGCCGAACGCCAGTCCCACCAGCGGTTCAAGGAT
>ERZ1292640.4770-Hain-H43-02um-R1-4770-length-10222-cov-16_pt1 | contig 10222 bp, 7 predicted proteins | sample MGYA00564404_ERZ1292640 | MGnify/ENA primary metagenome ERZ1292640 (study PRJEB36523, sample SAMEA6512636) | groundwater metagenome | collected 2019-01-08 | study: AquaDiva: Metagenomics assemblies of 32 groundwater samples | reverse complement strand
ACCATCTCGAGGCGGTCGGGGGCGACGGTCTGATGGTAGCCGGTCGAATCGTAGGTCGTGTAGGCGTTGTTCCGTCCACCGTTGCGCGAAACGATGCGCGAAAATTCGCCGGCAGCGACCCTGTCGGTGCCCTTGAACATCATATGTTCGAGGAAATGCGCGACGCCAGTGCGTCCGAAGGTCTCGTCGGCACTGCCGACCTTGTAGACCAGCACCTGGGTCACGATCGGCGCACGGCGCGACGGCAACACGACGACCTGCAGGCCGTTGGCCAGCGTGAAAGTCTCGGCCGGCCGGTGTCTGACCGTGAACAATTTCGCCAGCACCAGGGGCGCCGGCGCACAGACTGCGCTGGCGGCGAGGCCGGCCAGCAAGACGCGGCGGCGGAGCGTCAGCGCACTCAGAAGATGCCTTCGAGCAGGCCGCGCTTGCGCCGCGTGATCGTGGGCGTCGGCCCGGCCGGGGTCTGGCCGGCGGCCTGGGCGTCGCGCAGCCTCTGCTGCTCCTGGGCCGGATCGAGCACGACACCCGTCGGCGGCGCGTCCCGCCAGAAGATCAGCGAGTCGACGAAGCTCTTGTCGCTGTCGTTGATGGTTCGCGTGTCGGTATTCACGCGGCTGCGAATGTTGGGATCGATGCCACCCTGGCCCGCTTTGGCCACCAGCGCCTGCTCGGAGGCGCCGCCTGGGCTGGGCGGTGCGCTGCCGCCGGCTCCGCGCTGCGGGCGCCCGGCGGTTTGCGGCGCCAAGGCCTCGCGCGCCTGTTCCGACGGGGTCACTTCCTGCGGCCTGGGCTCGCCAGGCCGCGGCGGGCGCAGCTCGGCATTCGGCGGCATGGTGAGCGGCGAATGGGAGACGATCTTGAATTCGTCGGGCGACACTTTCTTGCCGCCGCCCAGGTTTTCGAAGGCTCCGCAGCCGCCCATCGCGAGGGCGCCGAGCGCGAGGAGGGTCACCGGGATTATGGCTTTCGGTTGCATCGTCCGTCCTTCGGGGTCCGCTTCTGTCCGCTGATCATGGCCGCATCAGGGCGCGCGTTGTTTTTCGCCGACGAGAGAGTCGATGAGCATCAACCCGACGCCGACAACAATCGCCGAATCGGCGACGTTGAACGCCGGCCAATGCCATTGGCCAATATGGAAATCGGCAAAATCGAACACCGCTCCCCAACGGGCGCGGTCAATAACATTGCCGATAGCGCCGCCGATGACAAGGCCGATGCCCCAGCCGTGCAGCGGTCGGTCGGTTCGTCGCAGCCAGATGAACAGGGCGACGCAGACGGCCACGGCCACCGCCGAGAGAACCCAGGGCGGCAAGGCACGGTCGCCCCCCAGCATCCCAAAGCTGACACCCGCGTTCCACACCACGACCAGACGGAAAAACCCGTCGAACACCGAGACCGCCGCGCCGGTTTTCAACAGGTAGCCCAGCAGCAGCTCCTTGGAGAGCTGGTCGATCACCACCGTCAGGACGACCAGAGCCATCGCCTGGTATTGAAGGCGTTTCATCGGGAAGATCTCACGCCGTCACCGCCTCTTCGCAACGTTGGCAGAGCAGCGGGTGGGCGGCCGACTTGCCCACCTCTTCCAGCACTTGCCAGCAGCGCGCACACTTCTGTCCGCCGGCCGGCGCGGGCACGACGGCGACGCCGGCCACGTCGGGAAGCGTGAAGGCGCCGGCCGGTAGCACCCCGCCGTCGGGCACCTCGACCAGGTCGCCGCCGGAGGTGATGCAGATCTCGGTGAGGTCGAGACCCTTCAGCGCCTCGATGAATGCCGAGCCGGCATGGACATGGGGGGCGGCCTGCAGGCTGGATCCGATACGCTTCTCGGCGCGCTCCAACTCCAACGCACCTGTGACGACGCGGCGCAGCGCGCGCACGGTCTTCCATTTCTCGCCAAGCCCCGGATCGAGCCAGGCGGCCGGGACGGTGGGATAGACGCGAAGATGGACGCTCTCGGCTTGCCCGTCCGGCATGTCGCTCGGCCGGGCGAGCCAGGCCTCTTCGGCAGTGAAGCAGGTGATGGGCGCCAGCCAGACGGTCAGGAACGAGAAGACCTCGGCCATGACCGTCCGCGCGGCGCGCCGGCGTAGCGAGCCCGGGGGATCACAGTAGATCGCATCCTTGCGGATGTCGAAATAGAACGCCGAAAGATCGCCTGAGCAGAAGGTGTTGAGTTCCGTCGCGATGGTGTGGAAATCGTAATCGTCGACCGCGCGGCGCATCAGGAGGTCGAGTTCGGCGAGGCGATGCAGCACCCAGCGTTCAAGCTCGGGCATGTCGGCATAGGCCACCGTCTCGGCGGCGCTGTAGCCGTCCAGACTGCCCAGCAGGTAGCGCAGCGTGTTGCGCAGCCGCCGATAGGCCTCGGCCTGGTGCTTCAGGATCTCCGGGCCGATGCGCTGGTCCTCGGTGTAGTCGGTGCCGACCACCCAGAGGCGCAGGATGTCGGCGCCGTACTGGTCGCAGACTGTTTGCGGGGCGGTGATGTTGCCCAGCGACTTCGACATCTTGCGGCCCTGCTCGTCGAGCGTGAAGCCGTGCGTCAGCACGCCATCGTAGGGCGCGCGGCCGCGCGTGCCGCAGCTTTCCAGCAGCGAGGAATGGAACCAGCCGCGATGCTGGTCGGAGCCCTCCAGGTAGAGGTCGGCCGGCCATTTGAGATCGGGATTGCCCTCGAGCGTAAAGGCATGGGTGCAGCCAGAATCGAACCAGACGTCGAGGATGTCGGTGACCTGCTCGAAATCCTGGGCGTCGTACTTGTTGCCGAGGAAGCGCTCGGGCGGGCTGTCGAACCAGGCGTCGGCGCCTTCCGCCTTGAAGGCCTCGACGACGCGTCCCATCACCTCGGCATCGCGCAACGGCTCGCCGGTCTTCTTGTCGACGAACACCGCGATCGGCACGCCCCAGGCGCGCTGGCGCGACACGCACCAGTCGGGCCGCGTCTCGATCATCGAGCGCAGGCGGTTGTAGCCGGCCGGCGGCACGAACCGCGTCGCATCGATCGCCGCCAGAGCCTTGTCGCGGAGCGTGCCGCCGATCTCGGGGATCGGCTTGTCCATGGCGATGAACCACTGCGGCGCATTGCGGAAGATGACCGGCGCCTTGGAACGCCAGGAGTGCGGATACGAATGGGTGATGCGGCCCGAGGCCAGCAGCTTGCCCGTGGCGTCGAGTGCGGCGATCACCGTGCGATTGGCATCGCCTTTCTTGCCCTCGGCCGTATAGACGCGCTTGCCAGCGAACATCGGCACATGCGGATAGTAGGTGCCGTCCTCGGCCACCGTGTCGGGCACTTCGACACCGTTGGCGACGCCCAGTTCATAATCGTCGGCGCCATGACCCGGCGCGATGTGCACGAAGCCGGTGCCGGCATCGGCCGTCACGAAGTCGCCCGCCAGCAGGCGCACATCGAATTCGTAGCCCTGCCCGCGCAGCGGATGGGCCGCGATCAGGCCTTCGAGATCGGCGGCCGTGACGTCGGCCAAGGCCTTAGCGGTAAACTTGCCCGCCTCGGCCGTTGCCGCGACCAGTTCCTTGGCCAGCACCATCTTGTCGCCGACCCGGGCCTTGCCGCCCTCGGCCACCGTCTCGACCTCGACCAGCGCGTAGGCGATCTCCGGCCCGTAGGCGAGCGCCCGGTTGCCCGGGATGGTCCAAGGCGTCGTCGTCCAGATCACGACCGCGCTGCCGTCGAGCTTGCCGCCTGCCGACTTCAGCACCGGGAAGGCGACATGGATCGTGTCGGAGACATGGTCGTGATACTCGATCTCGGCCTCGGCCAGCGCGGTCTTCTCGACCACCGACCACAGCACGGCCTTGGATCCCTTGTAGAGGCCGCCGTTCATCAGAAACTTGCCGAGCTCGCCCGCGATCGTGGCCTCGGAACTGTACTTCATCGTCGAGTAGTAGTTGTCCCAGTCGCCGTCGACGCCCAGGCGCTTGAACTCCTCGCGCTGCACGCCGATCCAGTGATCGGCGAAGACGCGGCATTCCTTGCGGAACTCCGAGACCGGCACCTGGTCCTTGTCCTGCTTCTTGGCGCGGTACTGCTCCTCGATCTTCCACTCGATGGGCAGACCATGGCAGTCCCAACCCGGCACGTAGTGCGAGTCCTTGCCCAGCATCTGCTGCGTGCGGCTCACCAGGTCCTTCAGGATCTTGTTGAGCGCATGGCCGATGTGGAGGTTGCCGTTGGCATACGGGGGCCCGTCGTGCAGGACGAACTTGGGCCGGCCCTTGCTCTCGGCGCGGAGCCGATCCCACAGCTTCATGTCGGCCCAGCGCTTCAGCAACTCCGGCTCCTTCTTCGGAAGGCCGCCGCGCATGGGGAAGTCGGTCTTGGGCAGGAAAACGCTGGATTTATAGTCAGTTGTCACGAGAAACTCGGTGCAAAAGGAGCGATGGGCGGGCCGCCGGCGAGGCGGCCACGGACAGCAGGACAACCCGGCCGCGGTCAGCGGACCGGGCGGATAATTCGCTCCTGAGGGGCCCCGATAAACATAGGGCCGGCAATCTAGGGACGGGGGTCGGGAGGGTCAAGGTGACCCTCGGCCGGCGATGAACCATCCGACGCGGCAAGCGCGCAAGTTGCCGTGCCTTGGCCGGAAACGCCAAGGCACGGCAATAGACGGATGGTTGGACAGCCGGGCTATCGCTTCTTTTTCTTGGCCGCCTTCTTCGCAGCCGTTTTTCCGGCCGCCGGCTTGGTACCGTCGTCAACGGGATCTTCTGGATCCGCCGGAAATTCGTTCGGATCGGGACCAGGTGGAATGTTGTAGCCCTCGCGATTCTCAACCCCGGGTTCGACTTCCTTCGTATAGGCTGTGATCACCATGACCTTGCCGGTGCCCGTACTGACATTGCGTTGCACGCTGGCGTTCGGACTGCCGGCAAAGGGCTGCGTCGTAAAGCTGATCGCCTCGTATACGTAGCTTTGGCTGCCGCTGGACGAATCCTCCAGCGTCAGTCCCTCATGGATCCACTTCTTGATGACATCCGCCATCTTCGCCTGTTGGCCGCTATCCGGATCGACCTGCTGGACGGTCCCCCAAGAGCGCAGCAGCCAGAACCAACGAAGCGCGGGCTTGAGGTAGTTATCCCTCTTGGGATGCAATTTGAAAGTCTTTGCGCAGCGCGCAAGCGTGCGTCCCTTGACTGGATCCGTGCTGAACTTTTCAACCCGATTGGGCTGTCTCATCTTTTGGATCTTGGCCTTCCGAAAGACACGATTGAGCTTGTCGATAATGTCTTGCGTATCCGGCGTTAAGAATAGCATTCCCATTTTTCATCCCCCCTCGCATAAAATTGGACACAAGCACTTCTATGCGCATGCACACCGCGGCCGCCGATTGCCCAGCGCGCCCGCGCGAAACGTCAGCCATCGACTTTTCGGCGACAATACCCGTCGAGGCGCGACGACTCGGCCATGCGCTCCGCGCCAAGGCCTGTAAAAACCACGATAGAGATCGACCAGTTCGCGGGCGCCTTGCAGCGATCGCGCAAGGACTTCTTCCCGTGGATAGATGCGCTTCATTCCGACGCGAGTTGCCCAGTAGTCCGCCTGGCCTTCCACCGAAAGCCAGGGGAAGTCGCGATCGAATGGCCGTCCACCCAAATGGTGGCCAACCTCGTGGGCAATCGCGACCGCCAGTCCGTTCTCGCTCAGGGCGGAATGACGAGCGAGGCCACCCAGCACGACAACTCCGCGCCGACCGTCCGTCAGGACCGCTTGTGCATTGAGGTGATCGGATTCCCACATCACCCTGAAATCGATTCCTGGAAAGGCCGCAGAAAATCTGTCGAGCAAGCAGCGCAAAAGATGTGCGCGAATAGTGTCGCCGCGATCAATTAAATCGTCGTCTTTCGCAATTGGTCCTAGCACTTGCTCACCTCGTCGGTGATATTGCAGGCACCCTGCGTGTCAGTCATCAGCGATTCGTATCTGCTGCGTGCTTACATTTGCATTCTTGGCGCAACATTAGCCGGGCTGCCGCAAAGGGTAGAATGAATCACGGAAGTGCGAATACTCGCGGACAATATGCGCTGCACGAGTTGCAATACCCAGAACTCACCTGATGCCAGGTTTTGCACGGCCTGTGGTGGCGGGTTGGGAAGACCGTGCCCTTCCTGCAATCACACCAACCTGGTCAGTGCACGTTATTGCGGACAATGCGGTTCTGCGATTTCAGAAGCCGCCCCAGGACCGAAATCTCCTGCGACAGGCGCTGAACTCAAGCAGATCACTGTTCTTTTTGCCGACGTCTCCGGCTCGACCGAACTGATCGAGGCGCTTGATCCGGAAGCGGCGGCTCTTCGTCTGGCGCCGGCACTCGAAGCGATGCAGGAGGCGGTGCGCCGCTTCGAAGGGGCGGTCGCAAAGGTGCAGGGTGACGGCATCATGGCGTTGTTCGGCACACCCACGCCCCAGGAAGACCATGCCGTGCGCGCTTGCTGCGCGGGCCTGGCGATGCAGGCCTCCATCAAGGCCCTTCCCGGTGAGCCGCTGACGATCCGCGTCGGCGTTCACTCCGGCGAGGTCTTGGCGCGCACCGTTGCCACCGATTTCTCGACCGGCTTCGACGCAATCGGCATCACCGTTCACATCGCCAACCGACTCGAGAGTCTCGCACCGGGCGGCAGTATCGTCGTGTCACCGTCAACGCGACGTGCCGCCCGTCAGTTCATCTCGGTCGAATCCTTGGGCCTGCAGCCGATCCGCGGCCTGTCGGCGCCACTGGAAGTCTTTCTGCTCACCGGGCTCCGGCGCGGCCCCATGAGCCAGCGCTTCAGCGAAGAAACCACACGCTCGAGCTTCGTCGGGCGCGAACGCGAGTTCGGCCTGCTCGAGCGCAGCCTCGAGCGGGCGGCGGACGGAGACGGCTGCGCGGTCGGGCTGGTGGCGGAAGCGGGCATCGGCAAGAGCCGGCTATGCTACGAGTTCGCCGAACGCTGCCGCGCCGCTGGCGTGCGCGTACTCGAGGGGCGCGCGCTCGCCCACAGCCGCGCCACTCCGTTCGAGCCCGTCATCGACGTGTTGAAGGCCTTCTTCGAGATCGTCGCCGACGATCCCCCGGCGCGCGCCCGCGAGAAGGTGGCCGCACAACTCGACCGCTTCGACCGCGATCTTGTCGCCGAACTGCCTCTGCTTACTGATTTCCTGGGAATAGCCGACGCAGCCCAGCGGCACGAGAAACTCGACCCTACGGCGCGACGGGATCGGCTCGACATGCTGTTGCGCCGGCTGGTGCGCCTGGCCGGTCGAGACAATCCGGCGGTCGTATTGATCGAAGACCTGCACTTCATGGATTCAGGCAGCGAGTCGCTGATTGAAGTGCTGACCGAAGCGCTCGCGAGTACGCGCATCCTGCTGCTGGTCAACTTCCGGCCAGGCTATGCCGCATCGTGGATGCGTGGCGACCATTACGACCAGATTTCCCTCGCACCACTGCGCCAGACGGCCGCCAATGAACTGGCCGAGCATCTCCTGGGCAATGACGAATCGGTGGCGCCACTGCTGCCACTGATCGCCGATCGGGCGCGCGGCAATCCGTTCTTCATCGAAGAGCTGGTGCGCAAATTCGACGAGAGCGGCCATCTCGCCGGAGGATCCGGCGCCTACCGGCTTCTTCGTACTCCCGACATGAAGCTGCTTCCCGACAACATCCAGGCGATCGTGGCGGCACGCATCGACAGCCGGCCCGAGATGGAGCGCACGCTTCTGCAGACGGCTGCCGTCATCGGTCGCGAGTTCGTGTCGCCGATCCTCGAGCATGTCGCCGGCATTGCCGCCCCGATTGTGAGTGCGGCGCTCCATCGTCTCTCGATGGCGGGGCTGGTCTACGAAACCGGCAGCGCTCCGGCCCGCAGCTTCGCCTTCCGTCACCCGATGGTTCAGGAGGTCCTTTATCACTCGCTGGTCTCCGACCGCCGCCGCGCCCTGCACGCCTCTGTCGCTGCCGAACTCGAACAAACCCTGCCCGACCCCACTGGCGCTCATGCGGGCTTTGTCGCCTACCATCTCGAAGAGGCCGGCAATCTGCCGCAGGCTGCGTCCTACAACATGAAGGCGGCGATGTGGCACGGCACGCGGGATCCAGCGCAAGCGCTCGATGCATGGAAGCGTGTGCGCCGCCTGCTGCTCGGTTTGCCGCTCGAAGGAGCGGCGCGCTATCCACTGTTGATGGCGAGCGGGCAGATTGTGAACTTCGCGTGGCGCGAGGGGCTGACGGCAGCCGACGTCGAACCCTACTACGCCGAAGCGCTGGAAATCGCCCGCTCTCTCGGCGACATGCGGGCGATCACGCTCGTCACCGCCGCCTATGGTCGTTCCCTTGCGAGCACCGGCTCCGCTCGCGACTATGTCGCCAACGTGAGTGAGGCGCGCGCGCTGCTCGATCCACAGAAGCATGCGGGCTTGCGTGTGCTGTTGACCGCCATCCTGTGCCATGCCCTGCGGCTTGCTGGCGATCTGCGGGCAGCACTGGCCGAAAACGACGACGCGCTCGCAAACGCCCATCTCGTCGAGGAGCAAGACCAGCAGACGCTGGGGTTCCGAGTGCCAATCTGGATCAAGGCCATGCGCGGCCACACGCTTGTGATGATGTCGCGTCACGATGAGGCGAGGCCATTCCTCGATGAACTGATTGCCGCCGACGAAGCGACGGTGGATGTCATGCACCGGCTGATCGCCCACGCGTCCTATGTCGACATGGCTTGGGGACTGGGCGACAGGGCCCTCGCCGCCACCCACGGCGCAGCGGTCCGCCGGCTGGGGGAAAAAAGCGGCAATCCCTATCTCATGGTGTATGGGCGCGCCTATGCCGGCCTCAGCCAGGCGATTTGCGGCGAATTCTCCAATGCGGCGACAGCCCTGAGTGATGCCCTGAGCCTGGCACGCCGACAGAAGGCCGGCCTCGAGATCGAGGCGCGCATGCTTTGCGATCTTGCCTACGTGCAATTGTGGGCGGGTCTCGGCGAGCACGCCCGGGTGACGGCGGAGGAAGCCGCAGCGGTAGCACGGCGACGGGGCGCCAAGATCTGGCTGGCCTATGCGGAATGGCTGGTCAGCGGTCCGACATCGAAGGTGTTCAACGACCTTCTTGCCGAGACGGGCGCAGAGCTGCTCGCTCGACTTCCAAGTCCGCGGCCTTAGCTACGTACCTAGGTACGTGGCCTGCACCAGGATCTGCCTCGCCGCCTTGCCGTCCGCCGCGATCTGGGCTTTCAGGGCATCAAGCCCGGCGAACTTCATCTCCGCGCGGATGAAGTCGACCAGTGCGACCCGCAGCGTCTGGCCGTAGAGGTCGCCCGTGAAATCGAACAGGTGGACCTCGAAGTTCTCCTGCAGCTTGCCGAAGGTCGGGCGCCGGCCGAGGTTGGCCACGGCATCGCGCCATTTGCCATCGACCAGCACACGCACGGCGTAGACGCCGAATCGCGGTCGCAGATGTTCGCCCAGCGCCACATTGGCCGTGGGAAAGCCGATGGTGCGGCCGCGCTGGTCGCCCAGCTCGACCGTTCCCTCGATCTCCCAGGGATGGCCCAGCAGCTCGGCCGCCTCCTTGGCCATGCCGGCGCGCAGCGCCTCACGTATGCGGGTCGAGGAGTAGATCTCACCTTCGCGCATGACAGGCTCGAGCACGGTGACGCCGAAGCTGCGTGCCGTGCCTTCGGCGCGCAAGTGCTCGACGTTGCCGCCGCGCCGGGTGCCGAAGGTGAAGTCGTAGCCGCACACGACATGGCGCGCGCCCAACCCCTTCAGCAGCACATCCTCGATGAAGGCGTCGGCCGAGAGCGCGGCAAACGCGGCGTCGAAACGCTGGGCAAGCACGGCCTGCACGCCGTAGTGCGCCAGCAGCCGGCGCTTGGCCGCCGCCAGGGTGAGCCGGAACGGCCCCGTGTCCGGCACGAAGAAGCCGCGCGGATGGGGCTCAAAGGTGAGCGCCACCAGCGGCACGCCCAGCACCTGGGCCTGCCGTCCGGCCTCGGCGATCAAAGCCTGGTGGCCGCGATGCACGCCGTCGAAGTTGCCCAGTGCCACCACGCCGCCCCGCCAGGCAGCGGGCGTTTCGCGCCAGTCATCGAAGGTTGGAATCAGACTCATGCCCAAGCTCAGATCACGTCGCGCCGCGGCACCAAGACCGTCGCCTCGCCGTCGATCACGACCTTGTCGCCGTTCAGGCACTGGGTCTTGAGCGTCACCCGGCGGCGCTTGTCGTCG
>ERZ1292640.4769-Hain-H43-02um-R1-4769-length-10224-cov-4_pt1 | contig 10224 bp, 7 predicted proteins | sample MGYA00564404_ERZ1292640 | MGnify/ENA primary metagenome ERZ1292640 (study PRJEB36523, sample SAMEA6512636) | groundwater metagenome | collected 2019-01-08 | study: AquaDiva: Metagenomics assemblies of 32 groundwater samples | reverse complement strand
GTGGTCGAGGACGATCGCCAGCGCCGTCGGGGCGTGGAGACCACCGACCCGCGCCGGCACCACCGGGCGCGCGGCCGCGAGCACCAGCAGCACGACCGCCGCCACGCGCAGCAGCAGCAGGACGAGATGCCGGAGCCGGATCGAGCGCTGCGCCTCGCGTTCCGTCTGCCGGAGATAGCGGACCGACGGGAAGAGCACGTCCGCCGGGCGGCGGCGCTGGAAGAGGTGCAGCAGCGGCGGGACGAGCGCGAACGCGAGCCCGAAGAGGGCGAGGGGCTGGAGGAAGATCATCGCGGCGCGCGGCCATCGCCCTGCGCGAGCCGGCGCAAGGCGTGGCCGAAGGGCGTCACCGTGGTGATGTGGTGGTAGCCGATCCCGCTGGAGCGGCACGCGCGCCGCCACGCGCGCACGACGCCCTCCACCGTGGCGCGGTAGTCGCGCCTGAGGTCGCGGGGCGCCGCCACGACGCCCTCGCCCGTCTCCGGGTCCACGAAGCGCGCCTCGCGCCCGGGCTCGAGGTCCGCCTCCGCGGGATCCATCACGTGCAGCACGGTCACCGCGTGGCCGCGATGCCGCAGGTACCGCAGCGCCGTCAGCACGAGGTCGCGCTCGACGAGCAGGTCGGAGACGAAGAACACCATCCCGCGCCGCCGCAGCACGTCGGTGACGCGGCGCAGGGCCCGCTCGGCGGCCGTCCCGCCCCCCGCCTCCAGGCCCTGCAGCGCGGCGGCGAGGAGGTGCCACTGGCCGGAGCGCGCCTTGGGAGGCAGCGTCACACGCACGTCGTCGTCGAAGGCGATGAGGCCCGTGGCGTCGCGCTGGCGGAGCAGGACGTACCCGAGCGCGGCGGCGAGGCGCACGGCGTACGCGACCTTGGTGAGCCGGTCGGGCCGCCCGGACCATCCCATGGACCGCGACACGTCGAGCACCAGCGTCGCGCGGAGGTTCGTCTCCTCCTCGAACTGCTTCACGTACAACCGGTCGCGGCGCGCCAGGATCTTCCAGTCGAGGTACCGCAGCTCGTCGCCCGGCTGGTACGGGCGGTGCTCGACGAATTCCACCGAAAAGCCGCGATAGGGCGAGCGATGGAGCCCGGAGAGGAACCCCTCGACCACCCCCCGGGCCACAAGCTCGATGCCGCCCAGGCTCGCGACCTCGTACGGGTCGAGGAGGTCCAGCCGACGGGAAGTCATCAGCGCGGGCAGGCGCTGTCACGGAAACAGGACACGCCGAAAGCTAGACCGGGGGTCTCCAAGAAGGCAACCGATTGCCGCTCCGACAGTTGCGATCCAGCATCGGGGTGGCACAGTCCCTGCTCTTCCATGGAAGCGGACCCCAGCTTGGCGAGGGAGCCATGTTCCTCCACACCTCGATCATCGCAGCGCTGCTTGGCACGGCCACGGCTCCGCTGCCGTCGCCCGTGTCCGTCCGCAGCGCTCTGGCCCGCACGGCGTCCTACGCGCCCCCCGGCATCCGGCTCTGGACGTCCCATAGCGAGGTCTATTCCCGCGGCGAGCGCGTCCGCGTCTTCTTCCGCACCGAGCAGGACGCCTACGTCAGCATCATGCGCGTGGACACCGACGGGCGGGTGCGCATCCTCTTCCCGCGGGAGCCGTGGGAGGACCACCACGTGCGCGGCGGGTCCACCTACGACGTGCCGAACTACGGTCGCCACGACGCCTTCGTCGTGGACGACGACCCCGGCGTCGGCTACATCTTCGGCGTCGCCTCCGCGGACCCGTTCGCCTTCGACGCGTTCACGAGCGCGAACCACTGGGACCTCCAGCTCGTCGCCGACGGCGGCCGGATCCACGGCGACCCGTACCAGTCGCTCGAGGAGATGGTCCAGCGGATCATCCCCGCGGGGTACACGGACTACGACACGCACCTCCTGCCGTACTACGTGGAGCGGCGGTACGACTACCCGCGGTTCGCGTGCTACGACTGCCACGCCTACGTCGGCTACAACGTATGGAACCCGTACACCTATTGGTGCCCGCGGTTCACGCTGTTCGTCTACAACGACCCGTTCTACTTCTACCCGAGCTACTGGTACCCGACGCGGTACTACGGCGGGACGCGGGTGGTCTACGTCTCCCCCACGACCCGCGGCAGCCGGTACGTCTTCAAGGCCCGCGAGGACCAGTCGGCGCCCTCCATCGCCTATCGCGACCGGCGCCGCGGCGAGCTGGCCGACCGCCGCCCCGCCGACCGCGGTGTCCGCGGCGCGGACATCGGCGGCGTGGGGACGATCCCGACGCCCGGCGGGCGGAGGACCGTGGGCGCCGACGCGAATGCGCCAGCCGGCGGCCGCCTCGTGCCCGAGACGCGCATTCCGCTCATCGGCGGGGAAGCCCGGACGCCCGGCCGCCGCGAAGTCCAACCCCCGACGGTGACGCCGGGCCCCAAGACGCCCAGCCTGCCGGCCGATGCCGGCAGGCGCCGGCCCGGAAACCAGCCGCCACAGGGCGGGGCCGACGTCCAGCAGCCCCGGCAGATTCAGCTGGCGGTGCAGCGTCCGCGCGGCGTGATCATCGACCCGTACGCCGAGCCCAAGGTGAAGCCGGAGGCCCGGCCCCAGAGCCGCGACCCGAACGACGCCCCGGGCCGCCGGAGCGAGCCGGTCTACCTGGGCAGGCCGCAGGGCCAGCCCGAGTCGCGCCCTGCGGCGCGCCCTCCGGAGAGCCGGCCCGAGCCGCGTGCCGAGCCACGGCCGTCGAGCCCGCCGCCGCGCGCAGAGCCGCGGCCCTCGAGCCCGCCGCCGCGCGCGGAACCGCGCTCGTCGAGTCCGCCGTCCTCGCGGCCGTCGAGCCCGCCCCCGTCCTCGGCACGGCGCAGGCCATAGAGCTGACCCTCGGCCAACACGAACGCGCGCCCGGCCGTATCTTCCGACACGCCGGGCGCGCTGTCGTTCCGACGTCCATCACCTTCGCCAGGACCGTCATGCCGTTTCGCCTCCGAGCTCTCGTGCCCGCCGGCCTCGCCGTGATCGCGGCCGCGCCCCTCGCTGCGCAGTCCGCGCCGCGTCCGCCCGCGTCCGCCGCGGTCCGCCGCGCGGTGGAGACGATCACCGAGAGCGACGTGCGCACCCGCATCGCGGTCATCGCCGCTGACTCGATGCGCGGACGGCTCACGCCCAGCCCGGAGCTGGAGCAGACCGCCGCGTACATCGCGGCGGAGTTCCAGCGCTTCGGCCTCCGGCCCGGCGGCGACAGCGGCTCCTATCTCCAGCGCTACCGGATCCAGCGCACCCAGGTGGACTCCACCTCGTTCGTGATGATGATGGGCCGCGGCGCGATGCAGCGCTGGACGGTCGGCCAGGACGCGGGCGTCGGAGGGACCCTGCCCCTGACGGACGGCGCGGTGACGGCACCGGTCGTGCTGCTCGTGGGGATGCCGTCCGACACCGCGCGGCCCTTCGGCGCGGTGGACGTCCGCGGCGCCATCGTGGTGCAGTCGCTGCCGGCGGCCCCGCGCCTGCGCGGTGGGCCGCAGGCCGCGCTCATCGCCAAGGGGGTCGCGGCCGGCGTCCGCGGGTGGGTCTTCCTCGTGAACGTGTCCTCGGCCGCGCTCGCCACCCAGGCGCGCAACGCCCTGCGCCCGCAGCTCGCCGTCGGCGGCCCGGCCGCGGGCGGTCCCGCGCAGCTCCCGATCCTGCTCGTCCGGGACTCGAGCGCCATCGACGTGTTGCGCGCCGCCGGCGAGGACCTCGCCGCGCTGCGCGACACCACCTCCGGTGCGGTGCGCGCCATGAACGGCGTCACCTTCACCATCAGCGCGCGACGTCGGGTCCTCGCAGAGGAGTCCGCGCCGAACGTGGTCGGCATCCTCGAGGGCAGCGACCCGCAGCTGCGCGACGAGCACGTCGTCTTCTCCGCGCACATGGACCACACGGGCGTGGCGGGCGCGGGCTCCTGCTCCGCCGTGGGCGCCGACTCCATCTGCAACGGCGCCGACGACAACGCCTCCGGCACCGTCGGCGTCGTCGAGCTGGCCGAGGCCTTCGCGACGCTCACGCCGCACCCGCGCCGGTCACTGATCTTCCTCGCGGTGTCCGGGGAGGAACGCGGACTGTGGGGCAGCGGATTCTACGCCGAGCACCCGGCGGCGCCGCTCGCGCAGACCGTGGCCGACCTCAACATGGACATGATCGGCCGCAACTGGCGCGATACCATCGTGGTGATCGGGAAGGAGCACTCGACGCTCGGTGAGGTCGCCAACCGCGTGACGCGCCAGCACCCCGAGCTGGGCATGCAGCTCATCGACGACATCTGGCCGGCGCAGAACTTCTACACCCGGTCGGACCACTTCAACTTCGCGCGGCGGGGTGTGCCGATCCTCTTCTTCTTCAACGGCGTCCACCCCGACTACCACCGGCCCACCGACTCGCCGGACCGGATCGATGCCGAGAAGGAGGCGCGGATCGTGCGGATGGTGTTCTACATCGGGCTCGAGGTGGCGAACGCCACGGCGCGCCCTCAGTGGAACCCCGAGAGCCGTCGCCAGATCGTGGCGGACGGCGGCAACTAGCGGCCCGACCTTGGGCAGGATGCCCACGCCGGCTCGCCTCCGGATCCTCCTGTCGGCCAGCCTGCTCTGGCTGGCGGGTGGTCCGCTCGCCGCGCAGTCCTCGCCTCGGGGCCCCGCGCCCGCCGCGGTCCGGCGCGCGGCCCTGACGATCACCGACAGCGACGTGCGCCGCCGCATCGCCGTCATCGCCGACGACTCGATGCGGGGCCGCCCCACGCCGAGCCGCGAACTCGACAGGACGGCCGCCTACATCGCGGAGGAATTCCGCCGCTTCGGTCTGCGCCCGGGGGGCGACAGCGGCACCTTCATCCAGCGGTATCCCATCCTCCGCGTGCAGCTGGACACGGCCTCCTTCGTGACCATCGCGGGCCACGGCGTGGAGGGCCGCTGGACGATGGGCCAGGATCTCGCGCCGGGCGCGCCGCTGCCTATCGCCGCCGACGTGATCTCCGGGCCGGTCGTGCTGCTCAAGGGGATGCCGTCCGACACCGCCCGCCCGTTCGGCCGGGTGCCTGTCCGCGGCGTCGTCGTCGTGCAGACCCTGCCGCGGAGCATGCTGATGCGGGGCAGCCAGCTGGTGCCGCTGCTGGCGAAGGCCGCCGCCGCCGGCGTGCGGGGATGGATCGTCGTCCTGCCGCTGCCGCGTTCGTTCGTGGCTTTCCAGGTCCGCACCATGCTCGCGCCCCAGCTCGTGTTCGCCGGCCGCGACGAGGAAGGACCCGTGCGGATCCCCGTCCTCCTGATGCGCGATTCGAGCGCGTTCGACGTCCTGCGCGCCGCCGGCGAGGATCCCGTCGCGCTGCGCGACACCGCCACGCGGGACATCCGCGCGCTCGGCGGATTCAGGGTCACGCTCAGCGCCCGCCGTCGCGTGATCGAGGAGTTGTCGGCACCCAATGTCATCGGCGTCCTCGAAGGCAGCGACCCGCGGCTGCGCGACGAGTTCGTCCTCTTCTCCGCGCACATGGACCACATCGGCGTGACCCGCGGAGACCTCGGCTGCATCGCGGCGGGCGCCGACTCCATCTGCAACGGCGCCGACGACAACGCCTCCGGCACCAGCGGCGTCGTCGAGCTCGCCGAGGCGTTCGCAACCCTCACCCCGCGCCCGCGCCGGTCGCTGATCTTCCTCGCGGTCTCCGGCGAAGAGCGCGACCTCTGGGGGAGCGGCTGGTACACCGAACACCCGGCCGTGCCGCTGGCCCAGACGGTGGCCGATCTCAACATGGACATGATCGGCCGCAATTGGCGCGACACCATCGCGGTTATCGGGAAGGAGCACTCCTCGCTCGGTGAGGTCGCCGACCGCGTGGCGCAGGACCACCCGGAACTCAACGTGCGGCTCATCGGCGACATCTGGCCGACTGAGGACTTCTACCGGCGCTCCGACCACTTCAACTTCGCGCGGCGGGGTGTGCCGATCCTCTTCTTCTTCAACGGCGTCCACCCCGACTACCACCGGCCCACCGACTCGCCGGACCGGATCGATGCCGAGAAGGAGGCGCGGATCGTGCGGATGGTGTTCTACATCGGGCTCGAGGTGGCGAACGCCGCCCAGCGGCCGGCGTGGAATCCCGAGAGCCGGCGGCAGATCGTGCGGAACCGCCACTAGCCACGGAGGTCCCCCGTGCGCCGCTTCAGCGTCCCGCTTCGCCTCGCCGCGACGGCCGCGCTCGCCGTGGCTGTCGCGCGCTGCCACGAGCCCACCGCACCGGCAAACGAGGCGCGAGCCTCCACCATCACGGCGGCCGACATCGGTCGCTGGGTGGCGCTGCTCGCCGCCGACTCGATGCGCGGCCGGGAAACGCCTAGCGCCGAGATCGAGCAGGCCGCGAGCACGATCGGGGCGTACTTCGAGAGCCTGGGGCTTCAGCCGGCGTTCCCGGGCGGCAGCTACATCCAGCATTACGGGACGCCGGCCTGGGGCGCCGTGCCGGCCGGACTCGCCCCCAACGCCGCCGCCGTGCTCGAGGGGAGCGACCCGCGCCTGCGGGACGAGTACGTCGTCGTCATCGCCCACATGGACGGCAAGGGCGTGCGCACGCCGGTGGGCGGCGACTCGATCTACAACGGCGCGGACGACAACGCGTCGGGCACCGCGGCCGTGCTGGAGATGGCCGAGGCGTTCGCCGGCGCGGAGCCGCGGCCGCGGCGGTCCCTGCTCTTCCTCGCGGTCTCGGGGGAAGAGCACGGATTCTGGGGTACGCTCGCCTACCTGAGCGCGCCGACGGTCCCGGTGGCGAACATCGTCGCCGTCCTCAACTTCGACATGATCAGCCGCAACAACCCGGACTCCGTGTTCGCGAGCGGGATGGACGGCTCGACGCTGGGCGATCGCCTGCTCGACATCGCCGCCGCGCACGGGGAGGAACGCCTGCATCTCGTGCCCGGTCCCACGGGCGGATCGGACCACGTGCCCTTCTGGCAGCGGGGCATCCCGTTCGTGATGTTCTTCGCCGGACTCCACCCCGACTACCACACCCCGTTCGACGAACCGAGCCGCATCGACGCCGACAAGGCGGCGCGCGTGACGCGGATGGCGTTCTACCTCGCGCTCGCGGTGGCCGACGGCGACGGACGCCCGCAGTGGAACCCGGGCTGGCCGGCACCGCCGGCGACCCCGGACGTGCATTGATCCGGACGGGCCCCGCCGGCTGGTCGTACCCCGACTCGCCGGGGCACGTGTATCCCGCCGACGTCGGGAGTCGCTTCGACGCGCTCGCCTTCCTCGCCGGCTACTTCGACACCATCGAGGTCAACTCCACCTTCTACCGGCCGCAGCCCCGGAAGACCTACGCCTCCTGGGCGCGGCGGGTGGGCCACAACCCCGCGTTCCGGTTCGCGGTCAAGCTGTGGCAGCGGTTCACGCACGAGCGGCAGGGCCCGTGGACGGCCGACGAGCTGCCGCTGGTCGCTGACGGCCTCGAGACCCTCGCGGAGGCGGGCCGCCTCGGCGCGGTCCTCGCCCAGTTCCCGTGGTCGTTCAAGCCGGGGACCGAGGCGCGTGCGTGGCTCCGCGCTCTGGCGCGTGACCTCGGCCGGTGGCCGCTCGTGGTGGAGGTGCGCCACGGCGACTGGGACCGCCCCGAGCACCTGGCGCTGCTGCGGGACCTCGGCCTCAGCTTCGCGAACATCGACCAGCCGGTGATCGGTCGCTCGCTCGCGCCGACCGCCGAGGCCACGGGCGCCGTGGGCTACGTGCGCTTCCACGGCCGCAACTACGCGCACTGGTTCGGGGAGCACGAGGACGCCGCGCAGCGCTACGACTACCTCTACACGGCCGAGGAGCTGGCGCCGTGGGTGGAACGGATCCGCGCTCTGGACGCCGCGCCGGGCGTCGGTGACGTGTACGTGGTCACGAACAACCACTTCGAGGGAAAGGGGCCGGCGAACGCGCTGATGATCCGGGCGATGCTAGAGGGCGCGAGAGTCCGAGTGCCGGAGACGCTGCTGGAGAACTACCCTGAGCACTTGGCGCCGTATGCCGAGAGTGGGAAGAACGATAGTGACAAGTAGTGTGCAGACGCGCAGACGCGCAGTGGTACTACAGTGCCAAGTGCGCAGGTGGCGCCTTCCTTGACACTCGTCTCCCTAGCCGGCGTTGGCGTGCGCTTCGGCACGCGCGAGTTGCTCAAAGACGTCAGCTTCGTCGTGGTCCGCGGCGAGCGGTGGGGCGTCCTGGGCCGCAACGGCTCGGGCAAGACCACGCTGTTCAACCTCATCCGCGGCGACCTCGAGCCGTCGGGCGGCACCGTCGTGCGCTCGAGCGGGCTGCGCGTCACGGTGATGGACCAATACCGCGACTTCGGCGACGCGCTCACGGTGTGGAAGGCGGCCGCGGACGCCTTCGCCGAGCTGTTCGCGCTCGAACGGGCGCTGGGCGAGCAGGCCGAGCGGATGGCCGCGGCGGGTGACGCCGTGACGCCGGCGATGCTCGAGCGCTACGACCGCGACCTGCACCGGTTCGAGCGCGAGGGGGGCTACGCGGCGGCCGCACGGGTGGACGCGGTGCTGCACGGCCTCGGCTTCGACCCCGACCGCGCGCGCACGCAGACGATCGCGAGCCTGAGCGGCGGCGAGCGGGGCCGCGTCGCCCTGGCCCGCCAGCTCGCCGCGCCGGCCGACCTGCTGCTGCTGGACGAGCCCACCAATCACCTCGACCTCGAGACCACGCTGTGGCTCGAGGGGTACCTGCGCTCGCTTGACGCCGCCGTGCTGCTCATCACGCACGACCGGGCCCTGCTCGAGGCATTCGCCGATCACATCCTCCACGTCGAGTCCCGCACCGCGACCCCGTACACCGCGGGCTACTCGGCCTTCGTGGCCCAGCGCGCCGAGCGGCGGCTCGCGGCGCAGCGCGCCTACCACCAGCAGGCGTCGAAGATCGCGAAGGAGGAGGACTACATCCGCCGGAACATCGCCGGGCAGAACAGCCGCCAGGCGGTGGGGCGGCAGAGGCGGCTGGCGCGGTTGCCGCGGCTCGGGCCGCCGCCGGGCGAGGAGGACGTGATGGCCGTCCGCCTCGAGGCGAAGGAGCGCGGCGGCGACCAGGTGCTCGTGGCCGACGGTGTCCGGATCGCGTTCGGTGACCGCGTGCTGCTGGCCGGGTTCGGCGCGACGGTCCGCCGCGCCGAGGTCGTGGGGCTGGTGGGCGCCAACGGGGCGGGAAAGACCACGCTGCTCAAGGTGTTCACCGGAGAGCGGCCGCCCGAGGAAGGCGCGGTCCGGATCCCCGAGTCGGTCGCCCTCGCGCACTACCGCCAGGACCTCGCGCAGGTGCCGGAGGAGAAGACGCTGTTCGACGCCATCGCGGACCGCCGCAGCCGCTGGACCCGCGGGCAGGTGCAGGGGCACCTCGGGCGCTACGGCTTCTCCGGCGACAGCGTCCTGCGGCGCTGCGGAACCCTCTCGGGCGGCGAGCGGGCGCGGATGGCGCTGGCGCTGATGGAGCTCGACCAGGCGAACTTCCTCGCCTTCGACGAGCCGACCAACCACCTCGACGTGGAGTCCATCGAAGCGCTCGAAGAGGCGCTCGGAGACTTCGACGGCACGGTCATCCTGGTGAGCCACGACCGTGCGTTGCTGCGGGCGCTGGCCACGCGCGTCTGGCTGCTGCACGACGGCCGCATCACCGACTACCCCGGCACGTTCGCGGAGTGGGAGGCGGCCAGCGCGGAGCGGGCGCACGCGGCGCGGGTCGCGGCCCAGGAGGAAGAGGCGTTGCGGAGGGTGAAGGAGCAGAAGCAGATGCGCCGTGCGCAGGACGCGCGGAAGAAGGAGGAGTCGGTGCAGCGCTCGGCGCGGCGGGCGCTGGAGCAGGCCGAGGCGGAGGTCGCCCGGTGCGAGGGGGAGGTGGAGCGGATCAAGGCGACGCTGGCGGATCCCGACCTGTACCTGACGCCCGACGGCGTGCGGCGGGCGGCGACACTGGGCAGGGAACTCGACGCGGCGCAGAGGGCGCTGGAGTCGGCGTTCGAGGCGTGGGGGCGGCTGAGCGGGGTGGGGTGAAAGGGGAGGAGCGAGATCATGGGTGTGTTGAGTCTACGATTGCCCGAGTCCCTGCACCGGAAGGTGCGGGAGCTCGCCGAGCGCGAGGACGTGTCGATCAACCAGTTCATCGCGACCGCGGTGGCCGAGAAGATGTCGGCGCTCCTGACGCTCGATTACCTCGAGCAGCGCGCGCAGCGGGGCAGC
>ERZ1292640.3945-Hain-H43-02um-R1-3945-length-11419-cov-9_pt2 | contig 10224 bp, 13 predicted proteins | sample MGYA00564404_ERZ1292640 | MGnify/ENA primary metagenome ERZ1292640 (study PRJEB36523, sample SAMEA6512636) | groundwater metagenome | collected 2019-01-08 | study: AquaDiva: Metagenomics assemblies of 32 groundwater samples | reverse complement strand
TATTTTTTACCCTCTAATGTTCCCAAATGGAATCACTAACAAGTAAGAAAATGGGCAGACCATACGAAACAACCGTGGAAACACGACAAACAATCATGGATATGTGGCTCAAGGGCTTCACATACGTTGAGATTGCCCATCGCTTCAAAACCTATCGCCAAAAGACCCGTTCCATCGTCCTGAGCTCCAATCCGACCTTTGAGCAATATAAGCACCATGACGAGAACCGAAGGATACGGCAAATGGCCATGAAGCTTAACCCTAAACCATTAACTCCATGACCTATGGCAAACACAACCAAGGTTCAATGGACTCCTCACGAAGAGGAGGTAATAAGCTTCTTCATGGAATTGATCCCCATCCTTCAGGAGGTAAAGGTCGACCTCGAGTCAAAAAACCTCCTTAGCAAAGAAATGTTCACTCAAGCGGCACCGCCGCAACCTCAACCCTTAACTACTTAACCCATATGCAAGCAATCCAAGTTTTCTCAGACGAATGGTGGTTCCAGCTGACGGTAGTCATGTTCTACCTCTGCGCCTTCACCTTCTCGCTCTGCGCCATGGAGATTGCGGTCTGCGTCTGGGCGGAGCTGAGGGGAGAAAAAACCGACCTTCCCACGCAAGAGAGCGTTCACCGCCTCTTCATGAGAGTACGACGGTTTTTCATCCGAAGACGCAGGCAAAGAATTTTAGCTCAACGTTTTACTAACCCATTAATCAAATCATATGACCAAAGCACTAGCCATATCGGCACACGAATCCGCAGCGGCAATCTGGCAAGAACAGACCAAGCTCGCTGAGGTAAAGAAAATCTACGGCAAAGATTTGACGGACTCGGAGTTCGCAATACTCGTCCAGATTGGCCAAGCCACACACCTCAATCCCTTCCTTCGGGAAATCTGGGCGGTGAAATACGGAACCAACCCCGCGCAAATCTTTATCGGCCGCGACGGTTACAGAAAAGCCGCTCAAGGCAATCCAGACTACGACTACCACTTGGTGGACGCGGTCTATCAAAATGACGACTTCACCATCGAAGACGGCGAAGTAAAACATACCTACTCGGTCAAACAGCGTGGTGCGCTCGTCGGCGCTTACTGTGTGATCAAACGCAAAAGCTCATCGAAAACGATGTTCAATTTTGTGGATCTCAAGGAATACACCACGGGCAAAAGCCTCTGGGTCGGCAAACCCGCAACCATGATTAAGAAGGTGGCGGAAGCGCAGGGACTACGCATGGCCTTCCAACAGCTCTTCGCAGGAACCTACGACGAAAGCGAAGATTGGGATGCCGAAAAGCCTGAAGCCAAGGTTCTCCCAAACGAGAACAAAGCACTCCCTCAACCCAAAGAGGAAAAGCGTATCCAACCCAAAACGGGTGAAGAGCTCTTCGCTGCTTGGAACCAACTCTGGGATTTGTACCTCGAAAAATATCCCAATGAGCGTACCGATAACGGCGAGCTGAAATTCACCAAAGAGAAATCCGAGGCAACCCGCAAGATGACGTTCCTCAAAAACTACAAGAAAGAAAGCTCAACGGAACTCACCGAAAAGGAAGCCAAGGACTTCATCAAACGCTGCGAGGAAAAGATCGCCGAAATAAAGAAACTTCCCGACCCCTTGAAAGAGCAGGAAGTTTCCGTACGACAGGCGAAAAAATCACCTGCAATGGCAGGATAACAATTTTTTACGAATCCTACTATGAAAAAACTTCACATTCGCCCCGTCGAGGCGAGCAACAACGGCAAGAAAGAGCGCTGGTGGGCAGTGCAGGAAAAAGATGAGCACGGCAACTTTGTGACGCTCATCAACGGAATATTTTCGCATGCCTACCCGCGCCGCGAAATGGCGGCCGAGGCGCGAGAAATACTCCTGCAAAAACAAGAGAGCAAACACCCTCGCAGCGTCTACACCCACCGTTACTACGACGAACAGGACTACGAAGAGTTGAGCCGCAAGGGCTACACCGACGAAGAGATCGCGGCGATTTGGGACAGAGACATCAAGCACGACATCGTCTCGAATCTGCTCTGGCTCGAAGTTACAGACCCCGCCGCGGCCAAAGATGTGCTCGCCGAATACGAGCGCCTCAAGACCAACAATCCTTATAAATCTAACCCCTAATCACATGATACGAACTGCTGAAAGCGTCAGCCCGATGCACCCCGACAAAATCTGCGACCGCATATCCGATGCAATCGTGGACGAATACCTCAAAGAAGATAAAACCTCGAGGTGCGCCGTTGAGGTCATGGGCGGACATGAACTCATCCAAGTCATGGGTGAGGTCACTTCAAACGCAAAACCTGACATTCGGGAAATCGTCCGCAGGATCGCAGGTAACCTCGAATGCAATATCCACCTCGTGACTCAATCGCCCGAAATTGCAAAAGGAGTCGACGAAGGCGGTGCTGGCGACCAAGGAATTTCCGTCGGCTACGCCTGCAATGAAAACGAGGCGCTCATGCCGCAAGAACATTACCTTGCTCGCAGCCTCTGCCGCGCCCTCTACGAACTACACCCCGATGATGGCAAGACGCAAATCACCATTAACGAGGAAGGCAAAGTAATGGCCATCGTCGCCTCATGGCGCGGTGTCTCAGCCGCCGCACTCTACAAGGAAGTGATGGCTTGGATTGAGAAAAACAACATCACCTTCATCAAGGACGCGAAGATAATCATGAACGCCGCGGGAGACTGGGAAAAAGGAGGCTTCGATGCCGACACGGGACTCACGGGCAGAAAGATTGTCGTGGACGCCTATGGAACGCGCGTACCCGTGGGCGGAGGCGCGTTTTCTGGCAAAGACGCGACCAAAGTAGACCGCTCAGGCGCCTACAAAGCCCGCCAAGAGGCGGTACGCCTGCTTAAGGAACGTGATGCCAAAGAAGTCACCGTGTACCTCGCCTACGCGATAGGGCAAGCAGAACCTCTGCAAGCCACGGCCATAATCGACGGCCAAGAAGAATCGCTCGACCTCGAACGATTCAAGCCGCAGGTCATTATCGCAGACCTGCAACTTCTCGAACCTATCTACGAGCAAACCGCCGAATGGGGACATTTCGGCAACGGCTTTAGATGGGATTCTTAATTTTTTACCAATCTTAACGATGACCACTATGAAAACCTTAATCACTAAATCGCAACTCGCAAACTTCCCCGTACCGTACCTCTCCATGTCGGCGATACGGACATACCTGAGCGACCGCCAGTCATTCTTCAGACGCTACGTGCGCCTTGAATTCGACGAAAGAGAAAGCCCATCACTGCTTGAAGGCAAAACCCTGCATGAGGTGATTGAACACTTCTGGAAATCAAAACAAGAAGGTAAAGACTTCGACTGGGATGCAACCACCGAACTGGCGCTCAACTCATTCAGTCTGCGCGACACTGCAGGCGCTATCGACTGGGGCAAAACGGGAAGCTACGAAAAGTCTGCTTCATCCGTCAGGCAGGCCGTGCAGTTTTATCGCGACGCTCTACCCGACTACAAGGAAGTCGTCGCCGTGGAAAAGAAGTTCGTCTCGGACTTCGAAAACCTCGAAGGCAAAACAATGCCAATCGCACTCAAGGGCTTCTGCGACCTCATCGTCAAAGACGGCGAAGACTACGTTATCGTCGACCACAAAATGGTGACCATGGTCAAAGAGCAGGAAGACCTCGCACCCGCCTTTGAAATGCAGGCAGCCGTGTACTGGTTCTTGATCCGCAAAGAATTTGGGGTGAATCCGAAGAGAATGATCTTCGACCAGATCAAGAAAACCAAGTGCCGCGACGGGTCACCGCAAATCGTGCCCTACGTCGTGGAATACACACCGAAAGTACTGCTGCGCTTCCTCGAGATTTACAGCCGCGTGGTGCGAGAGCTCGCAGGCCAGCCGCTCATCGATGAGGAAACGGGCATTGTGCAATTCCTGCCAAACCCATTCGCAGCCTTCGGCTGGGAAGAGTCATGGGAGGATTTCTGCGAAGAGGTCGATACCGAACGAAAGTGGACGACCAACGAAATTAAAGTGATCCAGAAAAACCGCTACTCCGACAAGGGAGTGGAAGCTTTAGATCTCTAGCCTTTATGTAAACGTATGGCACGACCAGAGAAAAACACAGTCGATTATTTCCCTCACTTTGTGAACAGCGGTAAAACGCTGTTTACAGTTGAGCAGCGTTTTGGAAACGACGGCTATGCTTTTCTCTTTAAAGTTTTGGAGACACTCGGCATGAGCGAAAACCACTTTATTGATTGCAGAAACGTCGCTGACTATGAGTTTCTGTTAGCAAAAACCAAGGTGAGCCGAGAAAGCGCGGAAGGAATCATGGAACTGCTCACGACACTGGGAACCTTCGACGCGGAGCTCTGGAAAGATCGAATTATTTTCAGCGAAAACTTTTTGAAGAACATCCAAAGTGTCTACGAACGGCGAAAGCGTAAGTGCATGACGAAACAGGATTTATGTATACATTTATCCCTTAAGTGCAAACCCAAACCCGCGAGCAAACCATTACCGTCTGCGAAAACACCACAAAGTAAAGTAAAGAAAAGTATAGGAGAGAAAAGTGAAGGAGAGGATGAGGAAATTTCTGACGAAATTTCTCCCGCACAAAAGGCACGAGAGTTTTTCAAAAAAATAGAGAGCGAAAATTTGGAAGAAACGGACGAACGCAAAAAGTTCTACAACTACTGGACTGAAAAAAATAAGTCGGGCACCAAAGAGCGTTGGGAATTGGAAAAAACATTCGATGTCGACCGACGCTTCGCCACATGGCAACGCAATGCTTTGCAATTTAACTCACCAAGCTATGGAAAAAATCAGCGAGATCGTATCCGATCGGGACACGTCAGCGAAGGCGGCCGCGCAGACCTCACCGTCACCGACGATGACGTATAAATGCGCGCACTGCAAAGACGCGGGCTTCACGAGTGGCACAATCAGCTACCAACAGTATGGCTCGAGCGATAAATACTTCTGCAGAGAATGCGAGAAGGGCGAAAAGATGCTGATTGCATGGATGAAAGAACCCGCTCAGCAACTGCATCTGCGGCAATGGAAGCAGGAAAAGATTGACCGAATGATGAGAATTTCTGGCGTGGATGGATGCTTCCGCGACAAGCGACTCAAGGACATCAAAGACGGGTCGAACCTTTTCCAAGAATGCCAAAAATACGTCGATGGCTGGGAGCAAATGAAAACGCAGGGATTCGGCTTTTACTTCTGGGGCAATGTCGGTGCAGGCAAAACCCACACGGCCGCTGCAATCGCAAATGAACTCATGGAAAAGAAGCAGGTCGAAGTGTTGTTCCTGAGTATGCCCGAAGCCGTTACGCGGGTGAAGAAAACATTCGATACGGAACTCAAGGGCGAAGACGCCAGACTGTTCGATCGCATGAAGGAAGTGGAGCTGCTGATTCTCGACGACCTCGGAGTGGAAAAGAATTCCGAATGGCTGACTGACCAAATGTACCAAATCATTGACCACCGCTGGAAAAACAAGAAGCCGCTGATTGTGACCACGAACCTATCTATCGAAGACCTCGGCATGATTTATAAGCCGCAAGTTGCATCACGTCTGTGCGGCTGCTGCAAACCCATCAAATTTACCAACAAAGACAGACGCAAAAATGCACCCGCACTCTTCTAACCAACCACCATGAGATTTTATAACCAACACCGCAGCAAATTCGGAAACCGCAAAACAACGGTCGACGGTATCGAATTTGCCAGTGCCAAAGAGGCGCGAAGATACGCGGAGCTCAAGCTCATGCAAAGGGCTGGCGAGATTCTGGATCTGCAAGTGCAACCGAGATTCGAACTGCTCCCGCCATTCAGACGCGAAGGCGAAGCGCACCGCAAGATCGAGTACGTGGCGGACTTCAGCTACACAGACAAAAGCGGCGAGAAAATCGTGGAGGATGTGAAATCAGCCATCACGAAAACCCACCCCGTCTACCGCCTCAAAAAGAAACTCCTCTTGTTCAAGTACAAAGATTTTACTTTCTTAGAAACTTAAAGTTTATGGAAAATATCCCTATCAAAACAGCGCGCGGCAACTACATACTCTTCAAGTACCTCGTGAAAGAAGGTACCCCGCTCATCGAAATAAAAGACCGAAATAAGAAATTTTGGTATTATAAGTTCGAGAACGGAGAGTTCAAAGTAGTCACCGTCACTGCAAAGTCCCTCTTTGAGGAACTGCCCGAACTGCTTGAAAACGCGTAGGGTTGGCCTACAATCAAAGCAGCTACGGAACCCAAGTCTTAAAGACCATCTGCCCGAAAATATCGGGCGTCGCATGGTCTTTTTTTAATTTTACCCTTATGAAAATCGAACAAGTAAACATCGAAAAGTTAAAGTTCGCGGACTACAATCCACGAGGTGCAACAGACAAAGAAATTGCCGAACTCAAAAAATCCATTGAGCGCTTCGGGTTTGTCGAACCCGTGATTGTGAACTCGGCACCGAAGCGAATGAACATCATTATCGGCGGTCACTTCCGCGTGCGCATGGCAAAGGAAATGGGCATCAAAGAAGTTCCCGTGCATTACATCAAAATCACTGAAATCGAAAAGGAAAAGGAATTGAACCTGCGTCTCAATAAAAACTTGGGACATTGGGACTTCGACCTGCTCGCAGACTTTGACGAAGCCATGCTGCTAGACGTTGGTTTTGATAGCGACGAACTGGACAAGCTCTTCCTCGATCTCGACCCTGAAGACCGCGACGATGAAGTTCCTGAAATCCCAGAAATTCCGAAGAGCGAATATGGAGATATCTACCAACTGGGCGAACATCGGCTCATGTGCGGTGACGCTACGAAAAAGGAAGACGTGGCGAAGCTCATGAGCAACCAGAAAGCCGACGTGGTTTTTACCGATCCGCCTTACAACGTCAACTACAAAGGCCAAGGCGAAAAGACGAAAAACCACATCAAGAATGACAACATGAGTGCCGACGCGTTCATGGAGTTTCTCCTAAAGTCATTCATGAACTATCGCAATGCCGTAAAAGGCGGCGCTGGCGTCTATGTGTTCCATAGCTCCTCAACGCAGACGCAATTTGAGGAAGCGCTAGAGAGGGCGGGTTTTGAAGTCAAAACGCAACTAATCTGGAATAAGCCATCAAGCGCACTAGGCTGGGGCGACTACCGTTGGAAACATGAACCGTTCTTCTACGCGGGAATAAAAGGCGAAAAAACGCAGTTCTATGGCGACCGCACGCATGCCACGGTCTGGGACTTTCAGAAAAACGACCGTCAGCTTTTGGCATGGGCGCAAAAGATGAAGCGCTATGAAGCTCAAGGAAAGACAACCGTGTGGAGCATGGCGCGCAGCAACGTGAATGAATACGTGCACCCCACTCAAAAGCCCGTCGAGCTTATCAGCTATGCATTGGCCAATAGCAGCAAATCGGGTGACATCGTGCTGGATTTTTTCATGGGCTCTGGCTCGGTGCTTATTGCCTGTGAAAAAACTAAGCGCGTCAGTTTTGGCATGGAACTAGACCCGAAATACATCGACGTCATTATCAAACGCTGGGAAGACTACTCGGGTAAAAAGGCCGAAAAAGTCACTTAACCTCTCACACTTCTCACACGAACAGGGGTGCTTACTAACTCACAATCTATGCAAGGCAAGAAAACTACAGCAAAGGACAAGAAACTATTCCTCGAGGCGCTCAAGAAGCGCAAAGGGATTGTTACGCTTGCCTGCAAAGACGTGAACATCAGCACCCACACGTTCTACCAATGGCAAAAGACTGACCGTGCTTTTTACCTGCAATCGGAAGAAGTGCGCGACATTGAAATCGGAATCATTGCCGAAGATCGGCTTGCCGAGGCCATTATCGTGAACAAAGACATGAACATGGTGCGCTTTTACCTGCAGTCACGCAGCCATAAGTACACACCGAAACAGCAACTGCAGCTTGAAGACCCGACTGCGGATCTCGCCAAACTTTTATCCAAAGACCCAAAATGCAAATGCAAATAGATTTAGAGAAAACATATCGGGGACTGGATGCCTTCGGCGAACGCCACTTCAAGCGGCCGTTCACAGATTACCAACGCGAGATCGCGCAGGAAATAATCAGAACGGTGTTCGTGACGAACGGCGAGGAAGTGTTTATCGAAGTCTCACGCCAAGCGGGCAAAACAACGGCCGTGGTGGATGCGATTGCGTACCTCATGACGTTTGCGCATCACTTCTTCAGCACACCACTGGCGATCGGAATTTTCGCTCCGCAAAAAGAGCAGGCCAAAACAGACTTCGACCGCCTCAAAGAAAACCTGCGCATACTGAAAGCCATTTACCGACTGGACTTCGAAGAGTCGAACGGCACTACGCTCAAGCTTGGCAACGGCAATACGATTTATTGTTTCTCGCTATCACCGACATCGCACTTGGAAAGTAAATCACTGCACCTCGCCATCATTGAGGAAGCGCAAAAGATCGACGACGAAAAAGCGAAAAACGAAGTGTTCCCGATGCTGGCCTCAACCAATGGTAGCAAGATATTCATCGGCTCGGGTGGCTATCAGCTCTGCAACTTCTACCGCGGAATTGAGAATGGCAAGAACGTATTCAAGTACGACTACAAGCAAGTGATAGCCGACAAACAAGCCCTGTATAAAGCCACAAAGAACCCACTGCACCTCAAGTATCAAGACTTCATCGAAGGGGAAAAAGAACGCTACCGCGAAGACAGCGATTACTTCCAAACCCAGTACGCACTTGAATGGAAAATCGGACGCGGAATGCTCATCACCAAAGCGGAGCTGGAAAAACTCGGCCGAGACTACAGCGTGAAGTTCCCGTACGAAAACCCCGTCTACGCTGGCTGGGACGTGGCCAAAGAGCAGGACGAAAGCGTGCTCACCGTCGTGGGTTGGGACGAAGACCTGAAAAAGTACAAGGTGCTGTGCTGGTTGGCCATGAAGGGCGACGACTATACCGATCAGGTCGAGATTGTGGCGAAGGAACTTACCAAGTTTAAGCACGTCATGAAGGTGTGCATCGACGCAACGGGCGTAGGCGACCCCGTGGTCGATAGCTTCAAAAAGCAGACGCGTTACAACACCGAACCCGTGAAGTTCAGCCTGCAGAGCAAGGACACACTCTATAAAAACCTGATCAAGATTCTGCGCGACGAAGAGCTGGTGTACCAAACCGACCACAAGTACACGGTGAAATTCGAAAATCAAATGATGGACATGATCAAGGAATACAAGGGCGAATTCTTGTCCTGCCATCACCCAGACAAAGCGGGTGCACATGACGACTTCCCAGACAGTCTGGCGCTCGCACTGCTCAAAGCACGCAAGATTACGGACGCGAATATCAGCCGTCACGACCTTGGACTTTAATAATTCTTTAACTAATCACTATGACCGACATCACCCAACAGTTTCCGAGCAATGACGATTTCAATCGCGTTGCGAAGCTCAACAACTACTACAACGTATTCAAAGGGCTGCATAGCAAAGTCTTCAAACTCAAGAGTTACTTCGAGGAAGACACCAAAAAGAAAACGCTGCTCTACCTCGCGTACAACGTAGGCCAAATTATCTCGCTCACCGCGGCGGATTTCTTATTCGGCGAGCAACTCAAGATTCAGACCAACGAACCCGAAAAGGAAAAACCGATGGAAGGCAAAATCAACACTATCATTCAGAATAACTACCTCGATGAAAAGCTGTACCAAAGCTCAGTCATTCAGGACGTGGCAGGCTTCACAATCTTTGTCGTGCGGCAAAAGGATAAGACGGCCGTGATCGAAGAAATCCCTTACGACAACTACTATCCCGACTTCGCAGGCGTGCGCCTTGGCGAAGAGGCGCGGCAAGTCGTGATCGCTTCCTACGTAGATATCGTGAATCCGAAAAATCAAAAGAAAGAAACCTTCCTCTACAAACAGATTCACAAACTGCTAGACGGCAAAGGAAAAATCGCGCATGAACTCTGGACGACAACGCCCGACATGAAGCAATCGCAGGTGACGGAGCTCGCACTCTTCAGCACCGACCTTCCTGCAGAGGAAGACACGGGACTGGATTACTTGCCAGTGTTCCAAATCGACAATTTCAAAACCGTAAAGGAACGCTTCGGCATTTCAACCTACGAAAGCGTGATGAATCTTTTTGAGGAAATCAATGACCGCATTACGCAAATCTCCGTGCAGCTTATCAAGCACCTGAATGCCAAGGTGGCCGTAGGTGAAGGCGTATTGAGCAA
>ERZ1292640.2598-Hain-H43-02um-R1-2598-length-14406-cov-18_pt1 | contig 10225 bp, 9 predicted proteins | sample MGYA00564404_ERZ1292640 | MGnify/ENA primary metagenome ERZ1292640 (study PRJEB36523, sample SAMEA6512636) | groundwater metagenome | collected 2019-01-08 | study: AquaDiva: Metagenomics assemblies of 32 groundwater samples | reverse complement strand
TGGCCACAACAATGGCCAGAACAATGGCCAGAACAATGGTTGGACTCGCGGCGCCACGCACACGGCAAGTGCGCCGCAAGCGACGTCGTACACGCACGGCGCCCCGGCCCGGATGATTCCGGACTCCGCTCCGGCAACCCCTGCTGTCGCGCCGGCGCGCGCGCCGAGCAGCGGCGGTCGGACGAGCCGCCACTAGTCGACGCTGAACGAAACATCGCAACGGCCGGCGACCTGGAAACGGGTTACCAGCCTGTCGACGTCGCCTGTCGATGTTCGAGACTAGCGCCGCGGGTTGAGCATGTCGTCCTTGTCGTAGAGGAAGAGTCCCGGACAGGCGGGCGGCGGCGACTGAAAGGGTTTCACCGGCCCATCCGGCCCCTCCAGGACGACATCGAACCGGGCGGGATTGTCGCGCGAGAAGCTCATGTGGCATTCCAGGCTATAGGCGCCGGCCGAATAGCCGGTGACCATGAAGAAGGCGCCGAGCGATTCCGGCAGCGGAATCCCGGCGCTGCGCAGATCGTTGTAGACGGCGTCGATCAGCTGATCGTCGCGCGTGGCGAGGACCGCCTTGAGCTGGGCCACCAGCGGCCCTTTCATCGAGAAGGTCTCGATGTTCTGCTGAACCTGCTCGAGCATGTGCCGCTTGCCCTCGCGCGGCGTGAATTGCCGGGCTTGCAGCGGCGACGCTGGGCTGAACCCGGCGGTCGCGTTGTTGCAGATGTTAGCGGCAATCGCCGCCGGGCTCGCCCGGAGACGCTCGAGGCCGATGGGACATACCTGCAGCGTCATGAACGTTTGAGCACTGTCGATATATTCCCACTGCTCCGTCGAGCGGCCGAGCAGGCGTGCAACGAAGGACATGTCGATGCCCATTGTCGAGGCATAGCGCACCAGCGCCGACGCTCCGCCGCGGGCCATGCCGAAGCCCACGACCAGGCCCTCCCGGCCGCCCTTTGCCGCGGGGATCTGGTCGCTGCTGGTATTCAGGGAGAAATTGTGAAAGCCGACCTGGCCGCCGATCTCGATGCTGCGGCTCGGCACGAAGGTCGGACCGGAGCGACTTGCAGTGCCGCCGAGGAAGGCCAGCGCGCAAGCCGACAGGCAGAGATCCTTGGCCCGCACGACCGATGCGACGCTGTACTCGCGCAGCAGATAGCCGATCTTGAGGCCCTCATAGACGTCGCCGCCGGCGCTGCTGAGTTCGATGGTGGCGAGCGGCTTGTCCAAGGTTGGCGGGGTGGTCGTCTTGAGGCGGGCCAGGATGACGCGCAGCTTATCGGCATCGCCCTCCTCGATCGGACCGGACAGGCGGATCGTATGGCTGACGATCGGGGACTTCGCCGTCAGTCCAGGGATGGTTTTGCTGTCGACGCTGAGCGTCGCCCCCTGGCCCTGGAGCGCGCATAGGCCGACCAAAGAACCACTCAGGAAATATGAAAGTGAACGGATGACCACACTCCCCAACACACGCGGGTGAAGTCACATTTGGACATTCTATTTCTAAAAACAAACACTGATAACAATTATCACAATAATTCAGTGATATTCATTAGCATTTAGTTACTTTCATACTTTATGTGCTATTATGAAACAATACAACTGCAAATTGTTCTCCGCTGGAGATACACGTCTGCCAAACTTGCAAGTAGGGGTACGCCCCATGGTGTCGCGGTGGTTCGACAACAGTCGCTGGCTTTTCGTCGCCCTCAGCATGGTGGGCATAGGCTATGCCTTCGCCGGCGCCTGGCTGATCACGGCCGGACCCGCGGATCCCGTCGCCCATACCGCAGCCTTCCTCAAGCACCTGGTGTCGCCCTGGATGCTAGCAACCTATGTCGTGGCATGGTCGCTGATCGGCTTTGGCGCCTGGTATCTGCACAGCGGGCCGAAACGCGCCGTCGACCTGCCCGACATACGAACGGCCATGAAGCGGCAGACCTTCCGCCTGGTGATTGCCTGGCTCCTGGTGTCGGCGAGCCTTACCGCGATCGGCTTCCTGTACATCAGGGACCTTGAGCACACCTCCCGCAGGGAACGGTCCTCGCAACAGGAGGCCGTGGCCCGCCTGAAGGCCCAGCAGATCAACAAGTGGCTGTTGGAGCGCACGATCGACGCCGAGCTTCTGGCGACCTCGCTTCGGGGCTTGCCGCTCGAGCGCCTGCCCTCCGACCGCGATGTCGAGCAGACGGTTCAGCTGCTGTTCGCCGAAGCACTGGCGGGCAATACCGAACGAACCGGCGTCTCGCTCATTGCGCCGGATGGCAGAGTGCTGGCCCAGGCCGGCGAGGACAGCGCGCCGGACAAGGAGACGACACGAGCGGCCATGGCCGTCGCGACCAATCCCGCCGAACGGCGCCGGGACATCGTCGATGTGCACCTCGACGGCACGCCGCCACGACCGCGCATGGTCTTCCTCGTGCCGATCACGGCGCGACCCGGCAGCGGCCCGACGACCGCCGTGCTGGCGATGGCGATCGATCCCTTCCAGGGACTTCTTCCGCAGATCATCACCTGGCCGACGCCGAGCCCCTCGTCCGAAGCAGTGGTGGCCCGCAAGGAGGGCGACGATTTGGTCTTCATCGCTCCACCGCCTCTCCTTAACCCTGTCCCGGCACCCCTCTCATTCCGGATGCCCCTGGCAGGCAACAAGATGCCCGCCGCCGCAGCTGTCGTGCAGGGCGACGCCGTGCGTATCGGCACCGACTATCGAGGCGTGGAGGTCCTGACGGCCTCGCGTCAAGTGAGCGGGGTACCCTGGACAGTCATTGCCAAGACCGACCTGGAAGAGATCACCCGCCCGCTGCTGCGAAAGAAGCTCACGCTGATCGCCGTGATCGGCGCCGCCCTCGTGCTGGCGGCCGTCATGTTGATCGTGCTGTGGCGGGGCGAATACGTCGGTCTTCTCGCGTTCCACGCCCAACAGCGCGAGGAACTGGGGGTGCTGGCGCAGCATTTTGGCCGGTTCACCCAACTGGCTCGCGACGCATTTCTCCTGGTCGACCCCGACGGAAGGATACTCGACGCCAACAAGGCGGCGATGACTATCTATGGCTATAGCGCCGAAGAGCTGCGCGACACCAATGTACGCGACCTCCGCCCACCGGAAGAATTGGAAGGCTTCGACGCGAGGTGGCTGGCGACCGCATCAGGCGACGGCCTCCAGTTCGAAACGGTACACCAGCGCAAGGACGGCACGATCTTCCCTGTCGAAGTGAACACAGGCCCCATCGATGTCGACGGCAAGATCTATCGCCAAGCCCTCGTCCGCGACATTACTCAGCACAAGGCGCTCGAACGCGAAGTCGCCCGGCTGTCGCGTGTAAAAAAGGCGCTGCAGGCCGCCACGAGCGTCCTGCTTCGGGCAAGGGCGGAGACCGAACTCTTTCAGGAGATGTGCGAGATCCTCGTCCGGGTCGGTGGCTTCCGAATGGCAAACGTCGCCGTCCCCAATAGCGACGCCAACAAGACGGTCCGCTTTCTGGCGATCGCCGGCTTCGAAGACGGCTACCTCGCCGAAGCGGCCATCACCTGGGGCGAAGGCACACACTCGAAGGGTCCGACCGGCAGCGCCATCAGGACCGGAGAGGCTCAAGTGAACCAAGACTTCGCCACCAACCCCGTGATGGCGCCGTGGCGTCAGGAGGCACTGAAACGCGGCTACCACGCCAGCATCTCCCTGCCGCTCAAGATGCAAGGCGAGGTCTTTGGCGTGCTGACCCTTTACGCCGGGCAGCCCAATGCCTTCGACGAGGAGGAGACGGCCCTGCTGGTCGCCCTCGCCGACGATGTGTCCTATGCCGTGTCGCGGTTGCGCGAACGCGCCTAGCCTTTCGCCGCCCGACGCGATTACTGGCCGGCGGCGCGCTCCAGGCTCTTGATAGCGAGCGGCGCCTTGCCCGACTTCTCCGCGACTTCGAGGTCCTGCGCCTCGATGATCGCACGGGCGGGCAGATCCTTTTCGAGGCCCTCGAGGGCGTCGAGGGGCACCCGGCGGTTGGAGCGCTGGCTGCCGTCCTCATAGATCACGTTGAACAGGACGTACTCCGTCCGCTTTCCGGGCTTCTTGGCCATGACGGCCTCCGATCTGGGTTTGGGACGTCGATTGCGAGGCGCCCCATACGGCTTTCACGCCCAAAGCGCGAGGAGATTCGCCCGCGGCCGCCCCGAACCCCTACCGTGGCGGCGTCGGCGGGAGCATCCGGTCGATCGTGCTGCGCCAGACGTCGCGGGCGGCCTCCGGCGACAGGCCGAAGTGGTCGCGCATGAGATCCCAGCTCTCGAAGCTGATCAGCGCGACCAGCGCCACCAGCAACTGCTCGCGCGCCGGAGCCGCCAGCGCCGACAGCTCCGGCGCATACATCAGCTTCAGCCGCGTCATGTTTCCCTGGCGCGCCAGCGCGATGCGGGGCTTGAGATCGGCAACCTTGTTCTGGCTGCCGATGAGGACTCGCCACAGAGGCAGCCACTTCTCGCAGGCATAAGCCCGGGTCTCGACATGGGACCTGATCCGGGCTGGACGGTCGCCCTCGACATCGTGCGCCGCCGCCTCGGTCTGACCCACGGCAAGAGCATAATCGGCTGCCGCGAGGCTGAGGGCGTCGAGATCGGAAAAGCGCTCGAAGATCGACCGCACCGAGTAGCCGGCATGCTCGGCGATCTGCCCCGCGGTCGGCATCCCCGGAGCCAGCCGCAAGAGGTCGAGATAGGCCTCGATGATCAGATGCCGGGTCCGCTCGCTGCGCAGGCGTCGGCCGTCCACCTGCCGGCGCCTGCGGTGGAGATCGTTCAGCGACGAGTCATGCAGCAACACGCGAAAAGCTCCCGATATGCCGTCGCACGCGACGGTGTGAGGAATGGACGCCGGCCGCCGGGAGTTGCACATCGCGCCGACGCGATGGCCATCCCCCGAATGCGGCCCGCCCGATCTTGGGCCAACTATAATCACGAACCTTGGTTTTCCCTAGTTGCCGCATTGCGCCTGCAGGCGGCAGGCGACAGGCTAAGGCCATGATCGATCGCCCGACTGCCGCCCGCGGTGCCGGCCACTGCCTGCTTCTCGCGCTCGTCCTTGTCCTTGTCCTTGCCGCGGCCACCGGCACGGCCGATGCCCAGCCGCGGCGCGCTGCGGAGGGCGACAAGGGGAGCGACAAGCCGGCCGACTGTGTCGCGACCCTGGGCGCCCTGCCCAAGGAGTGGATGGGCGAGGCATTTGCCATCGACGGCATCACGTTGGGCGGCGCCGGGTTGAAGCCCCGGCTTCGGCTATGGGGTGTCCAGGCGGGCGAGCTGCGGGACCGGCAGAGCGGCCAGGAGACCGTCGCGGGCATGCGGGCGCGCGCCGCGCTCGAGGACATGCTCGACAAGGCCGAGCACAAGGTGAAATGCCGGGCGGTGCGCTGGGACCGCGACTGCCATGTCGTGGCGCAGTGCACCGTCGAGGCGTCGCCGGCGCCGCTCGATCTCGGCGGCTACATGATTGCAAGCGGCATGGCCTACGGTTTCCGCCTCGAAGAGGTGCTGCCGTGGGAACCACGTGCCAGCCAGCGCTATGCCGGCGCCGAGGCCGAGGCGCGCAAGGCCAAACGCGGCTTGTGGCCGGTCTGGCTGGGCGAGAAGTAGGCCGTCAACGGCGGGCCAGGCGCCGCGGCTGTTTCTTCCTCTTGGGATCGGTCACGGCAGGCACGTGCTCGTCCCGGCTCAGGTTGTCGTGCACTTCGTCCATGAGACGATAGTCGATCGTCAGTTCCTCACCGGCCGGAATGTCGCGCACGGCGTGATAGGTCACGTCGCCATCGTCCGAACCGAGGTTGGGATCGGCGGCGTGGTTCATGTACCAGCCGGTCGAGATGCGCAGGAAATCGAGCGGAACCCAGTAGCCACCGGTGCTGCGAATGCCGAATTTCTTGTAGAGGGCGGCATGGCGCGAGGCGTCGACCTGCCGGGTCGAGACCCAACGGCTGTCCTCGCCGTCCCAGACGCGGACGATCTCGCCCTTCTTGATGGCCTGGTCGGCAAAACAGCCGATGCCGTGAACGCCGGAGGCGCCGAGATAGACGAATGCCTTGCTGGTCTTGCGCTTCATGAAAACTCTTACTCGTGATCGTCGGTACCGTACGGCCCGCGTGCTTACCCCGCCCCCCGCGTCTCTTCAATCGTGCCGACGTCACAGCCTGGGGGGTGGCTGGCCCCGCCGCTGAAACGGCGCTAGGGTTTTTCCACTTTCAACCGAGAAGAGGTCGAGACCAAGCACAAGCCAAGGTCGCGCGCAGCAAGCCGCAGCACAAGCGGACAGCGCGTCGCCCGTCACGGACATACGTCTCTGGGAGGACGCACCATGAAAAGCCGAACCGATTGCTTCGCGTTGGCGTGTTTTGCGTTGGTGAGCGTGGTGGCATTGACGATCGTAGCGGCCGGCCCCGCCCGGGCGCAGAAATCCGGCGGCATCCTGAAGATCCAGCATATGGACACACCGCCCAGCGCTTCGATCCACGAGGAGGCGACCGTCTCGACGGCGGTGCCGTTCATGAGTGTCTTCAACAACCTGGTCATGTTCGACCAGAACGTGGCCAAGAACAGCTTCGAGTCGATCGTGCCCGACCTCGCCGCGAGCTGGTCGTGGAGCGGCGACGGCACGAGACTATCCTTCAAGCTCCGCCAAGGCGTGAAATGGCATGACGGCAAGCCGTTCACGGCCAAGGACGTGCAATGCACGTTCGAGCTGCTGCTCGGTACCGACAAGCTCAGGCGCAATCCGCGCTCGGCCTGGTACAGCAACGTCGCGAAAGTGACGGCCGACGGCGACTTCGACGTCTCCTTCCAGCTCAAGCACCCGCAACCTGCCCTGCTGGCGCTCCTCGCATCGGGCTATTCGCCGATCTATCCCTGCCATGTTCCCGCGGCCGACATGCGCCGCCACCCGATCGGCACGGGTCCGTTCAAGTTCGCCGAATTCAAGATGAAGGAGAGCATCAAGCTGGTGAAGAACCCCGACTACTGGAAGCCGGGGCGGCCCTATCTCGACGGCATTGAATTCGCCATCATTGCCGACCGGTCGACCCGCATGCTGGCGTTCACCGCCGGCAAGTTCGACATGACTTTCCCGACCGACGTCACGGTGCCGCTGCTCAAGAACATCCGCAAGGACGCGCCGCAGGCGCAATGCACCATGCGCGCCACCGGCGTCAGCACCAACCTGATCGTCAACCGCGAAGCGCCACCGTTCGATAATCCGAAGATCCGGCGCGCCATGGCGCTGACGCTCGACCGGCAGGCCTTCATCGACATCCTGAGCGAGGGCCAAAGCACGATGGGCGGCGCCATGCTGGCACCGCCGGACGGCGTGTGGGGCCTGCCGCCGGACAAGTTGAAGACCATCATCGGCTACGGCGACGTCGCCAAGAGCCGCGAGGAGGCGCGCGCGCTGATGAAGCAGGCGGGGTACGGCCCCGACAAGCTGCTGAAGCTCAAGGTCAGCACGCGCAACATCGCCGCCTTCCGCGATCCGGCGGTGATCCTGCTCGACCAGCTCAAGCAGATCTATATCGATGCCGAACTCGAGGTGATCGACACCAGCGTCTACTACAACCGCGTGTTCAAGAAGGACTACGTGGTGGCGCTGAACCTCACCGGTTCGGCGGTCGACGATCCCGACGTAACCTTCTTCGAGGGCTATGCCTGCGGCTCGCTGCGCAACTACAACAACTACTGCAATCCCGAAATGACCAAGCTGTTCGAGGCGCAGTCACGCGAGACCGACCAGAAGAAACGCGAGAAGATGGTGTGGGAGATCGACGCCAAGCTGCAGGAGGACATCGCCCGGCCGATCATCTCGAACGGCAAGGCGGCGGGCTGCTGGCAACCCTACGTCAAGGGCGTGACCATCCACTCCAACAGCATCTACAACGGCTGGCGCTTCGAGGATGTCTGGCTCGACCGCTAGGGAGTGTTCGGCGGCATCTGTGGCGGCGCCGTGACGCGGGCAAACTCCCTGCCCGCGTCCTGGCCCAAGTCTCCAGCTAAGTCCCACATGCTTTTTCACGGCCTAAAGGGCCGTTGGATGCCGTGTTTACACGGCTTTCTCGGATTATTTGTGGACGCCTGAATGTAACGCGTTCTGTCCGGAAACCTGTCCGGGGCAGCGTCACAAACCGGTCACCCGAGCCGACGTTCGCCGTCGGCATTGTTTGCTGTTTGGGTCTCGTTCTCGTCGTAGCAGGCATGGTCAGGACCATGCCAAGGCGTAGCGCTCTCTGAAGAGCTTTTGGGGCACGCCGGGGGGAGACCCGGTGGCACGGACGCCTTATTGGGGCTGGATCAGTCTTCATGTTCCTCTCCCCCGCTAGGGGGAGAGGTTAGGTGAGGGGGCGAGACCATGTGCTGGCACAAGCGGCATGACCACCTCACCTACCCCACGCTTCGCGCGGGGCCCCTTCCTCTCCCCCACGCTGCGCGTGGCGGAGAGGACGCTTGATCGCGAGGTTAGCTACTCGTCGTATTCGTCCTTCTCGTTCCAGTACTCGTCGGTGAAGTCGCGATAGATGTCGTACTCGGTCACGCAATACTCCTGTACCGGCACCTCGAGGTCCCAGGCGAAGCTGGTGTTGGGGGCGGCGAAGGTGAGGGCCAGCGCGTCGCCGATGTCGGGGCTGGCGAGGCCGCGTTTCTTCATGTCTTCCTTCTTCTCGAGCTGGATTTCGCCGCGGGCGTTGAAACCGTATTCGATGCCCACGAGGTCGCCGCGCAGCTCCGGGTCGGGCGGCAGGCAGCCGTCCACCAGCCAGTCGCGCAGGTTGCCCCAGATCTCGGCGCGCTTGTTGGCGTAGAGCGGCTTGGCGCCGGCGGCGTCCCAGCGCTCGGCGCCACTGCCGAAGTTGACGCCCACGACGAAGCGCGCGCCGAGCTGGCGCAGGCGATCGACGACGCCCGCCCCCAGCCCGCCCTCGTCGACGAAGATGCCCTTCACCCCTTCCGCCATCGCCCGCTCCATCACCCGCGACGCCAAGGTCATCAGGTCGAGGTCGCGATGCCGCTCGATCCGCCAGGCGCGCGCGTTGCGGCCTTTGCGCAGGACCATGACGCTGGAGTCGTCGCCGAAGCGGGCGACGTCGACGCCCATCACCAGCGGCTGGTGCTGATCCGCCATGGCGTCGGGCAACCGGTTCATGGCGGCATCGACCAGGTCGGCGGCAATGAACTGCATCGAGCCCGCCGCCGGGAACTGGCCGCGCACGCGGACCTTCACGAAGTCGGACTCCTCGCCATAGTCGGCGACCCAGCGCGCGAGCTGCTCCTTGTCGGTGAGGCTGACGCTGCGCGAATCGACATGATGGCCGTGCCAGCGGCTGCGCAGGCGGCCGAAACACTCGTGGAACCGGCCCGCCGTGCGCGTGGGATTGCCGAACACCAGCCAGACGATCTCCGTGCCGGCATCGGTCAGCGCGCCCTCGGCGGTGTCCCAGATGGTGTCGGCGATGGCCGAGGCCTCGTCGAACACCATCAGCAGCCGGCTGCCCTTGTTGTGCAGGCCGGCGAAAGCCTCGGCGTTGTTGGCGGCCCACGGCACCATGTCGACGCGGCCGCTCTCGCCGCTGCCGGGCAGCGCGGAGACCAGCGCCGTGGCGCCGAGACTGTACCAGTTGTGCGACATCACCAGCCGGTGCCATTTGCCGAGTTCGACCCAGGTCTTGGTTTTGAGCTGGGTCTCGGTGTTGGCCGTGACGACGCCGCGCGTGCCGGGCGTGGTGGCCATGGCCCACAGGATCAGCCACGACACCAGCGCCGACTTGCCGACGCCATGGCCCGAGGCCACGGCGACGCGGACCGGCCCCTTCCTGGCGCGCAGCCCCTCGCCGATCTGGCCCAGCACCTTGCGCTGCCACGCCTCGGGACCTTCATGGCCCGCAAGCACACCCTCGCCCCACGGAAAAGCCCATTCGACGAAGCCCAGCGGATCGTGGCGGAAACTCTCGATGCGCTGCAGCCGCAGCACCTCGGCGCGGGCGAGTTCATTTCGCATGGGTCTTGCCTCCCGTCTCGGTGCCGGGGGCAGCCCCGGTCTCGGTTTCGGCATCGGGGGCCGCTTCGGGTGTGGGCCCGGGCGCGGGAGCGACTTTCGCCTTCCCGCGCTCGGCCAGCCGCGCTTCGGCGGCGGCCATGCGCTTCACCAGGTCGAAGGGCAGCGCGGGCGCGGCGGCATGGCCGCGATCGCTGTAGAGATCGGGCC
>ERZ1292640.2408-Hain-H43-02um-R1-2408-length-14993-cov-4_pt1 | contig 10226 bp, 9 predicted proteins | sample MGYA00564404_ERZ1292640 | MGnify/ENA primary metagenome ERZ1292640 (study PRJEB36523, sample SAMEA6512636) | groundwater metagenome | collected 2019-01-08 | study: AquaDiva: Metagenomics assemblies of 32 groundwater samples | reverse complement strand
ACCGATTTCACGCCGCGCTGGGAGACCCGTACCTTCGACCTCGCGAAGCTGAACCGCGCCAACGAGGTCTTCGTGGCGAAGGACGTGGGCGCCGACATCCTGCCGCCGCCGATGTACCTCATCGAAATGCGCCTGCTGCTGTCACAGGCGGTGGAGGGCACGCTGCCGGCGGCCGAGGTCGCGCCGGCTTTTGAAGCGCTCAGCCAGGCGTACCAGGCGCGCGTGGCGCACTGGACGGAACATCCGCCCTACGGCCTGGAGGCGCAACTGCTGGGCGAGCAGCACACGCAGGGCTTGGCCTTCATCCAGAAGGCCCGCGAACAGATCATCGATCCGATCGCACAAGGGCAGCCGGATCGTGCTGCGCAAGCTTTGCCGCAAGTCCACCAGCAGTACCTGCTGCACCGGGCCGGCGTGGACAAGACCGTGGTCGAGGGCAACCGGTTTGCCGAAAATGCGACCGAACGCATGGACGCGGAACAACGCCAGTCCATGGGGTGGGCACTGGGGATCGTGCTGGGCGCCCTGGCCATACTGGCCCTGTGTTCGCGCGTCATTCTGCAGAGCATCTACCGGTCGGTCCTGGCGTGCACCACCATCGCCCATGAGATCGCGACCGGGCACCTCGACGGCCACCCGGCGGCGAACGCAGGTCGCACCGACGTGATCGGCCGCTTGCAAGCCGCACTGGATGACATGCGGGCGCAGCTGCAGGGCCTGATTCTTCAGGTCCGCCAGGGCGCCGAGGGCGTGGTCGCGGCCAGCGGCCAGATCAGCGTCGGCAACCTGGACCTCAGCCAGCGAACCGAGTCTCAGGCATCCTCGCTGGAGGAGACGGCGGCCGCCATGGACCAGTTGACGCAAACCGTGCGGCTGAACCTGCAACGGGCCGAAGGGGCCCGTGAGACCGCGAACGCGGCAGCCCGAGAGGCCCAGTCGGGCGGCTCGGCGGTGGACGAACTGGTCAGCGCCATGGCCCGCGTGGACCAGTCCTCGCGCCAGATCGCCGACATCCTCAAGATCATTGACGCCATTGCGTTCCAGACCAACATCCTGGCCCTGAACGCTGCAGTGGAAGCGGCAAGAGCAGGCGAGTCAGGGCGGGGATTCGCCGTGGTCGCCGCTGAGGTGCGCAACCTGGCGGGCCGCAGCCGGGATGCGGCGCACGAGATCCGGGATCTGATCGAGCACAGCCAGGTGACCGTGCGCGAGAGCAACGAACAGGTGCGCGACGCGCAAGCCAAGATCGGGACCGTGGTCGGCTCGGTGACCCGGCTGCGCGATGACATGGTGCAGATCGAGACTGCGTCCCGGGAGCAAAGCGCCGGGATCGTCCAGGTCGGGACGGCGATCGGCCAGCTCGACCTGGCGACCCAGCAGAACGCTGCGCTGGTCGAGGAAACCGCTTCGGCCTCCAGCAGCCTGTCGGAGCAGGCCCGCGTGCTGCTGGACAGCGTCAGCCGCTTCCACCTGCCGCCATCCGCATCACGCCCCCGCTCCAACATGGCAACCACGCGCGCGCTCGTTGCCCTGTAAGAACGCCCCCTCCCCGAAGCTCAGCACCACACCCACCGCCACGCCATGCGTCTGAACCAGCCGGTCACCCAACACGAGTTCCTCCTGCCCGACGGCGCCACCCTGGTTTCCACCACCGACCTCAGCAGCCACATCACCTACTGCAATTCCGCTTTCATGGCGGTGAGCGGTTTTGCCCGCGAAGAGCTGATCGGGCAGCCGCACAACATGATCCGGCACCCGGACATGCCGGCCGAAGCGTTCCGGGACATGTGGGACACGCTGCAGAGCGGCGCGCCCTGGTCGGCGGTGGTGAAGAACCGGCGCAAGAACGGCGACCACTACTGGGTGCTGGCCAACGCCACGCCCATCATGGACAAGGGCCAGGCCACCGGATACCTGTCGGTCCGCACCAAACCCAGCCGCCAGCAGGTGGAAGCGGCCGAAGCGCTGTACGCCCAGATGCGCGCCGAGGCGCAAGCCGGCAAACTGACGAACGTGTTGCGCCAGGGGCGCCTGGTGAAGCCGGGCTGGGCAGGCCGCCTGGGGCGCTGGTTGCGCCCCACCATGGGCAAGCAGCTGGGCACCATCACCGTGCTGCTGGCCTGGCTGATCCATGCGATCGGCGCCAACGCACAGGCGCTGCCCGATGCGTGGCGCACCGCGGCCTGGGGCGTCACCACCGTGCTGGCGCTGGTCACCGCGCGCCTCATGTGGGGCCTGCTGACCCGGCCACTGCAATCCACCATCGCCTTTGCCAACCAGATGGCCGCCGGCGACCTCTCGGCCCGCCTGGACGGCCAGGGCTCCGGCGAATTTGGCGCGCTCGCCAACGCCCTGAACCAGCTCAACGTCAACCTCCAGGCGGTGGTCGGCGACGTGCGGCACGAGGTGGAAAGCCTGCGGGTGGCGGCGGGCGAAATCTCCAGCGGCAACCAGGACCTGTCCCATCGCACGGTGGCACAGGCCAGCAGCATCGAAGAGACCGCCGCATCGATGGAGGAAATCACGGCCACGGTGGAACAAAGCAGCCAGTCGGCGGCCGAGGCCCAGCAACTCTCCACCCGGGCCGCCCAGGTGGCGGCGCAAGGCAACACCGCGATGACCACGATCGTCAGCGCCATGGACGACATCCACCGATCCTCCCACCGGATCAGCGAAATCATCCAGGTCATCGAGGGCATCTCGTTCCAGACCAACATCCTGGCGCTCAACGCCGCCGTGGAAGCCGCCCGGGCCGGCGCACAGGGCCGGGGCTTTGCGGTCGTGGCGGCCGAAGTGCGCAGCCTGGCCCAGCACACCTCCAGCGCGGCGAAAGAAATCAAGCAGCTCATTGGCGAGTCGGCCGCCCAAATCGCCGGGGGAACGGAGCGTGTCCACAAGGCCGGGCACACCATGGCGCAGGTCGTTCAGGCGGTCGAGCAGGTCAACGGCCTGATCAGCGACATCACCACCGCCACGAAGGAGCAGTCTGGCGGGCTGGCTCAGATCAACGCGGCCATGAGCGACCTGGAGTCGGCCACGCAGCAGAACTCGACCATGGTGGAGCAGCTCGCCTCGTCGGCCAGCGCCCTGCGCTCACAGGCCGAATCGATGCAGGGGAGCGTGCAGATCTTCCGCACCCGATGAACGGCGTGCGGGCGGCACAGCCGCCCTCAGCGAGACCCCCACCCACCCGCGGGTGAGGGCGCCCCGCTCACACCAGGCTGTTTCGGATCGCGTACACCGTCAGCTCGGCGTTGTTCGCCAGGTGCAGCTTCTGCAGCACCCGCGCCCGGTACACGCTCACGGTCTTGGGGCTGAGCATGAGGTTTTCGGCAATGTCCGAGAGTTTCTTGCCCGAGGCGATGAGCTGCAGGGTCTGCAGTTCGCGTTCGGACAGGCTGGCGTGCAGTTCTTCGCTTTCGGGGGTGGCCAGGTTGTCCACCAGCATCTGGGCAACATCGGCCGTGACGTATTTGCGGCCCTGGTGCACGGTGCGCACGGCGGCGATCATCTCGGCCGGCTCACCGGCCTTGTTGAGGTAGCCGCGCGCACCGGCGCGCAGGCAGCGGATGGCGTACTGGTCTTCCGGGTACATCGAGACCACCAGCGTCTTGACCGGCGAGCCTTCTTCGCGCAGGGCGGCCAGCACTTCCAGGCCGCCGCGGCCGGGCATGTTCAGGTCCAGCACCAGCACGTCGCACGGGGTCTTGCGCAGCTGTTCGCGCAGTTCGGGGTAGCTGCCGGCCTCGCCCACCACCTGGATGTCCACCGCCTCCGCAATGGTGTCGCGGATGCCGCGCCGCACGACCGCATGGTCGTCACACAAAATCACTTTGATCATCGCCGTTTCCCTCCCTGTTGTTGTCTGCCAAGCCTTCGCCAGCAGCCGCATTCAGCGGCACGGACAGGATCACCGAGGTGCCCCGGGGCGACGAGCTCACGTCCATCCAGCCGCCGACCTTGGCCGCACGTTCCTTGAGGCCCAGCAGCCCGAAGGACTTGGCCTTGCGCAGCGCTTCGGGGCCCATGCCGTGGCCGTTGTCGCTCACCTCCAGCGTGAGCACGCCTTCGCGGTCGCTCAAATCGATCTCGACCGTGGTGGCGTGGGCGTGTTTGAGCACGTTGGTGAGCGCCTCCTGCGCGGTGCGGTAGGCCACCAGCTGCACCTCGTGCGGCACCTCGATGGCGTCGCCCGAGCGGCGCACGGTCACGCGCACGCCGGTGCGTTTTTCGAAGCTGGCGCCCATCCATTGCACCGCCGCCACCAGGCCCTGGTCGAGGATGGGCGGGCGCAGGTTCATCATGATGCGCTGGCTGGCGCCCAGGGCGTGCTGCAGCATGTCCAGCGCGGTGTCCACGTGCTGGCGCATCTCGGTGTCCAGCGTCGAACGGCGGGCGATCCACGACAGGTCGAGCTTGACGGCGGCGAGCGAACCGCCGATGTCGTCGTGGATTTCGCGTGCGATGTCGGCACGTTCCTGCTCGATGCTGGTTTGCAGGTGCTCGGCCAGTTCGGCCAGGCGCTGACGCGACTCGGCCAGTTCGGCGTCGGCCTGGGCCTTGGCGCGGCGGGTTTCGGCCACTTCCAGGGCACGTTCGATGACGTGCGCCAGGCGCTGCATGTTGTCTTTGAGCAGGTAGTCGTCCACCCCGCGGTGCATGGCTTCGACCGCCGCCGCTTCGCCGATGGCTCCCGAGAGGATGACAAACGGGATGACGATGCCGCTGTGGCGCACCAGCTCCCACGCATCGAGCCCGTTGAAACCGGGCAGGTGGTAGTCGGCCAGCACGACGTCGTGCGTGCGGGCTTCGAGTTCGCGCTGGAAGTCTTCCAGGGTATCCACCAGGGTCAGCTCGCAGGGCATCTGGCTGCGCTGCAGGGCGAACTTGACCAGGGCGTGATCGACCCGGGAGTCTTCGAGGTGGAGGATGCGGACCGGCGTACGGGGGGTGGTGTCAGACATGCCGATCGGATGCAAGGTGGAAATGTCCGCCAGACGGTGGCCAAGGAAGCGAAATGCCGCTGAATTTGGTCCGTTATCTGCCGATACGGGTTCTTACAAGTCTCGAAAATTGTACTGCCCGAACGCCTCACCAAGGCCCTGAGAAACCCCATGCACAGCCCCAACACCACCTCCCACCTGGACCACGCCCTGGTGGCGTCGCACCAGCCGTCGGTCTCGCTGCCGGTGAATCTTGTGGCCGATGTGCAGGACGCCCTGCTCATGGCGATGACCGACCTCAAGCGGCTCGAAGGCCTGCTGGACCACGCCACCGGCAACCTGCTGGAGCGCTTTTCCACCGCCAACCACGCACTGGCCCACCTGGCCGGCAGCGACAACGAAGACCTGCTGCGCGTGCGCCATGCCCTGCACCAGGCCGTGACCGAACTGCAGTTCCACGACATGGCGACCCAGCTGATCGTGCACACCGGCAAGGTGCTGCAGGGCTGCGCCTGGAAGCTGGCCGACGAGGCCATGGAACCGGAAGAGGACGAGGTCCCGCTGGACATCGACCCCACGCCCGACCGGCCCAGCCCGGTGACACAGAACGAGATGGACGCCGGTTCCATCGACCTGTTCTGACACCGCCCCGCCCCGATTCAAGCACCCGATATTTGTGCCGATAACTGTTCGAACCACGGAGTACTCCATGCAATCGATTCTTGCCGTAGACGACTCGGCCTCCATGCGGAAGATGGTCGCCTTCACCCTGACGGGCGCCGGTTTCCACGTTGTGGAAGCGGTGGATGGTCAGGACGCCTTTGAAAAGGCCCAGACCCACCACATCGACCTGGTGCTGACCGACCAGAACATGCCCCGCCTGGACGGCCTGGGCCTGACCAAGAAGCTGCGCGAGACCGCCAAGTTCAAGACCACGCCCATCCTGATCCTGACCACCGAGTCCAGCGACCAGATGAAGATGGCCGGCCGCGCCGCGGGCGCCACGGGCTGGCTGGTCAAGCCGTTCGATCCGGGTCGTCTGATCGAAGTGATCCAGAAAGTCATCCGCTGAGCTTGCGGCCCATCCGTTCCGCAAGGAGAGATCCATGTCAGAAATGACCCAAGAAAGCGCTGGCAGCGGCAATTTCGACCTCACCCAGTTCTACCAAATCTTCTTTGAAGAGGCGGGTGAGAACCTCGACCAGATGGAACAGATGCTGCTCGCACTGGACCTGGAACAGGCCGACGACGAAGAGCTCAACGCGATCTTCCGCTGCGCGCACTCCATCAAGGGCGGCGCCGCCACCTTCGGTTTTGCCGACGTGGCCGAGTTGACGCACCAGATGGAGTCGCTGCTGGACAAGCTGCGCCGCCACGAACTGACGCCCACGCCGCCCATGGTGGACGTGCTGCTGGAATCGTCGGACGCGCTCAAGCTGCTGCTGGCCCGCCATTCGGGCAAGGACGTGGCACCGCCCGCCACCCACGCGCTGGTGGACCGCATCAGCGCCCTGGCCCACGGCGAAGACGCCGTCGCACCTGCCGCAGCACCTGCCCCCGTGGCCGCGGCCCCGGCACCCGCCGCACCTGCGGCCGCCCCGGCGGCCAGCGCTGCGCCGGCCCCCACCGGCTCGCGCCAGCTGGAAATCCACATCGGTCCGCTGGACAACCTGTCGCAGGCCGACAGCATTGCCGAACTGTTCCGCGACATCAGCGGCCTGGGCAGCATCGAAGCCCTGCCCTGCGACCAGGACCACAAGCGGGTCTACAAGGTGCTCACCACGTCCAGCGACGGCGACCTGCTGGACCTGTTCACTTTCCACGTGAGCAAGGAACACATCCGCATCGTCGACAACACCCCGGTGCCCAAGTCCCTGGCCACCGAGGGCACGGACTTCGGCTTCTTCGACGACGCCCCCGGCCTGCCATCCACTGCGGACACCACGGTGGCGCAGGCCGCCGAACAGGCGGCACCCGCCATCGCCGTCGCGGCCCCCGCCGCCCCGGCCGTGGCACCGGCCGCCCCCAAACCGGCCGCCGCCCCCAAGGCGGCCGCGGGCGGCGCCCAGGCCTCGCTGGAATCGAGCACGCTGCGCGTGTCGGTCAGCAAGGTCGACCAGCTCATCAACCTGGTCGGTGAACTCGTCATCACCCAGGCCATGCTTGCGCAAAAGAGCAGCGCGCTCGACAGCGCCGCCAACCAGCAGCTGCTGGCCGGCCTGGCCGACCTGGACCGCAACACCCGCGACCTGCAGGAAGCGGTGATGTCGATCCGCATGATCCCGATGTCGGTGGTGTTCAACCGCTTCCCGCGCATGCTGCGCGACCTGGCCGGCAAGCTGGGCAAGAAGGTGGAACTGATCACGCACGGCGAAGCCACCGAACTGGACAAGGGCCTGATCGAGAAGATCACGGACCCACTGACGCACCTGATCCGCAACAGCTGCGACCACGGCATTGAAATGCCCGACGAGCGCCGCGCCAAGGGCAAGACCGAGAACGGCAACATCACGCTGTCGGCCTCGCACCAGGGCGGCAGCATCCTCATCGAGGTGCGCGACGACGGCAAGGGCCTCTCGCGCGAGAAGCTGCTCAAGAAGGCGCGCGAGAAGGGCATCGACGCCCCCGATTCGATGACCGACGGCGAGGTCTGGTCGCTGATCTTCGCGCCCGGCTTCTCCACCGCCGAAGAGGTGACCGACGTGTCGGGCCGCGGCGTCGGCATGGACGTGGTCAAGAAGAACATCGCCTCGCTGGGCGGCACGGTCGAGATCGATTCGGCCGAGGGCTACGGCATGAGCGTCAAGGTGCGCCTGCCGCTGACCCTGGCCATCATGGACGGTATGAGCGTGCGCGTCAGCGACGAGGTCTACATCCTGCCGCTGGCCAGCGTGATCGAGTCGTTCCAGATCAACCCGAGCGACATCAACACCGTGGCGCAGGGCGCCCAGCTGGTGAAGGTGCGCGACGAGTACATGCCCGTGATCGAACTCGAGCGCGTGTTCCAGGTGCCTCGCTTCGAATTCAACAGCAGCAGCCCGATCATGGTGGTGGTGGAGGCCGAAGGCTCCCGCGTCGCCCTGATGGTCGACGAGCTGCTGGGCCAGCAACAGGTGGTGATCAAGAACCTGGAGTCCAACTACCGCAAGGTGCCCAACGTATCGGGGGCCACCATCCTGGGCGACGGCAAGGTCGCCCTGATCCTGGACACCTCGGTGCTGGTGCGCCGCTCGCGCCACTGAACCCATCGCGGCCGCTGCTGCAGTGGCCGCGAACCCCCAACCCGCAAGGACCCCAGCATGCTGCAGTCCACCGCCCCGCGCCACACCGCCAAGCCCGTCCCGACCCTGTCCGCCGCCGATGACGGCCCCCTGACCCAGGGCCGCGAGTTCCTCTGGTCCGACGCGGACTTCACCCGCATCAAGGCGCTGATCTACAAGAAGGCCGGCATCAGCCTGCACGACGGCAAACACGCCATGGTGTACAGCCGCGTTTCGCGCCGGCTGCGCGAGACCGGCCACAACAGTTTCAAGACCTACCTGGACTGGCTGGAACAGCACGACGGCGCCGAGTGGCAGGATTTCATCAACGCCCTGACCACCAACCTGACCGCGTTCTTCCGCGAGCAGCACCACTTTGAAGTGCTGCACGAGTTGATGGCCGCCAAGCGCGGCCACAACTGGCGCATCTGGTGTTCGGCCGCGTCCACCGGCGAAGAGCCCTACTCCATCGCCATGACCGCCACCGAGGCCCTGGGCCCCAACGGCAACTTCCACATCGTCAACAGCGACATCGACACCAAGGTGCTGGCCACCGCGCAGCGCGGTGTGTACAAGGCCGACGGCACCAAGGGCCTGAGCCCGGAGCGCATGCAACGCTTCTTCATGCGGGGCAAAGGCAGCAACGAAGGCTTCATGCGCGTGAAGCCCGAGCTGCAGAAGAACATGGAGTTCCTGAGCGTCAACCTGATCGAGAACCTGCCGTTCCGTGAGCCCTTCGACATCGTGTTCTGCCGCAACGTGATGATCTATTTCGACGCCCCGACCCAGCGCAAGGTGCTGGAGCGCATCCATGGCGTGATGAAGCCCGGCGGCAAGCTGTTCGTGGGCCATTCCGAGAATTTCACCGAGTCGCGCGACCTCTTCCTCTTGCAGGGCAAGACGGTCTATGACCGGGTCTGACCCAGCCAGCCAGCAAGGACCACCAGATGATCAGCACCGCACCGCTGGGCGCCGCCCGCGCAGGCACACCGCCCCCCGGATCGCCCCCGCCCATGGGCCTGCAACTCAACCGCACCGACCGGCTGATGCGCCTGAAGGCCCGCGTGGCCAAGCCGGGTGAGGCTTCCTTCTTTTTCTACGACGCGCACTTCAAGTCCGAGGCGGTCAAGATCCTGCCCGGCGAGTACTTCTGCTACAACGAAGACTTGCTGATCATGACCACGCTGGGCTCGTGCATTGCCGTGTGCCTGTGGGACCGCCAGGCCAAGGTCGGCGGCATGAACCACTTCATGCTGCCCGACAACGGCGGCGGCGCCAGCGATTCGGGCCGCTACGGCTCGTTCGCGATGGAGTTGCTCATCAACGAGATGATGAAGATGGGCGCCTCGCGCATGACCATGGAGGCCAAGGTCTTCGGTGGCGGGGCCGTCATCAGCGGCATGAGCACCATCAACGTGGGCGAGCGCAACACCACCTTCGTGATGGACTACCTCAAGACCGAGCGCATTCCTGTGGTCTCCAAGGACGTGCTCGACATTTATCCACGCAAAGTCTGCTTCCTGCCCTTCAGCGGCAAAGCCATGGTCAAGCGCCTGGCCCCCAGCAACCCGGATGCGATCGTGCAGCAAGACCGCGCGGCCGCCCAGCGGGTGGTGCCGGTGGCGTCCAGCGGTGGCTCGATCGACCTGTTCTGACCCGGAGACAAGGACATGAACAAAATCACAGTGGTGGTGGTGGACGATTCCGCCCTGGTGCGCAGCATGCTCACCGAGATCATCAACCGCCAGCCCGACATGACGTGCATCGGCGCGGCCGCCGACCCCTTCGTGGCGCGCGAGATGATCCGCAACCTCAACCCCGACGTCATCACGCTGGACGTGGAGATGCCGCGCATGGACGGCATCGACTTCCTCTCCAAGCTGATGCGCCTGCGCCCCATGCCGGTGGTGATGGTGTCCACGCTGACCGAGCGCGGCGCCGACGTGACGCTGCGCGCCCTGGAGCTGGGCGCGGTGGACTTCGTGTCCAAGCCCAAGATCGGCGTGGCCGATGGCCTGCGCCA
>ERZ1292640.469-Hain-H43-02um-R1-469-length-32714-cov-7_pt3 | contig 10229 bp, 7 predicted proteins | sample MGYA00564404_ERZ1292640 | MGnify/ENA primary metagenome ERZ1292640 (study PRJEB36523, sample SAMEA6512636) | groundwater metagenome | collected 2019-01-08 | study: AquaDiva: Metagenomics assemblies of 32 groundwater samples | reverse complement strand
CCGGGTGGGTTTCGTATTCGTTGGCGAGCGTCCAGAGAAAGACATGGTTGAACGCGGCGTAGCGGGCCAGCACGTAGCGCAGCCAGAGGCGTTCGCGTGCCGGGGTCCACAGCCGGGTGTCCGTGAAAGGCTGGCGGTAGAAGTTCAGCAGGAGCAACTCGACGTTCATCCCGCGCGTCTGCAGGTCGAGAAACAGTTCGTCCAGCCCGCGGAAGAAAACCGGATTCAAGCGATCGAGGTCCGGTTTGGCCGGCGTGCCGCCCCAGGCCCAAAAGGCCGAGTCCGCCGCCGCTCGCGCTTCGCTGTGGCCGACGCTCATACGGACGAAATTGAAACGCTGGCGGCGACGCGTCTCCAGATACTCGCGGCGCAAGGCGGGCGTGATGGGACTGTCGTCGTAGAGGCCGTAGCAGGTATCGCCCATCGGAAAAAACGGCGTGCCATCGGCCTGGGCGAACGCATAGGGGTTCTCCGAGTGAATGCGGATGAAGCCATGCCCGCGCGCTTGGGTGCAGTGCAGTTTGCCGCGCTGAAGCATCTCGACGCCTTCACCCCGCAGCAGGTAGCTCCACTCCCCTTCTTCGTCGGGCGCAAAACGCTCCGTCCGCCCTCCTCGAACGACGCGTGGAGGCGAAACTCCCGCAGCCCGACGCGGTCAATGCGCTTCGGGTCACGCGGCGTGCCGCCATCTTCCGGAACGAACCAGGAGATTTCCTGCGGCAACGCAACACCCAGCCAGGCGACGATGGGAACGAACGGTCGAAGCGTCTTGATCATTGTTCCTCCAGCAGGTTCAGGATTTGCCGGGCAATCAGCCAGCGATACACATCGAATTCCGACGGCGACCATAGCTCGTCGTACTTGTATTTGGGCTGGACGCGGATGGCATTCCAGACCGACTGCAGTTCTCGTTCGGCCTCGGCTGCGGCCCGCTGCGCTGTCGCCTTGGGACTGCGCTTGGCCTCGGCAATGAGTTGTTCGAGCGTGAACACGTAGCGGTAGTCGTCGTAGCCCTCGCGATAGGCTTCCCACATCGCAACCGGCATGGGGGTGCCGTCCGGCTCGTGACGGTTGAAGAAATCCATCGAGGAACCGTCGAGGTAATTGAACGGGTCACCGTTGCTGTAAGAGTAAATCCACGGGATCAACGTGCGAAAACCGGAACGCCAGAAACCGAATCCGTAGGTCATCCGCGCGCCGGTCACTGGAGTATGGTCGTTCTCGCCGTTCACGTGGTTTGGGTAACACCAGTATTCAACCGGGCGCGCTTTCGTGTCGGTCAACACCGTGTCGCGATCGGGCCGGAAAGGTTGCGTACACCACACGTCCACATAAGGCCGCATCGGCTCGAACTGATCGTGCGTGGGATCGGCGGTCACGTAGGTGCGGACGCCGGCGGCCTTGCACGCCTTCAGCACTTTCACCATGAAATTCACCGCCGCCGCGTCGGTACTTGGTTCATCCACCGGGTAAATGAGGAACTCCGGCCAGCCGCGTTTCCGGCGCTCGTCCTCAATGGCCTTCACCAGCGCGGTGATCTCGCGGCTGAATTCCTCTGGTGGATCTTTGATGCCGCGCAGGTGGCTGCCGTAGCGCTCCTTCATGTATTTCGAGTAAACCGGCTCGGTGCTGATGCCCATCACAATCGGGCCTCGGAAACCGTGTTTTTGCCATAGGGCAAGTTTGTCGGCCAGCAGGTCCCAGTTGAATTTGAAGTTGCCCTGGGCATCGGCAGCGCCTGTGCCACACGATAACACTACGTTACGCGTCCCATGGGCGACCATGTCGGCGTGCTCCAGTTCCGCCCGGCGCCGAAAATACTCGCGCGAGGCGCCATCGTCCGCCCCCGCCATCAGGTCGTAAGGATGCCGGTAGTAAATGCCGAAAAGCTTGCCCGGATCATCGCGCAGTTTGAAGGGCAGGACACGCAAGGTGACCGGCAATTTGACTCTGCCGCCGGAACATTCGAAGGTGACCTTGCCGGAGTAGGTGCCGGCGGGCGCGTCATCCGGCAGGCGCGCCGTGAGCCAGAACCGCGCGTTCTCGCCGGCCTTCAGGTCGAGCGAATCGAAATGCTCCAGGACGTCGGGCACCACGCGGTACCGGTAGCGGACGGTGTAGTTCGGCCGCGCCTTCAGGAAGCGAACATGCCGGACGTCAATGTGGCTCGCCGGCACAGGTCCGATGGCGCTGGCGGTGACCCTTGCGCCGGTCAAATCGCGCAACGGATGCACAACGAAATTCATCGGCTCGAATTCGCCGGGCGTGGCGAAGAGCCGCAGCGCCGGGTCGAGGTCCTCGGGCTGGGGCTTGGTGTGGGGATACACGCACTCCAGATAGTGACGGGAATAGACGACGAAGCCGCGCTTCTGGTCGGCCTCGCGCAACGGCGGCATCAGACCGGATTCAGGCTCCGGTTCTTCCTTCCACCGGGCCCATTCGGCGGACGGCATCCGGTACGTCCACTCTTCGAACGGCGTGATGATGTCCTTCTCCACGTGCGCGGCATCCGGCGCTGTCCAGGCGAGGATGGCGTTCACCACCCACTTGCTGCGCGGGATGAAATTGATGGCGAGCGGCTCGTTGCCCACACGGACGCGGAATCGCAGCGAGCGGAACTGGTATCCGCCCTCGAACTGCACGCGCTGATGCTGCGTGCCGGCCTGCACCGTGAAGTCAAAATATTGGCTGCGCATCGCCTCGCTAATGCCGCAGACCACGTAGATCTCGCAGTCGCCAGGCGGCGCCTGAAAGAGGAACGTGTTCTCACGGTCGCCGAGGATGGCGTCTTCGGTGATGGGATTAGTCCAGATGGGCGGCGGCTCCTCGGTGCCGCGGCTGCGGTTCTCGACGAGATTGGTGTAGGTGCGCGCCTGGGCCTTAAGTCCTTCCTTGGACTGCCAGCCGAAGCCGGACTGCGACGAGAAGACGCTTTCGGGCGCCACCCGGATGAAGCCGTCCCACACGGCTGATTGACTGGTGCCCATGTCGAAAAGGCTGGGCGTTGCTGTAGTGGTTTGCGTGGCTGCCAACAGCAAGACGAGAAGGAATCTGTTCCCCCGAAAATAACAAGTTCGCCGGGTCGGGGGACCCGGCCTACAAACCGTAGGCCGCGTGCCCTCACGCGGCGTTTTCATCGGAAGTGGGGTCCCAGCATGGGAGGGGGAATTCATGGTCATTTTTCCTTTCCTTGCCACGGTGACTCCACCAATCGAAGCCGTGCGGTGGCGGCTTCCGGTCCGCCTGCGGCGCGTGCGACCACCTCAAAGTCGCCGGGCTCGAGCCTCGCCCGGCCCAGTTCAAGCGCCACTCGCTGCGGCCCGCGCGCCGCTGTCACCGCGGTGTGGACAACGGTTTTCCCGCCCTGGCGCAACTCGCAGACCACTTCCACGCGCTCGCCCGGCTTGACGCCGGCCAGATTGAACCGCACGGGAACCTGCGTCGCATCCGCAAACAGCACCGCATTCTCCGCTGCAAAACCGAGCAGCGTCGGCTGGGCATGGCGGAGCAAGGTGATGTTATCGAGGTGGAAATCCAGTTGATCCAGGTGCCGGTAGTTGGATTCCGAGACATGGAGCTGCATCAGCCGCACGTCATGGTGGCGCGGCACTTCAGTCAGAGGAACGAGCACCCGCACCCACTCACCCTTCTTGAGTCCGGCCAGCGGGCGGTTGTAGGCGCCCTCCTTGTCCGGCGTGTGAAGCGCCAGGCCCACTGGCTCCTGAGGCAAGCCGGCGCGCGTGGTGTCGGTGTAAACCCACAGTTGCAGGAAATCCCAGCCCGACCAATCCCGCGTCGCGGCTTCCCGCAGGGCGCAACTGACGCGCGGCCAGCCGATGGGATACCTCGCCTCGCCCGCCAAATGGTTCACAGTGATGTGCCAACGCAGCGTGGGTCGCTGCATCCGGATGCGGTCAGTCGAGGCTTCCAAGGTGGATTCGGCCGCGGACCACTGCCGCGCGGATTCTGGGCCGAACAGGATGCGCTCCTCCATCGGCGGCTCCGCTGGTTGAGCCGCGTCGTCGGCCTCCTGGACCCGCCCATAGGCATCATCGCTGACCGTGGTCACGCCCCGCAGGTCCAGTTCGGGGCTAGCCAGCACCAGCGCCAGCGCGAACGCGTCATCAATGTCCGTGCCGATGTCCGTATCGAGAATGACCGGGAGCCTGGCCGGCGCGGCCACGGTGACCGCGGCGAGCATGACCAGTGCGGATACTACTGATAACTGACGCTGAAACATGAATGGGAGCGCTGCCTGGGCGCGAAGAATTCTGATGCCGCGGCCGCCTACCGCACCACTTTGGCTTTTTCGGCGGGAAGAAGGTCCGGGAAAACCTTCAGCCGCGCGGAGGCCGCCAACACGCGGGCATTCGAATTCGTGTCGAAGGAAAGAAACCACGTGCAACCGCTCAGTGGTGCCAGGGCCACATGCACCGTGTCGTAGTTCATCGCCGCTCCTCGCCGCGCAACTCGTCCACGGGGTTGGTCGCGAGTTTCGGCTGGGTCTTCAGCCAGGCAAAGTGCGCGTCCCAGTCCACTCCGGTTCCCCGAGACCGCTTTGCACGTTGCGGCCGGCCCAGGGACAATGTCACCGGCGGGGGTCCCGGCGCGGCGATCACGACGGCCACGCCTCGGCGCGCTTCTGCCAGCGACCAGCCAATCCGGCGATGAAATTCGCGAGGTTTCAGTTCGACGGTCGTCATGTCAGGCGACACTGCCTGACACAGGGGCGAGCGTCAAGCTTTGGCTCCATAACAAACTGGAAGGCGCCGGGTTCGAGGGGCATTCCCGTGGGCTGAGCCGGGCAGCCGTGGCCTTGCTTGACCGGCGCGGTGGCGGGGGCGGGTTTCTCTCACGGCCAGGAGGATGGTTGGCTTCCTAACTGATTGGATTTTGAATCGGCTCGACACAGTTTCATCAGGATTACAAGTGTTTACTCGGAGTCACTCTTGTGTCACGCGCAATGTCCACGCGGCCTTGAGCGCCGAGTGGTCGTATCGCTTCGCGCTGAAAGTCTGGGCGGTGTAGGTCGGGGCGCCGGCGTCCACGTACACCGGTTGGCTCTCAGGGGTGATCCCGATCCAGGCGTCGAGCCGGCGCAAGGGGACCGTCGGGACCCCAAAGAAATCCATCGCGGCAAGGCCACGCGCATGGTTCGGGAGGAAGCTCCGCCCACTCGGTGAAGGCCGGCGCCTGGACTCGAGGCGATACTTCCGGATCGCGGCCGGCGAAGCCTGCAGGCCCAGTTGAGCCCATTCCTCGCGAAGGCGCGGACTGCCCCAAGTGGGATGACCCCTGTTTGGCCCCGGCCGCAAAATGAAATTGTGGATTCCGGCCCGGCTATGGCAGTCTGTTGAGCAAAATAAAACCCATGCCAAAGTTGCTCAGAGCCATTTCGACCGTGATGTGCGCCGCTGCTTTTTGTTTCAACTCGCCGCAGCCGGCTCTCGGCGCTTCCCCATCCCCTCAGCCCGATGGCTATCTGTCCCCGACCGCGCTGGCCGCGACGCAGGACGGAAAAACGTTGTTCATCGCCTGCGCCACGGCCAACCGCGTGCTGGCGTTTGACCTCGCCAGCGGGCAAGTCGCGCGCACCCTCTCCATGCCCGCCGCGCCGCTCGGGCTGGCACTATCGGCCGACGAAGCGCAGCTCGTTGTCACTTGCGCCGCTCCGGTCAGCACCGTCTGCCTCGTGGACGTGGCCAAAGGCCAGACCGTCGCGACCATTCCCGCCGGGCATGGCGCCACGGCGCCCGTGCTCAGTCCCGACGGCCAAACGCTCTTCGTGTGCAACCGTTTCAACGACGACGTGAGCTTCCTCGATCTCGGCGCGAAGAAAGAAGTCCGCCGCGTCAAAGTGCAGCGTGAACCCGTCGCCGCGGCGATCACCAAGGACGGCAAGTTCTTGCTCGTTGCCAACCTGCTGCACAACGGGCGCAGCGACGTGGATTATGTCGCCGCCGTGGTCAGTGTGATTGACGTGGCCGCCGGCAAGGTGGTCAAGGAACTCCCGTTCACCAATGGCAGCGCGTCGTTGCAGGACATCCGGGTGTCGCCCGACGGCAAATATGCCTGCGTAACTCACATCCTCAGCCGCTTCCACCTGCCCACGACGCAACTGGAGCGCGGCTGGGTGAACACCAACGCCAAAACTATCATCGACCTTGACAAGCTGGAGATCGTCAACACGGTGCTGGTGGACAACGTTGAAAACGGCGCGGCCAATCCGTGGGGATTAGCGTGGTCGGCGGACAGCAAGACCGTGGTCATCACGCACGCCGGCACGCATGAAATCAGCGTCATTGATTTCCCGGCCTTGCTGGCCAAACTGGCCAGGCTGCCCAAGACGCTGGAGGAAGGGAAGAACGTGGAATACACCGCTGCCTCGCGCGTGCCAGCCGACGTGCGGAACGACTTGTCGTTCCTCGTCGGCGTGCGCCAGCGGATTCGGTTCGCTGAAACCGACCGCGGCCCGCGCGCCGTGCTGCTCGTCGGCGCCAAGGCCTACGTGGCCAATTACTTCTCCGACACGCTGGCCGTGGTGGACGTGGCCTCGCTGAATCCGAAGGTCGAGTCCATCCCGCTCGGCCCCAAGCCACGGATGAGCGTCGTACGCCAGGGCGAGTTCCACTTCCACGACGCGAGCCTCTGTTTCCAAGGCTGGCAAAGCTGCTCCAGTTGCCATCCCGGCGACGCGCGCGTGGACGCCTTGAACTGGGACCTGCTCAACGACGGCATCGGCAATCCGAAAAACAACAAGAGCCTCTTGCTGGCGCACCAGACCCCGCCGGCCATGAGCATGGGCGTGCGCGAGACGGCTGAGGCCGCGGTGCGTGCCGGCATCAAACACATCCTCTTCACCGTGCAGCCGGACGAAGTGGCCAACGCCCTCGACGAGTACCTCAAGTCGCTCCAGCCGGTGCCCAGCCCGCGCCTGGTCAACGGCCAACTCTCCGTCGCGGCCAAGCGCGGGGAGCGTCTGTTCCGCTCTGCGGTGGTCGGCTGCGCCCGGTGTCATCCGGCCACGCTGTTTACCAACCTCAAGCAATACGACGTGGGCACGCGCAGGCGGTTCGACCAGCCGACCGACCAGTTCGACACGCCCACCCTCATTGAGGGCTGGCGCACCGCGCCGTATCTGCACGACGGCTCCGCGGCCACAATGCGCGACGTGCTCACCACCGGCAACTCCAAGGACCAGCATGGCAAAACCTCGCATCTGTCGAAGGAACAACTGGACGACCTGGTGGAATACTTGCTGTCCTTGTAAGGCCGGACCTGATAAGTTTCCCCGCAGCCGCCCACGACCGCGACATTGGTTCTGAGTGGAAGCCCCTCACCGCCGTCCGGCGGGGCAATGGTTTGGAACTGTTCGAAGGTGGCAAAAGGACGGCCGAGTCAGCCGTGTCAGGCCACAGCGCCGCGGCCATTCAATCTTTCTTCCCGATGAAGCCGTAATAGCGCCCCATCCAGTACGCGTGCAGGAAATCGGCGGCGCCGGTCTCATCCTCGCGCCAGAGCCGCATTTCGGTCCAGCGCTCGGCGTCTGCGCTGAGGTAACAACCGCCCGGACCACCCGCCACGACACCCCAGGGCGTGATGAACACTGAATTCGCGCGCGGAATCCGCCACTCCTGCATGCAGGGCACGGCGGTCTGGCCGCCATCGAGGGTCTTCACCAAGGCGCCGGCGTCGTTCACACGGACCGATAGCGTTCTCGAAACCGCCTGCCATTCCTGGAAGGTGGGTGCGGGGAACTCCACGTGAATGGATTCCGGCGCCGCCCGCCAGCTCAGGCCTCCGTCCCGAGAGATCATCACTCCGCGATCGGTTTTGGCCCACACGATGAAGGTGCGATTCGTCGAAGCGCGGATGTTTTCAACCGATGCTCCCATGAGGCCGACGCTGACCTCGCGCCATTTCTTGCCGCCATCCCGGGTCAGAAAAATGCGCCCTGAGGAATCGCAGAACCAGGCGACGCGCGGGTCGTCCGCTGAGCATTGGAACATTCTCAGGGCCGGCTTGAGCCACCCATCCATCTGGTAAGGATTCCCCTTCCACGTGTATTCGTTGTCGAGAGGGCGCCGGTTGACAGGGAGCGGTTTGGCGCTTTGCGGCTGGCCTTGGCGGGCGGCGGAAGGGTTGCGTTCGACGTCCGCTCGCAGCGAGTTCAGGACCGGACGAAGAACACGGTCCACAGGGAAGTCGCGCAGGGTCTCGCGTGCGAGCCGGAGTCCCTCCTCCCCGTGCGAGATCGCCGAGGGAACGGCGCGGGAAAGGCCGGGCTTGAGGGGCGCGCGGTATTCGGGCAGCAAAGCGAGTGTCATGAACGCGAACAGCGAATTGCCTTCCATCCAGTTCATCTCCCAAAGATCGGTGATCCAACCGCGATACTTCGCGAGCAATGCCGGATCGCGTTCGTAGCGGACGAGATTGTAGAGCGCCTCATAGGATTGGCCTTCGCTGCTATGGTTGACCCGGGCCAGGCGTTCGAGGCTGAACGGGCCGCCTTCGCGCCGGAAATCGGGGTTGTCTTTGCACCGCGCCACGACACGCCGATAGAGGTCGCGATAACGGGGATTGCCGGTGATGTGGTCGGCGATGAGCAGGTCGGGCAGCAACATCAGCGAGCTGCGCAGGGAAGGTTGCCACGGGGCATTGGTGAGGCCGGCGCGCTGGAGATACGGGCCGTAAACTTTTTTGTAGTACTCGTCACGCCCTGGATCCGGATCCATGCCGACGTGGCCCCACTGGGTGACCTCTCCATCCACATCGATGATCCGGCAGTGGTTATCGAGCAGGTGAGTCATCAGGCGCTCGACGTCGCGAGCGATGAGCTTCTTCTGTCCGGCGTCGGCCGCCAGGTCGTGGTAGATTGCGTAGCCGAAGAGGACGGCGTTGAAGTTGTCCACGCTCACATCGCCGTACCAGCGATAGTCGGCGTAAGCGCCCTGACCCTGATGCCATTCCTTCGAGTCGGCGCCGTTACGTTCCCAGTCCTCGACCGGGCCATGCCCTTTGACGTAACCCCGCGCGAGCAACCCGGGCTTGCCGGTGACCTCCTGCAAGACCCGCAGCGCCTCGAGAATCCGGCCACCGTGTTGGCGAACCCAGGGATCCTTGGTGACGGCGTACTGATACCCGACGCCCCCCAAGTAACGCCCCGTCCAGACACCCGCGTGGATGACGTTGCCGGGATCATCAACGGTGTGCTCGAGTTGTGTTCCCGGCGGCGCGGCCGGTACGATGGAGACGTAAAGCCCTTTCAGCCAATGTTTGTCGAGCAGATCCCGCTGGAACCAAGCCGCCTTGACCCGCAGCGGTCTCGAGTCGTCGGGAACGTTGACGGCCTCGGCCGCCAGTGCGCCGGTCCGGACCAAGAGCAGCCATAGCAGCATCGGGACGCAAGCGATGTTGGAGTGCAGAATGCGCGAAGGGTTCATGTTGCTTTCGTCAGTTCCACAGCCCTACACGACCGGCCTCGGAAAAGCAATCGCCGTCAACAGGGCAAGACCCTCAGGGAAACCGGGCTTCCTGCCTCAGCGCGTGGCGCCACCTTGGGAGCGGGCGCCTGTTGCCGCTTTTCCAGCTCGCCCATGGTCCCACCTCGACGTCATGGGGTCTAAAGGGTTCAATTCTTGAGAATGAATAATACCCGCAGAACTTTCTCCTCCGGTCCATGACGGGAGAGTGGCCTGCGCCGCTTGAGTGAACTGACAAGTTTACGACCAAATCGGCGCTTATCATGTGGTTTGGGAGGAGGAAGTTTGACCGCGCCGACGACATTGAGCCAGGCGTTGCGGTGGTGATCATCACGCCCTTGGGCCGCGCCGTCGTGCCGCTGGTGTAGTTGAACGAAAGGAGGTCGCTCTACCGAATGTCCGGCCGCACAAAATGCGACGGCGCGGCCGCGAGCGTCGCTTCGTAATCCAGCCACCCCGCTTTACTGCCCTCCAGCGCGACAACGCCGCTGCACTCCGGCAACTGCTGGGCCAGCTTTCGCCAGCCTGACACTGCGGCGCGCAGAAGTGTTCCGAGTGAAAACGGGTCCCGGCTATTTTCCGAAAATGGGGGGTTTCAGCAGAATCATTTACCATGAGCCTGCCCTCTCTTCGGCTCTCTCCCCGCTCGTTCCTCGCGGGGAGAGAATGCCCCGAAGCAAGTCTTCGCGCCTTGCGCCCCTGAACCGTTCAGGGCGGTAGGGCGCGTCACTCCGTGCGCGCCGCCCG
>ERZ1292640.4765-Hain-H43-02um-R1-4765-length-10235-cov-6_pt1 | contig 10235 bp, 12 predicted proteins | sample MGYA00564404_ERZ1292640 | MGnify/ENA primary metagenome ERZ1292640 (study PRJEB36523, sample SAMEA6512636) | groundwater metagenome | collected 2019-01-08 | study: AquaDiva: Metagenomics assemblies of 32 groundwater samples | reverse complement strand
CAAAATAAATACCACTGGTCTATAGCGAAGCGGTGACCAGTGGTCAATTTATAAGGGCAAATTAAAAGAAATTATTTGCATTTTTGTAGCGCTGCAACAACAGAATTGAAAGATGCGATTTCTCCAGGACCTATATCCGACTTATTTTGCTTTGGGTTCCACCCAACAACTTTTCCGTCCTTTGAGAAATATACAAAATCTGTAGTATCATCACCTAGAGCATCTCCATTAACTACAAACCTGAAGAAGTTGAGAGCAGTATATGGCCATGTTTTTTCAGGATCGCCCGGAAATCTGTAAGAAGGCTCGCCAAATTCTATCATAGACAATGAAGGGTTGGAAGCGTCTCTATAAGCATGGATGATTGCTGGTACATCTTTGCCATTTAATCCAGTAACAGTATCTTCGCAGTATTTCCTCCCGTTTTCAGGAACAACATTTTTTGGCAGTGCCTGCCCCATTGCATTCCCTGATAAAAGAAGTGTTGCGCCTGCAGCAGCAATATAACTCAAAAGTGGAATTCTCATCACTTCTAATTGATGTATGAATTATTTAATCTTTAAACAGAAACACAGAAAAATCACGATTGCCGTACGATGATTAAATTCCCAGTGCCATCTTAACGTCTTCGCTTGGCTCCCATTTAGGCTCAAAGACAATTTCTATCTCGACGTTCTTGGCGCCGGCTTCCTTTAATTTTGATTTTATCATCTCGAGCATGGATGGGCCATAAGGACAGAAAGGTGTTGTGAATGTCATTTTTATCTTGACAATGGCGTCGTTTACCTCTATATTATAGATAAGTCCAAGAAACCAGACGTTCATATCTAGTTCCGGGTCGTTGCACTGCTTCAGTACTTCGATAACATCTTCCTTGTTCATACTAAGGATACCACCCATCTTTAGATGGTGGAGAAAAGGATAAGATATTATTTGTGATATCCTTGTATCCCAACCACCGTTAAATAATATTTTTGCCCAACTTAACATACCATCGTTTCAAACGGTGGTTGTTGATAAGAATCATCTAATAATTTGCAAGAAAAAAACTTAACGACACGAATTAAGGGCCGCAGCCGCCCTGAGGTGCTGCAACATCTGTTGCATTAATTACCTGGCCGCACTCCGTAGGGGGTGTGATGAATCCGGAACATATACCATTCTGGAATCCAGCAGATGTTCTTGCGCCGTTGTATTGCGCGCCGTTTATTATAAGTGTTGGCGAGCCAGAAACACCATACTTGTTTGCAGCAGCCTCTTCAAGTTTCATCATATCCAGCCCTTCCTGACCCTTTGAACATGTATCTATCTTAGAAACATCTATGCTCTGATTTTGGGCTGCCGCTTTCCAGCAGGCGTCAAGCGCCGTGGCGTCACGTGAATTTGGATAGCAGTTTTGGTCCACATCCATTAAATATGACCAGTATTTATCTGGATAGTATTTCATTATGCATAGTTGGCGAAGATCTTCCTGTGCTTCTGTTGCTCCATGCAACGACTGTACGCTGTCTACTGTTGTTCCCTCGACGCTCGCTATGAATCTTACTTTAATATCAGCTTTGCTACCAATTACATCTACTACACTTTTCATCGTCTGTTCTGCCTGCACACCATAAGGACAGAATGCCATTACAAACAGCTCAGCTGTTGACGTAGTGTTCTTTGGTATGACTGTTGGTGTAACTACTGGAGCAGCCTGTGTTTCGTTTAACAGTGTTGGAGAAGAAAGGAATACCATGTTTCCGTCTTTTGTGGCGTAAACAGGTATCTTACTGCCCTGGTAATCAGTGATTATTTTATAGAATGCACCGGTATCTTCTACAGAGACTAGTGTTGCCGTCTCGCCTGCCTGGACGAGATTTTCGTTGATGTATTTTATTACATTTTCGCTCGCCACGTTAGCAGAAACGCTAGCTGCAATAGGAGTTTTCAATCCGAAGAATAATCCACCGACAATGATTCCTAATACAAATATTATTATTAGAGAAGATGCAAACTTTATGGTGGATTTTTTATGGTTAGATCCTCTTTTTTGTCTGCCATGTTGATTTTCACCCTGAAGTATGTCTTCTATTCTTTGATTAGTAAGGTTTAAAAAGCATTATCATTTGATATGTGAAAAAATAAGGCCATTATAATTAATAAAAGAAAAATAATTTTGTGATAATCTCTAAAAATATTAGAATTTTTTTGTCAGACCAACCATCGAGAAGCATACCATAAAAGTGTATTATATTTGGCTTAAGCGAAAACTGACGGAGGATTTTTATTACTACACGGAGCTTGTTAATTGGTCTTAAAAAACCATTTTCGGACATAAATACGTTTTCATTATCAATATCATATGAAATATGGATCAAAATATTTCAGCGCCCTAAGAAGGGAACTAGTAAAAGCAGCCAAAATGCAGGATAGATACGACTCGGAAACCATAAATTTAATTGCTCCCGCAAGCCCCACCCCACTAAAATATTTCTATGATTTACCACTCAGGCACAATATAATAGCAGAGGGGCTGCTTGAGCACAGGCCCTATGCTGGCGTTGAAGGATTTAATCGCATAGAACAGATCGCTGCGGAATCGGCTTGTACTTTGTTTAGTGCAGAACATGCAAATGTCCAACCCCACTCCGTAAGCCAGGCAAACCAGGCAGTATACCAAGCGCTTCTGGAAAATGGGGACAATGTATTAGCTATGAGATTCGAAGACGGCGGACATTTAACTCATGGCATGAGGAGAAATTTTTCAGGACGTTTTTTTAATTTTGATTTTTACGGTGTTGACAGAGAAGGTTTTCTAAACTACGAAGAAGTAGAAGAAAAAGCACGAAGCTTTAAACCAAAACTAATAGTATGCGGGGCTTCATCGTACCCTAGGGCAATCGACTTTGAAAGATTAGGTAACATTTCTACACGAGCAGATTCTTATTTGATGGCTGACGTATCCCATCCCGCAGGCTTGATAGTTGCAGATCGATTTCCGCAGCCATTTCCATACTGTGATGTCATAACATTGACCTTAGATAAAACCATGTTGGGTCCACATGGTGGAATTGTGCTGTGCAAAAAAGAGCTAGCCGGAAAAATAGATGGAGGAATTCACCCCGGAGTTCAATCAAGTGTACCACTCAGAAGATTGTACCAAATGGCTCAATGTCTGATAGATGCAAGTACGCCATGGTTCAGGAACTATATTGATAGAGTTATAAAAAATATGAAAGTTTTTGAGGAAGAATTCAAAGAATATCCCGACTTAGTCGTAACTGGAGGTAGTGATACACACCTAATGGTATTGAATACACACAGAACGTTCGGTTTAACCGGCAGGAATGCAGAAAAGCTACTCAAAGACATTGATATTCTAACAAACAGACAAGTTGTCCCTGGGGAAAAACTAAAACCCTATGAAGCCAGCGGAATAAGACTGGGCACTTCGTGGATAACTGCAAGAGGCTATACAGAAGACGAAACCAGATATATAGCAAATATTATTTTAGAAAACTTCAGAGACCCTACTAATATTGCGTTGCAAAAGGAATCCAAAAAGAGAGTAAAGAAAATGCTAAAAGTCAAACGACGGGATGATGTTTGGAATGAGTGAAACAACTGAGCCATTGCTATTTAATGACTATGCCTTTGTTAGGCAGGGCACTTTACTTTTTCTAACCGGCGCTCCCCTGTCAGGTAAATCAACAGTCGCAAGATTACTTTCATCCTTGATAGAGGACTGTTTCATTCAGCAAATGGATATACTGCGGATTGTTGCCCAGGACGAGGAAAGACAAAAACACGAGAATGAACGGAATCCTTTTGTAAATTATGGCTCATGTGATAGTTATCTGGCCATCGGAGATGGGACTTATTCACCGGAAAGTCTTATAGCTGGTTTTAACGCGTATTCAGAGGTCGTAAGTTCTTACCTGGACAAGATCATCCCAAAACTTGAAGTTCAAAATGCCCAAAATATGCTTTTTGAGGGTGTTCAATTAACACCTTCAGCGGTTTACCGATATTTGGATAATAACAATAGACTTGTAATAGTAACCTCCGATGCCTTGACAATGAGTGCTAACAGAGCAAAAGCCTTCGGTGATAGTGCACACCTTACCGATAGATACTCAACTGAAAAACTACTTCATTTACAAGAAGAAATTATCAGGCAAAGCAGAGAAATTCCTGAAGGCAAACTAACATATGCCAGCAACACAGGGAAGTATGAAACGACTGTTCGTCAAATCATTCGTTACTTATTCGATTCACATATAATTGAAAGAAAATCTCTGCACACCCCGGCCGCTTAAAAGCTTAATTTTTATACTATTTTCATGGACTTATCAATAGTAATTCCTGTCGCTGACGATCTTAGAATAAAAGAGTGTGTAGAAAGCGTTGATGAGGATGTTGAAATCATTGTTGTGTTAAATGGTCCAACAACAGACGTTCAAAATATTGTAAGACAGCTTGGCGTTAATACATGTTATTTATCAGACAGAAATCTCGGCGCAGCGCTTGACGAAGGCATTTTAAGTAGCGAAAGAGGAAATGTAATTTTAACAGATTCTGACTGCACCTTTGAACGCAATTGCATAAGAATTTTATACGAAGGCCTCAGGGAATACAAGCTTGCAAAAGGCAGGATTGTGCATAGAAAAGATAATTTCATGGCGTATGTTTTGGCTGACTTAAGAGAATTTTTAGTAGAAGGTCCTAATGCTTACAAACCACCCCTTGCTTTGAGAAAATCCGTTATAGAAGACATAGGGTATTATTATGACCGCGACATTCACTGGGTAGAAGATGCGGAGATGAATAGACGTGTAAAGGCAAAAGGATTGGAGGTCAATTATTTACCTGATGCAATAGTACATCACCCATCGTTAACACTTTCTGTAGATCTTAGGAGTGCCTTTAGGTATGGTACAGGTAAAAGAATCGGAGTTGAGAAAGGAATAATGAGAGGTATAGGAACGCATTTTTCACGTCTGCCAGAATTGTATAGAGCCAAGGGGCTGTTGCCTGCTGCTTACTGCACTTTATGGGACAGCGCCTATACTGCAGGATATTTTGCACAGGCAATCTCAAACTGGCAGCAAGCGACTCGGACAAAATAAGAAAAATCAGCCGCAATATATAGTCGGGTCTTTTATGCCTGCTTTATCAAATGCCTTTTTTCTGTCTACACAATTCCTGCAGTATCCACAGTGAGATTGAAGGTTTTCATAGCAAGACCATGTAAGATGTGTTGGAAGATTCATGTCCCTGGAATATGTAAGAAGATTCCACTTGAATGAATCAATGAACGGTGTTACTATTTCGAACGCATCGCCGTACATACCACTGGTTAATGCTTGTTGCATTACATCAAAAAATTCCCTTGAAGAATCAGGATAGGGCGGCATTTCGTCCTCTCTATAAGCTCCAATTGATATTTTTCTGGCTCCTACTGTTTCACAATATGAGGCAGCTAGTGTAATCAGAATTATGTTTCTGGCTGGAACCCAGTCAACTTTTTTAGAGTCCATTGTACCAAAATCATCTTGCGTACTTTTTTCCACATCAACTGTCCCAACCAACGATGACCTTAAAAAAGGCATTGATACATTTGCCGTGCTCAATGTATGCATTTTTTCTATTCTGGCATGAACATCTGAAACATAATCTTCAACTGCTCTGATTTCTCTTTGAACAGTACGTTGTCCGTAATCAACAAACAAAGGAAACACATCAAAACCGTCTATGGCAAGTTTAGAAGCTGTTGTACATGAATCAATGCCACCGGACAGCAGAGAAACAACTTTCATGAAAAAATGATTACAACTAAGAATTTAAAGGTCAGTTAGCGGTTTTTCACCGCTTATAACAACCCGGTGTCTCCTAACCTCTATATCCTTTTCCCCCAACAACTTACGAATTTTTTCAATACTAGTACTATCCTTATTTGTGTCAAAATCCGGGATTATTGGGGTTGTCTCCAGCAACATGATCAGATCTTGCAATGTGGCAAATTTTTCCTGGTAAAAAAATTCTTCCGCATCGGTTTTAACGAACCCAACATTATCCATCATTTTTCTTTTCAAAGAAGAGATGTGACCCTTGGTTTTCATCATCTGGCTTCTGCCGAATATTTTACCAATATCATGACAATCTGTTTCACCAATTGTTATTTCCGTAAAAAAGCCCCCGTGTTTTAAGACACGATAACTTTCTGATAATGCCTTCTTGCTGCTCGTTGCAGGACCCCGTCGGCTAAACACGACGTCAAATATATTGTCGTCAAATTTCATGTCATTTACATCCATCAGTTCAAAGACTACGTTTTCTATTTTTGACGACTTCTTGTTTTCTTGTGCCTTCTTTATCATCTCAGCGGAATTATCTATCCCTATGATACGTCTTGAATGTGCCGATATTTTCAACGTAAATGCACCGTCTGCACAGCCAATGTCAAGGATTTCCGAATCCCTAGACCGTTCCAATATTATTTCCTTGAATTTGTTTTCCCCAGTCTCTGCAGTATTGGAGTACTTAATATGACTGTGATTGTAACCGATTTTAGAACCGACTTTATTCCAGAAATCTTTATCGTTCATAAATAGCAAAGACATCCGACCTTTTTATAGATTTCGTATATAGGGAGTTTATGAAATTTGATTACGGACGAGTAGTATTAATTTCTGATCGGGTTGGCATTTCTCCGAGAAGAACAGAGAAATTTTTAAAATATTTGAAAGACCAAGGAGAAGGACACTCACTCGACATTCAGAGGGCTCTCGGTCTTCCCACATCGGTTATCAATCCACTAGGCGATTACTTATCACGTGTAGTGCAACACGATGGCGATTCTTACGGCTTATCAGGAGACGGCATGACATATGTAGATGAATTGACTTCGTTCAGGTCAGAAAGAGATAGGCATATGGCTGAAACCATCCCAAAAATAGCAGCAGAAGTGGAACAGCTGGAAGCTTCCATGCCGAAATCCAAAAGAAGGCTCGACCAGGTAAGAGCCACCTCAGAGAGTGTTGCAAAAAGGGTGCAATTCCTATACGATCGTGGCTACCTAGAAGACAGATCCATCATGTTGATGGGCGACAACGACGCTACATCTGTCGGGCTTGCACTCACCGGATATCCGAAAAGACTGACAGTTTTTGATATTGACGGCGACTTGTTAAAGTTTCTCGCCACACTGAGCGAAAACAGGCAACTTGGAATAGAATGCAAAAGATACGATGTCAGGAATGTTTTTCCCCATGATGGTATGCATAAATATGACGTTGTAGTCACAGACCCCCCATACGCACCTGATGGTTTTGACATGTTCATACAACGATGCATTCAGGGAATTTCAGCTGAACATGGTACACTAGCGATAAGTTACGGCTTCAGTGATAGGTCAAGAGAAAGAGCTCTGCCGATTCAGGAAATACTAACTGACCGCGGACTAGTGATAGAAGAAATAGTTCCGTTGTTTAACAGATATTTTGCAGCCCAAGTCATAGGCTGCCAGTCAGGCATGTATCTTTGCAAGACAACTCCAAAAACCACTGATGAAGATATGGCAAGAGAAGGCGAACTTTATACCTACAGACACCCGCATAAAAAATCCAGAAGAGATCATAAAAATTCGTTTTCAAATAACAGGAACTTCAGAAATCAAGATAGAAGAGGTTTCAACGATCGCGACGGAGAAGACTTCACTGATCGGAAAAGAACAGAACTCATTGATAGAGATAGAATAGTCCTCACTGATAAAGCTAGAAGAACCCCAAGCGATAAGAAGTGGTTTTAATGTATATATTGGGATTGGTTGGTTTCTCCGGCAGGTCCCATGACGCAGCTGCGTGTCTAATTAAAAATGGTAAAATTGTTTCTGCTGCCGAAGAAGAGAGATTTATCAGAAGAAAACATGCTTACGATTCCTTTCCACATAATGCAGCAAAATTCTGTTTAGAACGCGAAAGCATAGGGCTCGATGACATCGAGTACGTGGCTGTCGGCTGGAACTTCCCATTTCAATATTCATTGAGAAATGTGCCATGGGAATTCACTAATCAAGATCTGTCAAATATGCTTTTTCCAAGAAAGTATTTTCCTAGATCTAAAACACCGAGGATTGAATTTATAGATCATCACCTATCCCATGCGTCAAGCGCTTATAGATGTTCTGGCTATGATAGATCCGCCATTTTAGTAATTGACGGCCAGGGAGAGCACTCTTCATCTTCCATATGGATGGGAAAAGGCAATAGTATAAAATTAGTGAAAACGTTTCCAATAAAGGATTCGCTTGGGTATTTTTACGAAGCTCTTACTCAGCATTGCGGTTTTCACAGTGACGACCCGGGAAAGTTGATGGGTTTAGCTCCCTATGGATTGCCAAATTATGATCTTAGTCGATTCTTCAGCTTTGAACATGGCGACTTTTCAGCCAACATCCCAGATGTAACTCTTGGCAAAGGAGGGTCATTAGATGAACAACATGAGGTTACTGAAAATTGGCTTTCAAATTTCGCCCAAATATGTCCGAGGAACGAACCAGTCTTTTCTTATGATCAAAATACAGGAAGATTCAGGGAAACTGCCGTGTTGAACCGTGACTATGAGAATTTCGCCGCATCAGGACAGCAGGCATTTGAAGAAGCAGTTCTTTATCTGGTAGAAATGTCCGTGAAAGTCACAGGGTCCAGAAATTTGTGCATGACTGGTGGAGTAGCATTAAACTGCTCTGCAAACGGCAGGATATTACGTAGTGGATTGGTTGATTCACTGTTTATTCAACCAGCTGCCAATGATGCAGGTTGCAGCATAGGTGCTGCTTTGGAGCTTTCAAGCCAAATGGGTGTTGTAGGAAGCCCGCGATTGGAAAACGCTTATCTTGGACCTGAATATTCCGATGAAAGCATCCGTGAAGCATTGAAATCACTCGGGCTTAGATACCAATACATCGAAGACATCGAATCCAAAACAGCAGATCTTATTACCCAAGATAAAATTATAGGATGGTTCCAGGGAAGGATGGAGATTGGACCAAGGGCCCTTGGTCACAGATCCATTATTGCAAATCCGAAATCTCAGAAGACAAAAGATGTTGTGAATGCAAAAGTCAAATTCAGGGAGTCATTCAGACCATTCGCACCTTCGATAGCAGGCGACTACGCGAGTGAATATATAATTGGGTGCAAAGACTCACCATTCATGCTACTAAGTTATATGGTCGATGATGGAAAATTGGATTATTTGGGTGCTGTTACCCATGTTGATGGCACAACTAGGCCCCAAACAGTAGAGAAAGACAATAAAAAATATTATAGACTATTGAAAGAAGTAGAACGCAGAATCGGCGTACCTGCTGTATTGAATACTTCCTTTAACAGAAAAGGCGAGCCTATAGTATGCGCGCCAAGGGATGCCATTGAATGTTTTTTCGGCAGTGGTATGGATTATTTAGTTATGGGCAACCTAATTGTACAAAAATAATCATTCATCAATTCATTTGTATGCTAAAAACATATGCATAATAGAGGACGTAATTGCATGGATGTAAGCGAAATATTTTATTCAATACAAGGGGAAGGAATAAACATCGGCACGCCCTGTGTTTTTTTACGGCTAGCATACTGCAACCTGCATTGCTTATGGTGCGACACCAAATACGCATGGGATTTTTCAAAAAAACATGATGAAATAAAAACAATGAATTTGGAGACAGTTTATAAAACATTAACATCCTTTTCCTGTAAACATCTTGTATTGACAGGAGGAGAGCCACTTCTTCATTTTAATAAAGAATTGTTTGTGCTACTTTCCAGACTGAAAGCAAAAGGATGGTATATAGAAGTGGAAACCAACGGTACAATATTACCAGCCCTCAAATTCACAAAGTATATTGACCAGTGGAATGTGTCACCAAAATTAAAAAACAGCGGGAACGAAAAGTCACTGCGGGAAATACCCCAGGTGCTCGAATTTTATTCCCGTTTACCGAAGTCTTATTTTAAATTCGTAATTGACGCGCAAAAGGACATAGCAGAAGTCATTGAACTTGCCAAAAAATACAAGATTGATAGCAACAAAATAATACTTATGCCGCAATCCATTGAGGCTAATGAACTCAAAATGAAGTCCAGATGGCTGATAGATCTGTGTAAAAAGTATAATTACAGATTTTCACCAAGACTGCACATAGAAATTTGGGGCAATAAAAGGAAAAAGTAAGGAAAAGCCACCGGGAG
>ERZ1292640.4763-Hain-H43-02um-R1-4763-length-10237-cov-5_pt1 | contig 10237 bp, 13 predicted proteins | sample MGYA00564404_ERZ1292640 | MGnify/ENA primary metagenome ERZ1292640 (study PRJEB36523, sample SAMEA6512636) | groundwater metagenome | collected 2019-01-08 | study: AquaDiva: Metagenomics assemblies of 32 groundwater samples | reverse complement strand
CATCAGAAAGGCCTGGCTATGGGCGTTGCCAAGCTGCATGCCGCCATTCCTTTGGAAACTGCAACCAATATGCAAGTTACCGGGAGCATGATCCGCTATTTGGAGTTCGACTATTTGGCAAATTCGCATAAGAAGCACGCAAAGTTCATCTCATTTGATTACGAGGTAAGGGAGCTGCTGGAGGAAATCGAGTATGCGGCGGATAATATTTGAAAAAACAATAACGTACCCTGAACTGAAATAATTATTTTAATGCCCCTCCACCAACATTAGGTTTTAGCCGGTTCCTGTAAAACCGCCCTTTTCAGTGTGTAAGCCGCAATAAACGATATCAGCCCACTTACAAACAGCATGAAAATAACGATGTTCCTAAGCTCTCCCGATACATAGCCCGCAACGGCAATGCTTTCAAACCTCGTTGCAACCGAGGTGCTATACGCCCGGATCGCAAGCGCAAGCGGCAAAACCCACGCAGCCGTATCAAACATCCATCTTAATGGAAACATGATCTCGAATTGCTCCGTGAAATTGGACAGTATCCTAAGGCTCAAGCCTAGTACCAGGGCGGCTATGAAGTAAGTAGCCGAGGAAACTTGGCTGAAGAATGAGGGTGTTTGGGAAACAAAGAAAAAGGCAACAACAGAAAGCTGAAGGTAAAAAAGCCATGTGCTCAATCCGATGCTCTCCGAGAGCGACCTTTTTGTTAAATTCACTATTGGAATGAAAACCAGGAGGCTTCCGAACAAGACAGCAAGGACGGACGCAAAATCCAGTATTCCACCTGCGGGCTTTCCCGTAAAGTAGTTGAAATAAGCGTCAACCACGGGCCTTGCGAGGAGGAATCCCAAGGCAAGCAGGATGTATTTCCAATGCGTAGGCTTCCCTGAAACCCGCTCCAAGTTCTTGACCGGTTCGGAAATCAAATAGAAGGAGAGCCAAAGAAGGAAAAGCCCAAGGAAGTATGCGCCGCTCCAGAAGAGCTGCATGTCCAGACTCATGTTAAACAGCATCCTTTCCCGGTATTTATAGCTGCCTGATTGGGCGGCTTTGCACAATAAGCCAATCCTGAGCAATAGATCGAAATGCCGAACAAAAAGCCCGGAATCCGAAAACATTTGGCCCTTCCTTTCGGTACTTTATGCGCAAAGCTTGATTGAGCCAAAAGGGCTATTGCAGATCTATTTTTATAAGGGGATTTCGCCTTGAAGCCAGACGATAAATCACTTATTTTTTAAGGCGGCGCCATGGGCTGTAACTCCTCATGCGGTTTATGCGAATGATTGGCATGCAAATTATGCCCCATATGCAGATGCAATATTTTATTACTCCCACCGTCAGAAAGCAGCTCATTGGTCTTCTTGCGCGTGCGGTGCGAGAAAAATAGCGCCGCGGAAAGCAGGAGGGTAATCACTACGGATGCGAACTGCCAGGAAAACGCCGCCCGTGTTGTCCTTGAAGTCTGGATGGTCTCAAGCAATTTGCCCTGCGCCCTTGAAAGCAAAATGAATGCGGATGCGCTGCTGCCCTCCTCCTGCAAAATGTCGGCGCGCAATTTCAAATCCAGGATTTCCCTTTGCGATTCGGGAGCATAGCTAAGTTCCGGAAGATTTCTTTCTATTTCTTTTGAAATTTCAATATATCTTGCGGCGGCATTTTGGGTTGGAGAGGGCTTTTGCGTCGGAGTGGGGGTAATTTTTGGAATTGCGCCAGTACCGCCTGAAATACCCCCTGTTCCCGATGAACTTCCCCCTGAGGATGAGCCGCCTGAACTTCCCCCACCGCTTGAGGGTGGGGTTGTTGGCGTGGATGTTGGCTCAATTGTTGGGGACGCTGTCGCATTGGCATCAGGAGATGGGGAAATTGACGCATTTGGCGAGGGGGAAGCAGTTGCATTTACGGATGGGGTTGGAGTCAAGGAAATTGTGGGTGTTGGCGTTATGGAAATCGTCGGGGTTGGAGTTATTGAAATGGTAGGAGTGGGAGTTGGCGTAATAGTGATTGTTGGCGTAGGAGTTGCAGTAGGCGTTGCCGTAGGAGTTGGTGTTGCAGTTGGGGTAGGTGTAGCTGTTGGCGTTGCAGATGGTGTTGGGGTGGGAGTATTTGCTGGAGTGGGGGTTGGCGTTGGCGTTAGGGAAATCGTCGGGGTTGGCGTTGGCGAAATTGTGGGCGTTGGAGTAATTGATGCATTGGGAGAGGGACTCGGGGTTATTGTTGGAGTTGGTGAAATTGTCGGAGTGGGCGTGATCGTCGCATTGGGGGATGGGGTGGGGGTTATTGTAGGCGTTGGGGTAATCGAAGGCGAAGGGGATGGCGTAGGCGTTATTGTGGGCGTTGGTGAGGGAAGGGGCGTTGGCTGTGGTTGGGAAGTGTTCCAAATCTCAATGTATGCGCCTAGTGGGGAGGCGTCCATAATTGTGAATTGCAAATTGTTGAAGGAGTCGGCGTAACTTTGGCCGGGCTTCATGAATGCATCGAAGAACATGCCTCGCGAATAAGAGGAGAGCAAGGTGGAATAGTTCGCATCTATCAGGTGCGAGGTGCCGCCGTTGGAATAAATTCCGGAAAGGCGCACGAAGGTGCCGTTTTGCTTTTGGTAGCCGGTCGAATCAAAGCCAATTGGCTGGCGATACTCCAAATAATACGAATAGCCCCTTCCGGCATAGGGGATTTTGAGCGCCTGGATTCCGGAGCTGTTGGTTTCGATAGGCTCAAGAAAATAGATCCCGTTTGCAGGCGAAACCACATTGCCCGCGGAAAACCAGCCGATCTGCTCCTTGTAATAGGCGCCGAAATGATTGTTGAAGAAATTGCCAGCATCCATAATTTCATACGGATCGTCATATTGATGGGATGTGCAACTGGGGGGGATGTCAATCGAACCGGGATTCACGTTTATCCCGCAAAAATAATTATTCGCATGGTAAACCCCCAGATTATGCCCCATTTCATGCCCGCCATAGTAAAGGGTCATGCCGTATGGAAGCCATGAAACTGAGGAACTGACCGTTCCATCGGCGGTAATAAGCGAAGTTTTTCCAATTGTGCCAAGCCCGCCATAGGTGCAGGAGCTGTCAGGGAAATCGAGTATAAGGCGCGGAAAGAGGGGATAGTAAATGTCATTATCAGCAACCGAAAGTATGGAATTCATGATGCCCACATAATTCTGGCAATCACGGTTTAGGCTAATTGTGTACGGGCCAAAAACGGAAAAATTCATTGCGGTTTTATTGTATGAATTTTCACCGTAATAGTTAACCATTGCCGCGATTTGGGTTTGCAAAGTTGCATTGCCAAATGTCACATCCGTGTCATTGAAATTGAAAAGTATGAGCGCCACATTCTGGATGCCCAAATTATCCGCAGCCAGCGGGGATAGCGCAGGGTCCCCACCCGGATCCCCGCCAGAGCCGGAAATGGGATCCTCCAAAACCAGCATGTTTGCGATTTCAAGCCCCTTTAAATTGATTTTTTTGCCGGAGTAAAATGCGCGATTGTCGGATTTGCTTTCAATCAATCGTTGGATCTCCCCGCCCTTGCGCCTCACAAATTTTTCCACACGCCCATTTTCGAAATCGTCGATGAAAAGGACCATGAGCTCGCCCTCCTCATTTTCCACGCGCTTTTCAAAAAACTGCAAAAACTCCAAGGAGAGCACCGCGCGCTCCTCATTTGAAATCGCACTTGTTATTGCCCTTGCTGGATCAACCCTTGCCAATTCCTCCATTCGTGCATGCCGCCTTTTGGCAATTTCAGAAGAGCCATCGAATACTCCCTTTTTTTCCAAATCCCGCGCAGATTTAAAGCGGCCATTTTCGCGCTTCAGCTCGCCGTTTAACCGGATTATTTCGGGATCCTGGAATGCGTTTGCGGTTGGGATTGGCAGAAGTGTTGGAATTACTGATGGCACTGGCCGAAGCAGGAACAAGCCTGAAAATGACCCTTCGCCAATCATCACAACAATGAACAGCAGTGAGAAAAAAATGATTGCAATTGACGCAAGGTCTGATGTTTCGCTCATATGCCCCATTTAGTTCTGCAAAGTGGCTGTTAAATGGGTTTCGACGATGCTAAAGGCAAAGAAATTAAAGATATTGCAGGTATGTTAAGATTGGGCTAGATTTATGTGAACGAAAATCAATGGAAAATGGCAGAACAATTCAGGAAAAGAAACACTCCAGGCATCCCTCCTTTGGGCGCAATTGGCATTGGCCCGGAAGAGGAGTATTTTGGGGTAAAGGCACTCAACGTTTCCATGTACCTCCCGGTGGCAGCCGATGCGATTTTTTCGGAGGACCCGACAATTTCATACCCCAATTTCGAACAGAAAATGATTGCTGCCACTAAAAAAATGGATTCATTGGCCTCTTATTATCAAAATCAGCTCTCCCAAGTAAGCAGGTGGGAGGGTCAAATTGCCCCGTCTGTTGTCACGAGTTATTTTGGTACGATTCGCCACATGAACCTGCCTTTTGAAGCGCAAGTAAAATCGTTTCGGCTTCATGCAAAAATGGCCTCAAGATGGCTTAGCATGGAAACCATAAATAAGAGGCATTTGAATTTTCATCCAGGCACCATTTCACATCCTGAAACTCCACTGGTGCTTGCCATTACAAACAGATTTGGGCAAACTGTTGGGACAATTGGGGGCCTTGCATATTATAGGAATGGCAGACCTGCAATAGGGATTACAAACATCCAGGGAAAAGGCGCCCAAAGCCAGTTCATTAATGAACCGGTTGACCATTGGAAAAAGAGAAAGGCGCAAAGCAAAGCAGAATATGACAAGCTTAAGGAAAATCTTGGCGAAAGTTGGCGATTTGCAGGAATGAAAATGCTGCTGGATCTGCTCAACCCCAGTAAATTTGCTATTACTGGCCATCCGCCCAGTCGATTTTCCCTAATTGGCCCAACCCAAACCGATGAGCAATTCAGGAGGACACAAAGGCAGTATGCCCAAACATACAGGAAACTTGGGTTTATCCAGCAAAAAGATGGAATCTGGCTGCATCCAGGCAACCATATGCAGTAGCTTCACCCGAACCCACCTCCCAAAAGGAATATTATTTTGGCTTTGCAAATCAGTTTTTACTTTTATTCAATGCAATTCCTCAGCAATCCCACAAAATGATACCCTTTTAATACCAATTTGGTATATTTTTGTGGGTGATAGTTGTGGAGATGGTCGTTAGGCTCGAGGGTATGGTGGAAAATATGTTGAACGAATTGGTTAACAAGGGGTATTACAAGACGAAAACTGAAGCCGTAAGGGCAGGTATTCTAGAGTTGGGAAAGGAATACCTAATCCATGCAGTCATAACTGCAAGCCCACAGGAGCTTGAGGATGCACTGGTGGTTAGGAAAATGCTTCAGGAACAGGAGGAAATACGGTCAGGCAAAGCAAAGGTTGTGAGCTTTGATGAAGTCCTAAAGAAAGCAGGGATCAAAAGGAGTGAGCTTAAATGAGCTACAGCATAGTTTGGAAGATATCTGCACAGGAACGGTTTTTGGCCATGGAAAAAACCATCAGGATAAGGATATCCAGGAAAATTGCCAAATTGTCTGAGGTGCAAAAAAGTTCGCGGCATTTAAGGAGCAATCTGCCATTCTTTGTTGAAGAGGTGGGGCAATATAGGATTTGCTTTGAAATTGACGAAACCACCCAATCCAAAATAATTTATTTCGTTGGGGATCATAAAGAATATGAAGGATGGTACAAAAGTTACAGGTAATATAATGGCAAAATATTACTTCGACATAGAAACCTACGGCCCAAATGCATCACCATCGCCGTTCACTGATAAGATAATCACCATCCAGTACCAGCAATTGGATGACACCACTGGGCAGGCAAAGGGCGATCTCACCATTTTGAAGGAATGGGAAAGCTCCGAAAATGAAATACTCAAAAAATTCCTGCCGATGGTGAAAAAGTGGGAATTCATCATGGTGGGCAATAATTTGGCATATGAAAAACGCTTCCTGATTGAAAAATCAAGGCAGATCGGCTGGTTCAACCTAAACGAATACCAGCTGAATTACGAGTTTCCGTGCATCGACCTGCAGAGCATTTTTGTCATTCTTAACAAGGGCCAGTTCAAGGGCTCGGGCATGCACAATTTCACAGATAAGAAGATGGATGGCTCAAAAATCAAGGGATGGTACGAAAGCCGGCAATATGGGGAAATTGAAAATTATGTGAGGGAGGAAGCCGCGGGGTTCATCAAATTCTATTCGGATCTTTGCGAAAGGATGCCCGAACTTTGGAAAAGAAAGGAACACGATTAGGGGCGCTTATATTTCAAACGCCATTTTCGAAGTTCATCCAGGAATAATTTGCCCGGTTTTCCCCCTTTCTTACCAGAAACAAAACCCCATATCCAATTTGCCCAATGGGCGGTTTGCTTTTCAGTCGCCCCAAAATTGCGCAATTGGGATTTGACCTCACCGACATTTTTTGCCTTCGACATATTTTCGAAAAATGGCAGGAGTGATTCCCCGGTTTTGAAAAACCGGTGCAGCGGGTTCCTCACCTCTTGGAATTCCCCGCCAAAATCCAGCTGATGGCGATACCTGGCAGGATTGGTGTTGCCACGCAAATACCTAAGAGTTTGGCCAAAACGAATTACCCAATTGCTAAGTTCGGACATCTCCTCAAGATGATCATATTCCCTTGCATGCAATTTGATTACTGCAAAAAGTTTGCCCGAATCCAATTTGACCTCCTTCACCATCCCTTTATCTGCCCAATGTGAAAATAAATGGCGGGGAAAGGGAATGCTATGGACAGTACTACCATCAAAACCATGGTGCTTCCTTTTCCAAACCCCAACTATTGAAGCAGCGGAGTCCCAATCCCCGTCATGCATCGGTATTGCCAACTTGCCAATATGCAAATGGGGCCTGCCTAAGTTCTTTTGCGCAATGCCAGGTTCTTTCCTATTGGGCGCAAGCTCCAGCTTTTCAATTATAACCTTAAGCCTAAGATTGGAATTCCTTTCGCGTTGCAGGTATATTCCCGCATAATCTGTGGGAACCGCTTTACCAAGGGCAATAGCTGAGGAGCCCAGCCTATCTGGCAATTTCATCTGTTCTGCCACCCTAATTAAATACGATCCGGCAAGGGAGGTAGGATTGTCATGCCCGATAATTGCCCGGTAGGTTTGGATCGACATGCAAATATGAGGCGAATTAAAGGTTATAACAGTTGGGGAGCGGAAAAAAGAAGGCACTTTACAATGGCCATAAGGGGCGGTAAATTTTGTGAGGAAGATTGCGGGGCGGTTATGCGAAAATGCTTTCCTGCAGCCGATTGATTCGCAGAACAAATTAGGGGGGAGGCGGCGACAAGCGTCTTGGGGGCACCTTCGGTTCCCCCGCTATCGTTGAGCAAGCTCTACGCGACCGTGAAGCTTGCTTCGCGGTTCAGCAGACCCAAAGTCTGCGTGACACGAGTAGGGGGACTATCCTCCTAGAGGGGTTGGGGGTTAGCCCCGTGGGGTGTCGGCAGATGATGATTTTTCCCTCGTGGCACGCCATTCGCCAATTCACGGTTGTAAAGTGCCGTAAGAATCGGGGCAAAAAGGTGAGGCGGGAGGGATAAGCCGGCTGCACCCTACTTCCGCCTCACCGCTATCCGTTCCTTCTGGGGCTCAAGTGAATCCGCGTAAAGCTTCGCGAGGTTGAAATCGAATTCCTGCAGCAGTCGTATTTGGGGGTTCTTCTGGTTGAGACGGTACATTTCCGCCCTTCCGATTGTTCTGGTTTTTTCGATGAATTCAAGCTCTAGAAGCTTCCGCCAAATCCACTCAATCGTCACTCTCGAAACGTCCGCATCCTTCGCCACCTGCGATTTAGAGTAGTCCCAACCTGGAAACGTCAGGAAATGATCGAGCACGCGCAGGTAGGGAGAGTCACCGAACGCTTCCAGAAATAAACTTTTAGTTGCTTCCAAATCAACCTCACCTATATATCGGGGCATAGCCGTTAACAGAACTGATTGGAAGGTTAAATTTATAAAATGTATACATTAATTGTCTAAAAAATATACGATAGGTATTCCGATGGAAGAGGAAGAAATTGCTTGCAGGCTGCTAATGAAACTGCTAAGGCTGCGGGCATGGGGAGCCAAACACATTTCCGAAAGCAACCTTCAGAAAGGCTTTCCTCAGCAGGCAAGGGGGAAAATAGTGCTGAAAGTTGCGGAAGAATTGAGGAGGGAAGGCTTGCTTTACAAACGGCCCAGCTCCCATGATTACCAATGGAGCCTGGTTTGGGAGAGGCGGACGGAAATCGAAATTAGGGTAGCAAAATTGCTCCAACCGCCACAAATATAAGGGGTTCAGACTTATCCTTTTCATGGCAATTGACCAAAGGCGCATGGTCGCTCCCGCACCCCAGCTTTCAAGCAAGGCGCAGATGAAACAGAAAATTGTAAACAGCATGGACCTTCTAAGGGTCGCATCCGGCGCCAACTCGATACAGGGCTTTGGAAGGATGGCAATTGGCGCAATTGTGCTCTCCTTGATATTTTCGCTTGCAACGCTTCTTGCAATCCTCTACGGCTATTTCTACGAAAGGATCCCCGACCTTGCCCGCATCGTCTATCCGCTAATAGCCGCAGTGATACTGTACCTGTTCTATTTCTCATTCAGGCAAATCAGGGAAGGGTATTTGATGTTCGAGGAAAGCAAGGGGCAGGAGGATACGGCGCTTGAGACCTTTGCGCTCAACATGCTTGAGGAGATGTAAAAAAATACCCGCCCTAGTCCGCATTCCTCCCAGCGAAATACGCCAAAAACAGGAAAATTCCAAGATAGGCAAGGCCAATCTCAAAATTTGTTTGCGTGTATGCAGCCGCATCCCGAATTGTTACTTTTGAGATCATCTCCACAATATTGTAAAGTGGCAGGTATTCAGTAAGCGTCCGAACCGAGCCATGGATCTGCTCGATTGGGAGCAATATCCCGCTAAGGAAAAGCATGGGCATGCTGAAAAGCAGCGTGGATAGCACTGCCGAGCCTTCCTTTGAAACAAAGGATGCAAGCAAGGTGCCCATGGATGTGAAAACCGCGGGCGCAAGGAAAAGAGCCATCGCAACCGCTGAAAAATTCGACCCCAGGTAAATGCCAAAAACCAGGCTTCCAAGCAAGGTTACAATGAACACCTGCACTAAGCCCACCAGGTAATCACCAAGGAATTTTCCTACGATTATTGAAAACGGGCTGGCATACGAAAGCTTCATCCTTGATCGGATCCCCTGCGATCGCTGCTTGACGGACATTATTGGCGGAAGCAGAAGGCAGCTTAGCATGGATACTAGCCCAATCAGGCTTGGGAACATGGAATCAATTGCCCTAAGTTTCCTTCCTTCCTGAAGGGTTTCAATTTTTGTTGGGACAAACGATTGTGGATCTTCTGAAATGAACTTGTCGATATTTTGTTTCGCATTCCTAAGGAGGGATTCCGTGCCCGAAAGCTCGACCAAAAGCGCATCAATTTCGTTTGCTGATTGCATCAAATAGCTTGACATTGAATCAGCAAGCGCCCCATAATTCCCAAGGCTGTTCCTTGCGTTGGCAATATTGTCCCTAGCCGAACCCAATTTGGCTGTTGAATCCGCAAGCTTTGCGCGCACATCATTGATGTCCCGGCGCATATTCGCGTTAGTAACGGAAAGCTGCTGGCGGGTTTGCGCAATGTCGCTCCTGGAAGAGGATATCTCATTGCGTGCGGATTGTATTTGTGAAAGCATGGAACTTAATTCGGAGCGCATCTGCGAAAGCTCGGATCTTGCAGAGCTTATTTGATTCATGGAATCAATTATGCCTGCTTCCACTTGGGTAAGGGAATCATAGGTCGAACCTGTTGAAGTTGCCTTCACCTGCTGGATAATCGTCAAGTAAGTTGCAAGGGAATTGTATGCCGAATCTAGCTGGGAAATCCTCGCCGCAAGCCTAGAATCCCAGGGGGAAAGCGAGTTTTGCAAAGATGAGAGTTGATTGTCGGTTGCCTGCAGCCTTGAATCATAATAGGCAAGCTTGGAATCATAATTGGAGAATTCATTTGCCGCGGATTCCCATGAATTGACCTTGTTGCTCAGCTCATAGATGCTGCTTTGCATTGAACTAATATCTTCATCCATGGAATTCAAGGAGCCTTCAGTTGAATCGCTTTGCTGGAAATCCTGCGGTTCACGAATAATAGGTGACACTTTTACCATAATATGATCAGGTGGTAA
>ERZ1292640.4762-Hain-H43-02um-R1-4762-length-10237-cov-16_pt1 | contig 10237 bp, 7 predicted proteins | sample MGYA00564404_ERZ1292640 | MGnify/ENA primary metagenome ERZ1292640 (study PRJEB36523, sample SAMEA6512636) | groundwater metagenome | collected 2019-01-08 | study: AquaDiva: Metagenomics assemblies of 32 groundwater samples | reverse complement strand
TATAACCATATTCCCTCAAAACTTTTTAAAAAAATTTCCTAAAAATTTAAAATTTCCTACTCGAAAGAGTATCCGGCGACAGACCCTTAATTAAATAAACCTGATCATTTTCTCTGATAAGTGATTTTACTTTTATGGCAACTTTTTCTCCTGTTTGTATTTTTTTAATTGACTGATGATCCTTTTCTATTGATGTAATTTTTTCTTCTACGCTTCCAGTTGTTGGACCTTGAAAAATAACTGTATCTCCAATTCCTACTTTTACATTTCCTAGAATTATTAATTCTACTACTTTAATTTTTTTATAATAATGCAAAACTTTACCTATGTAAACTTTTTTTTGAGTAGCTTGGTTTCCATAATAACTTGTTAATTCATTTATCGGTTTACCTAGAAAAAAACCGCTACTATTACCACGATGATAAACAGTTTTTAATTTTTCAAATAAATTACTTTTTAAATCAGCTAATTCTTTTTTAAATTTTTTATCACGCTTTTTTGCTGAATAAATAAAATCAATAATTGTTCTATAAGCCTTCGTAACAGTCGCAACATATTCAGGACTTCTATTACGACCTTCTATTTTAAAACAATCTACATTAATATCCATTATTTTTTCAATAAAATTTATTGTACATAAATCTTTTGGACTAAGAACATAATCTTCTCCTAATTCTAATTCCTCATCTCCATCAATTTGTTTAATTAAATATTTTCTTCTGCAAGGTTGTGAGCATTCGCCACGATTTGCAGACTTATTATAAAGAGTCTGTGATATTAAGCATCTTCCGGAAATAGATATACACATTGCCCCATGAATAAAAATCTCTATTTCAACTTTTGTATGTTCTTTTATTTCCTTAATTTGTTTAAGTGAACATTCGCGCGCTAGAACAATTCTTTTAGCGCCTAATTTTCTATAAAACTCTACTGCTTCAGAATTTGCAACACTCGCCTGCGTACTGATATGTATTTCAATTTTTAATTTTTTAGCAATTTGTATAACAGCAAAATCCCAACAAATAATTGCATCAATTTTTGCTTCTTTTACCTTAATTAAAATCTTCTCTATTTTTTTTATTTCACCATCAAAAATTATAGTATTTATAGCAAGATATGTTTTTACATTATTTTTTCGCGCAATTTTTACTATCTTAGGTAAATCTTTTACAGTAAAATTTTTAGCGCCAGCCCGCATATTAAATCCTTTAATGCCAAAATAAACAGCGTCAGCGCCATTTTTTATAGCAGCCACCAATGATATATAATCTTGCACAGGCACAAGCAATTCTGGTTTTTTTATTATCTTCATAATAAATATATTCTTACCATTATACTCAAATAAATAAAAGCCCTTGGGTTTGTCTCCGAATACCGTATTCGGCGACAGACCCCTTATTGCCATTAATTAAAAAATAGTTTAATATTTTAAATATCAAGGAGGCGTGAAAAGCCTTTTTTTATTTACTAAATTATAACATTATGGAAAACAAAGAAAAAACAACTAAAGTTTCAAGTGAAATCAGCGAAAAAATGCAAGCTGCCACAACAGCCATGGAACAAATTAAAGAAAAATATGGCGAAGGCTCAATTATGAGATTCGGCGATGCCAGAAAAACAGATGTTGACGCAGTTTCTACTGGCTGTTTATCATTAGATATTGCTTTAGGAATACTTGGCGTTCCACGTGGCAGAATTATAGAAATCTTTGGTCCAGAAGCCAGCGGTAAAACAACCTTAGCGCAACATATTATTGCTGAAGTACAAAAAGTAGGAGGTACTGCTGCATTTATTGACGCAGAACATGCTCTTGATCCAGAATATGCCAAAAAAATAGGAATTAATATTAAAGAAATGTTAATTAGTCAACCTGACACAGGCGAGCAAGCTTTAGAAATATTAGAAACATTAGTTCGTTCTAATGCTATTGATGTAATTGTTGTTGATAGTGTAGCTGCCTTGGTGCCACAAAAAGAAATTGAAGGTGATATGGGAGATTCACATATGGGACTACAAGCAAGATTAATGAGTCAAGCTTTGAGAAAATTAACAGGAACTATTGCCAAAACTAAAACTGTTGTTATTTTTATTAATCAAATACGAATGAAAATTGGCGTCTTTTTTGGTAACCCAGAAACAACAACAGGTGGAATGGCTTTAAAATTTTATTCTTCCGTACGAATTGAAGTAAGACGAGCAGCTATGATTAAACAAGGCGATAAGATTATCGGAAACAGAGTTAAAGCCAAAATAGTGAAAAATAAAGTTGCGGCACCATTTAGAGCTTGCGAATTTGATATTATGTACAACGAGGGCATTTCCATTTCAGGAGATTTATTAGATATGGGAGTAGAATATCGCGTAGTCAATAAAAGTGGCAATTCTTATACATTTGGTGAAATTAAATTAGGAGTTGGTCGAGAAAACGCAAAAAGATTTTTAAAAACTGATAAGAAATTAATTGGAGAAATCAGAAAAAAGATTCTAACTGAAGTTAAGGCTAAAGAAATTGAATAATTAACAATTTTTGCTTAAAGGATCTGTCGCCGAATACCGTATTCGGTATAAAATTCCAAATTTTTGTAAATTTTGTCAAAAACTTTTTCGCTAATATAACCATATTCCCTTAAAACTTTTTGAAAAAATTTCCTAAAAATTTGAAATTTTCTATTCGAAAGAGTATTCAGCGACAGACCCTTAAAATTACATAATAATTATGTTTATCTTTATATAACTTCTCTATTTTTAATCCTGCTTTCTTAAAAAGTCTTTTTAATTCTTGTTTAGTAAAAGCATGATAATAGCGTTGGCTAATAGCTTGACCTGCGCTATTTTTCCAATCAAATAATATATCTCCAAAATCTAATTTATTTTTATTAATTAATTTTAGCAAAACAAATTTCCATAAAAGTTTACGAAACTTTTTTTGCGACCACATATTCCAAGCGGTTAAAATAATTTTTCCTTGTTGTTTTATTTTATTTTTTAATTGTTTTAAAGCAGTTAAACGCAAGTCATTTCCTGGTAAATGTGGTAAAACAGCCAGACAAAAAACATAATCAAAATCTTTTTCAGGCAACTTATTTAATTCTAAAATATCACCTACTAAAAATTCCTGATTCCTAATTCCTAATTCCTGATTCTGCTTTGCTAATTCTATTAGCCTTTCACTATTATCTACTCCTGTATAACTTATTTTTTTATTTTTAAACGCTTCTAATAATCTCCCATTACCACAACCAACATCCAAAATTTTATCATTATTGTTAATTAATTCAGTTAATTTAATTAACTCTGGCCAAAGATATTTTTTTCTAGTTTGATTAAAATCATCAGCAATTTCTTTATAATTATTACTAACCAATTCTAAAATATTTTGTTGTGTTTTTTTATCCATTTTTTTAAGAAAATTAATGAAGAGAATAACAGAAAATAACATTAAGGGTCTGTCGCTGAATACCGTATTTGGTACAAAATTCCAAATTTTTGTAAATTTTGTCAAAAACTTTTTCGCTAATATAACCATATTCCCTCAAAACTTTTTGAAAAAATTTCCTAAAAATTTAAAATTTTCTACTCAAAAGAGTATTCGGCGACAGACCCTAACCATTAATTGCTAAAACTAATTTTACATCATCCCGAGTTATAGTCTCGCCTAATAGCTCTTTAATCATTTCTAAATTATTAGTTCCAACTTTTTTTATAACTTCTGAAATAATTTTTTGCTTATCTATATTTACTAACTTATCAATATTAGTCAATAACCCAGTTTTTATTAAAAAACATAAATGATCAATGACAATTTCTTTCTGCAAACCTCGAGCATCGGCAATATCTGCAATTTTAAAGCCTTTATTATATAACTCAAAAGTTTCCAATTGAGTAAGTTTGGTAGATAAAACCGCTGTTTTCTTTTTATATTTTTCTTCAACTTGCGCTTGCTCCACATAACCCATATTTCCTACTAAACAATTATCGCATTTAGCGCATTTTTCAGCTTCATTCTCACCAAAATAATCCATAATATATTTTTGCCTACAACCAGCATCATAAATATATTCTTCCATTTGATCTAACTTTTTATAAGAGTGTTTTAATTTTTCTGATAATGCGCGAAAATCCAACTTAACGTCCTCTTTATTATGATATTTTAATAATCTAATTTCAGTACCACGAAAAGGAGGAGTGTAATCAATTAAATTTTGATCTTTTAATTTTTTAATCAATCGTGTCAAAGAATCTTTTTTTTCATTAATTATTTCGGCAACCTCTTCTAAATTTAAATTTAATCCTTCTAATAATTCCTGAGAATATTTATCATTTAATTTATGAATAATATTTAATTGGCTTTTAGCGCGTGCGCCTAGCGAACTAATAATATCTATAAAATCTTTTTTAAATTTAATAAAAGCTTTGCCACTTTTTTCATGAGATCTAGAAATATACCCTTCTCGTTCCAAAATTTTTAAGCTAGTTCCAACTGCCATTTCAGGAGATTGATCAGATAACATTTTTGTCAGCTCAGCATAAGTAATTAAAATAAGTTCAGATTCATAACTTTTTAAAATTTCATAAATTTCTAAAATCATTTCTGGTGATGGATTATCACCTTTAATAAAAAATTCCTGCAAATAACGATCACGAGAACTGTAAAGCAAAAGACAAAGACTTTGTTTGCCATCACGACCAGCGCGACCCGCTTCCTGATAATATGCCTCAATTGTGCCTGGCATATCATAATGAATAACATATCTAATATCAGGCTTATTAATTCCCAATCCAAAAGCATTAGTCGCAACAATCACTTTTGCTTCGCCTATCATAAAATTTTCCTGTACCAACTTTCTCTCTTCTGCGTCCATTCCTGCATGATAACCAACTGCTTTAATATTCTTTTCCAATAATATTTGCACTAATTCATCAACTCTAGCGCGAGTACTAGCATAAATAACGCCAGAACCTCTATCTGTACTAGAAATAGCATCTAAAACAAATTGTCCTTTTTGTGAATCAGTTGTCTGAATTACGCCAAACTGCAGATTAGGACGAGCAAAACCAGTAATCACTAAAGTTGGATTAATTAAATTTAATTGTTTAATAATATCATTACTTACCTCTGGCGTAGCAGTGGCCGTTAATGCAACAACAATAGGACTACCTAGCAATGCAATCACTTCCTTTAATTTTATATAGCTAGGCCTAAAATCATGCCCCCATTGACTAATACAATGCGCTTCATCAACTGCAAATAGACTCACTTTAATTTGAGCTAAAGCATTAATAAATTCTTGATTATAAAATCTTTCTGGCGCAACATAAAGTAATTTATATTGCCCAAGTTTAATAGCTTCTAATCGATTCAGAGTTTCAGCTTGAGAAATTGAACTATTAATAAAAGTGGCTGGAATGCCTACTTTATGAAGTCCATCAACTTGATCTTTCATTAAAGCAATTAACGGTGAAACAACCAAAGTTACGCCTTCTAAAACTAAAGCGGGTAACTGAAAACAAAGAGATTTCCCACCTCCAGTAGGCATAATGACAACAGTATTTTTACCAGCTAAAATACTATTAATTACTCTTTCCTGTCCTTGTCGAAATGATTCAAATCCATAATGGATTTTTAACAATTCCAAAGCTTGTTGTTTTTTATTATCTATTAATTTGTCAGACATTGATCTTTTGGGTCTGTCGCCGAATACCGTATTCGGTATAAAATTCCAAATTTTCTACTCGAAAGAGTATTTAGCGACAGACCCCTTTTTTAATTTTTCAAACTCCATTTATTCTGCCCTCTTCTATCCCTCACATCCACGGAAGAGGCTATTTTTTATATTTTTTTAACTTTCTTCCACATATTACGGAATCAATAAGTTAATTTTTAAGTGTTGTATTGTATTTTATATTTTAACTTCATCACTTTATAGCTTTCAACTTTATAGACTTTATAAACTTTTGACTTTCCGTCTTGTTTTATATAATTCTAAAGTATTTTTAAACGCCATGGCAATTGTCATTGGTCCAACTCCACCAGGAACAGGTGATAAATAATCGGCTTTTTCTTTAACATCTTCAGAATCAACATCTCCTACAACTTTATTACCTTGCTTGGTAATTCCAATATCTATAATTATCGCATGATCTTTTATCATTTCTTTTTTAATAAATTTAGGCCTTCCAATAGCTGTAATTAAAATATCAGCTTGCTTAGTTTTTTCTACTAAATTTTTATCATCTACTTTAATTATCTCCACTTCCGCGCATTGATGTTTTAAAATATGAAATAACGGGTTACTAAAAATATCTGAATTAGAAATAATGCAAACTTTTTTATCTTTAATTTTATAATCTATGCTATTCAACATTTCTAAAATAACAGCATAAACAGGAGGCATTAAATAATCAAAATTGTTATTTAATATTTTTTCTAGATTCTTTGGATGAAAACCATCAACATCTTTATTCTGATCAAGCGACATTATAACAGCATCAGTATTAATCTTATTAGGCAAAGGCAACTGAACTAAAATAGCATCAATTATTTTATCTTTATTCAAATATTTTATTATTTCTAAAAGCCCTTGTTCACTAATATCTTCTGGACATCTATATAAATGAGTATCAATACCAACTTTTTTTGCTTCTTTTTCTTTTAAGTTTACATAAAGCTCAGAGTCTGCTTGTTCACCAACTAAAACAATAGCCAAATTAGGTTTCGCATCATCTAATTTAGCTATCTCTTGGACAATATTATTTTTGATTTTTTCAGCCAATATTTGACCATCAATAATTTTTAACATAATTTTAATGGAAAATTGGATAATCCAAACACATTTCTTTTACTTCTTTTTTAATTTTTCCTAAAATTTTCTCATCAGATTTATTTTCAATTGCACTATTTATCCATCCAACAATTTTTTTAGCTTCGTTTTCTTTTAACCCTCGTGTAGTTATAGCAGGAGTACCAAAACGAACACCAGATGGATTCATTGGTGGGCTTGGATCATTAGGAATAGTTGAGCGAGAAACTGAAATCCCAATTTTATCTAAAATTTGTTCACAATCACGACCGCCTAAACCTTTACTAGTCATATCAATAACCATTAAATGGTTATCCGTTCCGCCAGAAATTACACGATAGCCAAATTTTATAAATTCTTTAGCCATAATTTTAGCATTAGCGATAACTTGTTTAGCATACTGTTTGAATTCTGGTTGTAAAGCCTCGCCAAAAGCTACTGCTTCGGCAGCAATAATATGCTCATGCGGACCACCTTGCATTCCAGGAAAAACTGCGCGATCAATTTGTTTGGCAAATTTTTCTTTACACATAATAATTGCTCCGCGTGGTCCGCGTAAAGTTTTATGCGTTGTTGTAGAAACAACATCAAAAATTGATACAGGATTAATCATTTCCCCAGCAGCAATTAAACCAGCAGTATGCGCAATATCAGCAAAAGTAAAAGCTCCAACTTCATCCGCGATATCTTTAAATTTTTGCCATTCTATTTCTCGCGAATAAGCGCTATATCCCGCAACTATCATTTTTGGTTTTTCTCGCAAAGCAATTTCTCTAACTTTTTTCATATCAATTTTTCCAGTAGTTTGATCAACTTCGTATTGAGTAAAATTATATAACATGCCAGAAAAATTAACAGGATGTCCATGTGATAAATGTCCGCCATGATCTAGTTTTAACCCCAAAACTTTATCACCAGGTTTCAAAAATGCCATATAAACAGAAGCATTAGCAGGTGAACCAGAAAGAGGTTGAACATTAACATGCTCAGCTTGAAATATTTTTTTAGCTCGCTCAATAGCAATATTTTCTACTTCATCAACAACTTGATTACCACCATAATACCGATGTCCAGGATAACCTTCGCTATATTTATTAGTTAAAACAGTCGCCATAGCTTCTAATACTGCCTTAGAAACATAATTTTCAGAAGCAATTAATTCCATTTCTTCAGATTGCCTAGTCATTTCACGCTTAATTATAGCCATAACTTCATTGTCTTGTTCAGATAAATTTTTATAATTTAGCATATATTTATAATTTTTAATTTTATAAATTTTAAAATTATCATCAAAAGCGCATTTAACGAGTCTGTCGCCGAATACTCTTTCGAGTAGAAACTTTCAAATTTTTAGGAAATTTTTTTAAAAAGTTTTGAGGGAATATAGTTATATTAGCGAAAAAGTTTTTAACAAAATTTACAAAAATTTGGAATTTTATACCGAATACGGTATTTGGCGACAGACCCTTAACAATAGATCAATTATATCAAGCTTTTTACCATATAACTATCTTTTAGTCTATACCCTAATTTGCGATAATAACCACGCACTCCAATGCCTGAAATAACAGAAATTTTTTTAAAATTATTTTCTTTAGCAATTTTTTCTGCTTCAGTCATTAACATCTTACCAAAACCACTATGTTGAATTTTTTTCTCTTGCCCAATAGACACCAACTCCCCATAAACATGAAGTTCGCGAATCAAAGCCGTATTAATTCCCTCTTTGGAATTGTATTTGTATTTTGTATTTTGCAAAGACAATCTTAATCTACAAAATCCATAAAGACTATTATCATTTTTATCTACTGCTTGAATAAAATATTCCTCCCCGCCAGAAGCCTTGTATTTTATAATTGATAATTCGTAATTCGTAATTGTTAGTTGTCTTTCTTTCGCTTCTCTACATCTGATGCATTGACATTTTACTCCACGATCTTTCATTATTTGTCGCAAATTAGTAATTTTATTTCCAGCAAAAATTGATTCTCCTGGAATATCACGAATAAGCCTAATAATTCTGACATATTGAGGAACAGCTTCTTTACATTTTACAATTAAATTTTGTAAAACTTTATCAGAATATGATTTATATTTTCCTTCTTGCCACCATTTATATAATAAACTGCCTTGCGTTACGACTGTTGGATAAAATTCTATTTGATCAGGTTGAAATCGTTCATCACTAAATAAAGATTTAAACATATCTAAATCTTTTTTAGCGGTAGATCCAGGTAAACCTGGCATAATATGATAAGTTACTTTAAAACCAAAATTTTTTAACAATCTAGTGGCATCCACAATTTCTTTAACGCCATGTCCGCGCTTATTTAATTCTAAAATTTTATCATCAATTGCCTGCACACCCATCTCAACTCTAGTGACGCCTAATTCGCGCATTTCTAATAATTCTTTTTCATTAATATAATCAGGCCTTGTTTCTAATGTAATACCTATTATTTTATACTTAGCGCTTTCATTCTTTTTTTGCTCCACTAATAATTGCTGTTTTAATTTTTTAAATTGAAAATTTGGTAATTGAAAATTGTTTAAAAATTGATCTCTCAATATGCTGGAAAAAATTGAATTTTTTTTCCAATACTTATTTGCTGCTCTAAAACATTGTAAAATGTACCAATATTTATAATTTTCAGGCAAAACTGACCATGTTCCGCCAATAACAATTAATTCAATCTTTGTTGGCTTATGACCATTAGCCTCTAACGCACGTAGTCTAAGTTGCACTTGTTGATATGGATTATAATTACACCGAATAGCGCGCATCACAGCTGGCTCGTTAGACAAGTAACTTTGTGGAACATCTTTTTCAGTTGGACAATAAGTGCATTTTCCAGGACAAGGAAATGGTTCTGTTAAAACAGCTACGGGAGCAATGCCAGACATTGTTCTAACAACTCGTTTGCGCAAAACTTTTTCTAAAATTAATAATTCTGGTATTTTATTTTGCTTTCTTAATCGTCTATATTCTTTTAAAATTTCAGAATTATATAAAATATCAATTCCATATTTTTTAGCTACCAATCGTTTCGCATCAGCCAAGTCTTCACGAGAAACAATTTTGCTCGCAAGTATTTCAGCAATAGCTTGTTGTTGTTTTTTATTTACTTTACTAAATAAAATAGATGAATTTTTTTTAGAAGATATTAATTTAATAGATTTTTTTGTTGACATTATCGTAATATTTTATTAAATTTAAGTTATCTTTATATTAAAGGTCTGCCGCCGAATACCGTATTCGGTATAAAATTCCAAATTTTTATAAATTTTATTAAAAACTTTTTCGCTAATATAACCATATTCCCTCAAAACTTTTTGAAAAAATTTACAAAAATTTGAAATTTTCTACTCGAAAGAGTATTCAGCGACAAACCCATTAAAATATTAATATGCAAATAATAAATCAAGATATTTTTAAA
>ERZ1292640.4761-Hain-H43-02um-R1-4761-length-10238-cov-8_pt1 | contig 10238 bp, 8 predicted proteins | sample MGYA00564404_ERZ1292640 | MGnify/ENA primary metagenome ERZ1292640 (study PRJEB36523, sample SAMEA6512636) | groundwater metagenome | collected 2019-01-08 | study: AquaDiva: Metagenomics assemblies of 32 groundwater samples | reverse complement strand
GCTCGGCGTATGGGCCTGCGCGCGCACCGGGCGCGATTTGGGCATTGCCGATCATGGCGGCATGAATTGGGACGAGATCGTCGCGTTTCAGTTGGTGCTGATGCTCACTCCGCAGGCCTGGCAATGGCAGGCGTTTGCATTTTTCGGCTTCCGTTTCTTCGATGTGGTCAAACCGCCGCCGATCCGCCAGGTCGACGCTCAGCTGAAAGGCGGCCTGGGAGTGATGTTCGACGACATTCTCGCGGCGTTTTACACCCTGTTGGCGATGGCAGTATGCAAGACCGCATTCGGCTGATAATCGATGCTACCTGACGCACTGGGCACGCTGGTTGCCGCGGTCGGCGCAAAGCTCCGCGCAAGGGGATGGATGCTGACCACGGCGGAATCCTGCACCGGCGGCTGGGTGGCGCAGGCGGTCACGGCTGTCGCCGGAAGTTCGGATTGGTTCGAGCGCGGCTTCGTCACTTATTCGGACGCGGCGAAGCAGGAGATGCTAGGCGTGAGCGCCCGCACGCTTGCGGCCCATGGGGCGGTGAGTGAACAGACCGCGCGCGAGATGGCGATCGGAGCCCTGGCCCACAGCCGCGCGCAAGTGGCGCTGGCGATCACCGGCATCGCCGGCCCGGGCGGCGGCTCGCCGGAAAAACCGGTGGGTATGGTGTGCTTCGCCTGGGCGGCGACCGGCGACAAAATCAGCGCCCAAACGCGGCAATTCGAAGGTGACCGCGAAAGCGTGCGCGAACAATCGGTGATCGCTGCGCTGCAGGGTTTAGCGCAGCTCCTCGAAGGCTGACGCGACCGCTGCGGCGCGGCCTCGTGCCAGGGGCGATCTGGAGCGCCGAACGAAACCGGTCGAGCTTGACCCGGGCATTTACCGGTCTAGAATTAAGCAGGATCGTCCCCATATGCGAGTCATGGCCCCAGTTCGTCCCGCCGCGGTCGCCGGCATGTTCTATCCCGCCGCCCCACGTGAGCTGGCTCGGGAAGTGGACGACATGCTCGCGCACAGCGCCGGCAGCAGCCTGACCCCCGGTTTTCCGAAAGCGCTGATCGTGCCGCACGCGGGCTACGTTTATTCCGGCAGCGTGGCTGCGGAAGCGTATGACCGGCTGCGTCCGGGACGCGGCATCGTGCGCCGGGTGGTGCTGCTCGGCCCCTGCCACCGCGTCGCGGTACATGGACTCGCGCTGCCCGAAGCGGTCGCTTTCGCCACGCCACTCGGCCAGGTGCCGATAGACCAGGAAGCGGTCAAGTCGCTTGCAAGCTTGCCCCAGGTGGTGGTGAGCAGCGCGGTGCATGCCGGGGAGCATGCGCTGGAAGTGCAACTGCCTTTTCTGCAGCGTGTACTGGGCGAATTCAGCCTGGTGCCGCTGGCCGTAGGCGCGGCCACGCCGGAGCAGGTGGCCGAGGTCATCGACAGGCTTTGGGGGGGTGCTGAAACCCTGATCGTGATCAGTTCGGACCTGTCTCATTACCACCGCTACGACGAGGCCTGCGCGATCGACCGCGGCACGGCGCAGGCGATCCTCGCTTGCTCCACCAGCATAGACCATGAACAGGCCTGTGGCGCGACACCGGTCGCGGGCATGCTGCTTGCGGCCAGACGCCATGAGTTGAATGTGGAGTTGCTCGATTTGCGCAATTCCGGCGATACCGCCGGCGGCCGCGGACAAGTGGTCGGCTACGCCTCGTTCGCGTTCTGGGACGGCGCGCCGGGTTTCGGCGACGGGCATGGGCGCACGCTGCTCGGCATCGCGAGAAACAGCATAGAGGCGGCCCTCGGCGTAGCGGCGCCGAAACGGCTGCCAGACGAGCCCTGGCTCAAGCCGGCACGCGCGAGCTTCGTCACGCTGACCCAAAACGGCAGACTGCGTGGCTGCATCGGCAGTCTGGAAGCGCAGCAGCCGCTGGGCGAAGACGTGAGCCGCAATGCGCGCGCCGCGGCGCTGTCCGACCCGCGCTTCCCTCCGCTTACGAACGACGAACTCGCCCGCACGCGGGTCGAGGTGTCGATCCTGTCCACACCGAAATTGCTCGCGTTTGCCGATCATGCCGACCTGATTGCGCAACTGCGGCCGAGTGAAGACGGCTTGATTCTGGAATATGGGAACGCGCGCGGCACCTTCCTGCCGCAGGTTTGGGAAAATCTGTCCGATCCCGAACAGTTCGTGACCGAACTCAAGCGCAAAGCCGGGCTGGCGCCGACGATGAGCACCGCGAAATGCCGCATTCAGCGCTACCGCGTGTTGAAATGGAAGGAGGAGGAGACGGGGGCGGCGAAATGAGCGTCACTGAAAGCCAATATCCAGCGCGCTGGTGGCATCTGCTCGAGGACGGCCGGATGCAGTGCGACCTGTGTCCGCGCGATTGCCGCTTGCACGAGGGCCAGCGCGGCCTGTGCTTCGTGCGCCGGCGCGTCGGTGAACAGATGCTGCTCACGACCTACGGACGCTCGTCCGGCTTTTGCGTCGATCCGATCGAGAAGAAACCGCTGAACCAGTTCTATCCCGGCTCGAGCGTGCTTTCCTTTGGCACCGCCGGCTGCAACCTCGCCTGCAAGTTCTGCCAGAACTGGGACATCTCCAAGTCGCGCGACATGGACAGCCTGGCCGACGCGGCCAGCCCGGAAGAGATTGCGAAGGCGGCGCAGCGCCTGGGCTGCAAGAGCGTGGCCTTCACTTATAACGATCCGGTGATTTTCGCCGAGTACGCCATGGACGTGGCCGACGCCTGCCACGCCGTGGGCGTGCAGACGGTGGCGGTGACCGCGGGCTACATGCACGCTGCGCCGCGGCGCGAGTTCTACGCCAAGATGGACGCCGCCAACGTCGATCTCAAAGCCTTCACCGACGAGTTCTACGTCAAGCTGACCGGCGCCCACCTGGCGCCGGTGCTGGATACGCTGAAATATCTGAAGCACGAGACCGGCGTCTGGTTCGAGATCACCACGCTGCTGATTCCGGGCAAGAACGATAGCGACGCCGAACTCGAAGCGATGTGCACCTGGATCGCGCAGGAGCTGGGACCGGACGTGCCGCTGCATTTCTCCGCTTTCCACCCGGACTGGAAAATGAACGACATCCCGGCGACACCCGCGGCTACGCTTACGCGCGCGCGGCGGATTGCGCTCGCGCGGGGGCTGCATTACGTATACACCGGCAACGTCCACGACACGGAGGGCGGCACCACCTTCTGCCCGCATTGCGCCAACGCCCTGATCGTGCGCGACTGGTACAACATCCTCAATTATCGCATCGGCGACGATGGCCGCTGCCTCGAGTGCGACGGCGCCGTGGCCGGTCGCTATATGCACTTCGACCGGGCTTTCGGTTCGCGCCGTATCCCGGTGCGACTCGCGGCCTTCGCAAGCTGAGCCGAGAATGAGCGCGGCATTGCTGCGCGCCTGCGGGAAATCACTGCGAGGTTTTCCTGCGCCATACACGACGCGGCCGCGGGGTCGGCGGCCCGGCGCCGGGTATCACCTGGCGCTCGGCTAACCCAGAGAACTTACCACCGCGAGCATGCGCGCGACGCCGCTCCCCAGTCCGTGGAAGGTGTGCGGATGCGTCGAGTCGAGGTAGGCGCTGTCTCCCTTTTCCAGCCGGTGGCTGCGGCCGTCATAGCGCAGCTCGACGCTGCCCTCGACGACATACACGAATTCCTGGCCGTCATGCGTGATCGGCACGCCCGGCGCCACCTCGGGGTCGAAGTTCAGCAGAAACGGCTCCATCACATGCCCCGCGGTGCCTGGCCGGGTGAGCGAGCTGTAGGCGTAACTCTGCTCGGTGTCGCCCTGTTCGCCGGCCAGGGACTCGCCCGAGCGGCAGACGGTGAGGGCTTCGGAAACCGTCGCGCCACCATGGAGCAAGCCTTCCATCTTCGACCCTAGCACCCGTGACAACTGGATCACGGCCCCTATCGAAGGGACGGCGGTCCCTTCCTCGAATGCGCGCAGGCGTTCCGAGTCGATCCCGGTAAGCTTGCACACCTGCGCCAGCGTCATGTCCTGCGCCTCGCGCAGCTTCTTGATCCGTTCCCCGACATATTTGCGCATGACCCCCCCTGTGAGTTTTGCTCGAATCAGGCGTTTCGCCTGGCGGGAACGATGCGGCCGCTCAGCGCGCGCAGATTCTGCCAGTAGCGGTCTATCGCCGGACGCAGGTCGGCTGCGCTTAGCTCCGATTTCTGGAAACGGCGCTGCAGAGACAGGTACATGTCCAGCGCTTCGTCGGAAAAATCCGGCTCGATGTTCACTAGATGGCGCCTTCCGTCGAAGATTTCATATACCGGGAATAGCCCGGAACGCACAGCCAGCCGCACCAGCTCCATACCCAGCGCCGGCTCCGATTTCCACCCGGTGGGGCAAGGCGCAAGCGTCAGCACGAAGCGGAAACCCCGGAGATCGAGTGCGTAACGCAGCTTGCGCAAGGTGTCGTCGGCGTGAGCCAGGGACAGCGACGCGGCGTAAGGTATCCGGTGTGCCGCCATCACGGCCAGGATGTCTTTTTTCTGCTCCGGCTTGCCCTTGGGGGTGTTGCTGCTGATGGCGCCGGCAGGCGTGGCCGATGAGCGTTGTCCGCCGGTGTTGCCATAGATTTCGTTGTCGTAGCAAATATACAGTATGTCCTCGTTGCGCTCCGCCGCCGCCGACAGGCCGGCGAAGCCTATGTCATAAGTGCCGCCGTCTCCGGCAAGGCAGATCACGCGCGTATTTTCACCATTCATCTGCGCCACGGCGGCCGCGCCGCTGGCGGCCGCCGGCGCCGCCGCGAAGGTCGTCAAAAGTGTCGGAACGCCGTAGGTGCTGTACGGAAACTGCCCTGCGGCAACCGCGGCGCAGGACGCGGGGATGACAAACTGGATGCGCCGGTCCGCAACTGCGCGCCGCATCATCTGCAGCAGGATCGACAGGCCGCAGCCGCCGCAGTTCGTGTTGCCACTGCGAAACAGCGGATCGGGCCGATCCAGGGCCGTCTGCGCCATGCCGCAAAGCAACGGTTCGTTCATTACTGGTCCGTTGATCACAGCGCCTCGATCATGGCGGGCAGGCCTGCGGCGCGACGCGGGTGCAGGTCGGAGAGCATGTTCTCAAGGTGTTCGGGACGCACGTCTCCGCCGCCGATGCCCGCCATGTAGTTTTGCACCACGGTAATCGGACCGGCCAGCCCCCGGATCTCTCCCCACAGCACGCCGCCGAAGCCGAGGCTGATGTCGCGGTCGATGACGGCAACCCTCTTCTTGCCTGCGAACCAGTTCGCGATGGTCGCGGAAGGCAGCGGTCGAAACAGGCGCACCCGCAGCGAGCCCACCCGCTGCCCTCGAGCGCGAAACAGGTCGACTACGCGCTCGGCCGTCGCGCCGATGGTCCCCATCGACACGATCAGCGTTTCCGCGTCCTCCGCGCGGTAGGCGTGCACCGCATCGGCCATCCGGCGACCGAAGATCCGCTCGAACGAATTCTGGATTTCGGCATATATCTGCGGCACGCCCAGCATGGCTGCGTGGTGCTGCTGGTGGTGGCTTGCCGTCTGCTGCGGCACTTCCATCTGCCCCAGAGTGTGCGGGGTTTCACCCAGCTGGTGCGGGATCGACGTCAGCGGCAGAAAACGATCGACCTGCTCCTGCTCCGGGACCTCGGTCTGGGTCACCGCGTGCGACAGGATGAAACCTTCCATACACACCATGGCCGGCATCATTACTCTGGAATCCTCGGCCAGCCTGAACGCGCACAGCACGGTATCGAACAGTTCCTGGTTGTCGGCACAGTAGAACTGGATCAGGCCGTGATCGCGCAGCATCAGCGAGTCGCCGTGATCGGCCCAGATATTCCACGGCGGGCCCAGGGTGCGGTTGGCCACCGCGAGGACGATCGGCAGGCGCATTCCCGCCGCGGCGACGCAGTTTTCGGCCATGTAGGCGAGACCGTTGGAAGAGGTTGCGGTAAACGCGCGGGCACCCGCGGCTGAGGCGCCGATGCAGACTGCCATCGCGCTGTGCTCGCTTTCCACACGCAACACCCGGCCTTTCTCGATCTCCTGCAGGCACAGGTACTCCATGCACTCGGTCGACGGCGTGATCGGGTAGACGCCGCTGCAGAATCCCCGACCCTTGCGGTTGGCGCGCGCGGCCAGGGTCGCCGCCAGAGCCGCGGCGTGGTTGGCGCTGATCAGTTCTACAGACATGCGCTCACCTCCTGCCTGGTCTTCGCGTGCATCTGGATCGCGCTGCGCGGACATTCGGCCACGCACATGCCGCAACCCTTGCAGTAATCGGTGTCGATCCGATAGCCGTCCCCGCTGCGGTAGATGACCCCTTCCGGACAGTAGATGAGACAGGTATCGCAATGCGTGCAGCGGCCGCAGGAGAAGCAGCGCCCGGCTTCATCCGGTCCCGCCAGTCCAAGATTGAATTCGTCGAAGCTATGCCTGCGCGCGGATGGCGGGATCTGTCGATCCCGGTGCGGCGGCGCCATCTCGAAGTGGGAGAAACGAATCTGCGCCGGCGCCACGGGGTCCGGCGTTTCCCGTTCGGCTTCATCCGGAGCCTGCGCCAGATGCGCCAGAGCGGCGGCGGCGGCCCGGCCGCCGTTGCCGATGGCGTGGGCCACGGTTCCCTCGCCGCTGGCGCAGTCCCCGGCGAACCAGACCGGGAGAGGCCGGTTGCCTTGCCATGCGCGCGCACCGCGCATTCGCCAGGTATCCGGCAGCAGATCCATCGCCTTGCTCTGACCGAGCGCCAGCAGAACTTTGTCGCAGGCGATGCGCGAAGTGCGTTGAGTGACGAGCGGGCTCCGGCGACCGCTCGCATCAGGCGGTCCGGTCTCGACCTCCGCCAGCAGCATGGCGGAGACGGTGCCGTCGCCGGTGAAAGCGAGCGGCTGCCGGTGCAGCACCAGACGTACGCCTTCGAGTTCGGCGGCTTCGATTTCTTCCCTGATGGCCGGCATTTCTTCGTGTCCACGGCGGTAGACGAGCTTCACCGACGCGGCCCCGCAGCGCAGCGCGGTGCGTGCGCAGTCTATCGCCGTGTTGCCACCGCCTACCACCGCGACGTGTCCGGCCAGCGTGACGCGACCTCGCTTCGCCCGGTCGAGAAAGGCGAGCCCCTGTTCCACGCCCTCGAGCGCGGCGCCCTCCGCCGCCAGGCCGAACGCCGGCCCGAATCCGACGCACACGATCAACGCATCGTAGGTTTGTTGCAGGCGCGCCAGATCGTCCTTGTACAGACGACAATCGCATTGCGCTTCGACACCGAGGGCCAGGATGCGGTCGAGATCGCGCTGCAGCGCGTCCTGGGGCAGGCGAAAGGCCGGAATGCCGTTTCGCAGCACCCCGCCCAGGGCCGGGCCTGCCTCGAAGATCTTGACTTCATGTCCGCGAAGGGCAAGCTGGTAGGCGGCGCTCAGGCCCGCCGGTCCGCCGCCGGCAATGGCGAAGCGGCGGCGCGCAGCAGCTTGTCGTTGCGTCAATTGCACCGCCGAACAGTCGGATATCCAGCGCTCCAGGCTGCGGATGTTTACCGCGCCGTCAAACGCATCGCGATTGCATGCGCGCATGCACGGCGCCGGGCAGACGCGGCCGCACACCGAGGGCAGCGCCTGCGTGCGCTGCAGAATCGCGGCAGCCGCCTCTGCGCCGTCGTTTTTCAATGCCTGAATGAATCCGACCACATCGTTTCCTGCCGGACACGCGAGATTGCAGGGGGCCGCAACTTCCTGGTACAGAGGCGCCTGATTGCTCCATGATCCGGTCTTGAGGCTCGCGGGAATATCGGCGTTGTGTGCGCTTATTGGCGCGACCGGCGGCGACGCGGCTGCCGCCGCGGGCGCGGGCACGGCAGGATGGGAAACCGTCCGCGCGCGCATCTGCACCCGCTGGTAGGCTTGTTGCGCGGCCGGCAGATCGCCGCCCAGGCCGAGCGAGGCGTAACATCCTTCCAGCACGGACAAGGGTGCGCCGAGCAGCCGCGCGTAGGCGCCGAGCATGGTCGTATTGATGATAACCACCGAGCTGCTGCCTATGCCGAGTTCGCGCGCAATTGCGGTGGCGTCGATGACCGCGAATTGATAATCCGCGTATTGGCCGTCGTAGCGGTGCAGGCTGGCACTGGAGTTGAGCAGAAGCAATGCGCCGGGGGCCGCGCCGCCCAGTGTCTGGGTTCCTAGCAAACCCTCGTCCAGGACGATCAGATGGTCCGGCCGGTAGACTTTGTTGCGGTTGGCGATGGGGATGCGGTCGACGCGGGTGTAGGCCTGCACCGGAGCGCCCGAACGCTCGCTGCCATAGTCGCCGAAGGTCTGCACGTGCAAGCCCATCTGCATGTACAGCGCGGCGATCAGCTTGGCGCAGGTGACGCCCCCTTGACCGCCCCGGCCGTGCACCCGCACGTCCAGCGGCAATGTCAGGCCGGCGGGCAGCGCAATGATCGGCGCCTGAGCTGAAGCTTCGGCGTGGCTTTGACGCTCCATCAAATATCCCCTTCCTGATAAGAAGGCCGTGCGGCAAGATCTCGTGAATCTCGCCGGATCCAAACCCCCGCCGGTTGGCGTTGAGCAAGCCCGGACTTGGCAGCCCTCAGGGCGGGGAGCAAGGATCGCTTTCCAAGCAATATAGCTGCGGCGCGAACTTTGGCTTTGCGTTAGCGCAAATACGCCTAACTTTCGCCGGAAAATATCTCCCGTCTCATTCTCCACCCGCCGTTTGCCCCAATTGAGCTTGCCAAGGCACAAAAACTGTATGAAAATACAGCATTCGGTCAAAACGGGGCAGGTCCATGGAAACGCTTACCGCCAAACAGCAGGAAATCCTGACGCTGATCCGCCGCGCCATCGAGACTACCGGTCTCCCGCCCACCCGCGCCGAGATAGCCGAGGCGATGGACTACAGCTCGCATAATGCGGCCGAGGAGCATCTGCGCATGCTCGAGCGCAAGGGTGCGATCGAGATCGTAAAGGGCTCCGCGCGGGGCATCCGCCTGAAGGACGGCGGCGGTATTCCGCTCATCGGGCGCGTTGCCGCCGGCTCGCCCATCCTGGCGGAGGAGCACGTTCAGGCGCATTACCAGATCGATCCGGCGCTGTTCAGTCCGCGCGCTGATTACCTGCTGAAGGTGCGCGGCATGAGCATGCGCGATGCCGGCATTCACGATGGCGACCTGCTCGCCGTGCACAAGACCAGCGAAGCCCGTGCCGGGCAGGTCGTGGTCGCGCGCCTTAACGATGAGGTGACGGTGAAACGGTTGCGTCGTCGCGGCACGCTGATCGAACTTCTCCCCGATAACCCCGAGTTCGAGCCCATCGTCGTCGACACCAAGCGCGAGGAATTCGCCATTGAAGGCCTGGGCGTGGGGGTAATCCGCGCCGGTCGCGCCTTGTAGCCGACTTGTTTACGCCCTTTCAAGTCCTTGTTTTCCATAAGGGTGTTGCATAAACCCAAAAACTGTATAAAAATACAGGTCAACGCCGGGAGCATGGCGTCCGTTGATGCATTGAATACCACCGAAACCGAAGGAGACTTTCATGGATGACAACAAGACAAAAGCCCTCGCAGCCGCACTCGCGCAGATCGAAAAACAGTTCGGCAAAGGTTCCATCATGCGCATGGATTCGGACGCGATACAGGATGACGTGCAGGTGGTCTCCACCGGTTCGCTCGGCCTGGACATCGCGCTGGGCGTAGGCGGGCTGCCGCGCGGCCGCGTGGTCGAAATTTACGGGCCGGAATCCTCCGGCAAGACCACGCTGACGCTGCAGGTGATCGCAGAGATGCAAAAGCTGGGAGGCACCGCGGCCTTCATCGACGCCGAGAACGCGCTCGACCCGCAGTACGCGCAGAAGCTGGGCGTGAAAGTCGAGGACCTGCTCATCTCCCAGCCCGACACCGGCGAGCAGGCGCTGGAGATCGCCGACATGCTGGTGCGCTCGGGTTCGGTCGACGTGGTGGTCATCGACTCGGGGGCCGCGCTCACGCCCAAGGCCGAGATCGAGGGCGAGATGGGCGAGCCGCAGATGGGCCTGCAGGCGCGCCTGATGAGCCAGGCGCTGCGCAAACTCACCTCCAACATCAAGCGCACCAACACCCTGGTGATCTTCATCAACCAGATCCGCATGAAGATCGGCGTCATGTTCGGCAGTCCCGAAACCACCACCGGCGGCAACGCGCTCAAGTTCTACGCCTCGGTGCGCCTGGACATTCGCCGCATCGGCTCGATCAAGAAGAACGAGGAAGTGATCGGCAACG
>ERZ1292640.3288-Hain-H43-02um-R1-3288-length-12610-cov-4_pt2 | contig 10238 bp, 5 predicted proteins | sample MGYA00564404_ERZ1292640 | MGnify/ENA primary metagenome ERZ1292640 (study PRJEB36523, sample SAMEA6512636) | groundwater metagenome | collected 2019-01-08 | study: AquaDiva: Metagenomics assemblies of 32 groundwater samples | reverse complement strand
CGTTCGCAGCGTGCGTGCTCGAAACCAGTGCGCTTGCGGACCTCGCGGCGGCCGTGCGCAGCGCCCTCATCCAACGCCTCAAGGAGGCGACTCCGCCCCACGGCCGGCACGTTGTCATGCCGGGCGCGCTGGCGCGCGGCGGCACGCCCTCGCTCACGAGCGACGCGCTGCGCTCGCACTACGCCGACTGGGAAGTCCTGCGCCCGCCTCTGGGCAGCGGGAGCGCCGGAGGCCGGCGTCCGCGCAACGTCGGCTTCACCGCCATCCGACGCGCAGAGCGTCAGACTGCAACACCCGTAGCAGTGTCAGAGTGACACGGTTCGGTGATGGGTGCTGCCCGCAAGCCGCCCGTAAGTCGCAGTCCGACAACAGCTTCCCAAACAGGTGCCTGGGGCACGATAGCTGCGCTAGGCAGGGCGAAGGCCCGGAGTGTGTCCGTACGAGGCGCTTCTCCTTACTAAAGAGGGATCGGCTATGGCAACAGCAGTCGTTCAGCACCAGCCGCTCGGCCTCGTCGTGAAGGACGGGGGCGACGCTCATCCGGCTCCGCGGATCCTGATGTGGTTCTGGGCGAACGAAGAGGAGACGCCGGACGAGGAGAAGGACGACCACTAGCGGCGGCCTTGCCGGCCGTCCTGCCGTGTGACGAGGCCCGGGCGCTGCACCCGGGCCTCGTCGTTTCAGATGCCCAGCTCCGCGCGGGCCTCGGGCGGCAGCCACCGTCGCACGCGGGCGATCGGCACGGAGAACCCCAGGCCCAGGCCCTCGCGCAGGGCGCCGAAGTGGACGGCGATCACCTCGCCGTTGGCGTTGAAGATCGGGCTGCCCGAGACGCCGGCGTAGGTGGTGCCGCCGAACTGGAGCAGCTCGCCCGAGCGCGAAATGATCCCGGCGAACATGGACGTGCGCACGTAGCCCGACCGGTCGATCGCCAGCTGGGCTCCGCCGGGGAAGCCGAGCATCGCCGCCGGAGCGCCCTGCTGCACGCCACGCCCGGCCCAGTCGATGGCGCGCACCGCGGGACCCGTGTAGCCGCGGATCTTGAGGATGGCGATGTCGGTGTCCTCGGCGTCGCTCACGCGCACGACGTCGGCGGCCAGGGCGACGTTGGTGTCCGCCATGATCACCTCGATCGAGCGCGGCGTGCGCCCGGCCGACAGGACGACGTGGCGGTTGGTGACCAGGTAGCCCGACGGCGTGATCACGAAGCCGCTCCCCATCTGGGAGTCGGCGGCGAAGCGGCTGATCACCAGAGCGATGGCGCGCTGGTTCTCGCGCGCGATGCGGGTGAAGTCCACGCCGCCGATGGCCTGCGGGAGCGCCGCGCGGGCCTCGGCCTCCCGGAGCCGGCGGGACAGGCTGTCGAGCACGGCGCGGCTGACCGCCGCCCGACGCGCCGTGGCCAGGTCGCGGCGCAGCCGGTCGATCTCCTCCTGCGAGTGCTGCTGGGCCTGCGTCGCGCTCCGCAGCTCGTTCGCCAGGGCGCGTTCGGCGGTCGCGAGCCGCGCCTGGGCCTCCGCGGCCCGCCGCTCGGACACGCCGTACAGGTACGAGACCGCGACGATGAGCCCGGCCAGCAGCGCGAGCGTGACGACGCGGAAGGTGAGCGACGACTCCCGCGCCATCTGGCGCGCCAGCGCTCGGAGGAAGACGCCAGGCCTGAGGCCCGACGCGTCACGCGCTCGGTCCTGCGCGACCTGTACCATGCCGACCAGCGTTTTGGCCGGCTGGAGCTCCGGGTGGTACGAGGCGCCGGCGTCCTCGGGCATCATCGCGGGGCCGAGGATGCGGACCTCGAACAGCGGGCCGTGCCAGCCGAGCATCAGCCGGTCGCCGACTTTCAGCATCGCGCGGCCCTGGATCTGCGTCCCGTTCACCCAGGTCCCGTTCCTGCTGCCGAGGTCGCTGATCGTCCCGTTCCCCGCGGCGTCGATCTCCACCATCGCGTGGTGCTTGGAGACGACGGTATCGGCCACGGTGCGCAGCGGAATCGTGCTTCCCGCCGCGCGGCCGAGGACGATCTGCGCGCCCATGCCGATCAGGTCTTCCCCGCCCTTCACGCGACGGAGCCGGAGGACCGGCTGCGACACGTCGATCGGCGGCTCGGCCTGGGTGCGCGCGATCTCGCCCGGGACGGTCACCGCGACGCCGGGCCCGCGCTGGCCGAGGGTGAAGCGGTCGCCGGTGCGCAGCCGCTGCGGCGCGGCGAGGCGCTTCCCGTTCAGCCATGTGCCGTTGGTGCTGCCGAGGTCCTCGAGCCACCACGTCCCGTCGTCCTTCGGCCAGACGCGCGCGTGGACGGCGCTCACGACGTTGTCGTCTTCGGGGAAGGTGACCTCGAGCGTCGGGTCGCGGCCGAGGCGGGCGCCGGCCGCGGGCACGGTGACGTCCGTATTGCTGCGTTCGTCGTGGAGCCTCACGGCGGGAATATAGGAAAACCCTCTTGAAACTGCGCGGGGCCGGCGAACACCGCCGGCCCCTGTGCAGCACTGCCAGGGCACTTACTTCTTCTTCTTCGCGCCCTTCTTGGCCGTCTTCTTCGCGGCCTTCTTCTTCTTGGCAGCCATCTGGCCTCCTCGAAGTGGTGGAACATGCCGCCGGGCCCCAGTGCCTCGGCGGTGCAACAACTACACGGCGTGCGAGATGCTCTGGAGTGCCAGTTCTCGAATCGATGCGTCAGCTTGAGGAAGGGGAACTGCCGGAGAGGAGACACCGCCGGGGCCGCGTGCCTTGGCGAGACTGACGCTCGCCACCGCGGCCGTACTCTGCTTGAGGAATTCTCGCCGTGATACTGCCAACCAGTGTTTCTCCCCGAAGGCCGTAACCACTTGCGAGCGAATATATAACGTCCGGTTGCACGCGCAATAGTTTTTCGGGCGCGAGTTTTGCACTCGTCAGCGTTTCGACGTAGGTTCTCACGGCAGATGCCCACGCTCACGATCGACGGACGAACGGTCTCGATCCACGACGGCGCGACGATCCTCGAGGCCGCCCGCGCGGTCAGTATCGAGGTGCCGACGCTGTGCTGGTACCCGAAGCTGCCGGTGGTCGGCTCGTGTCGGATCTGCCTCGTGAGCGTCGAGGGGAGCCCCAAGCTCGCCGCGGCGTGCGCGACGCAGGCGCAGGACGACCTGGTGGTCGAGACCGAGTCCGACGCCGCCGTCGCCAACCGCCGCAGCGTGCTGGGGTTGCTGCTCGCGCGCTATCCCACCGACGACCTCGCCGAGCGGCTGCACGCCTACCAGGCGGATGGGCACTCGCTGAACGAGTTCGAGCGCTTCGTCCGGCGCTATGCGGTGAGCGTCGCGCCCCAGGGCGCGCACGAGCTCCCGCTGCGCCACGGCGACGAGCGGCCCGGCGACCCGATGATCCGCCACGACATGAGCACGTGCATCCTGTGCACGCGCTGCGTGCGGGCGTGCGCCGACATCCAGCAGGTCGGCGTGCTCGAGGTGGGGCTGCGCGGATCGCACGCCGAGATCGTGGTCGGCGGGGACGGCGACCCGGATCACGCGGCCTGCACCTGGTGCGGCGAGTGCGTACGGGTGTGCCCGACCGGGGCCATCCACGAGGTCTTGCCCCGCGAGAGCTTCAGCCCCAGGGAGATTGCGACGCCCGAGCGGGTGGTACGCTCGGTCTGCCCGTACTGCGGCGTCGGCTGCCAGGTGGACCTGCACGTGCGCGACAACACGATCGTGCGCGTGACCAGCCCGTGGATCGAGGAGAACACCCCGAACATGGGCTCCACCTGCGTGAAGGGCCGCTTCGGCTACGACTTCCCGCAGCACGCCGACCGGCTGACCAAGCCGCTCATCCGGAAGGGCTGGGTGCGGCGGGACGGCCGGTGGGTGTACGAGGGCCCGACCGGGCACGGCCGCCGCCGCGGCCCGTGGCCCACGATCGCCGAGCTGGGCGGGCAGTCGAAGTCGCGGCCGCCGAAGCGCGCGGTGGGCAAGCCGCTCATGCTCTTCGCCGCCGGGGGCCGGAACGAGCTCGAAGACGTGCGCGACCGCGTCGCGACGCCGTCCGAGTGGTACGAGCCGTTCCGCGAGGCGACGTGGGAGGAGGCGCTGGACCTCGTCGCCTCGGAGCTGCGGAAGATCCACGGCGAGCAGGGGCCCGACGCGTTGGCGGTCTTCTGCTCGGCCAAGTGCACGAACGAGGAGAACTACGTCCTCCAGCGCACCTTCCGGGCGGGCTTCACCACCAACAACGTGGACCATTGCACGCGGCTCTGCCACTCGTCGTCGGTGACCGCGATGCAGCGGGCGCTGAGCACCTCGGCCGCTTCGGGCTCGATGCGCGAGGTCGAGCACGACTCCGACGTGATCTTCATCGCCGGGGCCAACACCACCGAGGCGCACCCGGTGTTCGGCGCGGCGATCAAGCGGGCGCACGCCAGGGGGGCGAAGCTCATCGTCGCCGACACGCGGCGCATCGAGCTCGCCGCGCGGGCCGACCTCTTCCTCCGCCTGCGGCCGGGCACCGACGTCGCCCTGTTCAACGCGATGCTCCGGCACATCATCAGGCAGGACCTGCACGATCGCACGTTCATCGCGGAGCGCACGACGGGCTTCGAAGCCGTCGCGGCCGCCGTCGAGCCGTACACGCTCGAGCGTGCCGAGACGATCACCGGCGTGCCGGCGCGGTTGATCGTGCAGGCGGCCGAGACCTACGCGAAGGGTCCGCGCACCTCGACGCTGTGGGCGATGGGGCTCACGCAGCACTCCACCGGCACCGACATCGTGGCGTCGCTGCTCAACCTCATCCTCGCGACGGGGATGATCGGGCGGTGGGGAGCGGCGATGATCCCGATCCGCGGCCAGAACAACGTGCAGGGCGCCTCGGACGTCGGCGCGATCCCGATGGTCTACACCGACTACCAGCCGGTCGGCGACCCCGCGGTGCGCCGCACGTTCGCACGGGCCTGGGGGGTGAGCGAGGAATCGCTGTCGCTCACGCCCGGCCTCCGGGTCACCGAGGTCGTCGCGGAGGGCTCGCCGGTGCGCGGGATGTACATCTTCGGCGAGAACCCGGTCATCTCCGACCCGAACGTCTCGCACGCCGAGCACTGGTTCGAGCAACTCGAGTTCCTCGCGGTGCACGACCTCTACCTGACGGAAACCGCCCGGCTGGCGGACGTGGTGCTCCCCGGCGCCTCGTTCGCCGAGAAGGACGGGACGTTCGTGAACACGGAGCGGCGCATCCAGCGGATCCGGAAGGCGACCGATCCCCCGGGCGAGGCGCGCGGCGACCTCGAGATCCTGATCGAGCTCTCCGAGCGCATCGGGTTGCGGACGCCGTTCGCCGACGCCGAAGCGGTGATGCGCGAGATCGCGCAGGTCACGCCGTCGTGGGCCGGCGTGACGTATGACCGGCTGGACTTCGCGGGCCTCCAGTACCCGGTGCCCGACGCCGGGCACCCGGGAACCGACTTCCTGTTCCAGGAGCGGTTCCCGACGGCCGACGGCCGCGGGCTGATGGTGCCGGTCGAGTACCTGCCGGCGGCGGAGCTGCCGTCCGAGCACTACCCGTTCATGATGAACACCGGGCGCCAGCTGTATCACTGGCACACGGGAACGATGACGCGGCGCTCGAAAGGGCTCGACGCCCGGGAGCCGGTGCCCACCGTGGAGATGCACCCGGCGGACGCGGCGGCGCTCGGCGTCGCCGACGGTGACCAGGTCCGCCTGGTGTCCCGCCGGAGCGCCATGACGATCGCGGTGCGGCTGTCGGACCGGGTGCAGCACCGCGAGGTGTTCGTCCCGTTCCACTTCCGGGAGGCCGCGGCCAACCTGTTGACCAACCCGGCGCTGGACCCGCACGCGAAGATCCCCGAGTTCAAGGTCTGCGCCGTGAGGATCGAGCGGCTGTCCGCTCCCTAACCCCGCTCCCCATGAAAGCCATCGTGAAAGCCGGCCCGGGACCCGGGCTCGTCGTACGCGACGTTCCCAAGCCGGCCTGCGGGCCGGCCGACGTCCTCATCAAGGTCCACCACGCCGGCGTCTGCGGCACCGACCTCCACATCGCGGACTGGGACGCGTGGGCCCAGGGGCGGATCAAGCCCCCCGTCACCCTCGGCCACGAGTTCGCGGGCGAGATCGTCGCGGTGGGCAGCGCCGTGCGCGGCGAGTTCGAGCCCGGCCAGGTCGTCACGGCGGAAGGCCACATCATCTGCGGCCATTGCCTCCAGTGCCGCACCGGCAACGGCCACATCTGCCGCAAGACGTCCATCATCGGCGTGGACCGCAACGGCGCCTTCGCCGAGTACCACGTGATGCCGGCGAGCAACGTCATGCGGCTCGACGGGATCCCGACCGAGATCGGCGCCATCATGGACCCGATCGGCAACGCCGTGCACACGGTGCTCACGGCCGAGATCGCGGGCGCCGTGGTGCTGGTCCTGGGCTGCGGGCCGATCGGCTGCTTCGCCGTCGGGATCGCGCGGGCGGCGGGCGCCAAGGCGGTGATCGCCGTGGACGTGAACCCGAAGCGGATCGGCCTCGCGAAGGCGATGGGCGCCACGAAGGCGCTCCACGCGCAGCACGACGACCTCGCCGGCGCGGTGCTGGAGCTGTCCGATGGGAACGGCGCCGACGTCGTGTGCGAGATGTCGGGCGCGCCGAGCGCCCTGCACGACGCGTTCCGGCTGGTGCGCTACGGCGGCCGGGTCCAGCTGCTCGGCATCCCCAGCGGCGAGATCCCCGTCAACCTCGCCACCGAGATCATCTTCAAGGGGATCACCGTGTACGGCGTGATCGGGCGGCGGATGTACGAGACCTGGCACCAGATGTTCCGGTTCCTGCGGTCCGGCCTGTTCGACCCGCGGCCGGTGATCACGCACCGCTTCCCGCTCGAGCAGATCGACGACGCCCTCGCGGCGATCCGCGGCGGCGACGCCGGCAAGGTCATCCTCTCCATCGGATCGTGAGGATGATGAACCCCGCCCTGAATGCGCGCCTGACGGCCGAGCTGGACGGCTTCAAGAAGGACGGCGTCTACAAGCGCCTGAACCACCTCGACGCCCCGCAGAGCGCCCGCACCAAGATGGAAGGGCGGGGCGACGTCGTGATCCTCTCGTCGAACAACTACCTCGGACTGTGCGACGAGCCGGAGGTGATCGCGGCCGGCCGGGAGGCGCTGGACCGGTACGGCGCCGGCACCGGCTCGGTCCGCTTCATCTGCGGCACGTTCACGGTCCATCGCGCGCTCGAGGCGGCGCTGGCGCGGTTCGTCGGCACCGAGGCGTCACTCAGCTACGGCTCCTGCTGGAACGCCAACGAGGGGCTAATCCCCACGGTCCTGGGCGAAGAGGACATCGTCATCTCCGACCAGCTCAACCACGCTTCGATCATCGACGCGATCCGCCTCGCAAAGGTCATCACGAAGTGCCAGACCGCGGTCTACCGGCACTCCGACCTGGACGACCTCCGGGAGAAGCTCGAGGCCGCGAAGGGGGCGCGCACGAGGCTGGTGTTCACCGACGGCGTCTTCTCGATGGAAGGGGACATCGCGAAGCTCCCCGACATCCTGGAGCTCGCGCGGACCTACGACGCGGTCGTGGCGGTGGACGACTCGCACGCCACCGGCGTCCTCGGCAGGACGGGCCGCGGCACCGCGGAGCACTACTGGCTGCACGGCCGGGTGGACATCGTCACCAGCACCCTCGGCAAGGCGCTCGGCGGCGCGGCGGGCGGGTTCACCGCCTCGTCGGCAGCGCTGTGCGACTACCTCACCCAGCGCTCGCGGCCCCAGCTGTTCTCGAACGCGCTCCCGCCGACGGTGGCCGGCTCGGCGCTCGCGGCGGTGAAATTTGTCGAGGCGCACCCCGAGCGCGTCACGCGCCTGCACGAGAACGCGCGCTACTTCCGCGCAGCGCTCGCCGAGGCCGGCTTCAAGCCGCTCTCCGGCGACACGCCGATCATCCCGGTCATCCTCGGCGAGACGGCACGGGCGATCCGGATGAGCGAGATGCTGCTCGATGAAGGCGTGTTCGTGACGGGCTTCGGCTATCCCGTGGTGCCGCAGGGCCACGCGCGGGTGCGGTGCCAGGTCAGCGCCTCGCACACGCGCGAGCACCTCGACCAGGCGCTCGCGGCCTTCAAGAAAGTGGGCAGGGCGCTGGGGTTGATATGACCGTGGGCAGTCGCCGGAGGCGCAGAGGCGCAGTGGGCGCGGTCGGTCTTGCGGTCATCAGGCAGCAGAGCGCGTTCGTGGTTCTGGCGGCGGTGGTGCTCGGCGCCCTCCGGCCCATCGGCCTTGCCGCCCAGGTCCCCGCTCCGGAATCCGTGCTCGGCTTCCGGGTCGGCGCCGACTCGATGCTCGCCTCGTGGCGCCAGATCGGCGAGTACTTCGCGCGCCTCGCTTCGGCGTCACCCAAGGTTCGCGTGGACACCCTCGGCCCGACGACGCAAGGCCGGCCCTACCTGCTCGTCACGATCTCCGACCCCGCGAACCTCGCGCGTCGCGCCGAGCTGCTGGCGAACCAGCGGCGGCTCGCCGACCCGCGCACCTTGGGCGCCGCGCAGGAGTCGGCGCTGGTGCGCGCCCAGCCGGCCGTCGTGCTCATCTCCTGCTCGATCCACTCGACGGAGATCGGCGCGAGCCAGATGTCCATGGAGCTGGCCTACCGGCTCGCGACCGACTCTTCGCTGGGCGAGGCGCTGAAGCAGGTCGTGGTGCTACTGGTGCCCTCCGCCAACCCCGACGGCATCGACATCGTCGGCGACTGGTACCGCGCCTCGCGCGGGACGCGCTGGGAGGGCACGGCGCCGCCGTGGCTTTACCACCCGTACGTCGGCCACGACAACAACCGCGACTGGTTCATGCTGACGCAGGCCGAGACGCGCCTGCTGACGCGCGCGATCTACGGCGACTGGTTCCCCGAGGTGTTCTACGACGTGCACCAGAAGGGCGCCACCGGCTCCCGGATGTTCGTGCCGCCGTTCGCCGACCCGCTGAACCCGAACCTCGATGGGATGCTGGTCGAGGCGATCAACCTCGTCGGCACGCAGATGGCGACCGCGCTCTACGACGCGGGGTACACCGGCGTCGCGCACCAGGAGCGCTTCGACCTCTGGTGGCACGGCGGCAACCGCACCGTGCCGGCCCGCCACAACATGATCGGCATCCTCACGGAGGCCGCGAGCGCGCGCCTCGCCACCCCGCTGTGCACCGACTCGACGTACCGCGTGCCGGAGCGCGGGGTGAACCAGCCGATCCCCTGGACCGGCGGGTGCTGGCACCTGCGCGACATCGTGGACTACGAGCTGGTCGCGGCGCAGGCACTGGTGCGCCTCGCGGCGACGCAGCGCGCCGAGTTCGTGCAGCGATTCGTGCGGCTCGGGCGGCGCGCGGTCGAGGCCGGGCGCACCGGCGCGCCGTACGCGTTCGTCCTCCCCCCCGAAGGCGACCAGGGGCGGCGCGCGCACCTCGCCAACCTCCTGATCGCCACCGGCGTCGAGGTGCACCGCAGCCGCGCGGAGTTCACCGCGGGCGGCCGCACCTACCCGGCCGGCAGCCTCGTCGTGCGCATGGACCAGCCATTCCGCGCCCACGCCAAGGACCTGCTCGAGCGCCAGGACTACCCCGACCGCCGGCGCTTTCCCGGCGGTCCCCCCCTGCCGCCGTACGACGTGACCGGGTGGACGCTGCCGCTCCAGATGGGCGTGAGCGTGGCTACGGTGGACGCGCCGTTCACCGCCGACCTCGAGCGCGTAGACACCGTCACCGTGACGCCCGGGACGATCGCCGGCCGCGGCGACGTCGTCCTCCTCGACAACACCACCAACGGGATGATCACGGCGGTGTGGCGGGTGCTGGCGGCGGGCGGCACGGTGCGGATCGCCACCCAGCGGTTCTCTGCGGCGGAACGGACCTGGCCGATCGGGACGCTGCTGGTGCGCGGCGCGCGAGCGAGCCTCGACAGCGCCGCCCGGCAACTGGGTTTCGACGGCCTCGCGGTGCCCGACCCCGGCACCGCGGAGCCGCTCACGGTCAGCTCGGTCCCGCGGGTCGCCCTCTACCGCTCGTGGAACGCCAACATGGACGAGGGGTGGACGCGCTGGGTGCTCGAGCAGCTCGGGGTGCCCTACACGACCCTCACCGACTCGGCCGTGTGCGCCGGGGACCTCGGGAGCCGGTTCGACGTCGTGATCCTTCCGTCCGACTCCGAGCAGGCGTTCGCCGCCGGACGGCGCGCCGGGACCGCACCGCCCCGGTACACGGGCGGCCTCGGC
>ERZ1292640.4760-Hain-H43-02um-R1-4760-length-10239-cov-4_pt1 | contig 10239 bp, 10 predicted proteins | sample MGYA00564404_ERZ1292640 | MGnify/ENA primary metagenome ERZ1292640 (study PRJEB36523, sample SAMEA6512636) | groundwater metagenome | collected 2019-01-08 | study: AquaDiva: Metagenomics assemblies of 32 groundwater samples | reverse complement strand
TTGCCATTCACCGAGCATATTCCGCATGGTGCCAAATGTCCTTGCACATTACCCTTGATTTATTGACAAATATCGATATTCAGAGTATATTACCAACAGATTCCGCCCTTGTTGAGGGCGGATTTTTTATCGCAGGATGGCGGATTGACAACGCTCTTTTCGTTTCGGATACTATCAGTAGGTCTTTTCATTTCTATTTATGGAGGTAGGCATGACAACTTTTGCCGCAATGCAGAAAGCCAAAAAAGAGTTGACGCTTATTGCGTATCAAATGCTAACTTTTTTAGGCACCGTATTTATTGCTTCCGTAGTGGCTTCTCAAACTTGGGGTGTTCATCTGGGATGGAAAACTGCGGTTTTGACAGCAGTAGGAACCTTTTCGTTGCTTGTGGTATATCTGACGCTACGGGATTTATTTTTAACTATGAGGAGTAAAAATGTTCCGGATGGATTTATTGAATTTATCCTTACCGGAGCTGTTATTACATTCCTCATTCTTTTAGGGATCGGCGTTTCTGACGCCATTCCTTATATTCGAACCGCCCTTGGTTAAGGCGGTTTTTGTTTCTTGACAGAGGGAACAGTACGCGTACAATAGTACCTATTAGCACCAAATGGTCGAGAGTGCTAATAAATAAAAACAATATATATGAAACTCAAACCACTGTATAATTACGTGTTGATCGAACTCATGGAGAGCGATGAGAAAACAACGAAGTCCGGCATTGTGCTCCCGGATTCCGTGGAGAAAAAAGAGCAGACAAAAGGTACGGTTGTAGAGGTGGGACCCGGAAAATTCTCCGAAAAAGGAGATCGTGTTCCGATGTCGGTAAAAGTTGGCGACAAGGTGTTGTTCAACAAACCTTGGTCGGAAGATAAAAAGATAGAGGAGGGCAAAAAGAAGTTCTTTTTAGTCGAAGAGAGCGATATTTTGGCAACCATCGAGTAATATCATATGGCAAAACAAATTCTATTCAATGAAGAGGCGCGCACGGCGCTCAAAAAAGGGATCGATAAATTGGCGGAAGCGGTCAAAATGACGCTGGGGCCCCGCGGTCGCGCGGTCGTGATCGAAAAAGGATACGGTGCACCGCAGGTGACCTTTGACGGTGTGACGGTTGCAAAAGAAATCGAGCTTGAGGGAAAGTACGAAAACCTCGGAGCCGATTTTATCAAGCAGGCGGCGGACAAGACCAACGACAATGTGGGAGATGGGACGACCACGTCGGTAGTGTTGGCGCACGCCATGATCGATGAAGGAGAAAAAGTAATTCGCGAGAAAGGATTCAACGTAATTCAGCTTTCGGAGGAGTTGAAGAAAGGAAGCGATGCGATTATCCGCGCGCTCGAAAAACAAACAGAGGTGATTAATGACAATAAAAAAATAGGGGAAGTAGCGACGCTTTCCGCAAAAGATGCTTCCATCGGAACATTGATCGCGGAAGTAATGGAGAAAATCGGACGTGATGGCGTGGTAACCGTCGAGGATTCCAATACGATTGGGAATTCGTTTGAAGTGGTGGAAGGAATGCAGTTCGACCGCGGTTTTGTGTCTCCTTATATGGTGAACAACCAGGAAAAAATGGAAGCCGCGCTCGACGATCCCTATATTTTGGTGACGGACAAGAAGATATCCTCCATTCACGATCTATTGCCGCTTCTTGAAAAGATTGTGCAGAGCGGAAAAAAAGAGCTGGTGATCATCGCGGAAGAGATTGAAGGAGAGGCGCTCGCAACACTCGTGGTGAACAAACTTCGTGGGATCTTTAATGTGCTTGCGGTAAAAGCGCCGGGGTTCGGCGACCGGAAAAAAGAGATGCTCCAAGACATCACGATTGTAACCGGTGCGCAGTTTATATCCGAAGATTTGGGCAAAAAATTGGATAACGTGGATATTACGGACTTAGGGCACGCGCATCGCGTGATTTCAAATAAAGATACTACGACGATTGTGGGCGGAAAAGGAAATAAGAAAGATATTGACGATCGCGTTACGCAATTAAAAGCGCAAGTCAAAAAAACGGATTCGGATTATGACAAAGAAAAACTTCAAGAACGTTTAGGAAAATTAGCGGGAGGTGTTGCGGTCTTGAAAGTGGGAGCACCAACAGAATCCGCACAGAAGGAATTAAAACAGCGTGTAGAAGATGCGGTCGCGGCAACGCGCGCCGCGATGGAAGAAGGAATTGTCCCCGGCGGCGGCATCGCGCTTTTTAATGTGGAGGTGCAGGAATCTGCCGATCCGGTGAAAAACGCGGCGAATTCGATTTTGAAGATCGCGCTTTATGCACCTCTTCGCGCAATTGTGGAAAACAGCGGTGAGAGGGCGGATAAAATTTTTGCGGAAGTTAAACAAAAACAAGCGGGAAAAAACATGTGGATTGGGTTCAATGCTCTCCGCAATGAAGTCAGCGACTTGAAAGAGGGTGGCATTATCGATCCGCTAAAAGTCACCCGAACGGCGTTCATGAACGCGGTTTCGGTTGCGGCAAACTACCTAACGATCGGCGCTGCGATTGCAGATTTACCGAAGAAAGACGCTCCAGGGGGCGGGATGCCGGGTGGAATGGGTGGCGGCATGCCCGGAATGGGAGATTATTAAACCGGCTTGATTTAAATTAGTCCGGCATGAAAGCCGCTCCGGTGGACACCGGAGCGGCTTTGTGTATACTGCTATAAGTTTTATTTATAACTCAAAAAGGAGAAACACAATGGAAACAAAACGGGCAGTAAGTCCGGGCGGAGAAAAATGGCTCGGGCAGGCAATCCGATGTTTGGATCACGGTTTCGTGTACCTCGTGGATTATATGGGTAACGATGAAGCAATTGCACAGGCCGCGCGCGTGTCCTATGGAAAGGGCACCAAGAAAACAAGCGAAGATCAGGGGCTGATACGCTATCTTTTACGGCATCGGCACACCACGCCGTTTGAGATGGTGGAGTTCAAGTTTCACTGTAAGTTGCCGATTTTTGTCGCACGGCAGTGGATCCGTCACCGTACGGCAAATGTGAATGAGTACTCTGGTCGCTTTTCCGAGATGTCAAAGGAATTCTATCTTCCGGAACCGAAAGTGATCTCTGTACAGTCCCAAGGCAACAAACAGGGTCGGGGGAATGCGCTTTCGCCAGAGGAAGCCGAAGTGGTGCGAAATATTTTGAAAAGCGACTTCGATATTGTGTACGGAGACTATGAACAGCTCCTCGAAAAAAACGTGGCGCGAGAACTGGCGCGCATCGGACTTTCGGTGGCGAATTACACCGAGTGGTACTGGAAAATTGATCTTCATAATCTTTTCCATTTTCTTTCGTTGCGGTTGGATGCTCACGCACAGTACGAGATCCGCGTGTTTGCGGAGGCGATGGCGGACATAGTAAAAGACACCGTTCCGTTTGCTTTCAAAGCATTTGAAGATTATCGACTGAACGCTATGCAGTTAACTGCGGTTGAAATGAAGATGGTACGGCAAGGCGCATGGCCGAAAACTTTGAAGGATGCCGAAATGTATCTGGCGGTGTTTATTCCGGGTGAACGGGAACGAAACGAGTGTATCGAGAAATTCCGCCGATTAGGACTGGTTGCTTAAAGTAGGTAATGAGAGCCGTTGTGTTTTACAGGCGGCTTTTTTGTTTTGACATTTATTAGCGATAAGCGTAGAGTATCCATAGCTAATTTTTACAATATCATAGGAAGGAATTCACGTGAAACACGTTTTTTCTGTTATTCTTCGCACGCTTGTGATGGTTGTGGCAATTGGATATGCCCTACGCCTTAATTTTCAGATGGATGTGGAAGAGAAAACAAAGACTGTCCTTTTGCCCTACGAGATGAAATATGGAACGCCTATCATTATTGAGAACCAAAGTATAACACCCAATATATCTCCATATTTTCTTGATTACGAAAAATTTAAGGATAGTGTTTTTTCCAAACTCATCGTATTTCATACCGGCCAAGATCTCCAATTACTCGGGATTATTGAGCATAGTGATTACTGGTTTTTTGAAGAAAGCATTTATTTTTCTAAAATCCCAATAGGTGAATGGTGGCAGTCGATTACAAGTGTCGAACACGGACTTTTTTCTCATCCCGATATGGGCCTACCGCTTCAAGGGGACGTTCCTGAGCCGTGCGTGGTGGTGACCCTAGAGAAAGATTCTTTTGCTCTCGCATTTGTCGGGGTTGTAATTGTTTGTATCGGAATTTTCATCGCACGCTTTATCAAGATATTATTCGGTGAGTGAGTGAGGGTCCGATTTTAAAAGAGGGGGATATTTCCCCTCTTTTTGTTTTTACAAAGAACAGGCGTCGGTGTATACTATAAAACATGGAAAACAAAAAAAATGTGGGGAAGTGGATCGTTATAGGCATCGTTGTCGTGGTGTTGCTTTGGGGTTGGAGCGGATATAACGGATTTGTTACAAAAAATGAAGGAGTCGACCAGCAGTGGGCGCAAGTGGAAACACAGTACCAGCGGCGTTTGGATCTGATTCCGAATCTGGTGGAATCGGTGAAAGGTGTTATGAAACAAGAGACGGGAATTTTCACGGCGCTTGCGGATGCGCGCACGCGGTACTCCGGCGCGGTTGGAACGGACGCAAAAGCGGCCGCCGCAGGACAGGTAGAAACGGCATTTGGCCGGTTGCTCGCGATTATGGAAAATTATCCGCAACTGAAATCCAGCGAAAATGTTCAGACGTTAATGGTACAGCTTGAAGGCACGGAAAATCGGGTAAGCGTTGAACGCGCGCGGTTCAATGATGCAGTGAAAGTCCTAAATGTATCCGTGAAACGTTTTCCCGGAAATGTCATTGCGGGACTTTTTGGCTTTGGCGAACGCGAGTACTTTAATGCAGTTTCCGGCGCCGAAAACGCACCGCAGGTAAATTTCTAACCGCTCTCACATGCGACGAGCGGTTCTTATAGCACTATTCGCGATCATTCCGGCGTTTGTGTTTGCGTATGTGAGTCCGGGCAAGCACCTTGGCAGAGTCAGTGATTTTGCGGGAATTTTAAAACCGGCGGAACATACTGCGCTTGAAGCGAAACTTGCGGATTTCGAGCGCACCGCATCAAATGAACTCGCGGTGGTGATCGTTGCAGATTTGCGCGGCGACACGATAGAAAATTATGCGGTAAAACTTTTTGAAGAGTGGGGGATTGGCAAAAAAAGCAAAGACAACGGCATTCTACTTCTGGTTTCGCGGGATGACCGCGCGGTTCGGATTGAGGTGGGATATGGCCTGGAAGGCGCGCTCACGGACGCGCAGAGTTTCTGGATTATCAATAATGTGATGGCGCCGGCTTTCCGAACCGGCAATTTCTATGCCGGCTTGGACAGCGCGGTGGACAAAATCATTGTCGCGACAAAAGGCGAGTATGTTCCGTCGCAAAACGCCGCTGCCCCCACCACATCGCCACGTTCTAATGGTGATTGGTTCTTTCTAATCTTTTTCGTTCCGGTTTGGCTCGCGAGTATTCTGGGGCGTTCCAAGTCGTGGTGGGCGGGTGGTGTGTTAGGCGGCGCGATCGGTCTCGTTTTAGGTTTTGTATACGGTTTCTTGTACACCGGCATTATTTGGATAGCGGTTTTTATTCCGGTTGGCCTCTTGTTTGATTATCTCGTCTCAAAACGCTACCAGCAGTACAAAGATAAGGGTGGTCGGCCTCCGTGGTTTTTGGGAGGCGGCGGGTTTGGTGGACGAGGCGGCTTGGGTGGCGGGGGATTTGGCGGATTCGGAGGTGGATCTTCGGGTGGCGGTGGCTCAAGCGGGAGATGGTAGAAATTCTATGGAGTGTGTATTATCATAATCCGCGAGGAGGGGTCGCATAGCGGTCTAGTGCGCTCGCTTGGAAAGCGAGTGTGGGGTAAAACCCACCGGGAGTTCGAATCTCCCCCCCTCCGCCAATTGGAATTTTGATACGCTATAATCAATACACATGGGAAAAATACATAAAAGTGAGACCTTCATTTTTCTTTTAGTCGCGTTCTCATTTTTAATTGGACTCGCCGCATATGGCCAACTGCCGGATACGGTTGCGTCGCATTGGAACACGTCGGGAGAGGTGAATGGTTCTATGTCGAGGTTTTGGGGCACCTTTTTTGAGCCGTTCGTGGCGCTCGCACTTTTTCTTCTGTTCCTATTTGTCCCGCGCATGGACCCGATGCGGAAGAATATCGAAAAGTTCCGACCTTATTACGACAATGTTATTCTTTTTGTATTTTTCTTCCTCTTTTATCTTTATACGCTCACACTTTATGAAAATTTCGGATACAACTTCGATCTGTTGCGCTTTATCGCGCCGGCATTCGGCGCAATGTTTTTTTATTTCGGCGTAGCGCTCCCGCACACGGAGCCGAATTGGACGCTTGGTATTCGCACGCCGTGGACGATCTCGAATGAAGTGGTCTGGAAAAAGACGCACAAAATTGGGGGAACGCTCTTTAAGATTTCGGGAGTTTTGGCACTTTTCGGGGTGCTGTTTCCGCAGTGGGCTATCTGGTGGATTCTTGCCCCGCTGATTCTTTCCTCACTTTACCTTCTTTCGTATTCGTATTTTGCTTTTACAAAACTCCGCGTCTAAGTTTGACCGATCTCTTATTAGCCGTTAGAGTAGTACCAGAAATTTAACAGCTCAAAACTGGAAGGAGCGTCTTTTGATCGAATTTCTTCAGAGTACCGTAGAATACCAAAAATGGGGGTGGAATGCGGCGACCTTAGGAGCTGTTGCAACTGTTCCTTTCACAATCATTCAAGGGTGGAGTTTTATGGAGCAGGGCCGCGCTATTTGGCGGGAACGTTCAGGGCAATCCGTTTCTGTTGTGATGACCGGATTCTACTTCATTTACTTTTGCGCGTTTTTCATTTATGCGTCTTATGTCCCGAGCATCGCCATGATGTTCAATTGTTTGTTATGCATGCCCGTTTTGTTCATTTTTGCGGGACTCTGGCGATATAAGATCTTTACAAAAATGGAGTGGAAAACACTTGGCATCAGTATGACGGTAATCCCCGCGATGATTTGGCTTCCGAAAGATGCCGTATTGACGGTGCTTTTTGTCGCCGCTTATATTTTTCTGATCCAGCAGGGGTATGAAGTATGGAAAAACGGTCCCGGCGTTTTGGAGCTTTCGTTTATTTTGACCATGCTGTTGTCGGGCGCCTGTTGGGCCGCTTTTTCATATTGGGCGGATCAGTGGCCCGTTTTTTGGTTTACGTTATCAGCCGCCCCTATTTGGTTTCTTATACTCTACCAACGATATACAACCCCGCCGTAAGCGGGGTTTTAATTATCCACAGTATTGCTTGTTTTGGAGCGGGGGGGGGTAGGATACTTAAGTATTCAAAGGTCGATTTGCTAAATTACTAAATAATTCAAATTAAAAATGAAAAAAATCTATCTATCTGCAGGATTTATGGCGATCCTTGTTTTGTTCGGCGGGTTTGTAGCGCAGGTTCATGCGCAAGCTACCACAACGCCTCCCGTCACTATTAGTGTGACAGGCCCAGCCACTCTTACGATTGGGCAAACGGGGACATGGAATGTGAGCGCTTATGATGTGTGGGGCGGTCTTTCATTAATGAAAGTTTCATGGGGCGATGGCACCTATAGCACCTCCACATTATATGGTTCAAGCACGGCAGTTCGCACATTCACGCATAGGTATGGAACACCAGGGACAAAATATATCTTGTTCAGTGTGTATGACACGGCAGGTTTTTCTGCCACAACCACGCGGACGGTCCAAATAACATCCACTTCTACGCCGATATCAACATCAACGCTATACACTCTCACGGTTCAAAAATTTGGGACAGGAGGCGGAACTGCGACAGGCCCCGGAATTTATTGCGGGACGGACTGTACGGAACGTTATGTTGCAAGCACGACGGCTACCCTTAATGCATCGCCGAATAAATTTTCCCGTTTTGCAGGTTGGGCAGGGTGCGATTCTGCAACCGGGACAAACTGTATGGTTCGAATGTATGCAAATCGCAACGTAGCGGTTGGATTTAATCTGATCAATGCAACAACCTCGCCCGCGATGGTGAGTGCATCGCTTTATGAGGCGCTCCAGAGTGAATTAGAGGGGATCAAACAGAGGCTTCTTCAGATTCTTTCTCAACTGAACTAATCAACTTTGTCTTTTGCAAAAACAAACCCCTGCTGAAGCAGGGAGTTTGTTTTTCTGTTACGATAAAAAAGATGATCACGCCAAAGTTTCCGGAGATGTACGCAAAATTGAATACCGCGCAGAAACGCGCGGTGGATACCATTGAAGGTCCCGTCATGGTGGTCGCGGGACCGGGGACGGGGAAAACGGAAATTTTAACGCTCCGGATTGCGAATATCTTAAAGAAAACGGACACGGAGCCGGAAAGTATTTTGGCGCTCACGTTTACCGAGTCCGGTGTGGCATCCATGCGCCGCCGGCTTTTGGAAGCTATTGGCGCGCCCGCCTACTCCGTCACCATTAACACCTTCCATGGATTTTGCAACGACATTATTAAAAACTATCCGGAAGAATTTCCCCGCATTATCGGTTCGCAGAATATCACGGAAGTGGATCAGATTCGTATTTTGGAGAACGTCATCGGAAACCTTCCGCTTCAGGAGATAAAACCGTTTGGTGATACGTTTTATTATGTCCGTGAAATTTTGTCGCGCGTAAGCGACCTGAAGCGCGAAAATATCACTCCGGAGAAATTTTCGGAACTGATACAAAAAGAACAAGTGCGGTTTGAGGCGTGCGAGGACCTCCATCACGTAAAAGGACCCCACGCGGGAAAAATGAAAGGGGAGCACGTGAAAGCATTTAAACATATCCAAAAAACACGGGAGTTTGCCCGTGTGTACGCCCAGTATGAAGAGGAGCTGACGCGCAATCGGTTCTACGACTGGAGCGACATGATTATGGAAGTGGCACGCGCGCTTGAAACGAACGAAAATTTATTGCGGATGCTCCAGGAAACGCACCAGTATATTCTTGTGGACGAGCATCAGGATACGAACAACGCGCAAAATCGCGTGATGGAACTTTTGGCGAGTTTTCATCCAAACCCGAATATTTTTATGGTAGGGGACGAAAAGCAAGCCATTTTCCGTTTTCAAGGAGCATCCCTTGAGAATTTTTTACACTTTAAAAAATTGTATCCGCAGGCGACTTTAATTGTTTTGGAAGAAAATTATCGTTCGACGCAGTCCATTTTGGATTCCGCCCATGATGTGATAACAAAAAGCGCGCTTTTGACGCCGCAACGCTTGAAAGCGATGGCGGGACATCCCGAAAAAACGATTATGCTCTATGCATTTTCGCGCGCCGCCGTCGAAAGTTATTTTGTGGCGCAGGATATCAAAAAAAAGCTTGACGCGGGGGTTGCGCCCCATGATATCGCGGTTCTGTACCGCGACAACCGCGACGCATTCCCGTTCGTGCGGATGCTCGAAAAGATAGGCGTTCCATTTTCCATCGAGTCCGATGAAGACGTTACGGAGGATGCGGATGTGCGGAAACTTCTTTTGATTTTACGCGCCATTGCCGATTTCGGTTCAGACGAAAAAATAGCCGAAGCGCTCCATGTCGATTTTTTGGGGCTTTATCCGCTTGATGTGTATAAACTGATCCAAAATGCCCGCGCCGGGAAAATTTCGATTTTGGAGATCATGAAATCCGAACCGTTGCTGGTAGGCGCGCGCGTGGACGAAAAAGAAAAAATCCAGATCCTGTTTCAGAAGTTTTCGGAGTGGGCACGCATGGCTAAGAATCGTGGCTTCACTGATTTTTTCGAGACAATCGTCCGCGACTCCGGTTTTCTGGCACATCTGCTTTCGCTTTCGGACGCCATCGATAAAATAAACAAGCTGAATGGACTTTTCGACGAGGTGAAATTTTTGATGGAGAAGCACAAGGAATACAGGCTGCATGATTTTTTGATGTATCTGGATACGCTTAGCGCGCACAACCTGCTGATTAAAAAAAGCGCGATCGGGAGCTTTGCAAAAAATATCCGCCTGATGACCGCGCACCGGTCCAAAGGACAGCAGTTTGAGTATGTGTATATTGTGAACGCACAGGATGGGCATTGGGGGAATAAGAGTCGCCGGGAACTCCTGAAATTACCGCTTTCGGTTTTTGCCCTTGATGCCGCAGGGTTCGGTGAGGGGGCGGATAACGACGACGAACGACGGCTTTTTTATGTCGCAATGACGCGCGCCAAAAAAGAAGTGATCGTAACTTA
>ERZ1292640.4759-Hain-H43-02um-R1-4759-length-10241-cov-5_pt1 | contig 10241 bp, 6 predicted proteins | sample MGYA00564404_ERZ1292640 | MGnify/ENA primary metagenome ERZ1292640 (study PRJEB36523, sample SAMEA6512636) | groundwater metagenome | collected 2019-01-08 | study: AquaDiva: Metagenomics assemblies of 32 groundwater samples | reverse complement strand
TCGAGTAATTTCTGTATAACAAGCAAAGGTTCCTTGGTGTTTTCCAGATTAGCCTTGATCAGCTGCTCCACCATAAAATTATATAGACGATCCAGGTCTTGGGCAATATTTCCGCCAACATTGAAGTCAAGTGTGTTTATAAGCTCATTTATTATGTCATGTGCCTTGCCTATTGCGACCCCCTTTGCCTCAAGGTCACGCTTTTCAATGGCGATAACCGCTTTTTTAACGTACTGTATCGCAGCTTCATAGAGCATGAGCAGAATTTGACATCTGTTCGAGGTTTTTATCGCAGTTTGTTTGTATTGCCTGGCTACATAGTTATCAGCCATTCACCTTCTCCTTTTCATGTCATGCACCTAACAGTTGTTGTATGAGGTTTCCGCCAGGAGCGCTCGGTAGCGCGCCACTGATGTATTGTTGCTGCCGTTGGAGATTTGACAGTGTTGATTGCAGTCTAGCGAACTGGTCAGTGAGTGATTGCTGTCTGCGGTCAAGCATACGTGTTTTATCTTCTATTCTTTTGTCGATGTCATTGATTCTCGAACGCATGCCGCGTTCACGAACACTTAAGAAACCATCATTGGATCTGGTATAGGCATTTAAGACTTCCTTAAGCTGGAAGGCGAAACCGAAATCCCCGCCTATCGCCTCAGCTACCCCGTCGAAATCTTTTTCAAGCTCTTTTGCGAAGCGATCTTCCTTAAAAGTTAGTAGCCCATTTTTACTGAATTCAACCCCTAATTGACTTAGAAAAAATAGCCGGAACTCATCCGAGTCTGGATCGCCAGCCGGGAACCCTTCGTGCATCAAATTGCGTAATCTATATTCAATGCCTTGGAGGCTGGCATCGCCGGCGAAGGTGTTACGAGTGTCGCTTTGTTCGTTTACAGCATTTTGTTGGATGATGAATTGCAAAACCTGGTTAAGCTGGTCAACAAGGCCTTTCATTTTGCCGGCCATTTTTTGGTGGTCTTCCGATATCGACATCGTGAAGAGCTTGCCTGGTTGTGATTGCTTCAGGTGGATGTTGATGCCAGGTAGAAAATCAATAACATCGTTGCTTTCTAGTTCGATCGGGAAGCCGTCAACTTCAACAAGCGCGTTTCTAGCATCACGATAATCATCAATATGCAGGTCTTTTGAACCATCTAGGAAGTAAAACTCTGGAAAGTAAATTTGACGTTCTTCACCGTCCTTCTTGGCGGTCAAGATCAGCTTCCACGGTGTATCAGGTTCTGATGCATCTCTTATCACCGAAGCGCGGACGGGGCAGTCGATTTCTTGATTCACTAGTTGTGCAATGCCGCGCAGGCTGGCGTTTTCTTCGTCAACAAAGACCTCGGCACTTTCGCCGTTTGGTAGATACATGATTATGAATCCTACGCCGAGGGATGATTCTTCCTGGTCATCAAAGCCATTTGAAATAACGGAAGTTCTAGCCGCTAAATCCTCCACTTGTAGAGTATATACGCCGGGCTGTGCTTTATCTTTTTCGAGGGTTACGCTCATAAGCTGATTGCCCTCTCCGAGATCTACTTGTAACTCACGAAATTTATTGAAACTGGAGACCTCACCTAGAGCTTTTTCGATGCTGCTGAACTTAGACTTGAATTCCTGAAATAGTTTGAGTTTTATTTCTTCTCGCGCTTTTCTTGCTTCGAGCGTTTTTATGGGCTGGCTTTCCGCATCGATAATTTGTTTCACTATCTGTTTAAATTGACCCCCTCCTACGGGATCAAATCGTAAGCCCACTTGTCCTCCTGACATTCATATGCTCGCATTCAGTGCGAGCCATGATATTTATCGGGGTGCTGTGTTGCGCCTCGACTCACATCAGTAATTATTATGTCTGGTATTTGGCCATATGCCAATCGGCAGAATATGCCTTATTTCATGGAACTGTAATTATTTGGCCATTTTGAACGGTTAAAACCCTGAGGTTTCGGTGAAATGTACCATTATGATAAGAAACCTGGCCATTTAGGCCAGAAAAATTCCTCACGGTTTTTAACTTCTCTAAAAGGTCCTTGCGGCTGCCAATCGTGATTTCATCAAATCCTCCATTTGTCATCGCGGATTCGAGTATTCGTGAAGCATCATATGCAATGGCTTCAAGAAAGAAAGGTTCCTGGCCAAAGGTATCCTTGAATTTAACGTTAAAATTATTTGATGATGTTGAGGCAGTATCAGGTGTCAAAAAATCGACGAATATCGCTTGTTCAGCGGAATTTTGGGCTCTAGATGGCAAATCTGGTGAATTCCACAGTGAAGTCCCTAGAAATTTTATCCCTTCGACATCGCGATAAGCAAAGGTTGGTAGAATCTGACCGCTTGTTTTTGCGCTATCGGCTATGAACACGGCTTCATAGTCTACTACTGGTTTTAGATTAAAGAATTGTTCGGTTTTTCTGGTGCGCTTGCGGATTTTGTTTGTTTCTCTTTCTTTGGCTAAATCGTCTAATTCGCGTTGCCTGGCCTCCAGATAATACAATCCCGACAGTTTATCGACACTTTGCCTGAAATCAGTTTCAGTTGTGGAATAACTATCTACGCCGACAATGACTCCACCCTCGGCTTCAATAGTGTTCCAGAAGTGTGATCTAGCTTCGGCCCCGGTTTTGTCACCAGGGGTTAGAATCGCAAATTTACGAAGGCCTAGCTTGTGGACCGCATATTTGGCCAATTCTTCAATTTGGGTTTTTAACGATAATCCAGCGTCTATAAAGTATTCAGAGGAAGATACCTTGGGCCCCATCGGTTTCCCCATATATTTAGCAAGTGAAATCATCGGTACACCGAGCTCTTGTGCTCGTTCGCGCACTTGTTCAATTCCTTTACTCAATAGAGGGCCGATTACTGCTAGAGCATGATATTTTAAAACAAGTTTGTTTAATGCAGCTATGGCATGTTCCGGCTCTTCTCCGCTATCTTCGATGACGAGGGTTATTTGGCTTGCTGGCTCGGAAAGATTGAAGACCCTCAGGGCCATTTGTATCCCAAGTATTACGCGATTTCCAAATTTTGCGAACTTACCTTTTGTAGGTAGCAGCACGCCAACGATGTTTTTATTTACTGAAATGTCGATGTTGTAATTTGATGGTGGTGGTGATTGTGGTGGGAGCGGCGCGGGCGGCTGTATGAGCGTTTTAAGCTGGCTTAATTTGTGTTTGTTTTCCGTATCCAGCATTGAGGGATCGATGATTTTAATGGTTTTTTGTGCATCCTCCAGCTGTTCAGCCTTAAGCTGCGCGGTAGCGAGATTGTATAGGTAATATGCCTTCAGGCGGGTGTTATTCTCATTTTCTACCGCTTTTTTGAAATGTATCAGTGCTTCTTTGGGATGTTTCAATCCCAGGCAGGACAGACCCGAAAGATTTTCCAGGTCAGGGGCAAGTCGCCCGGAGGGTGAAGTTTCACGCAGTTTAAATAATTTTAACAAGGCAGTTTCGTATTCCCCTTTGTAGTAAAGAGCTTCAATCTCAGCTGTTGTGTTCGTAGATTCTGTCTTGTTTTTAGTAACCTGGCTTGCGCTCCCCGGAACTGTTGAGCATGCGGCAAAAGCAGTGATTAAAACCGCTACAAACAAGCATTTAGGCTTATTGGGATTCATTGGTTTTTATCCGAATAAATTTTTGACCTTTTCAAAAAAACGATGGTGCATAGGGTGTGAAGCTTCTACTTCGCATTCTTCGAATTTACGCAAGCATTCCTTTTGCTCTGCGGAAAGCTTGGACGGAATTTCCACGGTAACGCGAACAAGCTGATCACCCCTGCCAAACGAACCAAGCAGTTGCAGCCCTTTCCCCTTAAGCCGCAAGGTGCTATGAGATTGAGTCCCTGGCGGGATTTTAAGCCTAACCTTGCCTTCAAGAGTCGGCACTTCGATGTCTGACCCAAGCGCCGCTTGCGTGAAAGTTATGGGGACCTCGCATACCACATCAAATTCATCGCGGGTGAAAAATTCATGTGGAAGGACATTTATCAAAACATATAAGTCACCCGGCTCACCCCCGCGCTCGCCGGCTTCGCCTTCGCTGTTAAGTTTCAGGCGCTGTCCTGTATCAACACCCGGCGGGATTTTAATGGAAATTTGAGTGCGTTTTTTAACATGCCCGCTGCCGTTACATGTGTGGCATGGCGATGATATAATCTGGCCTGTACCGGCACATTTGGGGCATGGACGTGAAATTGCGAAGAAACCCTGTTGAAAGCTGACCTCTCCTCGCCCTCCGCATTGTGAGCATGTTTCAACGGATGTGCCTGGTTTTACGCCACTACCTGTGCAATCTTCGCACTGTACGGACTTTGATGTTGTAACAACTTTTTCCGTGCCGAACGCGGCTTCTTCAAATGAAAGATCTACAGAGGTTTTAAGATCTGCACCGTGTTTAACCGCTGAACGCCTCCGGCCTGTCCTGCCGCGTGTAGCACCGCCAAATATATCGCCAAATATATCGCCGAAGATATCATTGATCGTTCCTGCGCCGAAGGCGCTGCTTTCAAAATCAAAGCCGCCCGGCCCGGCGCCGCTGGTAGCGGCATGGCCAAATTGGTCATAGGCCTGTTTCTTTTTAGAATCTGAAAGAACTTCATACGCCTCTGAAAGTTCTTTAAATGTTTCCTCTGCTTTTTTATTTCCTGGGTTTTTATCTGGATGATATTGAACGGCGAGTTTTCTATAGGCTTTCTTGATCTCGTCAGCGGGGGTATTCCTATTAACGCCCAGGACTTCATAATAATCGCGCTTATTCGCCATATATTGCTATTTATCTATGTCGCGCTTGAGGTTGCTTTTTTATAATTCTAAACCTCCTTGAAGTCCGCGTCTATTGTGTCATCTTTTTTTTCTTCCTTGGCACTGGTTTTATCGGAGGTCGTATTTTCTTGCTGGCCGCTGGGGTTAGCCTGTGGACCGGCATTCTTGTATATTTGCTCAGCCATTTTGTTTGACGCGGTGGTGAGTTGTTCGGTGGCTTTTTGTAACTCATCAACTTCTTTGCTATCAATATGCTTACGAGCTTCAACTAGGGCGTCTTCAACTGCTTGCTTCGTTTCGGCTGTCACTTTTTCAGAGTTTTCCTTCAGTGTTTTTTCGATCGTGTAAATTAACCCGTCCAGTGTGTTTCTGGCATTTACCACCTGTTTTCTTTGTTCATCTTCAGCCCTATGTGCTTCGGCTTCCTTTTGCATGCGCTTGATTTCTTCCTCATTCAAACCGCTCGATGCCGTGATACGGATGGATTGTTCCTTCCCTGTGCCGAGGTCTTTTGCGCTGACATGGACAATGCCATTGGCATCAATGTCAAAGGCGACTTCTACTTGTGGCACGCCACGTGGTGCTGGCGGGATACCGACAAGATCAAAACGTCCAAGTGATTTATTATGTTCTGCGAATTCACGCTCACCTTGGAGTACATGGATTGTCACGGCGGATTGGTTGTCCGCTGCAGTTGAGAACACCTGTGATTTTTTTGTTGGTATCGTTGTGTTTTTTTCAATAAGCTTTGTGAACACGCTTCCTAGAGTTTCAATGCCCAAAGAGAGCGGTGTTACATCAAGAAGTAATACGTCCTTGACCTCGCCTCGTAACACACCTCCTTGTATGGCGGCGCCTACGGCAACTACTTCATCTGGGTTGACACCCTTATGGGGCTCCTTGCCAAAAATCTCTTTTACTTTTTGCTGGACCCTCGGCATGCGTATCATGCCACCCACGAGGATAACCTCGTCAATATCAGTTTTCTTGATGCCCGCGTCTTTTATGCAGGTTTCACAGGGACTAATAAGTTTCTCGATCAAATCTGCCACGAGGGCTTCGAGTTTTGCTCTGGTTAATTTTGTGTTGAGATGTTTTGGGCCGGTGGCATCTGCGGTAATAAATGGCAGATTAATTTCGGTTTCTGTTGTGCTGGACAGTTCATGTTTGGCTTTCTCTGCGGCTTCCTTAAGCCGTTGCAATGCCATCTTGTCTTTCCTGAGATCAATGCCGGATTCCTTGCGGAACTCTTCGGCAAGCCAATCTATTATTTTTTGATCAAAGTTGCCCCCCCCAAGGAATGTGTCGCCGTTCGTGGCTTTGACTTCAAATACCCCGTCTCCCATTTCAAGAATAGAGATGTCGAATGTGCCACCGCCAAGGTCAAAGACCGCGACAGTCATTTCCTTTCCTTTTTTATCAAGGCCGTACGCGAGGGCGGCTGAGGTTGGTTCGTTTATAATACGCTTTACATCAAGACCAGCGATGCGGCCGGCATCTTTGGTTGCTTGCCGTTGAGCATCGTTGAAATAAGCGGGCACGGTTATTACGGCATCTGTTACTTTTTCACCGAGGTAGTCCTCGGCTGTTTTTTTCATTTTTTGCAGTACAAGAGCTGAGATCTCTTGAGGTGAGTACTCACGATCCCCTATCTTAACCCAGGCGTCTCCATTTTTGGCTTCAATAATTTTGAAGGGAGCAACTTTCATGAACTCATGAACTTCTTTGGAGGAAAACTTGCGTCCTATCAGACGTTTTGTTTCAAAAATGGTTTTCTCCGGATTTGTGATTGACTGTCGTTTGGCTACCTGGCCGACTAGTTTTTCTCCAGTTGGAGTGAAGGCAACAACCGAAGGTGTTGTATTCATTCCCTCGGAGTTGGCTATAACTTTCGGATCACCACCCTCTAAAATAGCAACGCATGAATTTGTTGTTCCAAGATCTATCCCAATGGTTTTACTCATATGATTCTCGCCTTCTTAAGAATTAAAATGGATATGGATTCTAACTAGTCAAATTTTCACCTTGTTTTGTTTGCCCGGAACTTATTATTACACGCGCGGGTCTTAATAAACGGCCATGTAACATGTAGCCTTTAAGATGTTCTTTAATGATAGTACCGGAAAATAGTTTGGACTCCTCTTGGCCGACGGCTTCATGATAATTTGGATCAAACATTTTCCCTATGGTTTCGATTGGTTGGATACCATGTTTTTCCAATACTGAACGGATTTGAACCAGGACCATCTCAAGCCCTTGTGACAAATTATTGTTTATTGAATCTGGTAAATGGTTCAGAGCTCTTTCAAGGTTATCCGCGACTAGTAGTAAGTCCCTGGCTAGGGCTTCCCACCCGAATTTAATAAGCTCCGCACGTTCCTTGGCGGTTCGTTTTTTGAAATTATCAAATTCAGCATAAAGGTATAGATATCGGTTTTCTTTTTCTTTGATCTGCTGTTCCAACTCATGGATTTTTCCTTCATTAGAAGGATCTTCTACAGCAGAATCTGTGGCCGCAGGGATAGTGTCTTTATCCGTTGTTTCATTAACCGTTGCGGCGGGAGTTTTTTGTTCCGTCACGGTACATCCTCCGATTAATCGCTTGATCTTTTTATGATCATGGAATCGCTTAAGTCAACAATATTGATTATATTTCACTGGCTGGTTGAATTTATACGAGCGAGATAACTATCTGGTCCGATATCGCTAATCCTTTTGACGTAAGTCGTTTGTTTGAAGGCACCGAAGGATGCTCTTCAATAAATCCATCTTTTTCCAGCGCACTTACAATGATTTTTTGTTTTTCTGAAAGCCAGGATATAGGGAAACCCTCACCAAGCCGCAATGCCAGCATCCATTTTTCTAGATGTAGCTGGTTGCTTGTAAGTTTTTCAGCCCATTCAATCGGGGATTCACCAGTAAGCAGAGCCGTATTGTATCGGTCGAGTGAGGAAAAGTTTTTCCAGCGTCTTTTACTTTTCGAATCAAATGAATGTGAGGATGGTCCCAGGCCTAGGTATGAAAGGCCTTTCCAATAGGTTAGGTTGTGTCGACAATTCCAGCCGTTTAGTGCAAAGTTCGATACCTCGTAATGTTCAAAACCATTTTTATTCAAAAAATTGTGGACCCAAAGAAAGTGTTTTAACTGTTCGTCAGTATCAGGAAGTTCATGGCTTAGCTTGTGATCAGCTCCAAGTGTAAGCAGATAGCAGCTGATATGAACGATTGGGAATTTCAACAATTCAAGAAAAGTTTTCTCAAGGGTTTTTAAGGGCTGGTTTGGTATGCCGCATAATAGATCCACTGAAACATTCGTAAAACCCGCATCAAATGCCATTGCAACCGCGTTCAATGCTTTTTCTTTTGTATGAAGACGGCCAAGCCACGAAAGAATTTTAGGATCCAGGGATTGAACGCCTATGCTGATACGGTTAATGCCGAGTTTTAAGTACGCTTTTAGCTTATCCAGAGTGATACTTGACGGATTGGCCTCTATTGTCCACTCAGTGTTGTCAGAGGTTTCTGGCAAAAAATTCAATAAAGGTTCGACGGCTCTTTCAATATGATCGGCATTAAGCATCGTGGGCGTGCCGCCACCAAGGAAAATAGTTTTAAGTTCTTTACAACACATATAATCAGAGCTGTTTAAAATCTCCTGCTTTAGCGCCCCGATAAATCGACCTACTTCCTCTGTCGCCACTGTCGGTCGGCTCAGCGAGTAAAAGTCGCAATAATGGCATTTTTTTTCACAAAAAGGGAAATGAATGTACAGTGATTCTGTCTGCACGGTCATTCTTTAGCACAATTACTCAAACGTAAGGTATATCCTTACTTATGATGATGCATAAATTATTTCAGGCTGAAGAGACATATCTTTCAAACGGGATCCCGGTAATCTTACAACATTATGATGGGCCGGTGGCATCAACCTATTGGTGGGTAAGGGTCGGCAGTGCGGATGAATCACCAAGAGAAGCCGGTTTTGCGCATTTTCTAGAGCATATGCTGTTCAAGGATGCCTCAGCAAAAGAGACTGGCAAGGCTTCTACTGGCCGGATGGCTAGGACCATTGAGTCGCTTGGCGGTGATGTTAACGCTTATACTGCATTTGACCAAACCGTTTACCATGTGACTTGTGCTGCTCACCAGTGGGAACGGGTCATAGATGCTTTCGGTCTCATGGCTAAACCACAAAAATTCTTAATGTCAGATTTTGAGCGAGAACGCGAAGTGATTCTTGAAGAACTCAGAAGGAGCGAGGATTCACCAGAAAGGCAAATCTTTAACAATTTATTCCATCTCACCTTTAGAAAGCATCCATATGGCCGACCGGTTATAGGATTCGAGCGTATTTTAAAAGCAGCGACAGTTCGTGAACTGGAGATGTTTTACCGGCGCAACTATGTTTCGCAAAACATGGGTGTTATTTTAGTGGGACCGGTTTATGGCAAAGGTGGGAGCAAGGATAGGGTAAAAACATTGCTTCGCTTTGTTGAAAAGCGGTTTGGTTCTAATGTGATTTCCCCGCATAAGGCGATAACGGCAAGTCGCAAATCTGAACCGGCATTGCGGGCTGGCGCGGAAGTGATGGCTAAGCGTTTCGATGTGAAAGCGCCGACGCTTAATATATCATTTCGTGTTCCAAATCTTCTTCATATGGATATCCCGCCCATGGATCTTGTGTCCGGGATATTAAGTTTTGGTGAGCTCTCACGGCTTTATCAAAGACTTTTTTATCAAACATCACTGGCGACGGGAATTTCAGGCGGGCTCTATGTGCCACACGATCCAGGAATGTTTTACGTTCATGCAGAAATGAGTGATGTCAGAAAAATCGGTGCAGTTGCCGAGGAAATAATGAAAGAGATGCGAAAGCTTTGTGACGAAGGACCCAGCGATGATGAACTCGAGCGGGTTATCACGAATGCTGAGAGTGAACGGCTTTATGCCACGCAGACTGCGGATGCATTGGCGGCAAGATTGGGTTTTCTGAAATTTGTACTGGGTGACCTTGAGTTTGATCAGAAATATATTGAGGAATTGAAGTCCGTGGATGGCGTGATGATAAAGGAAGTTGCCAGACGTTATCTTGATCATCACAGGATGAGTTGCGTGGCATTGGTACCAAGTGAGCATGATGTTTCAGAGATCGCTGAGATGGCAGCGAAGTTACTTGATTTCCAGGAAAAAGAACTGCGCACGGTATTTTTTGTTCAGGGGAAAAAAGCAGTGAAGAAACCTGCGCAATTGATGCACTTACCGTCAGGTGTTTCCATAGTTTATTATGATAGGCCGCAGTCACATGTTTTCAGTATTCATGCGGCGGTTCTTGGTGGTGTACGGCTGGAGCTAACCGACTGGCGTATCAGCAATATCATTTCAATGACCTGGAATAAGGGTACTAAAGGTTTTGGTGATGGGTTGTGTCAAACCACACACGATATTTCTAAAATCATAGAAGGGTCGGCGGCTGGCATGGATG
>ERZ1292640.4758-Hain-H43-02um-R1-4758-length-10247-cov-5_pt1 | contig 10247 bp, 12 predicted proteins | sample MGYA00564404_ERZ1292640 | MGnify/ENA primary metagenome ERZ1292640 (study PRJEB36523, sample SAMEA6512636) | groundwater metagenome | collected 2019-01-08 | study: AquaDiva: Metagenomics assemblies of 32 groundwater samples | reverse complement strand
TACACCCTCAAAGTCACCGGAACGGGGAAAGGAAAATATACGGTAGTGGTGGGACAAATTACTGCGGATAATGATTATTGGGACACGATCGACGGGGAAATTACCAAAGACCCACCCTCATCCCAAACCGATTCTTACACCATCAATTATCCGAGCAATCCGCTTTTCCCCAGCAGTGGTACAGGAGGCTCAACAATAACAACATCTACGAGCACGTCTAATCCAACTCCCACCCCTCCTGCGAAGCAGGATCTGGCTTCGCCAGACACGCGGTCACGCGGAGGAGGGACATCCTGGATCGATAATGTTCTCGGGGTAAGGGATAACGACGTCGCGACGCCTGTTGCCGAAGCCGTCTATGAAATTCCCCAACCGAGAAATCCTTTAGCTAGATTTTTACATTGGATATTTGTGACGAGCGGGATTTTACTTCTTTTCCTTGCGTTTATTCTCTCACGACGTAAACCTAAGGTATCGCGTAGGTAGGGACGGGAATCACGCCAAACTCACTAAGCGGAAAATATCGCAGAAACGCTCTCCCGATAAAGTCTTCAAGAGGTATCGGCCCGAACTCGCGGGAATCAGAGCTATGACTGCGATTATCTCCGGACACGAAGTATTGGCCCTTGGGCACAATAATTTCCGATCCTTCACGCAAAAAATTTCCTGAGCTTATATAGGTTCCCGGGACGAGGTATGGTTCCTCGACCTTGGTGTCATTCACGTAAAACGCTCCGTCCTTGAGCATCACTCTGTCGCCGGGCTTGCCAATGATACGTTTGATATAATCTACATCTTTATTTCTCGGCGATTTAAAAATAACGACATCACCGCGATTGGGACTCCGTAACTTGTATTCAACTTTATTGGTCAGGATATACTGCCCGTTGTGGAAATTAGGCTCCATGGAGGCACCGTTTATCTCCTGCGGCGACATGATGAAGAGGTAAATCATCACCATGATGGCAAGAATCACGACGATCCCCTGGAGAAAATCAAAAATAGCGGCAACGACTCGTTTTATCGTTTCCATTATAATATTTAGTGTAGGTGATATAATAAAGAGCGTCAATAAGGGCGGTTAGCTCAGTTGGTTTACCCGAACAAATTTCCCCAATGGAAATTTGCGCGGGTGAAGAGCGCTTCGTTGTGTATTACGTATATATTTTAAGAAGTAAGGTTGATGATAAGCTATACTCGGGATATACAAATGATCTAAGACGAAGATTTGAGGAACATAATAAAGGAGAAGTGGAAAGCACGAGCCATAGGAAGCCGTTTGCCCTGATATACTATGAAGCGTACCTGCATCAACAGGATGCGACAACGAGAGAAAAATTCTTTAAAACACAATGGGGAAGAAATTACTTGAGGAAAGTACTAAAAAATTATTGGGTGCATAGCTCAGATGGTTAGAGCGTCACATTGACATTGTGAAGGTCTCAGGTTCGAGTCCTGATGCGCCCACATATATCAGTCGTTTTACCCGCGCAAATTTTCGTGAGAAAATTTGAACGGGTTGACATCGAAGAGGCCATCCCGCTTAGCGGGATCGGGTCCACAAAGAAGAGTGACACTCAGCGGTGAAACAGATTCTCTACACGCATACTAAATCTTCGTGCGATCTTCATGAGAAGTTTGAGTGACGGACTTTCTCTTCCCTGCTCAATATATCCCATATACGTTCTGCTAATACCAAGCCTATGAGCAAATTCTTCTTGTGACATCTTTTTCTTTTTACGTAACTTTTGGATTTTCCAACCTAACGTTTTAAGTGTTTTCTCGGCACTTTTAATCATATCTTAAATTTTCCTATGCCTCAGATATCCGCGCTACAATATATTTCTTCTCAATTAGCCTCAAAAATGCTATTGACATTAGTGCTAAGAAATACTAAGATTTTGATATAACGATATGGAAACTCCTGCGCCAACCTCCTTCACTCGCCGCCACAAGCTCCTCTTCGGTGTCATCGTCACCGTCGGCATCCTCCTCTATGCCGCCTTCAACGTCTGGGTCTATCAATACTCCACAAGCGGCAAAGGATCATCATCCCCGGCCGTCATCCGTCAAGCAGTAACGTCACCCGGCGCGGGTTTTAATGTTTTGAAAGGTAACTCCTTGCCAAAGCAAGGTGTCACCTTTACAGGCACACCAGCTGCCACCCCCACCCCAACTCCCCGCCCCGCCGGACCGGGGCAGTATGCCTGCAGCCCGGAGGGAACGTGTAATGTGTATAGCGACGGGACCAGGAAGCAGTACTGCACGACGACGTATGCGGACAACCGCTGTCTGGATCAGTGTGGGGATAAGGAGAAACAATGCAAAAAATAATTGGTCTGATTGGGTTATTGGTAGTATTGGTCGGATTGGTAGTGTTGGGGTATTTGTCTTCTCCCCCTCCTCCTGCCCAGGCAGTCGTAGGCGAGCTCATCATTGACCAGTCCGTTTCCGGCTCCTCCACCCTAGGCATTATCACGGCACAGAAGCTTACAGATAGTGCTAGCTCCACCTACTTCCTGGATCCTGCAGCTACGGGAGATTCTCTCGTTGCAGCAGGAAAGGTAACCGCAGGATCTTTTGCCGGCGACGGATCGCTATTGACCGGTATCTCCGGCATCCCTGCCGGACTGGTCTCCTTTTTCAACCTCACCTCCTGCCCCACCGGCTGGACCGAGCTGACAACAGCGCGGGGCATGTATATCGTCGGCTTGCCTCTAAGCGGCACGCTCGCAGGCAGTTCCGGCACGGCGCTGACGAATTTGGAAAGTAGAGCCGTAGGCCAACATCTTCATAGTGTCGATCCGGCAAGTACCAGTGTGAGTATTTCCGATCCGGGACACACTCATGATGTATCAGATGTAAGAGTAGATGCAACTTCGACTGGAGGCGGTTGGGGTCCCCACAACGCGGTATATAACCTAACTTGGAGTGCGTTTCTACCGAATCCACTCACGGCAAGCTCGCGTACAACCAGCATCACCGCCTCGGTTGATATTGCCGCTTTCAATTCTGCCAATGCCGGTTCCGTTGCCGGTACCAATGCGCCGTACATTCAGCTTTTAGCTTGTCAGAAAAGCTGATTGACAGAATGTTTTTCACGCAGTAAAGTAGGATCATGCTCACTTACAAAGACCTTCAAGAAGTTGAAACATTGGTACGTAAGGTCGTAACAGACTTGATTAGTCATCTCCCTTCAAAAGATGACTTCTACACCCGCATGGACGCCCTCTCCAAAGAAATAAAAGATGCCCGTGAAGAGCTTGCCGCCCATACGTTGAGCCACGATCGGCTCACGGAAAAAGACGAAGAACTGGAAGGGCGTGTCGAAATCCTCGAGAAAAAGGTCAGTCGGCGTATGGTCGTTAGTTAGAAGAGTCCTTCTTCTCTCCCAGGCGGAGGTGAATGAGTTTGAGGGTTTTACTGGTTTGCTCAAGACTTCCCCGGATCACAAACACGAGCCGTGCCTCTACTTTTGACTGCGTAATCTTCACCAAACCGTTGACGGACTGGGCAAGATCTTTTGCAATAGTATCAAGTTCGTCACTATGAATCCTCTCGACTTTGTGTAAAGGTCCTTTATTGTATTGGGCTTTGAGCCTTCGGGCTAAATCTTCTGCTCTTCTCACCGATGCACTTTCCGAAAGGATTGTCTTATACGCATCAACCATGAGCTTGATTTCTCCCAAGCCCGCAATTGCCCGGGCGTGTCCCTCGCTGATGGCGCCGGAAATAAGCCCGTCTTTTATGGCATCCGGGAGGGCCATAAGCCGCATGGTGTTACTCACATAGGATTCGCTTTTGCTGACCCGCTTGGCAATTTCCCCAACCGGCAGCCCAAACTCTTCGATAAGCCGTTGAAACGCCTGCGCGCGCTCAATGGGGTTGAGATCCTCGCGTTGCACGTTCTCAACAATCGCCATCTCGAGCATCCCCTTGGCCGTCGTTTCCCTTACGACGACCGGTACGGTTGTAAGTCCGGCAAGCTTGGATGCACGCCACCGCCTTTCTCCGGCGATGATCTGATACCCGGCCGGAGTTTTGGCCACAACCAAGGGCTCTATGATGCCGTGTTCTTTAATGGAATTGACGAGGTCACCCAGGGTATTGGGAGGAATCAAGCCTCTGGGTTGAAGCGGATTGGGCTGGATAAGCTCAATATCTAAATTATATACCTGCTGTACATCAGCCATGAAATATTATTGGGGCAGGACCAGGTAGTAGAAATTCGATACGAAGCGAAGCTTCGTTAGGCTCGCGATTGGCGAGCGATCGAATTTTCACTACCTGGCAGGACCGAAACAAACTGTTTTCCTAATTTTGTATGAAATTTTACTGCTCCTGAAACAGTCGAAAATAGGGTAAAATCTTTCCCCATCATGACGCCTTCTCCAGGAAATACACGTGTACCTTTTTGTCGTATGATGATATTTCCGGGTTTTGCAACTTGCTCTCCGTAAATTTTCACCCCCAGACGTTTGGACTGTGAATCTTTATTCCCCCTTGCTACCCCTCCTGCTTTTACATGAGCCATATATTTAGAGAATCTACAAATCTGCAAATTCCAAATCTACAAATGAATTGTAAAATTATAAAATAATTAAACAATTAATTCATTCTCATTTATTCGTAGATTTGTAGATTTGATTATTTGTAGATTACTTTTTTCGAAAAATATAAAACTGTCTCCGTACCACTGCCTGTGGTCTGCTGTACTCTATAGGACCGTGTACCACAGTATACCCAAGGTTTTCACACCTGTCAATAACATTTTTCACGAAGAATGTTTTTCCATGCACAGCGTACTGGGGCAATGCAATCACGACTTTTCCATTTGGTTTTAGCACCTTTACCCAATCACGTAAACATCCTATATATAATTTTTCCAACCCTTTTATGATATTTTTTACCTGGCGGTCTCCCCACTGTGTACTTCCTAAAAACGGTTCCGTAACAATTGCATCAATGGATTCTTTCGGAAGATGTTCCGACACATGCGTCGCATCGCTGACAAAAAACTTTGTGACAGGGCCTGGCCCTGTCACTTTTGTAAGCCATTCGATATTTTTTTTTGCTTTACCGACGACTTCCTCAGACTGATCGCTTCCAATGACCTGCCAACCGGAGAGCAGTGCCTCTCCCAGTATCGTCCCCATCCCGCAAAAAGGGTCCAACAGGACTTCTGACGTAGGATGTAGGACTTCAGAATGAGCAAGATTTACCGCCATCCGTGCAACCTTTGGCGGAAGCATTCCTGATTTCGGATCGGCGAATGGCCTGCCGTAATCACGGGTGCTCCACGCCTCTACATCCTGTACGGCAAGGGTCTGGCCAATAATAAAACCTGATCCTGTTGAAACCACAATAAGTTCGGTTACTTTCTGCTTGGCGACAACGACACTTGATAGGACATTTCCATCATGCGCTTCTACGTATCGGGTGTGGACGCCAGCTTCAGATAACTGTGTTTTTATATCTGCCAACACTTCGGGATCGAGACTCTTGGCGTCGCCGTACATGCTTATACCAAACGAACGGATACCGGGAATATCGAGAAGATACCGGGCAAGTAGGGGGGCCTCAAGAGACGGAATGGTCCCAAGCATCCAGGCAATTTTGATCGTCCCACCGAGTTGCGCGAGCAGCGCCTTGGGATTTTCCGCATCACCCGTAGATAATTCAACACTAGCCACATCGGGCGTCAAACGCGTGCAGTTCTCAAATCGTGAAGTGAGTTCGAGGTAGGAAAGGTCGCTTGTTCGTCCTAAGACAAAAAGGAAAGCAATCATGACCGGATCTTTTCAATCGTCAGTTTGGTGAGATACGGCCGAAAACCAATATGTCTTCTTTCCCGTACTTTTGACTTAAAGCGACGGACTTCAATTTTTTTGCCCTTAAACTGCTTTGTTATGGTAGTTTTCACCGATGCACCAGCGATAAGCGGGTTTCCCACTGAGGTGGTTTTGTCGTCGTTGAGGAGAAGCACGTCGGTAATTTTAAGCGTGCTTCCCTCGTCCCCGTCAATCCTTGGGACGTCGATCGTGTCACCCTCACAAACCTGAAACTGCCCTGATCCGATCCGAATAATTGCAAACATTGTGGGAGTATTGTACCAGCCTCACGAACTGATTGCAACGAATTGATTGTCTTCCTTTATGACTTTAGACCGTAACGACCAAAGGAAACCGTAGGAAACGGCAAGAGAAAGAAGCGAACTTCCGCCATACGATACAAAAGGCAGGGTGATACCCGTGATCGGAATGATTCCCATATTCATGCCGGTATTGATGACTATTTGACAAAGAATCATGCTAAAAAGTCCCACACTATATACAAACGGCTCAAATGACGCAATTACCCCACGGACAAGCGGTACCACGATGCGCCAAAGAAGAAAACCGTATCCCGAAAGAAGGAGCACGCCGCCAAAAAACCCGAGCTCCTCAACAAGAGTCGCAAAGATAAAATCCGTATGATACTCAGGAAGAAATCGGAGGTGACTTTGGGTACCCCGCCCCAACCCGCGGCCAAACAACTGGCCGCTTCCTACGGCAATCATCGCCTGAATCGCATTATACCCGGCCCCTCGGGGATCCACCCCTGGATTTACAAATGTTCTTATCCGCGTCTGTTGGTAATCGTGGAGTCCGCGCCAACCGATAGGGATAAGAAGTAATGCTACAAGAAATCCTACAATGACATAGCGAAGTGGAAATCCGGCCGCAATCATCATAGACAACCACATGACGCCGTAGACGATGCTACTGCCGAGATCCGGCTGCCGGAACACAAGGAGAAACGGAATGATAAAAAGAATACTTTGGATGAAAAATCCTTTGACGGTACGCGGCGGAAATGCTCTCATCGCCCAACTAAAGGCAAGGATAAGAAGCGGCTTAACAAGTTCCGACGGTTGAAGCTGGACAGGGCCAATAATGATCCACCGGGTTGCGCCCCGTATCACCGGCCCTACATAAGAAGACATAAGAAGGAGAAGCGACACCACATACGCGTACGGAGCGATCCAGAGGAGTATGCTTGCGTCGACAAGAGCAACAACTACCCCGATGGCAAGTGCCGCCAACATAAATCCGAGTTGAGCAAAAAACAACACATTACTGATGGAAAGCAGGATAAATAAACCAAATGCTCCTACAAGAAAGAGAAGGATAAAGTCTATCCAGTCAATACGCTGTATGTACTTCCCCATACGATATCCTCTGCTAGCGTTTCTTTTTTGACACGCGCTAATAATTCGGGAGTCATTGATTGAAAAGCAACAGGAACCTGCACGCGTATTCGCTCGTCTATTGTACATCCTTTTTCTTTCCGAAGCCTCTGAATTCCCCGGATGAGCTCTCTTGCTTTTCCCTCGGCTTCAAGTTCAGGCGAACTCGTCGTATCAAGCGTCACCGTAAGCTCTCCCTCACCCGTTTTTACGATAACTTCCTTTACGTTTAACTCTTCTTTAATGAGTTCGATGTATTCGTCTTCCATTTGGCATTTAGCATTTAGCATTTTGCATTTTAATAGGGGTTGCCGTACCGGAATTTTCGACTCCTTACGAAGCGAGTGGCCTTCGTTTACTACTCGCCGCACATAATCCATTTTTTCTTCTAGCGCAGGATCAATGTGCGCTTCATCAAACGCCGGCCATGACGCTAAATGCACAGACTCCCCCTTTCCATCTAAATTTTGGAACATGAGTTCAGTGACAAAAGGGGTAACCGGCGCCATCACCAACGCGAGCTGTTTGAGAACCCAACCAAAAACTTCCATTGACTCACGATTTCCCTTAAACCGTTCCCTGCTTCGACGGAGGTACCACGTAGACAAAAGATTTACAAAATCCTGTATGGAACGGCAACTTGCGACTGTATCATACTTGTCCATAGATTCCGTGACCGACTTTATGAGATTGCTCATTTTGCTGAAAATCCACCGGTCCAATACATGAACGGGTTTGGGGAAAGATTCGGACGGAAGTTCTGACGCATACAATTTATAAAAACTAAATGTATTCCACAACACGTTAATAATCTGCTGAAAAATATCTTTTACTTCATCTTCTGAAAAATTAATGTTCTCTCCTTTCATGACGACGGACCTCATGAGGTAGAATCGAAGCGCATCTACTCCGTATTTCTCAAAAAATACCGTCGGGTCGGGAAAATTTTTCTTTGATTTACTCATCTTTGTCCCGTCACCAGCCATGATCGTACCCGACGTGACCGCATTATCAAACGTATGACTCCCAAATAATCCCACAGACATGACATGAAGTGTATAGAACCAGGCACGGGTTTGTGCAATATATTCAGAGATAAACTGCGCAGGATGCGTTCCTTTAAACAGATCGTTATTCTCAAACGGAGCATGCAGAGAGGCATACGGCATACTGCCGCTTTCCACCCAGCAGTCAAACACTTCCGGAATCCGCTTCCCCTTGACGGTCTTGCCATCATCTACCCAAACTTCGATGCTATCGAGGAACTCCCGGTGAATGTCGGTGAGTCCCGCAATTTTTTCCGGTGCCACCGCCCACGTCTTCAATTCCTCGAGTGACCCAATAATTCTCATTTGGCATTTATCATTTGGCATTTGGCATTTCCATACCGGCATCGGCGTCCCCCAGTACCGCGACCGGGAGATATTCCAATCAGGCGCGGTTTCCAAACCCTTTCCAAACCGGCCGTTCTTGAGATACCCGGGGTACCAATTGATAGATTCGTTGGCTTTGATAAGTTCCGGCTTAAGCTTTTGAATGTTGATAAACCATGCCGGCACGGCATTATAAAAAAGCGGTGTCTCACACCGGTAACAGAAGGGATATGAATGAACCGATTTTTCCGCGCGAAGCAAGAGATCCCGATCAATGAGATCCTGCACGATCCATTCTTCTGCTTTCTTGAAAAATATTCCTTTAATCGGTTCCACGAAGTCCAAGTATCTCCCCTGCTCGTCAAGCATCGGAACACACGGCAAATCAAGTTTTTGACTAAGAGCGTAATCATCCTCGCCATAAACGGCTGCCGTATGGACAATGCCCGTTCCTTCATCAAGCGATACGAAGTCACCCGCACCCACGTAGTAGGCTTTCTTTTGCCCTATCGGTAGGTAGGTATACAGTGGCTCATACTCCCTCCCGACGAGTGCTTCGCCTTTCACTTTTTCCAAAATCTTCACTTCCCAATTTTCTTCCGCGGTAACTTTTGCGACGAGCTTTTCGGCAACCCATATCGTATTGTCGCCGATTGATACCTTCACATACGTGGCTTTGGCGTCTACCGCAAGCCCTACGTTACCGATAAGCGTCCATGGCGTCGTCGTCCAGGCCACAAAGTACTCATTCTGCCCGCCTTTAACCGCAAACATGATAAATACCGAATGATCCTCCACGTCTTTGTAGCTGTTGTCCATGGCAATCTCAAAATTCGATAAGGGGGTAGCGCATCTGGGGCAGTAGAGGATGACTTTTCGCCCCTCGTAGATGAGCCCTTTATCATGTAACGTCTTAAATGCCCACCAGACTGACTCCATGTAGGACATATCCATCGTCTTATACGAATGCTTAAAATCCACCCATCGGCCTATTCTTCGGACGACTTTTTCCCAATCTTTATCAAACCGCAGTATTGCCGCCCTACATGCAGCGTTAAACTTGTCGACCCCCATCTCCTCTATACCAATCTTCCCGCCTTTAAGCTCAAGTTCCTTCTCGATCATGTTCTCAATGGGGATCCCATGGCAATCCCATCCCCACACACGGTCCACGCGAAAGCCTTTCATAGTGAAGTAGCGGGGGATCACATCTTTGATGGTCGAAGCCAGAATATGGCCGTAATGCGGCAGTCCTGTGGCAAACGGCGGGCCATCATAGAACACATAGCGTTTCTCTGCCGGCCGCATCTCCACGGATTTTTCAAACGCCTTCGTCTGATCCCAAAATTCCAGCACCTCGTGCTCAAGCTTAGCAAGATCAACCTTCTCCTGCGGGTTAGAAATTTTAAGTGAAGTCATACTGTGTCCTTGACGAATCTGATAAACTATGATACTATTTTTATACTAAAATCGCCTGTGACACCGGAAGGTCTTCGCAGGCTTTTTTATTGCTGCTGTTCTACCAGAAGTATACACGAAAAACTCCGTACCAGACAATCGCCGAAAAATTCCCATACACGATGCCTTGTGTACCCCTGTCATTCCCCACCGATAATGTCCGGTTGATTCCCCAGGGATTTTGTCCT
>ERZ1292640.4756-Hain-H43-02um-R1-4756-length-10248-cov-6_pt1 | contig 10248 bp, 15 predicted proteins | sample MGYA00564404_ERZ1292640 | MGnify/ENA primary metagenome ERZ1292640 (study PRJEB36523, sample SAMEA6512636) | groundwater metagenome | collected 2019-01-08 | study: AquaDiva: Metagenomics assemblies of 32 groundwater samples | reverse complement strand
TTCTCTGCATCATGATGGAATGCAGAAAGGCAGTGGCCACCAGCCAGGGCATCAGACTGGCGTTTTCCACAGGGTCCCAGGCCCAGTAGCCGCCCCAGCCCAACTCCACATATGCCCACCAGGCACCGAGAAGGTTGCCGACGCCAAGGAAGAGCCAGGCAATCAATGCCCACCGCCTGACGGCAATGAGCCATGCCTCACCGAGGCGCCCGGTCAACATGGCCGCGACGGCAAAGGCAAAAGGTATGGTAAGGCCGACATAGCCCGCCAGCAGCATCGGCGGATGAATAAGCATCCCCGGGTTTTCGAGCAAGGGATTGAGTCCTCTACCATCGGCAGGAATAAAGGACAGTTTATGAAAAGGATTGGAAACGAACAGCAGTAGAGTGAGGAAGAAAACCTGGGTGAACATGACAATCGCCGCAGCATAGGGTATCAGTTCTTTGGCGACGGTTCGTTTCTGCAATACCAGTATGACAGCGAATATGGCAAGAAGCCATGCCCAGAACAAGAGTGAGCCTTCGCTGCCGGCCCATAACGCGCTGAACAAATAGCCGGTGGATAAATCGCGACTGGTATAAGAGGCGACGTATTCTATCTGGAAATCGTGAGTTACCAGGGAATAGAGCAACGCTGCCACCGATGCCGTCACCAGTCCGCAGGCTGCCAGTAGACCGTTCCGGGCACTGGTCAGGAGTACCGCGTCTCTGTTTCTCCCGCCAAGGATATAGGCAATTGCCGAATAAACCGAAACAGCCAGTGCCATGAACAGGGCAATATAGCCTATATCTGCCATGAAGTGCTTCCCTTAACGGGAGGTATCATGCCGACAGGCTCATACTTGGAGGGGCACTTAGGCATCAAGATCTTCGCCTGGAAAACACCGCCGGCACCAAGGGTGCCTTCGACGACAATATCACCATCCGGCCTGAAAGTATCGGGGACGACCCCGCGATAGACAACGGGCAGGTTTTTACCTCCCTCGGTGACGGTAAAGTTCAGACTAAGATCGCTGGATCTCTGTTCTACCGATCCGGCCAGCACTGTCCCATGTACCCGGATCACCTGGGTTTGGGGTATTTTGCCCTGTGCCATAAGTTCGCTGACTGTGAAATAATAGGAAGCCGAACTACGGAATCCCATAAAGCCCAGATAGGCTATGGCCATAAATAATATCAAACCACCAATAATAAACTTTCTTTTTTTCTTCACGGACACCCTCCCCACATTTCAACTATTATAACACCAGAGTAGACCGAAGAAAAGGTAGTGTAGCATCATATAGACCGGCGGGTGGAGGCTTTCTTAACCAAGAAGCGGTAGAAGCCATGAACGAGCGGGAACCGGTGTAGACCACCTCATGGGACCAACTGGTTACTATTTTACTATAAATTATCCTCTCAGGTAAACAGCTAGCCTTAAGGATAGGGACTATGTTCAGTAGAATCGAGTTATTTCGGGCTTGACGTCTTTGTATAACATTGTTATACTTTTGTTTACGTGAGATAGCATATGGGTATAAATTCTAAATCCAGATTCAGAGAGTTGATTGCGGTGCGCTTTAACGAGCAAGAGCTTCAGCGTCTGCGGGAGGCAGCTGCCGAACAGGGTATAGGTGCGTCTACTCTTGTCCGTATATTGGTCAATCAAGCGCTTAAACCCTTAAGCACCGGGCCCAGACGAATGACCTCTGACGAGTTTCGCGAGGTTATGGCCTCGACTCTCGCCCGGATGGACAAACGCGAACTTGATGTTTTATTAAAAGATGTCTCTATCGGTAACCCTGATGACCCCATGCTCCTGATATGGGCAGGTAAGTCTAAGAAATGGGAGGAGTTTACCTCGCAGTTTCTGAAAGCCCTTCTGGCATCGCTGGATATCGAGGTCACCCTTCCGGAAAATAAAGAGGTGATTGAGGCGAGCGACGAACAGAATATCGAACTTGAGAATAAAGCAGTTAACATGAATGTAATCAATAATAGGAGGAGGAGTGAGGTAATATGAAATTTGGAGCATGGGAATTAGGGCTTATTCTACTTGTTATTCTTCTTGTTTTTGGTGTGGGCAAGCTGCCTGATGTAGGCAGGCAGTTGGGGAAAGGGATTCGCGACTTTAAGAAATTCTCAGCGGGTACCGCGGATGAGGAAGCGAAGCCGTCTGCTGACAAGCCAGTAATTAGAAAAGCGGAGACGGACGACACCAAGTCTAAATTCGAAGGGGCAGAGGCCAGAGTGAAGGCTTTAGAGGAACCAGCCAAGAAGCCCGTATAACAAGAAGTCGGCATAAACGAATTTTAATTAGTTAGCCTCGTTTTGCATTCCAGTAGGTTGCTCAAGGTGTAAAATATGGATTTTTTTGGTCTTGGTTTCGGCGAAGTTCTGATGGTTGTCCTTGTTGCCCTGCTGGTATTTGGGCCAGAGAGGGTACCGGAGATTGCCCGGGGGTTGGGGCGGACGATACGTACTTTCAGACAAGCCGCCTCTGGTTTTACAACGGCCGTAACCAAAGAGCTGGACGACGCACGTAAGACAACGTCTGACATCGTCACGACTGTGACCAAGGAATTGGACGAGGCACAAAAAACTACGTCTGACCTTACTGCTACCTTAACCAAGGAGCTGGAGGAGGCACAAAAAACCACATCTGACATAACCGCAACCATGACCAAGGAACTAGATGAGGCACAAAAAACTACCGCTGACCTTGCCATAACCCTGAACAAGGAACTAGGCGAGGCACAAAAAACTACGGCTGACCTTGCCACGACCCTGACTAAGGAATTAGACGAGGCACGCAAAGGTCTTGAGACTCTGTCAAAAGCCGGCAGTGATGTCAAACCACAAGAACCGGCTAGAGCCGCTAAACCTGTTGGCGCTGATAAAGTAGCCGGTCCGATAGACCAGAATGATATCAGTGGTAAACAATGAGCAGCATTGGGAAGTCGGTCACCATTCTCGGGCACCTCGCCGAACTGCGCGATCGGTTGGTGAGAAGTGTCATCGCAATAGCCATCACTACGGTTATTTCCCTTATCTTTTACAACCAGGTATTTGATCTTCTAACCTTTGAATCCGAACTCACCCGGCCGATTTTTGATTTTATAGTGAATAAATTGCACCTTATGGCACCCCCCATTGTCCAACTGTATGCCATTGAGATGACCGAGAACTTCGGCGTATTCATGAAGGTGGGTCTTTTTACCGGTATTATTCTGGTCATACCCTACCTCATTTATGAACTGGTAATGTTCGTCTCTCCGGCACTAACCGCAAAGGAGAAAAGATACGTTTACACTATCCTTCCATGGGTGTCGATGATGTTCATCGTCGGAGTTGTATTCGCCTATTTCATCATATTGCCGCCAGCAATAAATTTCTTACTTACCTTCGGCAGTGATATCGCTACACCACAAATCAGGATAGAAAATTATGTCTCGGTCGTAACCCGGTTGCTGCTAGCTATTGGGCTGGTTTTCGAATTGCCGGTGCTGATAACTTTCCTGGCCAGACTCGGTGTCGTCTCCCCAAAATGGTTGGTTGAGAAACGGAAGTGGGCCATTATAGTTGCCTTCGTGGTTGGTGGACTAATTACGCCCACCCCCGACCCGGTTAATCAATGTCTTGTCTCCGTGCCGTTGTATCTTCTTTATGAGGTGAGTATCTGGCTGGCGAAGCTTGTTTACCGTAAGAAGAAATCTCCGGCACCCGCGGCATAAAGGGTGGGATTAATGACTGGCTGGGTTCCCGCTTCCGCGGGAATGCAAAAGACAAACAGCAAGCACGACGAAGTTCCTATTCATGCTATAATTTTCGGGTATGAAAGTCTCCGAATTAGGGGAAGCCGGATTAATCAACCTTATTGCCGGTATCGTCAACAGCACACAGGATAAGACAGTCCCCTCCTGGCAGCAACTGATTCTAGGCATCAGCGATGATGCCGCTGCCTGGTACGGGGACAGTTCGATTCAACTGGCAACTGTCGATGCTTTGCGGCAGGGCGTGCATTTTACCCTTGAGACCATGGACTGGCTGGACCTGGGCTGGAAAGCTTTAGCAGTTAATTTGAGTGACATCGCTGCCATGGGGGGCTTGCCCCGGTATGCCCTGGTATCACTGGGTTTGCCTGAAGAAACCGAGTTGGAGAATGTGCTTGAGCTTTACCGGGGGATAGTTGAGCTTGCCCGCCGATTCGGCGTCGCCATCATCGGGGGAGATACCGACCGCTCCCCGCTAATCGAGATCAGCATTACCGTCATCGGTAGCACCCGCGGCCGAGACCAACTGGTGCTTACCCGCTCAGCGGCTAAAGTTGGCGATAAAGTGGCCGTTACCGGTTATATGGGTGGGGCGGCAGGCGGACTGGAGATGCTGACCAAGCATCTCCAGTTTGATAGTAAAGCCACTGATTCTTTAAGGCAGGCTTTTCGTCGTCCCTACCCCCGTGTTGAGGTAGGACAAATACTGGTGGATAGGGGAGTCAGGGCAGCGATTGATATCAGTGACGGGCTGATTGCAGACTTGAACCACATCTGTCATAAAAGCTGTGTTGGGGCTAGAATCGAAGTCGACCGTGTCCCGATAATGCCGGCAGTCAAGGCAAATTTCGGTGCCCGCGCGCTGGAATTGGCTTTATCCGGCGGGGAAGATTATGAATTGCTATTCACTGCCGGCAGTGAGATTATCGAGCAGGTAAAAGCCTCCACCTCTTGCCCGATAACGGTAATCGGCGAAATAATCGCGGATGGGGAAAATGAGGTAAGTCTGGTTGACGGCCACGGCCGGACGGTCCGTCTCACTAAGACCGGGTGGGAGCACTTTAAAACTAATTGAACATAAATACGCATAGTCCGGAGGAGACTCAAGAATTGGGCAAGCGTATCGGTGAGATAGCTCTGGCAGGTGATGTTTTCCTTCTCAGCGGTAATCTCGGGGCGGGCAAGACCTGTTTCTCTCAGGGGTTGGCCTGGGGGTTGGGTATCGATGAATATGCCATGAGCCCTACGTTTGTAATTGTCAGGGAACTCTATGGACGGCTGCCGCTCTATCATATTGATTTGTATCGGCTAGACCGTATAGAAGAGACTTCGGATTTGGGGTTGGACGATTATATTTACGGTCAGGGCGTTTGTGTCATAGAATGGGCGGAAAAGGCGCTGGACATACTGCCCAAGGAACATCTCCGGATAGAAATCAGCTACATTGATGCTACCGAAAGATGTTTTCAAATCAAGCCCAGCGGGCGGCGCTACGAAAGTATTGTGGAACACCTTCGGCAGATATATCATCAGCAGTAAGGGAAAATGCATATAGCTATCGATACTTCAACGGATACTGCCAGTCTGGCGCTGGTCAGGGAGAGCGAAATGATCGCGGAACTGACTTGGCGTTCGGGGCAAAATCATAGTGTGCAATTGCTGCCAAACCTGGCCCATCTCCTCAAGCAGACTAAACTTGGTTTGTCATCGGTGGTCGGCATTATTGTCGCCAAAGGACCAGGGGGCTACAACGGACTGCGGGTGGGACTGAGTATAGCCAAGGGATTGTCCTTCTGTTTGAACATTCCGATAGTCGGCGTCAGTACCCTGGAAGTCGAAGCCTACCAGCATGCCGGGATGGGGCTGCCCGTTTGTGCGATATTCGAGGCCGGCAGGGGCGAAATTGCCACTGCTATATACGAGAAGAAAGAAGATAAATGGTCGCAATCCATGGTCGAGCAGATAACGACTATCGACACTTTATGTTCGCAAATAGCGACCATGACTGTCTTCTGCGGACAGATTAAGCCGGCTATCGCCACCAAACTAAGAGAGACGCTGGGAGAAAATGCGGTGGTGGTCTCTTCAGCAATGGACTGGAGACGTGCCGGCTTTCTGGCGGAATTGGGGTTGAAGCGTTTTAATGATGGTAACTATGATGACCGGGTTACATTACAGCCGCTATATCTCAGAGGGCCGGCGATTATGCAGCCGAAGCATTGATAATCTATAAGAATAAAAGAGAGGGTAAATACCTATCTATGGCGAGAAGAAATGAGGTAGCGGTGCTCTGGGATATGGACGGGGTGATTGTCGATACGGCTCCATACCATTTTGCTGCGTGGCAGCAGGTATTCGAGAAAAGAGGGGTAAAGTTTACCCGGGCAAAATTCAAGCGGTCATTTGGACGGCGAAACGAAACCATAATACCGGACATCCTTGATAAAAGCATTTCCGCTGCTGAGATTGCGGCAATTGCTAAAGAAAAAGAGGCCGTCTTCCGCAGACTGGGGCGAAACAAAATACAGCCTTTTCCTGGGGCGGTGAATCTGATACAACGACTGGCGGAGCGGCGTGTTAAAATGGCGCTGGTCTCATCAACTCCGGCCAGAAATATTGGAGTAGTGCTGAGTAGTCTGGGCATCGCCGACCTTTTTCAGATAGTAATCTCCGGGGAAGATGTCGCTAAAGGTAAACCTGACCCGGAAGGCTTTTTGCTGGCTGCGGAAAGACTGGTGATAATGCCCGGGAATTGTGTAGTCATCGAGGACTCTACGGCGGGCGTCAGCGCCGCCAAAAGAGCGGGGATGCATTGTGTAGCCATTACGAATACGCGTCCTCGAAGTAAACTGGTGCGTGCCGACCTGATTATCGATAGTCTGGAAACAGTTAGTGTGGACGATTTGAAAAGGCTTGTATTATAGCAGGACTCGTCTACAATAAAGGGTGTAATCAAAAAGTAAAGGAGTTTCAATGGAAAGGTCTTTAGTACTGATCAAACCTGATGCTACGAAGAGGGGGTTGGCGACTACCATTCTCAGCCGTCTGGAGAGTAAAGGGCTCAAGATTGTCGCTCTCCGGATGCTGCACGTGGATAAAGCCCTGGCCGAGCGCCATTACGCGGTTCACGCGGACAAGTCATTCTTTAATGACCTGATAGACTTTATTACTTCAAGTCCGATAGTTGCCGCCGTTTTTACCGGTGAGGGCGCGGTGGAAAATATCAGGAAAATCATGGGTAATACTAATCCGGCTAAGGCGGAACCGGGGACAATCCGGCGCGATTTCGGGCTGGATATTCAACAGAACGCTACCCACAGTTCGGATTCGGTGGAAACCGCGGAAAAAGAGATAAAGCTATTCTTCAGGGAAAACGAAATCTTCGATTACTGAATTCTGAGGACGGGAGTTGCTGCTTTCCATAGTTCATCAAGCTGGTATAATGCCCGCTCGAATGGGGCGAAGATATGTATAACAACATCGCCATAATCAAGTAACATCCATCCTGAGTCCGCGGTCCCTTCACGGTAGTTGGGGAGTTCCTTTGCCTTTTTCAAGACTTGCTCGATTTCCTCATAAATGGCCTGAACCTGTCTTCCTGAATCACCATTGCAAAGCACGAAGTAATCAGCAAAATTGCAGACCTCGCGGACATCCAGCAAGGCAATATTCGCGGCCTGCTTTTCACCGGCCGCTTCGATGGCTTTATGGGCAATTCCTAATGCTTCCAGAGTCAAACCTCCCCACTTCCGAACTATCTCGATGTAGATAAGTATAACACATATAGCTTGACCTTCTGACAGGTGGGCTAGAATGAAAGAAGTGTGATAATCTAGATTAAAGGACGGAAGAGATGGAAAGACTATTATTTGGTACCGGCGGGGTTCCCCACAGCGCCCATTCAGGCTCGACGGTGGACGGGATAAAGCGTATTGCCGAGCTCGGTTTGGGCGGGATGGAGCTCGAATTTGTCCGGGGGGTAAAAATGGGCGAGGTCAGCGCCCGGCAAGTGGCTGAAGCAGCTACCGCAGAAGGCATTAAACTATCCGTCCATGCCCCCTACTATATAAACTTCAACGCCCATGAGCCGGAAAAAATTCAAGCGAGTAAGGGCAGACTTCTTCAGGCGGCTCGAATCGGGGCTTTATGCGGGGCAGAGACCGTAGTTGTCCACACCGCTTTTTATCTCGGCGACCCACCCGGTGAAGTCTATAACCGGGTAAAGCAATATCTCCAGGAAGTGATTAGCATTCTCCGGGGGGAAAATAACCGGATATGGATTAGGCCCGAAATCATGGGGAAGGTAACCCAGTTCGGCACCATCGAAGAGATACTGCAATTGTGTACCGAAGTGGAGGGGGTGGCTCAGTGTGTAGACTTCGCTCATCTGCATGCCCGGAATGGAGTGGTCAATTCCTATCCGGAGTTTGCCGCGATTCTCGGTAAAGTTAAAGAGAAGTTGGGCCGGGCCGGTCTGGACAATATGCATATCCATTTCTCCGGTATAAGGTATAGCGACAGAGGGGAAATCAGCCACCTGAATCTAAAAGAGTCCGATTTACAGTATGTTGAACTACTGAGAGCACTGCGGGATTTTGATGTCAAAGGGCTGGTCATCTGCGAAAGCCCCAACCTGGAAGAAGATGCCCGCCTCCTGCATACAACCTATAATGCGTTGGTGAAGACGAGCTAACTATATGGCACCCGCATTTTTGATGAAAATTCATATAACGACCCAGCGTGAGCTGGTCTAAGTTGTGCCTGATTCGTTCGTTGTAAGCGAACCAGCTTCGACAGCTTCCCGCGGGTACCTTTTGTTTGCCGAGACTGCCATGCGTAGGAAAAAATAAAAAATTTCGGGAAACAATCCTTCGTGAGAGGGGAAAAACCGAGCCTGAATTGTTTATTGTTATTAAATGTTGACATAATCCCCTCCCGCCCTGGATTCCAGCTTTCGCTGGAATGACAATGGGAGACCTGGATTCCCGCTCCCGATTGCGATGCGGGACAGGTTTTCGCTGGAATGACAATATGGAGACTGGATTCCCGTCTGCACGGGAATGACGAAGATGGGCCATTGGCTTTGTTTTCAAAAAAAATATGGAAATGTGCGTAGGGCAAGAAATATCGTGCGTAAATTGATATTTGTTTGCCGGTTGAAAATAGCAAACAACCTCCGGTATAACCGTCGAACTACTGTTAGCGGTTGGCGGAGTTTTCATAATGGGCAAGTATAGCACACGTGTTCTAGGGAGTGTCAAGGGGATTTTGTCGCCGACATCAGGCTGAGTATTTTCACAGCCCGTATTGGGCAGTCTGCCAAATGAGTGATAACTTGACAAGGATGAAGGATTATTCATACTATAGTATGAATATAGTATGAAGAGGTGGGTGGTATGCCTAAGACAAGCAAAATTGCGATCAGTCTTCCCGAGGAAGTGCTCGCTGCCGTGGAAAGAGAAAGGGAGGAGAGCGGCGAGAGTCGCAGCCTGATATTCCGTCGTGCGGTAGATTTGCTGTTGCGACAGCGGAAAGAGCAAGAAATGAGCGAGCAGTATATACGTGCTTATCAACAGGTGCCCGAGACTAAAGAAGAGGTTACCGCCGCCCGCCGTGCCGCCATCTCCATCTTGACTGAGGAACCCTGGCAGTGAGAAGAGGCGAGATATGGTGGGCAGAACTGGAACAACCTTCCGGCAGGCGTCCGGTAGTACTTCTTTCCCGCAATGAGGCATATACAGTACGGTCACTGGTTATTGTGGCTCCGGCCACAACGCGTATCCGCCACATATCTTCAGAGGTGCCGCTAGGCATCGACGATGGCATGCAACAGGAATGTGTAATTAATCTGGATACGATATTTACTATGCCAAAGGACTGCCTCAAGACACGTCTGGTCATTCTTAGTGCGAAGAAACTGAAAGAAGTTGAGGCAGCGGTCCGCTTCGCCCTGGGTTTAGAGTAATATGTTACTATTCGGCCACATAGGACTGACGCTCGGTGCTACCTGGGGGGCACAACATGCCTTGGCGGCAAAAGAGCGCCGCACTGGAGAAGCTACAGGAGGTACCACGAGTGAGGGCCGGGTACGCACGCCTTTTGCACACAAAGTACTTTTATTTGTCCGGCGGCTGGACTACAGAATCATCATGGCCAGCGCAATGCTGCCTGATATCATCGATAAACCTATCGGGGCATTTTTCTTCCGAGAGACCTTCAGCAGCGGGCACATATACGGCCATACTCTCCTTTTCTTCATTCTTACTGCAATTGCCGGGCTGTATCTTTACAAAACCCGTCGTCTGACGTGGGCTCTCGCTCTCTCAATCGGCACCTTCACCCATCTTGTTTTCGACCGAATATGGCATGCCCCTCGAACTTTGTTCTGGCCTCTTTTAGGCTCATCTTTCGAAATAGAGGACGTTTCTATTTTGATTCCTCCCATCCTGCGTGAGCCGGCGTTGAACGCAGGAGACCTGAATAACTGGATTCCG
>ERZ1292640.3464-Hain-H43-02um-R1-3464-length-12283-cov-5_pt1 | contig 10248 bp, 6 predicted proteins | sample MGYA00564404_ERZ1292640 | MGnify/ENA primary metagenome ERZ1292640 (study PRJEB36523, sample SAMEA6512636) | groundwater metagenome | collected 2019-01-08 | study: AquaDiva: Metagenomics assemblies of 32 groundwater samples | reverse complement strand
GGCCGCCGCGTCGAGCGGGAGCGTGGCAATGCTGTCGACCTCGAGCATGAGCGGGCGGTCGGCGTGGCGGCCGTCAAACGCCTTGACGTAATGCCGGCAGACATCGCACGCGGTGATGCGGTACAGCCCGTCGCGGCTGGCGAACGAGGTCAGGCGCGAGCGATCGTCGTTGCCGCAGTACGGGCACGTGAGCGCGTCAAACGGCCACCGCGTGGTGCAGCGGCCGCAGACGAGCAGGTGTTCGGCCGCGGGCGTGATCACGGCGAATTCGGGCTCGCCGCCGCAGAGCGGGCAGTACCCGCGCGTCCAGGGGGCGAAATCCGTCCGCGAGCACACCTCGGCGCAGCGCATGAGGAACGGACGCATGGCGAGCTGGACGACGGGTTCGAGCCCGGCGGCTTCGGGAAGCGGGGTGGCCGAGGCGGGCTCGACCGCCGTCATGAACCACTGCACCACCACGGGCTCGAGCTGATGGCCCTCGCGGGCGAGTGCCTCGGCGCGGCGGTAGTCGCGCTCCTCGAGGGCGTCGTGCCGCCGCATCAGCTCAGCGACGCTGCGAAAGAGGAACCGGAAATCGCTCCAGTTGAGCGGGATGTCGGAGAAGCGAAGCAGCGGTTGCCCGCCGGTCAGGTGCTCGTGCACCCGAGGGGGCGCCAGGTCCAGGGCAGGAATCGGCACGCGCCCGCGCACGCGGCGTTCCAGCTTGACGAGCTCAATCTGCAGGTCGATCGCGGAGGCCAGGTCGGGCTGCGTCTCGCGCAGGCGGCGAAGCTCGAGGATGTCTGGCGGCTCGGGCCCGGATCGGCCCGCTCCGGAATAGCGCGTCACGTCCCCGATTCTAATCCCTCAGTTCGAAAAAAGCCCCCTCTCCGGGAGCACCGGAGAGAGGGCTGCAGTGGCCGCGCCGATCCGCCTAGAAGCGGTAGACCGCGCCGATGCGGAGCCGCCTGGGCTGGACGAGTCCCTGCGGCGTGAAGTACGAGCTTCCCGAGCGGGTCGTTCGGCTGGTAATGGCCGCGTTGTTGAGGATGTTGAACCCCTCCAACGTGACGCCGAGCCGGCCGTCGGGCGTGAGACGGAACTGCTTCTCGATCTTGATGTCGAGACGCGGCTGATTGTCGTACCGCTGGGAGCCGCGCTCCTCGATGAAGAGATCCTTGCGTCCCTGCGGCAGGCGCACGCGCATCACACGGTTGAACGTGTCGCCCGTCGTATAGAAGAACGCGCCCGAGGCGAGGATGCCCCACGGCCCCCGCACCGTGCCCAGCACCTTGGCGATGTGGGTGTTGTCACGCGACAGCCGGCCCTCGCGGAGCGGCTGGAAGCGCGAGTCCTGGTTCGGGTCGTTGTACTCGCTCGTGTTGCCGAACTGACCGGTGTTGTTGATGTTGCCCGTGATCTTCGAGATGACCCACGAGGCCTGCATCTGCCACCGGTGGCTCATGCGCTTGTTCGCCGAGATTTCGACACCCCGGTACTTGCGGAACGCGCCGTCGGGGTTGGTGATGAGGTACTCGTTCTCCAGCGCGTCGTTCGTCTGACGGTAGGTCGTCAGCGTGACCGACGTCTCATCGCCCGTCCCCGCGACACCATCCGGTCCGACGTCGCGCTCGGCCCGCGTGGTGAACTGGCCGCTGGTCAGCACGTCGTCGATGAAGTCGGTGTTGTCGCGGAGGATGCCCGTGACGCCCAGCGAGAAGCCGGGGAACAGCTCACGCTCGAGGCCGATGATGGCCTGGTTCATCCGCGGGTGTCTGATGTCCTCGTCGAGTGTCCGGTTGGTGCCGGGGGCCAACAGGTACGTGTCGCTGATGAGGTTCAGGTTCGAGTCGATGTACGCGCCGTAGAGCGGCGCGATCTGCGGGTCGAGCAGGTCGTAGAAGCTCGACTTCGCGCCGTCGAAGTACCAGCCGTAGTGACCGCGGAGCACGGTCTTGCCGTCGCCCGTGAAGTCGTATGCGAAGCCGATGCGGGGCGCCACGCCGTTCGACGAGAACACGCTCTTGTCGAGGTGCTTGTTGAACCCGCTGAAGTGGTCCCAGCGGACACCCGGGTTGATCGTCAGCCTGTCGTTGACGCTCCACGAGTCCTGCGCGAACGCGGTGAACCTGGTGTTGATGTTGTCCTTGAGGTAGCCGTCCCAGAGCTGCGCGTAGTAGGGGACGCCCCCATCGGCGAACACATACATCCCACCGGGGTACCCGAGCTCGCTCTTCACGTAGCTGCGCTCGAACTCCGCCCCGAACTTCAGGTTGTGCTCGCCGGCGAAGCCCGTGGCGTACTTCGTGAGGCTCGCGTTCGCCTGGTGCCGCACGCGGTCGGCGTTGTAGTAGTAGTACGAGTTGACCGCGTAGAAATCCTCGGTTATGTCGTACCAGCCCGGTGTATCGTCGCCGTTGTACGGGCTCAGGTAGTAATAGCCCCAGAACCCCGAGTACTTCACGTCGAACACGGAGGTCGACGAGATGACCTTCGTGTAGTTGGCGTTCCACGCGAGTTCCGGTGACTCCTGGTGCAACGTCGCGATCGGGGCGACCCGCGCGCTTTGCCGCCGGCCGTCGACGGTGTAGCTGTCGGTTTCAAAGAAACCCGTGAGCTGAGCGGTGTCGGAGATCTTCAGCGTGGGTTTGAAGAGGAACCTCGGCGAGTTCTCGAGTCGGGCCGAAGGCCCCTTCGCATTGACCTGCGCTGCCGTGTACCCCTCCGGCACGGCCGGCGGGTAGCCCGCCGCCGCCTGCTTGGGCCGGAAGTACTGGAAGCTCGCGAAGAACCAGGCCTTGTCGAGCTTGAACGGTCCGCCGACCTGCGCGGTGCTGTCGGTCACGTAGTCGGTCGTGCCGGACTTGAGCGACGGGTTCTGCTTGAGGATCGCCGCCGACGTGTTCTCGCCCGTCATGGCGTCGTTCTCGTACAGCGTCTCGATGAGGCCGCTGAACCTGTTGCTCCCCGATCGGAAGAGGCTGTTCGATGCGACGCCCGTGAACCCGCCGTACTCGGCCGCGGCGCCGAGCCCGATCACCTGGACCTCCTGGATCCAGTTGTAGTTGGCGAACAGCCAGATGGTGCCGCCTTCCGGGTCGCTCACGTCCACGCCGTCGATCATGTAGGCGTTCGACGATGAGCCGCCGCTGCCGTAGGAGGTGTAGTTGTTCGGATTGACACCCGGCGCCAGGAGCATCGCCGCCGGGCCGAAGCGGCTGGTAAAGGGTGTCGACTCCAGAATCTCCTGCGGCAGGTTCTTCTGAGCAGCCGACGATTTCACGTCGACCACGGGTGATTCGCCCGTGACCGTCACCGTTTCCTGCACGCCGCCGACCTCCATCGATGCGTCAAGGGAGATCGTCTGGCCGAGCTGCAGCCGCACGTTCTCGCGCGTGATCGGCTTGAAGCCCTCCAGTTCGACCTTGAGCGTGTAGAGGCCGGGCGGCAGAGACGGGAAGCGGTAAGCCCCATTGCCATCGGTGACCGCGGTTCGCGATCCCCCGATGAGTGCCGGGCTCGACACCGAAACGGTGACGCCCGGCAGCACGCCCCCGCTCGCGTCGGTCACGATGCCACTGAGGGTCGCCGTCTGGCCGATCTGGGCCGTCGCCAGCGCCGGCGTCAGCAACACGGCCGTCACGAGCAGGATGAGCAACTTCACTCTCATATGAAGGTCTCTCCTTTTGGACCGTCACTGCAGTGGGCGCATCCTACACGACTCGGCCCAAAAACGCGAGTGCCTTACCGTTCCGCCGCGGTCCGAACAGCGATTTCTCAGAGCTTGTGAAGAAATCGCCGTAGCGCCGGACTTTAGTCCGGCCTGTCGGGCGCATCTGAAGATGCGCGCTACGTACGATGGGATTTCTTCACAGGCTCTCAGTCCTCGGTCCTCAGTCCTCAATCAGTCCCGTAGTACGATACTCGCGTGCGCCGGTTTCTCCTGCTCGGTTGCAGCCTCGGCTTGCTCTGTGGAATCGGCACTGCGCCCGCACGTCAGCTTCCCCCGACCCGTCCGAACCTGCTCCTGATCACCATCGACACCCTGCGGGCGGATCGACTGGGCGCCTACGGCTACGCGCCGGCGACCACACCCCACCTCGATCGGCTCGCGGCCGAAGGGGTCCGTTTCACGGACGCCGTTTCCCATTCGCCCCTGACGCTGCCCGCGCATGCGGGCATCCTGACCGGGCGGTACCCGGCGCGCTTCGGGCTCCGGCTCAACGGTATTGCGCCCCTCGCGGAATCGGCGGTGACGGTAGCTGAACGCCTGCGCGAGGCTGGCTACCAGACTGCCGCCATTGTGGCGAGCGTCATCCTGGACGAATCGTACGGCCTGTCACAAGGTTTCGCGCGCTACGACGACGAGATGCCGCCGATCGCGGGTGGAAGCGCGGCGCTCTCGGAGCTGCAGCGGCCGGGACGCGAAGTGGCCGACCTCGCCATCCGATGGCTCGACAGCCGGCCGGCGGCGCCGTGGTTCCTCTGGTTGCACTTCTTCGACCCGCACCTTCCATACAGCGCGCCGCCCGAGTTCGAGAAGCTGCACCCCCGGCGGCCATATGACGCGGAAGTCGCCTCCGCCGACAGCGCGCTCGGCCGGGTGTTGAGGCGCGTGGACCGCGCCTCCACGTTCGTCGTCGTCACCGGCGACCACGGCGAGTCGCTCGGCGATCATCGCGAGCTGGATCACGGGTTCTTCGTCTACGACGCGACGCTGCACGTGCCGCTCATCGTGGCGGGACCGGGCCTGAAGCCCGCCGGCGTCGGAGAGCAGGTCCGCGGTGTGGACATCGCGCCGACACTCGAGGCGCTGGCGGGTCTGGCGCCGCGTCCGGATCTCGACGGCGAGAGCCTCGTGCCGCTGCTGAACGGCGGCGCCAGGCGCGACCCGCCCGTGTCGTACGCGGAAAGCTGGTATCCGCGGCTGCACTTCGGATGGAGCGAGCTGAGGGCGATCCGGGCGGGCGAGTGGAAGTACATCGCGGCGCCGAAGCCCGAGCTGTACGACCTGCGCATCGACCGCGGTGAGCAACGCAACGTGATTGCCGAGAAGCCGGCCGTCGCCGGACGGCTCGCCGCGGATCTCGCCGCGCTCACACGCGCGCTCGAGCCGGCGACGACGCCTCCGCCGGCGCAGCCGGATCCGGAGGCGGTCGCGCGCCTGCGGGCGCTCGGGTATATCGGGACCTTCGCGCCCGCCGGCTCGGGATCCGCCACCGACGATCCGAAGGATCACATCCTCGACTACCGCGCCTACCGGCAGCGATTCAATCAGGCGCTTGGGGCGCTTGATCAAGGACAGACCGAGCTGGCCGTGCCGGTGTTCAAGGAGCTCATCGCGGCCAACGTGCGGGCGTTCGAGGCCCACCTGTACCTGGGCAACGCGTACGCCGCGCAGGAAAACGCCCAGGCGGCCTTGGGTGAGTACGACGCGGCATCGCAGCTCAACCCTCAGTGGGCGATGCCGCATTTCGAGGCGGCCAAAGTGCTCATCGGGCGAGGGGACACGGCCGCGGCGATTGCCCGCTGCCGGCAGGGCCTCGCGCTGGAGCCGCGGTCGTTCTATGGCCTGTACACTTCGGGCGTCGTGTATCAGAAAGCCGGCCTCTTCCAGGACGCGGCCGGCGCGTTAGGCCTGGCCGTCGAGCTGAACGGACGCGACCCGCGCGCTCGCGCCAACCTGGCGGATGTCTCGCTGCGTCTCGGGGCGTTCGACGTGGCGGCGGAGCACTTCGCGCGCCTCATCGAGATGAAGTACCGCGTGGCGCCCGCGCACTACAACCTCGGGCTGATCGCCCTGCGCCGCGCCGATCGCGCCGAGGCCGCCCGGCGCTTCCAGCTCGCGCTGAAAGCCGACCCGGCCTTCACGCCGGCCCGCGACGCGCTCGAGAAGCTGAAGTGACCGTGATGCGGATTCGATCGAGGTGGCTCGTCGGGCTGGCCGGCGTGGCGCTCGTGGGCGCGGGGCTGGCGTGGTGGCTGTGGCCGCGGGCTGTCGCCAGCCGCACCGGCATCGATCTCGGTCCCTTGCCGCGCGGCGTCCGCGCCCGCGACCTCAACGTCCTCTTCGTCACGCTGGACACCACGCGCGCGGATCGACTGGGCGCGTACGGCAACCCTGACGCCGGGACACCGAACGTGGATCGGCTGGCCGAGGAGGGTGTGCTGTTCGAAACGGCCGTGGCGGCGGTGCCGCTCACGCTGCCGGCACACTCGACGATCTTCACCGGCGTGCTGCCGCCCGTGCACGGCGTGCGCGACAACGGCGGCTACGTGCTCGACACCCGTCACACGACGCTGGCCGAGACGCTCAAGGCGGCCGGCTGGCGAACGGGCGCGTTTGTCGGCGCGTACGTGCTGGACGGGAAGTGGGGGCTCGATCAGGGCTTCGAGCGGTACTTCGACGACTTCGCGATCTCCAAATACAAGACGCTCTCGCTGGGCAGCGTGGCGCGCCGCGCGTCGGAAGTGGTCGATGCGGCGTTGCCGTGGCTGGAAGAGCATCGCGAAGAACGCTTCTTCGCCTGGCTGCACTTCTACGATCCGCACTCGCCGTACGAGCCGCCCGAGCCGTTCAAGTCGCGATTCGCCCGCCGGCCGTATCAGGGCGAAATCGCGTACACCGACTTCCAGGTCGGGCGCGTCATCGAGTGGTTGCAGAGCCGCCACCTGACGGACCGCACCGTCATCGTGGTCATGGGCGACCACGGGGAGAGCCTCACCGAGCACGGCGAGGGCACGCACGGGCTGTTCGTGTACGACGCCACCGTGCGCGCGCCGCTCGTCATCCGCGCGCCGGTCGCACGGGCGCGCGGGCGGCGCGTGAGGGCGGTCGTGCGGAGCGAGGACGTGCTGCCGACGTTGCTCGACCTTCTGGGCATGGAGGCGCCGGCCGGGGTGCAGGGCCGCAGTCTCGCGCCGCTCATGACGGGCGACGCGCCCGACCTCGACCTGGAGGCCTACAGCGAGTCGTGGTACGCGCGAAATCACTTCGGCTGGAGCGAGCTTCGCGCCCTGAGGGTGGGGCGTTTCAAATACATCGATGCGCCGCGCCCGGAGCTGTACGACCTCGATCGCGATCCGGACGAGACCACGAACGTCTACGCGGAGCGACGGGCGCTCGCCGATCGGATGGCGGCGCAACTTGCGCGCCTGGGGGCAGAGCGCGAGACCGGGCCGGGCGCGCAGCCTGGCGCGGTGGACCCGGAAACGCGGGAGCGTCTGGCGGCGCTGGGCTACATCGGCACGTTCGTGCACGCGGCGCCGAAGCCCGGCGAGCGGTTGCCGGACCCCAAGGACAAGATCGACGTGTTCAACCTGATGGTGGCGGCGCAGGAAGGCGGGGCGAACGAAACGGGCGACCGGAAGATCGCGCGGCTCCAGCAGGTCATCGATCAGGACCCCGACATCATCGACGCCTGGGTGATGCTCGGCAACGAGTACGTCCGTCAGGGCGACGTGCCTGCGGCGATTCGGCACTACCAGCGGGCCCTGGTGTTGAAACCCGACTACGATCTCGCCACGATCAACCTCGCCAACGCGTACCGGCGCATCGGCGACTCCCAGGCTGCCGTGCTCGGCTACGAACAGTATCTGAAGAAAGATCCGCGCAACGCCTATGTGCGCTACCAGCTCGGCGAGGTCTATTTCGATCTCAACCAGCTCGACCGCGCCGAGCCGGCGTTTCGCGCCGCGCTGGAGCTCGACGAGCGGGTGGCGTCGGCCCGCAACGCCCTGGGCGTGGTCTTCTTCAAGCGCGGCGATCTCGCCGCCGCCGAGCGCGAGATTCGCGCCGCGCTCGGCCAGCAGACAGATGTGCGCCTCGCGCACTTCAACCTCGCGCTCATCGCGGAGGAGCGGGGGGATCGGCAGACCGCCATCCGCGAGTACCGGATGGAAATCGACCTCCACCCGACGAGTTACAAGGCCGCGTTCAATCTGGGGCGGATCTACGAGCAGCTCGGACGCGCCGCCGAGCAGGAGCAGGCCTTCCAGCAGGCGCTCGTCATGAATCCCGTGTTCGCCGAGGGCTACCTGTATCTGGCCAAGCTGTACCTCGATCAGGGCGCGCGGCTCGATGACGCCATCGAGCTGGCGAAGCGCGGCCTCGCGCTCGCCCCGCGCTCGGAGTACGCGCCGCTCGGCCACTACGTGCTCGCGGACATCTACAGCCGGCTGGGTCGCGCCGACGAGGCCGAAGAGGAGGCGGCGCGCGGGCGCGCGCTCGAAACCCGGCGGCGCCGATCGGGTTGAGCGAGCGTTGCGGGCCCGCGTGGTAGAATCCGGTGTTTGCGCCGCGCGCGCATGCCGCTGATGATGCGAGCGCCTTCCGTCTCGCCCGCGCCCCCGCCTCGACAGAGGGTCCGGCCCCTGTCGATTCTCGTCGTGTCCCCCGAAGTCACCCCGTTCTCGAAGACCGGCGGCCTGGCGGACGTGACGGGCGCGCTCGCCCTGGCGCTCGCCCGGCAGGGCCATCAGGTCACGCTCGTGACGCCGCGCTATCGTGGCATCGAGGCCGCCGGCTCGAGCCTCGAACGCGTGCCGATCGAACTCGGTGACGGCGTCCACGAGGTGGAGCTGGTCGAGCACGCGCTCGCCGATCGCGCGCGTGTCGTCCTGGTTGACTATCCGCCTTTCTACGACCGGCCTGGGATCTACGGCGAGAACCACGTGGACTACCCTGACAACGCGTTTCGCTTCGCGCTGCTCGCCCGCGCGGCGGTCGCGGTCGCCACGCGCCACGCGCAGCCGGCGGTCGTGCACGCGCACGAATGGCAGTCGGGCCTGACACCGATGTATCTGACGCGGGCGGCCGCCGGCCGCCGCACGCGTGGCCGGTTGCCGGTCGTGTTCACGATTCACAATCTCGCCTATCAGGGACTGTTTCCGGCCGCCGTGCTGCCCGCGCTGGGGCTGGAATGGGAGCTGTTCACCGCGGCCGGCCTCGAGTACTGGGGACAGGTGAGCTTCCTCAAGGCGGGCATCAACTTCAGCGATCTCATCACGACGGTGAGCCCGCGCTATGCCGTCGAGATCGTGACGCCGGAGTTCGGCTGCGGCTTCGAGGGCATCCTCGCGGCCCGCCGCGATCGGCTCGTCGGCATCCTGAACGGCATCGATCGCGACGTCTGGAATCCGGAATCCGACCCGCTGCTGCCTGCGCGCTACGGACCGCGAGATTTCGACGGGAAGCGACGGTGCACGATCGAGCTGCTGAGGACCTTCGGGCTGCCGCACGACGAGGCGGCGCTCGAACGCCCCGTCATCGGCATGGTGTCGCGGATGGTCGATCAGAAAGGTCTCGATCTGCTGGCGGCGGCCTCGGAGGAGCTCGCCGGTCTCGATGCGACGTTCGTCATCGTCGGTACCGGCGAGCGGCGGTACCAGGAGATGTGGGCGCGCCTCGCGGCGAGGGTCCCCGATCGCATCGGCGTGCGAGTCGGCTTCGATGAGGCGCTGGCGCACCTGGTCGAGGCCGGCGCGGACATGTTCCTCATGCCGTCGCGGTTCGAGCCCTGCGGCCTCAATCAGATGTACAGCATGCGGTACGGCACCGTCCCGATCGTGCGGGCGACGGGCGGGCTCTTCGATACGGTCGAGGACGTCGACGAGCGCACGGGCCGTGGCACCGGGTTCCGCTTCGAGGAGTACACGGCCGAGGCGCTGTTTGCCGCGATCGCGCGCGCGCTCGCGGCGTACCGGCGTAAATCAGCCTGGCGCAAGGTGATGCTGGCGGGGATGCGGAAGGACTACTCCTGGGACGTTTCGGCCCGGGAGTATGTCAAAGTGTACAGGAAGGCTATCAGGGAGACATGATTCATGGCGTCCGACAAGGTCAAGACATTCACTGATGGGGATTTTGGTGAGGCCGTGCTGAAGGCCAACGAGCCCGTGCTCGTCGACTTCTGGGCGGAGTGGTGCGGCCCGTGTCTGCGCATGGCGCCGACCGTCGACGCGATCGCGGCCGAGTACGACGGCAAGGTGGTCGTGGGCAAGCTCAACATCGATCACAACCCGAGCACGCCGATGACGTACGGCATCCGGGGCATTCCGACGCTCATGCTCTTCAAAGGGGGCCAGCCCGTAGAGCAGATCGTCGGCCTTGTCGACAAGACGGCGCTCAAGAAGGCGATCGATAAGCATGTGGGGTGAGACAGGAACGAGGAACGAGGAACGAGGAACAGTCACGAGTAACGAGTAAGGCGCGTGTAGGGGCGACCCGGTGGGTCGCCCGAGTCCCGTATCATGTCGGATTCTACCCGTGAA
>ERZ1292640.1718-Hain-H43-02um-R1-1718-length-17977-cov-4_pt2 | contig 10249 bp, 11 predicted proteins | sample MGYA00564404_ERZ1292640 | MGnify/ENA primary metagenome ERZ1292640 (study PRJEB36523, sample SAMEA6512636) | groundwater metagenome | collected 2019-01-08 | study: AquaDiva: Metagenomics assemblies of 32 groundwater samples | reverse complement strand
GACCAACTCGTCTTGGCCCGCGGAGGAGCAGGCAAAGAGATGCGTCTGCGCGGCCACGACGCCCCGCAGGGTCTTGGCGTAGCTGGCCAGGCCCTCGACGTTGATGACGCCGGCGATGTTCACGCCGCAGTGACACACCATCACGCCGACGCGCGGCGCGCCGGACAGGTCGAGCGGCTCGGGCGCCGTGGCGGTTTCCACCACACGCTCGCCCGCCAGGAAGTGCGCAGCCCGCGCGGCCGCGGCGGAGGCCTGGGCGACGCAGTCCGGGATGACCTGCGGACCCACCGCACTCCCGCAGACGTACATCCCCTCGCGTGTGGTCTCCACCGCCGAGATCGCCGGGTCCTTCCGGGCGATGAAGCCGTACCGGTCGGTCTCGACGCCGAGCAGCTGGGCCAGCTTCATCGCGCCGTCGCTCGGCGCAGCGGCCACCGACAGCACGACGAGGTCGGCCGGAAGGCGGAGAAGCTTGTGCGCGAGTGTGTCCTCGACGAACACCTCGAGGGTGCGCCTGTCCGGCAGGAGGTCGATCTTGGCCGGGCGACCCCGGACGTACGTCGCGCTCTGCTCGTCCCTGGACCGCTGCACGAAGTCGTCGTACCCCCGGCCAAACGCCCGGATGTCGGTGTAGAGGATCGTGACCTCGTCGATCTCCGGGTCGTGCTGCCGCACGAGCAGGGAGTCCTTCACCGCGTTCATGCAGCAGAACCGGCTGCAGTAGTCGCGCCCGCCCTCGCCGCGCGCGCCGACGCACTGCACGAACACGATCCGCTTCGGCGTCGTGCGGTCCGAGGGGCGGATCACGTGGCCCTCGGTGGGTCCCGACGCGTTGAGCATCCGTTCCAGCTCGAGGCTCGTGATCACATCGGGCCAACGGCCGTAGCCGTAGCGGCCGAGCGTGCGGGCGTCGAACTCCCGGAAGCCGACGGCGAGCAGGATCGCGCCGGCCTCCCGCTCGATCTCCTGAGGCTGCATCGCAAGATCGACGGCGCCCACGTCGCAGGCCTTCACACACAGGGCGCACTTGAGCCGGCAGGCGGTGTCGTCGATCACGTACGCCGCGGGGACCGACTGCGGGAAGGGTCGGTAGATGGCCCGGCGCGGCTTCAGCGTGGTGTCGAAGTCCTTGCGCTTGACCGCCAGCGGGCACACGTCCGCACAGCGCCCGCAGGCCACGCAGAGATCCTCGCGCACGTAGCGCGGGTGCTTCCGGATCCGGACGCGAAAATCCCCCGCCGTGCCGTCGCAGCCGACGACTTCCGCATTGGTGACGAGCTCGATCAGTGGATGCCGACCGGCATCCATGGCCTTAGGGCCGAGGATTCAGATCGAGCAGTCCATGGTGGGGAAGGTCTTGTCGAGTTGGGCCATCCGGCCCCCCAGCGACGGCGACTTCTCCACCAGCGTCACCCGGATGCGAGCGTTCGCGAGATCCAGGGCGGCTTGGATGCCGGCGATCCCCCCGCCGACGACCACCGCCCGCTTCTCGGAGGCCACCACAGGTCCGTTCAAAGGCTCCTCGGATCGTGTGAACAGGCCGAGGCCCCCGCCTCGGCCTGCACCATCTGCTCCGCGCCGTACTGCTCCTCGTACCACGTCCAGCCGGCGTCGAACGCCTTCAGGTTCAACGCCTCGGTCCCCGCCGGCACCGAGGCCTCGACCGCCGCCCGCATCTGCTGGCGCGGGACGATGCGGGTGACGGCCGATACGAACCCCAGCATCACGATGTTCTGGACGACGCGCCGGCCCAGCGACTCCGCGATGGCGGTGGACGGGATGGCGAACACCTTCTGCCGGGGGCCGGGGGAGGGATGCACCAGGTCCCGCTCGTAAATGAGGACTCCGTCGTCCTTGAGCTCGGCCGCGTACTTCTCGTAGCCCTCAGACGACATGGCTACGAGCGTGTCGGGCCGCCGGATGTACGGGTAGAGGACTTCCTCGTCGGCCACGACCAGCGTGGCGCTGCACGCCGAGCCCCGCGCCTCAGGCCCGAAGCTCTGGATCATGCTGGCATGCCGGCCACCCTCCACCGCGCAGGCGCGGCCGATGATGTAGGCCGACAACACCACGCCCTGACCGCCGAAACCGGTGATGCGGATTTCCGTGCTAGCCACGGAGCCACCCTCCTTCAGGCCCCAGCGGCACGTACTTCTCGCCGAGCACCGCCCGATAGTGCGCCTGCATCATGTCGAGGAAGGTGGGCCGCTCCGCGTCCACGAACTTCCCGCAGACGATGCGCTCCTGGAAGGCAATGTCCACGTCGCGGGTGTCCGCGCCGTTGCGCACCTCGGCATGGTCGTGGTAGAAGCGCATGAGATCGAGGCCGCCGCCCAGCTTGTTCAGGCGCGCGTAGAGGGTCGGACACGGGGCGACGACCTCGATGAACCGGAAGCCCTTTCTGGCGATCGCCTCGCCCATCGTCTTCGTGAGCTGCCGCAGGTGGAGGCACGTCCAGCGTGCCACGTACGTCGCGCCGCAGCTCGCCGCCAGGTGCGGCAGGTTGAACGGGCGCTCGAAGTTGCCGAATGGCATCGTCGAGGACTTCGCCCCGACCGGCGTGGTGGGCGCGTTCTGCCCACCGGTCATCCCGTAGATGAAGTTGTTGACCAGGATGATCAGCAGGTCCATGTTGCGGCGCGCAGCGTGGATGAAGTGGTTCCCGCCGATGCCCACCAGGTCGCCGTCGCCCGAGAAGACCGTCACCAGCAGCTCCGGCCGCCCGAGCTTCAGGCCCGTCGCGAACGGCACGGCGCGGCCGTGGGTGGTGTGGAACCCGTCCAGCCGCACGTAGCCCGCCGTCCGCCCCGTGCACCCGATGCCCGACACGATCGCCAGCTTGTCGAGGTCGAACTTGGTCTCCTCGAGCGCCGTGGCGAAGCACTTGACCACCGTGCCGATGCCGCACTCCGGACACCAGATGTGCGGCATCCGGTCCATGCGGAGAAACGGCGCGATCGGGTGCTCCTCGGCCCGGACCACGGCCGCCCCCAGTACCGCGCTCATCGTAGCACCTCACTGATGACTCGAGCGATCCGCTCCGGCTCGTGGACGCCGCCGCCCGCGTGCGGGACGCAGACGGTCTTCGCCCTCCCGGCGGCGCAGCGCTCCACCTCGAGCACCATCTGCCCGAGGTTGATCTCCGGCACGACGAACGCCGTGACGCTGCGCGCCAGCTCGCGGATCCGCCGCTCGGGGAAGGGCCACGCCACGATCAGTCGCAGCAGCCCCACCTTGATGCCACGAGCCCGCGCCAGCTCCATCCCGGCACGCGCCACCCGCGCCGTGATCCCGTACGCGACCACCACCACGTCGGCGCCGTCGGTGTCCTCCTCCTCCACCCGCGCGATCCGGTCCGCATCCTGGCGGATCTTCTCCACCAGCCGGCTGACCGCACGCTCCTGGCACTCCACGGTCATCGCCGGGTAGCCGCGCTCGTCGTGCGTGAGGCCCGTGGTGTGGAAGCGATACCCGTCGCCGGCCCGGGCGAACTCCGGAACCCGGCTGCCGTTCGTGGCGTAGGGCAGGAACTCGCCCGGGGGCTTCGTGGTGAGCGTGCGGGGCACGACCTCGATCTGGTCGGCCGGAGGGATCACCACCTTCTCGGTCATGTGGCCGACGCATTCGTCCATCATGATCAGCACCGGCACCCGGTACTGCTCCGACAGATTGAACGCATCCACCGTGAGATCGAACGCCTCCTGCGGCGACTGCGGGCAGACGGCGATGATCGCGTAGTCGCCGTGGGATCCCCAGCGCGCCTGCATCATGTCGGCCTGCCCCACCATGGTCGGCAGCCCCGTGGATGGTCCACCGCGCTGCACGTTCACCACCACGCACGGCGTCTCCATCATCGCCGCGAGGCCGATGTTCTCCATCATCAGGCTGAACCCCGGCCCACTCGTCACCGTCATCGACTTCGTGCCCGTCCAGGAGGCGCCGATGATCGCGGCCATGCTGGCCAACTCATCCTCCATCTGGATGAACGTCCCCCCCATGTACGGGAACCGCCGCGCGATGCGCTCCACCACTTCGGTCGACGGCGTGATGGGGTAGCCCGCCACAAAACGGCAGCCCGCTGCCATCGCGCCCTCGCCGCAGGCGAAGTCGCCGTCGAGGTAGTGGACGCCGGTCAGGACGCCCGCAGGTTCTGCATGCACGGAAGAACCTCCTTCGCCGACCGCCGGCCGCTACGCCGGCACCGCAGCGCCGGCCGACGCCGCACGCGCCCCGCCCGCCGGGACCAGCACGCTGAAAATCGCGAACTCGGGGCAGATCATCTCGCACAGGTTGCAGTTGACGCACGCCTCCTCGCGCACCGCCTCTGGCGGGTGGTAGCCCTTGCGGTTGAACGCCGCGGAGAGGACGAGCACGTCCCGCGGGCAGTACTCCACGCAGAAGCCGCAGCCCTTGCAGTGGTCGGCGACGATGCGCACCGCGCCGCGGGGCGCGTGCACCTGGTCGGAGTCGAGCGGCTTTCGCCAGTATCGCATCGGGCAGCTCCCTGACGAGCTGTGCCGTCACATGGGCGCGGCGGGGCTTGCCCCCTTGTGCGCGGCCCGGGTCCGTTGGTAGGGGCATCCCCCGCGCACGCCCCCCACCGGGCACCCGTCCTCGATGTAGGCGGCGCAGCGCAGGCAGAATCCGTTGGTCGAGCGCACCAACCGCAGCAGCGAGACCGAGTACTGCTCCAGCAGTGTCGTGAGCTCCGCGGCCGTCCCGGGCGGGTAACTGTCCAGGATCGGCAAAAGGCGTGCCTTCGTCAGCGCCGCGTGGCGCCGGACGAGCTGGTGTCCCTCCGGGCTGGCCTCCAGCAGCGTCGCACGACGGTCCCCCAGCGAGGGCTTGCGCGCCACCAGGCCGAGCCGCTCCAGCTTGTCGATGTTCTTCGTGGCGGCCGGCGCGCTCACGCCGAGGAAGTCCGCCACTTGGCCGACGTGATGCAGCCCGCTGAGGGTGATCAGCCTGAGGAGATGGAACTGCGAGACCGTCAGCGGGAGCGGCGTGGTCTCCCGCAGGAGGCCATCGTCGAGCACCTCCCGCACCACGGACGCAAAGATTTGACTGTAGCGGAGCAGCCGAGGCAGGCTGTCTCCGTTCGATTGGCCACCGCTCGGGTGAGCGGGAGGACGGGCACCGCGGGCACGAGAGGCCGTCGTTTAACCCGGCTAGTTATGAACCGACGCAATAATGTCCCTCCGTTGCACGCCGGTCAATGCGCGAAAGCCGATGAAATGATTAGGGTTACGGCGTCGTGGTGCGGACGGTGATGCGGCCGGGATCGCCCTCGGAGACGACGCCGATCTGGACGGCGACGGGAGCATGGTGGGATTCGAGCGCGGCGAGCAACTGCCGTCCGCGGCTGGCGGGGACCGCGAGCAGCAAGCCCCCGGACGTCTGGGCGTCGGCGAGGATGAGGCGCTGCACGTCGTCGAGCGCCGGTTCGAAGGCGGTCGTCTCCGACACGGACGTGAGGTTGCGTCGCGTCCCTCCGGGCACGTGGCCCTCGCGGGCGAGTCGGACGGTGCCGGGAAGGAGGGGGACGGCATCGTTCCACAGCTCCGCGCTCGCTGCACTGGCGACGAGCATCGCGCGGAGGTGACCGAGCAGGCCGAAACCGGTCACGTCGGTGGCGGCGCGCACGCCGGCGTCGCGGGCGGCACGGGCCGCGCCCTCGTTCAGCGTGGTCATCATCGCGACGGCCGCCGCGACGGCCGCATCCGAGGCCATCTCGCGTTTCAGCGCCGTGGCGATGATGCCGGTGCCGATCGGCTTGGTGAGCACGAGCCAGTCGCCCGGTCGCGCCGCCGCGTTCGTCGTCATCGTGGCGGGATCGACCTCGCCGACGACGACGAGCCCGTACTTCGGCTCGGGGTCGTCGATCGAGTGCCCGCCGACGATGGCCGCGCCGGCCTGCCGCACCACTTCCGCCCCGCCGCGCAGCACATCGCCGAGCTGCTCCAGCGTGAGCGTACCGCGCGGCCAGCCCACGAGGTTCAGGCAATACAGCGGCCGACCGCCCATCGCGTACACGTCGGAGAGGGCGTTGGCCGCGGCGATCCGGCCGAAGGTGTAGGCGTCGTCCACGATCGGCGTGAAGAAATCGGTCGTGAGCACGAGCGCGCGGCCGTCCGCCTGCAGGATGACGGCGGCATCGTCCCCGCCCAGCGCGTCCACGAGGACCGCGGGATCATTGGTCGGGGGGATGGCGCGCAGGACCTGCGCGAGCTCAGCCGGACCGAGCTTGCAGGCTCAACCCGCGCCGTGCGAGAGCGTGCTCAGACGGATGTGCGGCCGCTGGTCTTCGGGGTGACTCGGCACCGGAGCCTCGTTGGGGAAGTCGGCTCAATGTAGCACCGGCGCCGCGGTCCGTGAAAAGGGAGAGGCTAGGCGTACTCCCGGGCGACGAGCCAGCAGCGCAGGGCGGCGAGCGAGCGCTCCTCCGCGAGGGGGCGGCTGCCGATGACGCCCTTCGGGGTCTGGGTCCTGGCGAGCTTCGGGGCGGCGAGAGCCACCGCCTCGCGGGCCTGCGGCAAATGCACCGAAACCAGCGCGTCCACAGCGGGGATGATGTCGAGGTTCCGCCACGACCCGTCCGGCCGCTGGTTCAGCGCCAGGTGCTCGGCGAGGATCGGCAGCTGGGCGCGGAACGGCATCGGCGCCCACGCGATAGCGGCGAGCGAGCCGACGGTCAGCGTCGGCTGCCAGAGCCCGCCCCACGTGTCCCACATCTTGGGCAGGGCGAGCAGGCTCCCCACGTGCCGCCGCACGAGCGGCAAGTCGAGGATGCCGAGCGGCGGCTTAGCGTTGGAAACCTTGGGCGGTCGCCCGATCACCGGGCTGCCCGGTGCCGGCTGCCGCGCCAGCGTCTCCGCCTCGAGCTGGCCGGCCCGCAGTACCGTCCGGAGCGCGAAGCACGAGGCCATGAAACGCGCCCCCTGGTCGGAGACCGCCGACGCGCCGTTCGGGAGCACCAGCCGCCGCACGGTGCGGCTGGCCGAGCGGTACGAGAAGAAACCGCCGATGCTGTGGGAGTTCTCCGTGAACTCGTGCCGCCGGGGCAGACAGTTCTGCGCGCCGTCCTTGTCCTGGCGGCTCAGCAGCCACTTCACGGTCCGACGCACCGGCTCATCGTCGGGGCGCAGCCCGAGGTCCATCAACTCCCAGGCCAGCCACGCCGTCGCGACGAGATCGCCCGTGACGCTGCCGTCGCTCCGGATCTTCGCGCGCCGCTCGCGGACGAGCGCGGCGGTCGCCCGGCCGTCGTCCGCGCGGGGGCGTCCCAGCAGCCGGCGCGCGACGACGCCCGCGCGGGTGTCCCGCTCGTCGAAGTAGGCGGTCGCCCGCTCAATGGCCCGGTGGATGGGGTTCATCGGGGCGGAAAAGTAGACGGTTGAAGCTTCAGAGGGTACTAGACGCGGGTAGGTGGCGGCTCCCGAAGACCTCGCGGCAGCCCCGGCCGATCGGCGGTCCTAGCGCAGAACGGCAGAGAGTAGACCTCCAGCCATCCCGTATCTTGTTGTCGTCATTAGCGTTGGCTTGAGAAGTGGCCGGAGCGGCGCGCCCTGTGCCACTGCGCTCGTCCAGCGCTCCACCCCCGACGCGAGCAGACCGACGAGGAGGAAGACCGGCAGCCAGCCCCCCTTCCCGAGCGAGCCGAACCACAGGGCGGCGAAGAGCGTGAGTACCAGCGCCTCCGCAGTCAGGACGACTGCGGTTCCGCGTTTGCGCTGGCCGGCGGCCCACGCGAAGGCCGCGAAGAGCAGCGCCACCGCGAGGATGCCGAGCGCCAACCGCGCGAGCGTCACGGCGCCCTCCAGCCGGGCCCGCGCAGGGCGCGACCCGGCCGCGCGCTCGTGAGGCGTCCCTCGTCGAGGGTGAAGCGACCGTTCACCAGCACGTAGCGGACGCCCTCCGAGATGGCCGTGGAGGTCTCAAAGGTGGCGCGGTCGCGGACGGTGTTGGGGTCGAAGACCGCGAGGTCGGCGAAGAAACCCTCGCGCAGCAGGCCCCGCTCCCGGAGCCCCATCCGCTCGGCCGCGAGGCCACTCATCTTGCGCACGGCGGTCTCGAGGGAGAGCGCGCGCTCCTCCCTGACGTACCTGCCGAGGATGCGCGTGAAGGTGCCGTAGCCGCGCGGGTGCCCTGGCGCGGCGAGCGGGCCGTCGGGGGCGCGTGCCCCGAAGTCGGAGCCCACGGCGAGCCACGGCGTCGAGACGGCGAGCCGCACGTCCGCCTCGCTCATCGTGAAGGTCGCGCGGCCGGTGTTGGCGTGGTCGGCCACGATGAGATCGAAGAGGACGGCGTACGGGTCCTGGTGTTCGGCGGCCGCGATTTCGGTGATGCGCCGGCCCTGGTAGCGCCGCAGCGAGCTGTCCAGCACGGCCAGCACCACCACGTTCCCCAGCCCTCCCGACTCGCTGGCCGAGCTGCCCTCGGTGCGTGGCGGACGCACCATCTCCCGTCGCAGGCGCGCCCGGATGGCGGGGTCCCGCAGGCGGCGCACCAGGGAGTCCTTCCCGCCCTCGTGTGCCCACGCCGGGATGATCGAGGCGAGGTCGTTGGCCGACGCGGTGTAGGGGTAGCTGTTCGCCCACGCACGGACCCCGCTCGCCCGCACCGAGTCGAAGAGCGCCAGGATGGCCCCCATCTGCCCCCACTGTCGGCGGCCCGAGAGCTTGAGGTGCCATATCTCGACGGGGATGTTCGCCTCGCGCCCGATCCGGAACGCCTCGGCGAGCGCCTGGCGGATCTGCGGCCCCTCGCTGCGGATGTGGCTGGCGTACACGCCGCTGTAGCGCGCGGCGACCCGCGCGAGCGCCACGAGTTCCGGGGCGCGCGCGTACACCGCAGGCGCGTACCCGAGCGAGGTCGAGAGCCCCATCGCCCCCTGGCGCATCGCCGTGTCCACCAGCGCCTCCATTCGCGCCAGCTCGGCGGGGGTGGGATCGCGCCGCACGTCGCCGATCACGTACTTGCGGACCTGCGTTGCGCCGACGTAGGTGCCGAGGTTGAACGGCGTGCCCGAGCGCTCGAGGCGCCGGAGGTAGCCGTCGAGGTCGTGCCAGTCCACCACGAGGCCCCACGCCGCGTACTGCGCGCTGTCGTCGCGCAGGGTATTGGCGTTGACGGGCGCCGCGGTCCAGCCCTCGCCGGTGATCTCCGTCGTGACGCCCTGGGTGACCTTCGAGACGCCCCGGTTGTCTACCAGGATGTTCATCTCCGACCAGCCCAGCATGTCGATGAAGCCGGGTGCCACGACGAGCCCCGTCGCGTCCACCACCCGGCGCGCCTCGGCGCCGCCGAGATCGCCGATGGCGGCGATGCGGTCTCCGATGACGCCGACGTCCGCGCGGCGGCGCGGGGCGCCGGAGCCGTCCACGACGGTGCCGTGCAGGAAGACGACGTCGTACGTGGGGCGGGCCTGGCCGAGGAGGCCGGCGGTGAGGATCGCGAGGGCGAGGAGGGCGACGCGGCGTGCCACGCGCGTCAACCTATGAGGCGTGGCAGGCGCCGCAAGGCGGGACTAGCTTTCCTCCGTGACCGACCTTCCTGTCTCGATCCCCACGCCCGGCAAGCTCGGCGGCACGTTCCTGTGGGCCGGCATCATGAACGGCCCCGTGCGGTCGCGCCGCCTGGGGATCAGCCTTGGCCTCAACATCCTGCCGCCGCGCTCGAAGCTCTGCACGATGGACTGCCCCTACTGCGAGTGCGGCTTCAATGCCCCCAGGGCGGAGGGTGCGCGCTGGCCCTCGCCGGATATCGTGGCGGACGCGCTGGCCAAGACGCTCGAGGGACCCTCCGTGCGGCCGGACTGGATCACCTTCGCCGGCAACGGGGAGCCCACGATGCACCCGCGTTTCCCGGGGGTCGTGGACCGCGTGCTCGCGGTGCGCGACGCGCGGGCCCCCGCGGCGAAGGTCGGCATCCTCTGCAACGGCCTCGCAGCCGGGAAGCCGGCGATCCGCGACGCCCTCAATAGCCTCGACGCCCGGATGATGAAGCTCGATCCGGGCCCCGCCGAGATGGTGAACGGGGTTGCGCATGATCGCGAACGGGTGGTCCGCAGTTACGCAGGCCTCGCTGACGTGACCATCCAGGCGATGGTGGTGGAGGGCCCCGGCTGGAGCGGCGCCTCGGACGAGGCGATCGAGGAGTGGCTCGGGTACCTGCGGCGCATCCAGCCGGTGGCGGTGCACGTCTACAGCATCGCCCGCCAGCCGGCGGACCCCTCCATCAGGCGCGTCGC
>ERZ1292640.766-Hain-H43-02um-R1-766-length-26680-cov-18_pt6 | contig 10250 bp, 10 predicted proteins | sample MGYA00564404_ERZ1292640 | MGnify/ENA primary metagenome ERZ1292640 (study PRJEB36523, sample SAMEA6512636) | groundwater metagenome | collected 2019-01-08 | study: AquaDiva: Metagenomics assemblies of 32 groundwater samples | reverse complement strand
GGAAACTTGAAAAAGGTGAAATGATCGCCCTCGAAATCCTGAAGAACGGTGAAGGCCAGCGCCGCCTCCACCGGATGTCCCAATGCCGGAAGAAGCGCCACCCAGAGGTCGACATAGCAGTTGGTTTCGGTCCAGACGCGATCGCCCGCATCCAGCGCCGGCCGCGTCCACGTCACTGGATCGAGGCCGAACAGGTCGACGGCGCTAGAGCCCGAGGACATCGCGAACGTCTCGCGGCCAGTCCTTGAAGGCAAAGCCATGATGCTTGAACAGCGCCAGCGCGATGCGCTCGACCCCGAAGCCGACGCAGGCCGAGTGCGCCGGCTCGCCCGCCGCGGTCTCGATACTCCAGGCGCGGCCGAACAGGTCACGATGATAGTTGAAGCTGACGCAGGCCGTCGGCTCTTCCTTCGAGGTGATCGGCACCAGGAGCTCGAACTTGAGATGCTCTTCGCGCTGTTGAGTTGCCAGCAATTTGCCGGCCCGTCCAAAGAATGGGTCCGTGGCGGCGGCGACATCGCACGGCAGGCCGAATGACTCGACGAGAGCACGGCCGCGGCTCATCCAAAGATCGCGGAACACGACCGTCTGCTCATGAGTGCCAATACGCACATGCTCGCGCTGACGGAACATCTGCATACGCGCTGGATCGATCGAGGGCTCGTTCCGGAAGCAAAAGGCGTAGACGTCGACCACCGCGCCGTCATCCGACAAGCGGCCGCGCGCGGCAACGGTGGGATAAACGCCGTAGCAGGCGGCAGGCGTCAGTGCGACTTCCGTCATCTCCTGTCCCACTGTCCTGTCGCCGCCCTTGTCGAGCATTTCAATAAGAGCACGGTGTTCGCGGTCGGAACCAAAGAAGCTATAGACCGTGCCGGCGAGCTGCGGAAACTTCCTCATGTAGCCGCTCTTCTCGAGCTGCCATTTGCCGATGCCGGGCGGAAACCGCATGATTTCCGGCCGGTCGGGATCGCCGATCGCGCTGATCGCCGCGTTGATTCGCTCGATCACATGCTCGAATGCCCCGCTGCGGCCGTAGAGACCGTCGACGCCCAAGGATATGAGCAATCCATGGCGCAGCAGCTCGTCGCGGAACGCGCGGTGTGCGTCGGCAAGGGCAGTCGCGGCAGGCATCATTCCAATAACCCCTGATCCTCCCGCAGCGCCACCAGAAGCTGGGCGGTCTTGGCAAGGATGCGGTCATTATTGATCATCAAAGCCGCCGAATGTGCGTCACGAAGATGGCGGCCGAGGCTGAAAGCCGTGTCGTTGCGATAGCCGGCCAGGCCACAAACCAGCATCGCCTGATGGATGACCTGGACTGCAAGCTGCGAGGAGCCGGTCTTGAGATTGTTCATGGCAACCGCGAAGGGCAGCGCCGTGAGCCGGTCTTCCGAGCCCATCGCGACCTCATACTGGCGGAGTGCCGCGACGACATTCGACTTCATGAGTTGTAGGAGGCTCGCCGCCTCGGCAAGACGCCAGCTGCCATCCGACACGTTGCCGTGCGTCCTCTTCGCTTCGGAACGCACATAGGCCCGGGCGCGTGTGACCGCATCGGTGGCAATGCCGAGCCAGAGTGCGCTCCAGACCAGATGCGAGACCGGCAACATCGTCTGGGCCGAGACATCGGCAAAGGGTACGGGGATCACCTGCTCCATGCCGCCCGTTGCATCGAGACGATAGCCGCTGGAGCAGGTGCCGCGCATGCCCAGCGCGTCCCAGCCGCTCTTCTGCTCGAGCGTGTAGCCCTCCCTGGGCACCACGACGATGACCTGGTCGGACGCCGGCGACTGCGGCGTGCGGCGGGCGGTGACGAGAATGCCGTCGCAATCCGCGCCATAGGAAATGACCGGCGCCTGCTTGGTGAGCGAGAAGCGGCCGTCCCTTTCCTCGATCGCACAGATGCTCGAGCGCAGATCGCCGCCGACGCCCGCTTCGGACGTCGCCGAACCGAGCAGGAGCTGGTCCCCGGCGAGCCGCTTCATGAACGTACGATGCCAAGGGTTCTTGACTGCGTGATGCACAATGCACGCGACCTGGATCTGGTGCATGGCATAGATCATTGCCGTCGAGGCACAGGAGCGGCCAAGCGCGTGGCAGATCGAAGCCACTTCGGCGATGCCGGCGCCCGCGCCGCCGTCGCTCTCGGGCACCATGATGCCCAGCAACCGACAGTCCTTCAGGGCGGTGATGGCTTCCATGGGGAAGCGAGCCCGTGCATCGACGTCGTCGGCGTGCCGGGCGGCAATTTCGACGCCCACCGCGCGCGCCGCGGCGAGCGGGGAGATCATGCGGCTACTTTGTGTAGGCCGATCTCATCCAGCGACTGGGCGATGGCATTGACGCTGGAGAATGTCCGCCGGCGCAGAAGCCTGTCGGGAAACTCGATGTCGAAAGCTTCTTCGAGGGCCAACATCAGGTTCACGGTCGCATGGGAAGTCAGCCCGGCGGCATAGAGGTCGGCGTCGTCAGCCAAGCCTTCGATGTCCGCTTGCAACAACGCGTTCTGTTTCAGAACGGCGCGAACACGCGCCTGAGCCGACTGAGCCATGCTTGCCCCAGAATTGAATATCTCAGAGTAGATTTTGAACATCTGGAATGTTTAGTCACTAGCAATATTTTCAACAAGACTGAAGTAACTTGTCGCTCGCAAATATATGCTATTCATTCTTAGTCACTGTGATTCTCCAATAAATAACTCATGCTATTCAATCACTTACGGCATTACACCACGATTACGGGAACTATAACTGCAGTTATATTGCAAGATGATATCAACATGCCTAGGTTGATTTGCCGGCTCTTGCGCCGGCCACCAAAGGCACGTCGCAATCATTTCCTGATAATGCTGCAACGGCAATGACGAGCCCAAGAGTGGGACGGGACATGACGCCAGTCACATTCGACGGCTGTTTTGGTTGGCTGCACGCCCCGCGCGAGGGCGCGGTTGGCGATGTCGCCGTCCTGATCTGCCCGAGCCTCATGGAGGATGCGGTCGTTGCCCATTGCTCGTTGCGGTCGCTTGCCGACGGGCTGGCGACCGCAGGCCACTGGGCGCTGCGTTTTGACTATCCCGGCACCGGCGACTCCTGCGACGGCAACATCGAGGGCAACGGCGGGCATTGGACCGCCTGGCAGCATAGCGTCGATGCTGCCGCGTCCTGGCTGCGGACCACCACCGGCGCAGAGCGGCTGGTTGTCTGCGGATTGCGCATAGGCGCCACGTTGGCGGCGCTCGCCACCGCACGTCGCAACGACATAGCGGGCCTCGTCCTGTTCGAGCCCGTGCTGGACGGGCATTCCTACGTACGCCAGCTTCGTCTGGATGCCGAGATGCTGAACGGACAACGCCCGGCAAAAGACGAAGGACTCGATATCCGAGAGTTCCGGTTCAGTGCCAGGACCCTCGAACAGATCGCGGGCGTCGACCTGCGGCAGCTCCAATTGCCGGCCGGATCGAAGGTGGCCGTCTTCGCACGCTCGGACGCTCGACGGCTCGACGAGTGCTTACGCGTTTGGACCGGTGCCGGCGCGAACGTCGCCAGCCTGGGCTGGGAGGGGCTCGGCCCGCTCGTGCACCAGAACCTCATCGAAGAAGACTCGCTTGCCGACTTCAGAGCCGTCTTGCACTGGCTGGAACAGGCTGTTCCCGTCGGCGACCTTCAGCAGAGCGCAGCGCCACTGCCTCGTGCCGAAGCTGCCGAACTTCACCTGCCGGGCTGCATCGAGACGCCGCTGACCTTCGGCGGCGATCGACGTCTGTTCGGCATGCTCTGCCAGCCGGCGCAGGCCCCCCCGGGCGACGTCGTCATCATCGGCAACATCGGACGCGAGCCGCACTACGGCACGGCCCGGCACACGGTGGCATTCGCCCGGCGGCTCGCCTCGGTCGGCATCGCCTCCCTGCGGATCGATTATGCCGGACTGGGCGACAGCCTCGGCCCACCCGGGCGCGAGAATGTCCGCAGCCACGTCTTCAACATCGACCGCGGCCCCGATGTCCGCGCCGCCGTCGATGCGCTGGAGCAACGGGGCTTTCGCCGTTTCGCGCTACAAGGCGTCTGCTCCGGCGCCTATCACGCCTTCCACGGCGCCCTCTACGAGCCGCGGATCTCGGAACTCCTGCTCGTCAACATACCGCTCTACACGTTGCCCGACGGCGACGTGCGCGCCCATATCGAGCAACGGGACCTCACTCCGCTCTTCCAAAAGCTGGTCATGCGTCGCAGCTGGGAGAGGCTGCTGAGCGGCGAGTCGAACCTCCATAACGTCATGGTTGCTCAACTGGCCAATGTTCGCGCGAAATGCGCGAGCAAGGTGCGAAGGCTTGGCCAGCGGCTGGGGCTTACTCGGGAAATGAGCTTTGCGCAGCAGGCGTTGGCGACGCTATCCAAGCGCGGCGTCCGAACGCAGTTTCTGTTCTCTCCCGATGAAGGCGATATCGCCGTCTTCGCCCGCGAGTTCGGCCGCACGGGCGCGGACCTCGGCGCCTACGCCGGCGCCACGATGCGTATCGTGCCGGGAATGGATCACAGCCAGATGAAGGACGCCGGACGCGACCTGGCGGAGCGGTGGACGATCGAGTTCCTGGTCGAGGCGCATTGGCCGCGGGCTCGGTCCGACTAGTCCTTGGCCGCAAGCGCGGCCGCGACAAGACTTGCCGCAAGGGCGTTGCCACGGTCGGTGTAGTGGTCTGCGACGAAGTAGGCGGGATTCCCGGCCGCACCTGCAGCAGCGAAAGCCGTGGATGTGTCGAGCGTCGCCAGTCCCGCCCGGTGCGCACAGGCAAGGACGGCGGACACCCTCTGCTCGACGGCGGCGCGCTGCAGAGGATAGTTCCAGCGGTCACTTTGCCGGAAGGCGACGACGAGCGCATTGGCATTGTGCTTTCGGGCGAGCGCGGCGAACCGGTCCATCAGCCGGCAGGAGACGAGAACGCCGTCGATGCCGGTGCTGATGTTATTGCCGAACCAAAGATCGTAGGCATCAAGCCGGCGCATGAGGGTGTCCAGCAGGTGCGAATAGCCCAGGACATCGCGCACCGCGACTAGCGGCCCGGACAGCGGCGCAGTGGGCACCGGCACGTTGCGCAGCTTGAGCCCGTCCCCGGCCGGCACGAAGTAGGGCTTGTGCTTGAAATCGCGAAACGACAGCGCCGTGCGTTCAATGTCGGAGCCGATGAAGGCAAGCACGATCGTCTGCGGCTTGAAGCGGGGCACAAGGCGTTCGGCGCGCAGGATCATCTGGTCGATGCCGTATCCGCGCACGCCCGCGTTCAGCGTCCGCCGGCCGGTTTGGCGTTCGAGATGGGCGGGCCAGCTCTCGTCGCCCGACACCGACCAGCCCTCGGTATAGGAGTCACCCAGCACAAGGACCAACGGCCCTGCCGCCGGCGGAGCCGCCAGGTTCTGCGTGCGAAAGCCGTCCGCCGAATACGATATGGGCTGCCCGTTCACCGTCCCCGAAGCGCCCGGCACTGGCTCGTAACCCAGGCCGCTGTCGTAGCGCAGGACCCCGCGCTCTTCCGGGTCGACGGCCCACGCCTTCTGCCAGACATCGACATAGTTGGGATAGCGCCACAGCGAGGCGGACGGATCGCGGAGTCGGTCGACGATTTCGGCCGCCAGCAGGACCACGACCACGGTGGCGACAGCAAGGACGAGCCCTCCGCCGAGCGGCGGTCGGTGGCGCGGAGCGGTCGCCACGAGTCCGGGGTCGTCGGTCATCCGCGACCGTTCATCGAGTTCACCACATCGGCAAACAAGCGGTATTTGACGCCGACGACCGAGAACTCGCGCGCCCAGTTGACGAAGTCGCCCCACGGGTCGTTGAGCTTGCCCAGTCCCGAGACGATCGCCACGACGGTGCCGACCTCGATGCGGCCTTCGACGGCGAACCAGCCGCCGACGCCCAGCGCCGCCGCGACCGAGAAGTAGTACATGAGGTTCATCGCCAGATTCATCGAGTACTTGAACTTGTAAATGCCCATGTTGAGCGCGAAGACTTGGTCGATGCGCCGGCCCTCGGTCACCACGTCAAGTTCGTCGACGACGGCGCCGGCGATGCCGCTGCTCACCTCGCGCATGGTGCGGATGCGGGCCTCGGCGCGGCGGTTGATCGCCCATTGCATCAGCGGCACGAACACGAGCTGGGGCAGGAAGAACAACGGGCAGAGCGCCGCCATCCACGGCTCGAGATAGATCATGTAGCCGATGACGCTGGCCAGGATGCCGCCCTGCAGCAGCGGCTCGGAGATGCTGATGCCGACGAAGCCGCCGATCGGCTGCGCCTCGTCGACGATCATGGCGATCTCCACGCCGGTCATGTCCGCCGATCGCCGCCGCGCCGCGAGCGCATCGCGCTGGACATGGAGCGTCCGCCGGAAGGCGCGCACCGCGGTCTCGCTCACCCAGGCGCGATAGACGTTGAGGGCGAGCTTGAGCGACTGCTCGAGGATCGCCACCCCGGCATAGGCGAGCGCCAGCAGGAAGATGGTGCGCACGGCGCCGCTGCCGATGGCGTCATTGACGATGCGCCGCTGCAATTCGAGCGGCACGGCGCTCAGCGCAAAGACGGCAATCGACAGCAGCGCCAGCGCCACCTGATGAAGCCCGCTCTGCTGCAGGACATAGCCCATGATCGTCCGCGGCAATCGGACTGCCACACCAGGGGCCTTTCCCAAGCTCTCGACCGCCGTCATGCCGCCTTCCTAGGACCGCCCCCGCGTCCAGTCCATGATCGGGATCAAGCGGGCCCTGCGCAACGGCTCAGGCAAGATAGTGCAAGCACCCGGCATCTTCGAGGATGGGATCGAGCCGATGCCGGGTCGCTGCGGGAAGAGCGGCAAGGCGCTTGCGCAGCGCATCGAAGCATTTGCCCTGGTAGCGGAACGGCGCCTGGGCATAGGGCCGGCCGAGCAGCTCGGCCTCGAAGGTCTCGGCGCCGTCCTGCAGGGCGCGGGCATTGGCGGCGAGGAACGGCAGATAGGTGGCACCTGCATGCTTCAGCAGGGCAGCGATGCCTTCGGGCAACGGCGCTGCGGCATCGATCCAGGCGCCGTCCACCCCCGAGGCATCGTCGAGCCGCATCAGCCAGCAGAACACGTCGGGCGCGCGGGCGCGCATTTCGGCCGCCGGCGTCGGATCGACCGACAGGATCTGCAGCTGGCCGTAGATGCCGAAGTCGGCCAGCGACGGCCGCGCGCCCAACAGGAACGGCAGACGGCGCAGATGCCGATCGAGCGTGTCGAGCACGAAGCGGTAGCTCTCCTCGATCAGCGGCCGGTTCTGTTCGGTGCAGCCGACCAGCGCCATGCGCCCGACCTGGCGGTCGTTGAAGAGCCGCATCGCCTGCCGACGCGCGCCCTCCTCCATCACCGGATCGCGCGAGCTCACGACCCACACCTGCGCGAACTCCCGGTCGGCGGCGTAGGTCCAGCGGTAATGGAACATCATCTTGGTGATCCATTCGTCGCCGAAGTCTTCCAGAAGATCGCTGAGATAGGCGAGGCCTGCATCGTCGGGGACCACCGAGCGCTCGCCCGGGTGCTCGCGCTCCAGCGCGTAGGCGAGCGGTGTCGAGTCGTTCATCACGCGGCCGTCGGGGAAGCGCAGCACCGGGATGACCGGCGGCAGGCCCGCCGCCACGGCGACGTCGCGCGGATTGCCGGTGGCGTGCCACACGAAGGCCAAGCGGCGATAGCGCATCAGCGCCCGCATCTTCACCGAATAGGGCGACGGGTTGAAGCCGTGCAGCGTATAGACGCCGCCCACTGTCTCCCTCACAGGCCCAACACTGCCTTGGCGATGATGTTGCGCTGGACCTCGTTCGAGCCGGCGTAGATCGAGGCGGCACGGTTGTTGAGATAGAGTGGCATCGCCGTGAGGCCCCACTCCGGCGTCACGGTGGGCGCGTTGTGGCCGAGCAGCCGCGCCTCGGGCTCGAAGGGTGCTGCATACCAGGCCAGCGCCTCGACGCCGAGATGGTCGATCTTCTGCGACGTCTCGCTGCCCCTGATCTTCATCGCCGACGAGGCGGCGCCCGGATTCTTGCCCTTGCTGAGATCGGACAGCACCTGCAGCTCGATCATCTCGAGCGCCTGGATGTCCATCTCGGCCTCGGCCAGACGCTCGGCGAAGCTGCGTTCGGTCGCGAGCTTGCCCGAGCCGTCGGCCGCCTCCTCGCGCACGATGCGGCGCAGATCGTCGAGCCTCGCATAGAGGTTGGGTGTATAAGCCTCGCCGCCGCGCTCGAACTCGAGCAGGTACTTGGCCACCGTCCAGCCGGCGTTCTCCGGCCCGATGCGGTTGGCGATCGGTGTCCGCACATTGTCGAAGAACACCTGGTTGACCTCGTGGTCGCCAGCCAGGGTGACGATCGGCTTCACGGTGAGGCCGGGCGTCTCCATCGAATCGATCAGTACGAACGAGATGCCGTCCTGCGGCTTGCCTTCCGTTCCGGTGCGCACCAGGCAGAACATGTGGTCGGCGACATGCGCGCCCGTGGTCCAGATCTTGGTGCCGTTGATGACGTAGTCGTCGCCATCCCTCACCGCCCGGGTTTTGAGGCTGGCGAGATCGGAGCCCGAGCCTGGCTCGGAGTAGCCCTGGCAGAACACGATGTCGCCCGCCACGATGCGCGGCAGGTACTTCGCCTTCTGCTCCGGCGTGCCATATTTCATGATCACGGGACCCACCATGCGCAGCCCCATGGCGAAGATGCGCGGCGCGTCGACGGCGGTGCATTCGCGCGAGAAGATGTAGCGCTGGATGGCACTCCAGCCGGTGCCGCCATATTCCTTCGGCCAGCTCGGCGCCGACCAGCCCTTGCGGGCCAGCACCTTGTGCCAGCGCACACCGGCTGCAACGTCGGCGAAGACGCCGCCGGTCTTGCGCCCGGCCTCGCGCAGATCCTCGGTCAGGTTGTCGTCGAGGAAGCGGCGGACCTCGCCGCGAAAGGCCTCGTCCTGGGGGCTGAGTGCTAGATCCACGGGCGTTCTCCGGCTGGTCTGTCCACAGAGGCTAGCGGTCGCCGCCGGCCCCCGTCCATAGCCCACCAGAGCGCGGCTGACAGAGGCTTCCGACGGGCGGTATGGTTTGTGCTTAGATCATGGTGTTGGTTGATGACAGCGTTGGTTGGAGGTCGGCCATGCGTATGTTGCTCTCCCTGCTCGCACTCCTGTTCCTCGCCCTTCCCGCCGCGGCCCAGGACCGCAAGGAAGTCGACATGGCGCTGGCGATGGCCATCGACATCTCCGGCAGCATCGACCCCGACGAGGCCCGCCTGCAGCGCCAGGGCTATGTCGACGCCTTCCGCGACCCGGTGATCGTGAAGGCGATCCTGGGCGGCAATCACGGCCGCATCGTGGTGGCCTACTACGAATGGTCGGACTCCTGGGTGCAGAAGCTCCTGATCGACTGGACCCTGCTCGATTCCGCGACGGCGATCGCCGATTTCACCAGCCGCCTCGCCGCCGCGCCGATCTCGATCGCGCGCCGCACCTCGATCAGCGGCGCCATCCGCTATGCCATCCCGCTGTTTGGCAGGAGCCCCTACGAGACCGAGCGCAAGGTGCTCGACATCTCGGGCGACGGCTCGAACAACGACGGCGGCCTGGTCACCGACCTCCGGCACGACGCGCTGAAGGAGCGCATCGTGATCAACGGGCTGCCGATCATGAACGACCGGCCCAACCCGTTCGGCTTCCCGAGCGAGACCGACCTCGACAAATATTACCTCCACTGCGTCATCGGCGGCCCGCGCTCCTTCGTCGAGGTTGCCGTCAACTTCGAGGACTTCCCTCGCGCCGTGCGCAAGAAGCTGCTGCAGGAGGTGGCCGACATCGGGCCGCAGCTCGATTTCGGCCGCGACTTCGACATCGGCGAACTCGGCCTCTCCCCGGCAGGACGCGACGGCGTGCAGCTTGCCCAGACCGCGCCGCGCCGCCCGACCAGCGCCGTCGACGACTACACCCGCTTCGTGCGGCCCGAGTACGAACTCGGCTGCGACGTCGGCGAGCGCCGCAGCCGCGAATTCTGGCAGCGCCGGTTCGGAGTCACGCCGGACTGAGCGCTTCCTATCTTGCGCGCCGCCTCGGCCACTCAAGTCGCTGACTCGTCTGCTTTTTTCGCCGATTCCGCCGCGCCGGAACGGGAAACATCGTGGGACATTTCATCACCTCTCCGCCGGCCGAGATAGTCGAGCGCCCGGATCGAGGCGAGATGGGTAAAAGTCCGCCGCCAGCCGAT